>Ga0066649_10002882_pt1 | contig 10132 bp, 5 predicted proteins | sample CryGey132114_all_FD_59538 | JGI IMG/M metagenome (GOLD analysis project Ga0066649, IMG submission 59538) | Groundwater microbial communities from aquifer - Crystal Geyser CG22_combo_CG10-13_8/21/14_all | ecosystem: Environmental > Aquatic > Deep subsurface > Groundwater | place: USA: Utah: Grand... | reverse complement strand
CAGCAAGCTATGCCTTAGAGAGTTAAGATTAAAAAATTCTGAGCGCACATTTTCATGAAACATATGAAAGACTTCAACGTCGAGCAAATGCAGACGAAACCCGCGCTTAACTAGCCTATAACCTAAATCAGTGTCTTCAAAACCATAGAATATAAAGTTTTTCTTGAGCCCACCCAAATTCCAGAAAAGTGATTTTTTAAGAGAGAAACTGTGAGTGCAAACATACTTCCAATTATAGGGCAGTTTGTGCCAATCTTTCTGTTGAATAAACCATTCCCAATAAGGCTCATCTGCTATTAAATCGGTTGTTCTTTCAATTTGATTGTACTCAATATCCAAGCGACTTCTATTCTGGCTTAAGTTTAAACGCCGGGCTTGCACACCATCCCATTGGCGTAAAGCGACTTCAACTTGAGCGAGATAGTTATCTGGCACAATAATATCTGAATCGAGAAAGCAAAAAATCTCACCCACTGCATTTTTTGCTCCCAGATTCCGAGAAATGCCAGCCCGATACTGGGAATCACCCATGGTTCGCTTACGAACCCGCGGGAAAAATATATATTTGAAATTAATCTTTTGCGGGAAGTCTTGTAAGAGCTTGAGCACCAGAGTTTGTGTCTGATCGGTCCCGCCGTCATCAACCACGATGATTTCAAAATTATCCAAGCCCACGCTTTGTTTGTATAGGTGGCGCAAAACAGCCCTCAAATGATTCTGATTATTGTAGGTGGGAATAATAACTGAGAAACGAACAGCAGGATTTACAGATTGAGTCTCAAAGCAGGGCAAGATAAAGGGCTCCATATCGAAATCTGCAAAGGCTCTCTGATCCCAGAGGTCCACTCCCTTTGGTGGAAGAAAATTAGTATCAGGAAACTGCTTCCTGAGGCGACCAACTAAATAATGGGCCTGCTTACAATTGAGAAACTCAGACTGAGCTGACAACTGATAACCAAAATATAGGTGCACGTCCGTAAAGTATTGAAAAAGTTTTGGACAATACACCAAATCCCAATTCATGGATTTAAAAATAGGAATAGTGATATGAGTTGCTCTAAAATAACTCTCAGCTTCAAAAACACGCTTTGTAATCAGGTCGGATTTTGAATCCAGAACCCACTCAATTTCAAAGTTGGATGTTCGCTCAAAGAGAGTTTCAAAAAACGCATCATCAATTAAAAAACTGGTACAAATCTGCAAAATGACCGGAAGTCCACTTTGCTCGCAAAGCTCGATCGTCTGTTCTAAAAATGGCACCCAACGGTCTACTGGGAGCTTAATGTGACTATAACGAGCAACTTTGGCCTTGATTAATGAGTTTTGGATCTGCTCAAGAGTGCGCGGGAGATGATTATAAAAACCAAGTTGCCGCGCAACGGTAGGATTGACCAAACCATCCGTGAAGAGGGGCAAATAGTAGTACTTGGCTTGCGAACTCATGTAGTCGACAAGTTTCGAGTTTACTTCTAATGAGGTATGAACACCTTCGCTCATAACCACAAGCTCCTGTTGCTGTTTCCAATACTATCAAGAGCCAGTTTGCGCCCCAAGCGATGGCTTTTTCTTAGACTCTTGTCCTTTAGAGCTATTTGAAAGGCTTGATTATAAAGTTCCATATAGTAGAGAATCTCTAAGAATTCTTCTTCTCCACTCGCAATTTCTCGGGCCCACAGGGCTTTTTTAGCTTGGTAATAATTATCTTCTACCCCTCCATCGACTTGATAGCGAGAGTGCGTAATGGCTTGATAAAAAGCTTTTGAAACTAAATTTTTCTCATCTAAATGTGTGTGATGACAAAGCTCAAGAGAGTCAATAAACAGAGCCTTATGCTCAAGTTTTTGCAGACGTTCCAAAAATTCGGTCTCGGCTCCACCAAAGGCAATATCTTCGTTAAATGTTTGCTGTGTATTCAAGAGCTCATGTCGCTTGAAACTTAGGTTGCCGCCAAGCAACCTCCAGCTTTGATTTTCACCAAAAAGCTGAGGAGACTGCCAGGCACGGGCCATGATGTTGTATGCCTTGTCGATTGCACGCGCATTGGATGGCGATATGTAGCTGCCTCCGATAGCAAAGGTATCCAAGTTTTGTTCATGAAGGTCACAAAGTTTTCTTAGGAACTGAGGGTCTATAAGCTCACAATCATCATCGACAAAAAAAACTATGTCTTGTTTGGCTTTCTGTAGCCCTAGGTTACGAGCCCCATTGACTCCCACTTTTCCAACATGAGAAACAACCGTAGGCAAGCCTTGAGTCGCCTGCAGGAAGCTGGCTCCAACCAGAAAGCTATCTTTTAAGTTGGAAACAATGATCAATTCAGCAGGTAAAACTTTTTGCTGCCGAATAGAATTTATCAATCTCAACAAAGAGGTGTGGCGCTCATGGGTGGGTATGATTAAAGAGATCATAAACCTTCCCTCGTTTCTCTCTTTTTGTGGAGGCCAAGAACTCTTTTTTCATACTGATAGCTGGTAAAATAATAGACCTTACGGAGGGGGTAAGCGATTTTAAAAATAAACCAACCTAGATTTCGAGGAGACAATCTCCAAAAATTGCGTTTAAAATGATCACGCAGATGCCAGTAGACGGAGTAAGACCTAGGTTGCAAACGCCAGAGTTGTCCGTAAAAAGAGTTATAATGCCTCAAGAGATGTGCCCTGAAACTTAATATCTGCGCTCGCATTTTCCAGTAAAAAGGATAAGTGCTGGGGCAGAATAGCCACGAATATCGCTTAAGAACAGATCCCAACAATAGCACAGGGAAAAGGACAAAGCGAAGATTGCCTTCAACAACCACCCGAAACGAATTCTTGTATAAAATTTTATAGCTCATCCATAAATCTTGAAGTCTGTAATACATATTTCTCTTTTTTTCTCGACTCAAAAAAGACGACTCCGCTTGCTCCCAAGAATAATCTCCTGAGAGACCCAACAAATCCGCAAACTCTATGTTTTTGAGATAAAGAGTTTGCCTATCTGTCTTTTCAAAATCATGAGTCGGGTTTTTACTAAAAAAATCTCTTCTAAAATTTTGAGAGTTTTGATCAATCTTACCTAGATTGAAATAACGGCAAACAATGTCAAACCATTGGGCAGACTCAGTGGCAAGCAACAAGTCAAAACCACCTGAACTCTTAAAACGTTGTGTGTTAAAGACATTCACATGATGATCCTTAAGAAAAGATAGTTCGTCTGAGCGTCCATCAAGAAGGTCATCAATGATCGGCTCAAGAAGGTCAAAAGTATTGGAATTGGCAAAAATGATGAATTCCCCTTGAGCCGAGTGAGCGGCCAAATTGAAAAGCAGGGCCCTTGAAACAGAGCCACTCGCCTGAAAAGGCTGAAGACAAATTTGTCTAGGCGAAAGAGCCTCTAGTTTTTTAGGCAATAGCTGAACAGAGGCCCCCGCTATCCGAGTCACGATCAATTCTAGTTCTGAGACTCGCTCTTGAACAACCTTGGACTGAGCGATCCAATCACAATCAGCCCGGGAGGTGGCAACAATTGTAAGTTTTGGCCGATGGGACTCAAGTAGGGGAGCAGCCGAAACCTCGGCCACACTCCACGCCGAAGTGTGACTGTAACGGGCCAACTCAGGGCAATAGGATTTTAGCTTGTCCCCATTGAAGTCCCCTTCCATTTTCTTTTGCATCTCTTGAATTTCATCAATTGAGTAAAAGGGATCTCCAGGATAAAGAGATGCCGGAAAGTCGACATACAAACGGTCGCGCAAAAAATAAGGAAACGAACGGTAAGCATCGCGCACATTCCAATCTTTTCTTCCTAGTAGAACAAATTTTAAATTTTCAGCAAGGGGCCCTAAAGTTTGCACCTTGGTAATGACTTCTGGTGAGACATTGCCATTGAAAATTAAAGTAAACTCAAGACCCTCATCTATCCATTGAGAAATCCTAGGCGAGTTGGCGAATTGAGAGCTCGTGATGACATAAACTGGAGTCAGGCCCTGCCCTTTGACTTTTTTATTAATTTCAGAAAATAAGGAGGAGTTTAGGGACACCTGGTAAAATAAAATCTTCTTGTAGCAAAAATCTTGGGCCCAGGACAAAAACGGATCGATTGGCAATGTTGAATGCAGCTCCCAAATCCGTGAGAGTTGACTGGTCGGTGCAACCAAGTTGTGGTGATTTCGTTCTACAATCAAAAAGAGACCCCTTAACCCAAACGAAAATGAAACTGTGTCAAAGCTGACAAAATGCTAGAAAACGACTTATTACGCAAGGACACAGCCAGTATTAGTCCTTGAAACCGCCTGTTGACGCAATAAGTCCATTTGCCTGATCTTAGGATCAATCTCAAGGCGCCAATGGCATTAGGAGCAAAACCCTGCTGTTCCTTAAGTAGTGGAATTTAATAACGGCCAGCATTGGTAAAGGCGACTCAAACCCAGAGCGATACCGCTAGCTGGAGGCATACCGTTTTTGAGTTCTTCAAAAAAACCAAGGTCTTGGCCCGATAGCTCCGCCTTACGAGATTTCCTTAAATCCATCTCCACTTGGAAACGGCGCTTATTCTCAAAGGGGTCATTGAGTTCATGGTAAGCATTGGCAAGTTCTACGCCGTTTGCAAAAAACTCAAAGCGCTCGCTCCAGCCTTCTTTGTCTATGCGCGAAAGTGAAGCCTGTTGAGGTGGAAACTTTTCTAGAAAACACAAACCTTTATCCGCAAGAAAGGGTTCTATTTTCTCCATAAAAATTCGAAAAAAAAGATCGTTCCAATCATCACTTTCATGGAAGTCAATTTGAGCGGATTGAGCCAAAGCAATCAACTGTTCACGAGATGTTGCTGGACTCAGTTTAAAATCCAATACTTTTTCGAAGCACTGAGACAGGGTAAAAGTTCTGAATTTAAGGGACTTTCCAGCTAGATTCTCTAAAAGACTCATCAGGTCCGTTTTGATCGTCTCCAGATCTACATAAGTTCGATACCACTCCAGCATTGTGAACTCGGGCTGGTGCAAAGGGCTTTCCAGATCATCGCGAAAACAGCTTTTGATTTCAAAAATTTGATCATAACCACGGCACAAATATTTTTTAAGGTGGATCTCAGGACTGGTTGGTAAAAACCACTTACGACCCGTTCGCACCCCACTGACTTTCATGAAATCAATGTGATGATCCACGCCGGGGGAAGCCACTAGAAACGGGGTTCTTAAATGTAAGAAGTCGTGACTCTGAAAGTAATTTTCCACTTTTTTGACAAAGTCACTCCAAAGAGCTTCTCGACCTGGATCTTGCAAGGAGAGAGGCAACAGCCTTGGAGAGAGTAAAAAAAGAGCACAACTGGATTTTTGATAGGCGATAACATCGCCCTCTTCTAAATACGAGAGGGCAATCGTCGCCCCCATGTTTTCGTCGACAAGATCGGTCTGGGAAAACTGATTCACAACACAGTCCCCATGGGGACCCCGAATCTTAAGTTCTCTGGAATCCAACTCTAACACGCGGCCATAAATAAAATCCTGGGATGGCAGCGCAGGCGGATAAGAACGCCATTGAGTTTGTAAAAAAATTTGTCGGTTCATAAATCCTCTGCGAACTCAAACGGACAGTTGCCACAACTAAGCTGGCCTAAAATCCAAAATGATCTGGGGTCTTGCGGCCTATCATGTTGATTGAATTAATCCCAAGAGCCGTTTATAACAAACAAAAAGGGAGCCCACCATGTTTTCATTTGAAGCTATTAAAAAAGAATTCAACAAACTCTTTCAAGCAGACTATATCCAGAGCGAAATCAACAGGCTCAAAAATGAACTGATGGAGCTTGAACCCTACAAAATGATCCAAAAACCCACCCAAAAGCACCTGCAACAGTTGGAAAAGCAGTACAAGCTTATCTCGTCCCGAATTGTTAAAAAACAAGCCGAGTTGGACAAAGAGTTCAACAATGCCTTCACTACCATCAAGAAAAAGCGTGTCGAGGCCGAAAATCATATCAAGGACCTTCAAAAACTGGCTTTGCACCGCAAAAAATCCATCGAAAAAATGATCAGGAACCAAATGAAGTCTCTAGGACTCACCTCCACTGATCAAAAGAAAACAAAGAAAAACAAAGGCACAAGCAAAAAAGCCGAGAAAACGGGCAAGTCTGCAGAGTCAAAAAAGAGCTCATCTAAGGAAAAAAAGACCAACAAGAAGACCTCACTAAAAAAAGTAAAGGTTTCTAGCAAAAGCAAGACAAACTGAGTCCCCATATGCTAGGGTTTTTTTGGCTTCATTATTTTAGTATTTTGGGAGGACCCTAGCTATGAACCCCACTGATTTCCTCAGTTTCCAACGTCGCCATATTGGCCCTAGCCCTGCCGATCAAGCCATTATGCTGGCTCTTCTTAACGTCAAAAGCCTTGAAGACCTCATTTACGAAACCATTCCCGATGATATTCGACAAAAGAAAGATTTGGATTTGGCTGCCCCATTGACTGAGGCAGAGGTTCTTGAAAAGGCCAGGAAATTTGCTTCACAAAATAAAATATTTAAGTCTTATATTGGAATGGGTTACTACGACACCCACACCCCTTCTGTTATCCAGCGTTGCATACTGGAAAACCCAGGTTGGTACACGGCCTACACCCCCTACCAACCCGAGATTTCCCAAGGTCGCCTCGAAGCCCTCATCAATTTTCAAACTATGGTTCAAGACATCACTGCCATGGAAATTGCCAACGCCTCTCTTTTAGACGAGGGAACTGCTCTGGCCGAAGCTGTGACCATGGCATTTCAAATTTCCAAACAAAAACGGGATAAGGTTTTTGTTCTCACTCCTCTCTTTTCGCAAAGCTTGGCTGTCCTACAGACTCGGTGTGAACCCGTGGGCTTACAATTGGAGTTGGGCTCAACCCTCCCAAATCACTTGGATGACTACCTCTGTGTTATCACCCAATACCCCAATGGACTTGGTTCCATTGCGAAAGCCCAGGAGAACATACAAAAAGTTTCCCAGTCGCAGGCCTTAAACATCGTGGTGGCTGATCTCATGGCCCTTTGCCTTTTAAAGCCTCCAGGTGAAATGGGTGCCGATATTGTGGTTGGAACCACTCAACGCTTTGGTATCCCCATGGGCTTTGGCGGCCCCCATGCTGCATACCTCGCCACAAAAGACCAACACAAACGCTTGATTCCCGGCCGTATCGTTGGGGTCTCTAAGGACTCCAAGGGTCAGGCAGCCTATCGTTTGGCATTACAAACCCGCGAGCAACATATTCGCCGCGAGAAAGCGACCAGCAACATCTGCACGGCCCAAGTTTTACTCGCCGTCATGTCAGGAATGTATGCTGTCTATCACGGGCCACAGGGCTTAAAAGTCATTGCCAAAGATATTCATAATAAAGCTAACCAACTTGCCACAAGTTTGCAAAGAGCAAGCTTTGAATTGTTGAGTAACGAGTTCTTTGACACTGTTTTTGTAAAAATTCAGAATGAACAAAAAAACTTACTGCAAGTAGAGTCATCCAATCAACATATGAATTTCAACTTCTTTGAAGACGGCTGGGTTGGGCTATCTGTGGATGAAACCACCTCAACTCACGACCTAGAAAAAGTTTTGAGTGTCTTTGCCAAACTCAAAGGTCAGGACATCAAGCTTGCCAATTCTCCATCTGAAGTACTGACTGCTGAACAAATTCGAACCAGTGACTTCCTCACTCATCCAGTCTTCAATATGTACCAATCGGAAACCGAGTTGATGAGATACATCAACAATCTTGAGAAAAAAGATCTTACCTTGGCAGATGCCATGATCCCACTTGGTTCTTGCACTATGAAACTGAATGCGGCCACAGAGCTTGCGCCCATTACATGGCCCGAGTTTGCCAAGCTCCACCCCTTTATTCCTATGGATCAAGCCCAAGGCACATTGGCCATGATTCAAGAATTGCGAGAGCAGTTGACTGAAATCACGGGCTTTGCTGATATTTCCCTACAACCTAATGCTGGCTCCCAAGGGGAGTACGCCGGTCTTCTTTCCATTAAAAAATACCACGAGAGTCGTGGACATATTGAACGTAATGTTTGTTTGATCCCGAGCTCGGCCCATGGAACTAATCCTGCAAGTGCAGTCATGGCCGGAATGAAGGTCGTCATCGTTCAATGTGACGAGAAGGGTAACATTGACCTGGTGGATCTTAAAGAAAAGGCCATGGCTCACAAAAACACTTTGTCAGCTTTAATGATCACCTACCCGTCCACCCATGGAGTGTTTGAAGCGGAGATCCGCAAGATTTGTGAAATCGTTCACGATTGCGGTGGACAGGTTTATATGGATGGAGCCAACCTCAATGCCATGGTTGGTCTCTGTCAGCCTGGACAGTTTGGTCCCGATGTCAGCCATCTCAATTTGCACAAAACATTTTGCATTCCCCACGGTGGCGGCGGTCCTGGAGTGGGCCCTATTGGCGTAGCTGAACACTTAAAACCCTTCATGCCCAGTCACAATCTCAATCCCATGGCTGGACCCGAAACTGGGGCACCGAACATCAGTGCTGCTCCCTGGGGTTCGGCCTTAATACTTCCCATCCCGTGGGCCTTTATCTCAATGATGGGAGGTGCGGGGCTGAAAAGGGCGACAGAGGTGGCCATCCTCAACGCCAACTACATTGCCACACGCCTTAAGGATCACTATCCCATTTTGTATACTGGCTCCCTAGGTCGCATTGCCCACGAGTGCATTATCGATCTTCGCCCCATCAAAGAAGAAACGGGAATCACTGTGGATGACATCGCCAAGCGCCTGATGGATTACGGCTTTCACGCCCCCACCATGTCTTGGCCAGTGATTAACACCATGATGATCGAACCCACAGAGAGCGAAGGCTTGACCGAGCTTGACCGTTTTTGTGAAGCCATGATTTCAATCCGCGAGGAGATCAAACAGGTGGCCAGTGGCAAATGGCCACTTGAGGACAATCCTCTTGTACAAGCGCCCCACACGGTGAACAACCTAATGGAAGATTGGAATCATCCCTATAGTAAGAAAGTGGCTTTCTATCCGTTAACAGGTATGGAAACACGCAAGTTTTGGCCGTCGGTCAACCGGATTGACCACGCCTATGGTGATCGCAACCTCTTCTGCAGCTGCATCCCCATCTGACAGGTACCTGCTTCTTTTTGCAGACGCAGAGCTTCTGCAAAAAGAAGCAGGTACCTGTCATCTCGCGAGGTATTCTTCGTAGGTGAGGGTTTGGTCGTCCATGACAGTAACATCAATCTCAATAATTCGGTTGGCCACTGTTTGGATGAACTCGTAGTCCTGGGATGTGAAGAGCACACTGCCACTAAAGCGTCTTACCCCCTCGTTCACCGCAGAAATACTTTCTAGATCCAAGTGAGCTGTGGGACCATCAAGGATGAGTACGTTGGCGCCACTCAACATCATTTTAGAAAACAGGCAGCGTACCTTTTCACCCCCCGATAAGACAGTGGGCTTTTTCATGGCCTCGTCGCCACTAAAGAGCATTTTGCCTAAGAATCCACGAATAAAAGACTCGTCTTTTTCCTTTGAAAAATCGCGGAGCCAATCCACTAAAGTTTCGGCTTGTGAGTCTTTAAAGTAATGAGTGTTGTCTTTTGGAAAATAACTGAGCGAAGTGGTGATCCCCCATGTGTAGGTGCCGGAGTCTGGCTCCACTCTACCATTTAGGATTTCAAATAACGTGGTAATAGCCACATCGTTCTTTGCTAGAAAAGCTACCTTGTCGTATTGGTGAAGTGTAAAGCTTACCTTGTCTAGAACTTTCTCACCATTCACAGTCTTGCTCAGGTTTTCGACGGTTAAAAGATCTTTCCCCAAATTGCGGTCGGGATTGAATCCAACAAAAGGACTCCTGCGCGAGGACACCGGGATTTCAGACAAATCCAATTTCTCCAATTGTTTTTGCCGAGAGGAGGCCTGACGTGACTTCGAGGCATTGGCACTAAAGCGGGCGATGAAGCTTTTGAGCTCCTCAGCTTTCTCGGCACTTTTTTTGTTTTGGTCGGCCCGCAATCTTTGATTGAGTTCTGTGGATTGACGCCAGAACTCATAGTTGCCCGTATAGATGGTGAGTTTGTTGAAATCAATATCAGCCATATGGGTGCACACTGTATTCAAAAAATGACGATCATGAGACACCACGATCACT
>Ga0066649_10002846_pt1 | contig 10202 bp, 5 predicted proteins | sample CryGey132114_all_FD_59538 | JGI IMG/M metagenome (GOLD analysis project Ga0066649, IMG submission 59538) | Groundwater microbial communities from aquifer - Crystal Geyser CG22_combo_CG10-13_8/21/14_all | ecosystem: Environmental > Aquatic > Deep subsurface > Groundwater | place: USA: Utah: Grand... | reverse complement strand
AAAAAGTGAACTATAATTTAATTAGGTTTAACTGGCATCAAATCGGTATCATATATTGTATTGGGGAAAATATGAAAATAAAAGACAAAGTTTTATTGCTGGTGTTACTGCCACTTTCAATAATTAGTATTTTAACAATAATTTCACTGTTTTTCTTTAACCATTATTTCGTTTCCAATGTAAAATTAGATAATGATAAATTTAGAGCCGCATTAGAAATAGAGCTGAACAGAGAAAAGATGGCTGAAAATTTTGATAAATATATAATCTTAAAAGATAAGACTTATTTAAATGAATATAATAAATATTCAGAACAAGTAAATAAAGAATTGTATAATTATAAATCATTAGATTTAGATAAAAATGAGGAACAATATATCACTGAAGTTTCTTCTTTTTTCTCAAGAATTTTGAGGAAAAATAATTTAATTATAGATATAAATGAAAAACAAGATAATGCACTTAGACAAATAGTTTATTTACTTGATAATCAAAGTTTACCCTTATTGCAAAAATCATTAAGTAATAATATTCAAGATAAAAGCAGAAGCTCAAAAGAATTTTATTTTCACAAATTGGCATATAAAATAGAAAAGGTAGTTTCAAATATTGAAACATATTCATATACACATAAATTGGATCAAGATGCTGTAATTTCTAATAACTTAAATGAATTAGAAAATTTAATTTCAAGTATCAATAAATATAATTTAACTAAAGATGAATCTATTAATTTATCTATAATTAATAAAAACATAGCTAATGTCAAGCTGCAGTATGCCAACTTTTTAACTTTTGAGGAAGAAGAAAATACTCTTGTATCTAAAGCAGCAGAGCTATCTGATAAAATAAATTATATTTTAAGTAATACGCTCAAGACATCTGCTGTTGAAGATTTAAATAATTCACAAAATGATTTAGCAAAGTTAAGCTTTTCTATTATTGGAATGCTCTCAATTATTTTTGCGGCAAGTATTATTTTAGGTTGGATGTTATCAAGTAAATATATAGCTGCTCCAGTCAATAGATTAAAAAAAATTGCTGACAGATTATCTAAAGGAGAACTTGGAAAAGAAGTTACTCTTTCTACAAAAGATGAGTTTTCTGATTTAGCTACAAGTTTTAATAGGATAATAAAAACCAAAAAAGGATTAGTTCTTTCAGCTGAAGAGTTAGGAAAAGGTAATTTTGATGTGGTTATTGAGCCAAGATCAGAAAATGATATTTTAGGGCACGCATTATTGAATATGCGGAATAATTTAAAAAACTTAAATTCAGAAAATGAAAAGCAATTGTGGGTTAAAACCAAAATCACAAGTTTATCTCAAAAGATTCAAGGAATAAAAAAAATTGATGATCTTTTATTGAAATTTGTTTCAGAAATGTCAAACATATTAAATATACAATATGCTGGATTTTATTTGCTTGAAAATTATGAAGAAGGGATTCAAAAATTAAATCTAAAAGCAAGTTATGCATATCAAGAAAGAAAAGGTTTATCGAGTTCATTTAAATTAGGAGAAGGGATTGTTGGACAATGTGCTAGTGAGAAAAAAGCTATTACAATTACTGATATACCTGATGATTATATAAGAGTTGTCTCTGGTCTTGGTCATGAAAAACCAAAAATAATTAGAGTATCTCCTATTATATTTGAAAACAAATTAATTGGGGTATATGAAATAGCATCTTTTGATTTCCTTTGTGATGAAAAGCATACGGTTTTAAATGAGGCATGTAACAATTTAGGAATTATCATAGATAGTGTTCAGGCTCATCAAAGAACTACAGAGTTATTAAGAAAGTCTCAATTAATGGCTGAAGAATTAAAAGCTCAACAGGAAGCATTAGAAAAAAACAATAAAGATTTAGCAGAGAATGCTCAATATCTTAATGAATCTAGAGAAGAATTAAAATCACAAAGTGAAGAATTGAGAGCTCAAAGTGAAGAGCTTCAGTTTATTAATCAAGAATTAGAAGAAAAAACTGAAAGACTAGAAAAACAAAATAAAGATATAGACACACAAAATAAAGAAATAGAAAAAGCAAGACAAGAGCTTGAGCAACGAGCAAAAGATTTAATGCTTGCAAGTAAATATAAATCTGAATTTTTAGCTAATATGTCGCATGAATTAAGAACTCCACTTAATAGTTTATTAATACTAGCAAAAAATTTAAGTCAAAATAAAATTGGTAATTTATCTGAAAAGCAAATTGAATCAGCAAATATTATTTATCAAGGTGGTCAGGATTTATTAAGACTTATTAATGATATTTTAGATTTATCAAAAGTAGAAGCAGGGAAACTTCATATAGAAATAGAAGAAGTTAATTTTAAAAAATTAGCAACAGAAATAAAAACACAGTTTCTACCTTTACTTAATCAGGAAAATTTAGATTTTAATATAGAAATAGCTGATAACTTACCAGATGGTATAAAAACTGATGGTCAAAGATTATCACAAATTATTAAAAACTTATTATCAAATGCTATTAAATTTACTAAACAAGGATCAATATCTCTTAAAATTGATAAAGAATCTACTTCTCAAAATGGAATAAGATTTAGTGTTATTGATACAGGAATAGGTATTCCTGAAAATAAACATAAAGAAATATTTGGGGCATTTCAGCAGGCTGATGGATCTACTAGTAGAAAATATGGAGGTACTGGACTTGGACTTGCAATATCAAAAGCAATGGCAGAATTACTTGGAGCAGAAATTAAAGTAACTAGTGAATTAGGCAAGGGAAGTTGTTTTAGTTTAATCTTTAAATCTCCTCTTGTAACAGAACAAGTCGGAAAAGAAGATACAAAAATACAACTAATTGAAAATGATAGTCAGATTATTATAGATGATAGAGAGTCTATTAATATGTATTCAAAAACAATATTAATAATTGAAGATGATCCAAAGTTTGCTAAAATTCTTATGGATATATCTCGCTCAAAAGGTTTTGACTGTAATGTTGCAAGTACAGGAAATCAAGCTTTGGATCTTGCGAATAAACATATACCAAAAGCTATTCTATTAGACTTAGGTCTACCTGATATGGATGGCTCAAATGTGCTTAAAGAAATAAGAGCTAATATAAAAACTAGACATATACCAATACATATTATTTCTGGTCGTCAAAAAACAGAAAATGATATGGAGTCAAGTGTAATTGGTTTTTTAGAAAAACCAGCTAGTGAGGAATCTATTAATGAAGCTTTTAATAAAATAGAAAATTTAATGGTAAACAAAATTAAAAATTTATTAGTCATTGAAGATGATAAAGGTAATCAATTGGCTATTAGAGAATTATTAGCCGGCACTAATATATGGGTAGATGAAGCATTAAATATTGAAGAAGCTTATGATAAATTAAAAATTGATAATAATTATGACAGTATAATTTTAGATTTAACATTGCCAGATGGTATGGGCATAGAATTGTTAAAGAAATTAAAAAGCTCAGGTAAAAAAATTCCACCAGTCATTGTATATACATCAAAAGATTTAAGTCATACAGAATATGAAGAGCTACAATATTATACAAGTAGTATAGTTCTTAAAGGAGAAAACTCATCTGAAAGATTATTAGATGAAGCGTCTTTGTTCTTACATAAAATAAATAATTCTGATGATTTGGATTCAAATATTACTGTTGTAGATAAGGAACATCCACCAAAAAATATTAAATCTCAAACATCAGATAAAAAAGATGAAGTACAAAGTCATAAGGTATTGTTAGTAGATGATGATATGAGAAATGTTTTTGCATTATCTAGTGTATTAGAAGAATATGGCTTTGATGTTGTTATTGCAACTAATGGTGAAATTGCATTAAATAAATTACAATCGCAAAAAAATATTGAGTTAGTAATAATGGATATTATGATGCCAGTTATGGATGGGTATGAAGCAATTGGTCACATTAGATCTAATGAAGATTTGAAAAAAATACCTGTGATTGCTCTTACAGCAAAAGCAATGTCTGGTGATAAAGAAAAATGTATTGAGGCTGGGGCTAGTGATTATATTTCTAAACCAGTAGATGTTGAACGATTAATTTCCATTATGCAGGTATGGTTATAAAAAACTTAATTGAAGAAAAACAAATAGAAGATTTACAAATAAATTTATTGCTTGAAGGCATATATGAAATTTATGGGTATGATTTTCGTGCATATTCAAAACCTTCCTTAAAGAGAAGATTAAATGACTTAATGGAGGAATTTAATATTAGTAGTCACTCAGAATTACAGCATAAAATTTTCTATGAGCCAAATATGTTTTATAGATTTACCAAAAAAATATCTGTCACTGTGACCGAAATGTTTAGAGACCCGAATTTTTTCATAAGTTTACAACAAAAAGTCATTCCTAAATTAAAAACTTATCCATATTTTAAAATTTGGCATGCTGGATGTGCAACTGGTGAAGAAGTTTATTCTATGGCTATTTTACTATATGAAAATAATTTATTAGACAGAGCTATTATTTATGCAACTGATATCAATGAACATTCTTTAAAAATTGCAAAAGATGGAATATATCCAAAAGAACACCTGAATAAATATTTAGAAAATTATAAGAAAGTAATAAACACTGATAATTTTTCAAATTACTACCATGAAAAATATAACTCAATAAAAATTAGAGAGTTTTTAAAAAATAGGATTACATTTGCTAGTCATAATTTAGTTACTGATAATATATTTGGTGAGATGAATATGATTTTTTGCCGTAATGTACTAATTTATTTTAATAATGAACTTCAGAACCGTACACTTGACTTATTCTATAACAGTTTATGTAATTTTGGGTATTTATGTTTAGGAACAAAAGAATCTTTAGTTTCTACATCTGCATCAAAGAGGTTTGATAAGGTTTGTGCAAATGAAAAAATTTATAGAAAAAAATAAAGACATAGCAAAAGAATATGTTAAAAATCATAATTTAGTTCTACCAGAGGTGTATCCTAAAGTTTTATTAGTTGATGATGATTATAAAAATATTTTTGCCATGAGGATAGCTTTAGAGGATTTAGATTTAGAGATAATAGAAGTAACTTCCGGGATTGATGCTTTGAGAGCAGCTGCTGCTCATAATTTAGCTCTAATTCTTCTAGATGTAAATATGACAGATATGAGTGGGTTTGAAGTTGTTGAGCTTTTAAATAAAAATCGACAGACAAGAAATATTCCTGTTATTTTTGTAACAGCTATTAATAAAGACATTAATTGTGTTCAACAGGGACACTTAATGGGGGCAGTCGATTATTTATTTAAACCAATTGAACCTACTATTTTAAAAAGTAAAGTAAGTATTTTTATAAAATATTATATTCAAAATGAGCAAATGCTATATTTACTCAATCAATTGTCAGAAGCAAAAATTAGTCTTGAAAATTCCAACAAACAACTGAATGAAATGGCAAGGATCGATGCTGTAACAGGTCTTTCAAATAGATTTAGTCTTGATGAGTATCTTGAAGCAACTCTAAAAGCATCAAAAGAATCTAATTCTACTTTTGCAGTAGTTTATCTTGATTTAGATAATTTTAAATATGTAAATGATACCCATGGCCATGATTTAGGAGATGAATTATTAAAAGAGGTATCAAAAAGGATTAAATCTGTAATACGTAAATCAGATGCATTTTTTTTCCAACATAGAGATGCTCTAATATCAAGACTTGGCGGGGATGAATTTGCAATAGTTTTGTCAGATATCGATAGCTCAACAAATGCGGGAACTGTTGGAAAAAGACTAGTAGAAGAAATAGAGAAGCCATTTAATCTAAAAAATAATTTTGTGAAAATTAGCGTGAGCGTTGGTATCGCGTGTTTTCCGCATGCAGGAGACACAGCAAAATCTTTACAAAAAGCGGCGGATATAGCAATGTACAAAGCTAAAAAGCATGGAAAAAATAACTTTCAATATTACACCGAAGAATTAGACAAAAAGCATAATAGAGAATTGCAAATTGAATCTGGACTTAGAAAAGCTATTGGAACAAATGACATTAAAATATTTTATCAGCCCATTATTTCATTAGTTAATAAAAAAATTGTTGCTGTTGAAGCTTTATGTAGATGGAATGATAAGGAGCTAGGCGATGTATCCCCAGATGAATTTATTAGAGTAGCAGAGGAGACGGGTTTAATTAGAGAATTAGGAGAATATATATTAATTTTATCCTTAATGGAATTTAAAGATTATATTATAAAACAAAAACAGAATATACAGATACATATAAATTTATCTATAAAACAATTTGAAGAGAGAGGGTTTATTGATTTCACAAAAGAAATTATATCCAAATATAGATTAAATCCTTCTAGTATAGTATTTGAACTTACAGAAACTGCATTAATGTTGGATGAAGCAATGGTTGTAAACAAGGTTAATATACTGCATGAGCTTGGTTGTGGTATTAGTGTTGACGATTTTGGAACAGGATACTCTTCCTTCAGTTATTTAAACAATTTTCCAGTAAGCTCAATCAAAATTGATAAAAGTTTCGTTGAAAAGTGCAATAAAGATAATAGTGCTTCCGTGTTGTTAACTTCAATGATTAATCTTGCAAATAATTTAGGCATGGAGTCAATCGTAGAAGGAGTTGAAACACAAGAACAAATAGATTTTTTAAAAGATACTGAATGCAAATGTATTCAAGGATATTATTTTGCAAAACCAATGCCAGTTATTGAGTTCGTTGAATTTTTACAATCTTGGAATGCTAAACAATAAAGGAACGCTCAAAAAATTTTTTAGAGTATTAATATTTTCTATTAATACAGAGTCACTCCCATCAAAATCATTTGCAACCCATCCATAAAAATTATAGTTATTATTTATAAGATATTCAGAAGTAAGTATTGAATGATTTATACAACCTAGTTTTATTTTCACTACTAGTATTATATGAATACTAAATTTTTGACTAAGTTTTTTTATAACATCAGCATAAGTATTATTATAATTAATTGGAGTTAAAAAACCACCTGACCCTTCTATTAATATATAATCAGCTTTATTCTGGTATTTATATATATTATCAGTAATACTGGCAACTATATTATCTAACTTAAGTTCTTTATTTATATTTTTTGCGGCTATATGAGGCGCAATTGCTTCTTTGAAAATAAAAGGGTTAATTTCATTATATTCTAAATTGATTCTATTGTGCTCTTTAATTAATAACGCATCTTCATTTACTAATTGATTATTAATAAATTCTGCACCACTTGCAATAGGTTTTAAGCCAATCGCTATTTTATTATTTTTTTTATATTCTCTTAATAAATGAGTTGTTATATATGTTTTACCAACTTCTGTATCTGTTCCTGTGATAAAAAATATTTTTGCAGACATAATATTATTTTTTATTTTTACTGTTCAATAATTGTTCAACTGGTATCAAAGTTTCACTGATTTCAGGATGTTTAACTTTAGGCTTATCCTTTTCAGGTAGTTTCCAAGCATGAGCATAAATTATTTCATAAGTTGCAGGAAGTTTGTTATTAATTTTATGTTTATCATATTCAGCTTCAAGTTTTTTAAATTCTGTTTTGCCCAAAAGAGATTTTTTTTGATTGTCTGAACTTATGATTGTATTGGCACCAATTTTTTTTAAGTCTTGCATAATATCTATTAACTTACTATAAGTTAAAATTATATTTTTAGTTTCTAAAATTGGGCTTGCAAAATTTGACTTCATTAATCCATCGCCCAAATTATGCATATCTAAAAATTGATTTGTATGATGGAAATTTTCATCTACTTTATGCCAGCTATTTCTTAGCTCCCATAAGGTATCTATGCCTAAAGTTGTAAAAATTAATAATCCATTTGGTTTTAATATTCTGTGACATTCTTTAATGGTTTTTTCTAAGTTAAAAGACCATTGGAAAGATAAGTTAGCAAATATCAAATCCATGCTGTTATCAGCAAGAGGTAAAGTCTCCATATCAGAATTTATATGGAATATATTATTTTCAGATAATTCTTCTTTACTTATATTTAACATATTAAATGCTAAATCAGTAAGAAAGTAATTTGCATTTGGAAATTTTTCAATAAGATTTTTGGAAGTATATCCAGTCCCTGATCCCAAATCTAGAATATTTTTAGGATTTATTTTAATAATCTCTAATCTATTAATAAGCCTCTTGCCAACTTCATGCTGTAAAATAGCATATTGATTGTATGTTTTAGCTGCTTTTTCAAAGTTTTTTTTAATTTGTAATTTAATATTGCAATGCATAAGTATTTAACCAAACTCGAATAGATAGGATTGTAACATATCTTTATTAGTTAACATAGGTACATGGGTAGCATTAGGTATTATAAATAATTTATCTTGGTCTTTTTTTATATCTTGAAAATACTCTAATATTTCTATAGGAATAAGATTATCTTTTTCGGCTAGAATATAATAAATTTCATTATTTATATTTTCTAATATAGGTCTTATATCTTTATTTAATAATTTTAAATTAAATACAAGTGTTTCTATGTTAGGTATTTTTTGACTCTCAAAAAATTTTTTTAAATTTAAATATTGCTTCTTAAATTCGTCTTTGTCTAATCCTAAAAGTTGTAATTTTAAAAATTTATCAGAAGTTTTTTTTATATTAGACTGAATATTATTATAAAAATTTAAAAATATGTCCTTATTCATACCATAGTTATTACTATTTGATTTAACAAAACATGGATTCGAGCATAACAGGAATAATTTATTGAAAAATTCAGGATATTTATTGGCTAATAGAATTGATATATTTCCTCCTAATGACCAACCTAGTAAATTAATTTTCCTATTGATATTTAATTTATAAGAGCTAGTAATTTCTTGATATATAAACTCTAAATATTGCTCAATGTCATTAATATTAGTATTATTATTTTTTCCATATCCAGGTAAATCAATAAGTAAAATATTAAAGTGTGGCTTTAAATCTTCTATAAATTTAGGAAAACAAGAAAAGCTTTGTAAAAAACCATGGATAATAATCAAGTTTGGCTTAGACATGAAGTTTTATAATTTTAAAAAATTTTAATAAAAGCAATAAGATAAGAATATATAAAAAAAATTGCATTTTCTAGTTAAATATATATAATAACTAACTAGCTAAATATTTAAAGAGTTATCAGGAGATAGTTTAATGGCTGCAAAAGTAGAGCATTTAGAAAATAATAATATATCAATGCATTATTTTCATAATTTTGGTCATAAATTAAGTAATTTCTTAACAACCATGATACCCATGGCTGTTTTAACAGGATTATGTGTGGCTATTGGCTCTGCATTTGGGGGTACTATGGCTATGGTTTTATCATTAGGATTTGCAACAGCACTTAATTTTACAATTTATTATTTCTCTGCAGATATTGTTCTTGCTTTGTATAATGCAAAAGAATTAGATTTAAATAATGAAAAGCAAAAAGTATTAGATGAGGTTGTTACTGAATTAGCAGCTGAATATAATATGCCCAAGCCTAGAGTTAATATCGTTAATCAAAGCTACCTTAATGCATTTGCAACAGGTAGAAACCCAGAAAATGCAGCTGTTGTTGCAACTAAAGGTCTATTAGATCGTTTAGAATTAGGAAAAGAAAATGATGATAAAGTATTACCTAATTTTGATTTTCTCACAAGAAAAGAATTAAAAGCAATTTTTGCTCATGAATTAGCTCATGTTTTAAATTATGACATGCTAGTTTCTACAGTAGTAGCGGTACTAACAGGCGCGATAGGAATTCTTGCTGATTATATGAGAGCAGCTGCTTTATATGGTCAAAGGGATAAGGAAGATGATTCTGCATGGAGCAGGTTTGCTGTTTGGCTTGTTGCTGCAATTATACCAACCATTGCTACTATTTTGCAGTTTGTGATTTCTCGTGCAAGAGAATCTCAAGCTGATTGTACTGGTGCTGAGCTTATGAATGAAGGTGAAAGCCTTGCTTCCGCATTAAAGAAAATCTCCAGATTTTCGAATGAGGACATATCTGTTGGAAAACGTCATGAGTACCCATCAGCTGATGCAGCATTTATTGAATCAACCAAATTTTTATTCATTGCAGAGCCTAATAGTAATGAACTGGTTGAAAATTCAAGCTCATCAGACTTACCTTTTGATGTAAATGGATTAAATGATCCTAATGATAATTGGTTTACATGGGGATTAAGTTGGTTTTCATCTC
>Ga0066649_10002832_pt1 | contig 10220 bp, 10 predicted proteins | sample CryGey132114_all_FD_59538 | JGI IMG/M metagenome (GOLD analysis project Ga0066649, IMG submission 59538) | Groundwater microbial communities from aquifer - Crystal Geyser CG22_combo_CG10-13_8/21/14_all | ecosystem: Environmental > Aquatic > Deep subsurface > Groundwater | place: USA: Utah... | reverse complement strand
AGGTTTCTTTCCAGATACCAATATTCAGCCGATACACTCCCTCGCAATCCAGCCGCGACACATTATCGTAGTCATCATCGGTAGTGTACAGTTTTGTGTGTCTGGAAAGGGGTGAAGGATAGAGATATTCTACATCAACAACCCATACACCCTATGGCACCATATCACAACCTGATGGAATGAACCATCCAAGAAGCACGAAGGAGACCTGTGCGGAACTGGCCCTATCCCTCTATGCCAAGGGCCTTTCCACCCGCATGGTGGAAGAGGTGATGAAAACCTGTTTTGGCGAGAAAATGTCTTCCTCTAAGGTCTTCTCTCTCGCCATATCCAGGCCTTCACTATCCGTGTTCTCCCTCTCTACACCCAAAACTAATGAGACACAATTTTCTGAACATTACCAATCTCCGGTTCATCAGAAAAAAGCTTTAGATACCCTTTTGTTTATTTGTAGTGCCGCATGGGAGGCATCCTCAGCTAAGTGGTGTACTTTATAAACTTACGGCCACCAAATTCCAGACAAAATGCACCATCAACGCCGGCCATATACTGCGCATTTTTAATGCAATCACCGCCAATATCGGTCCCACCAAAAGCCCTGTGACCGCCACCTGTAATAACACCTCCGGAGCACCAATAAACGCCAGATTCTTAAGATGCCAAACCCCGAAGAGCAGCGAGGAAAGCACCACCGCCTGCCCGGGTGCCAGACGGCAGAGCAGATACCCAAGGATGAAGCCGCGAAAAAGGAGTTCTTCGTAGATGGGCGCGGTATAGATTGTAGGCGTTAGCGGCATACCTTTGACGTTTCCTAGTCGCAAGAAGACGAACACTGTTACTACAAAGAGGGCTGTAAGTACAAGGAGTTGCAGCCAAATTGGAAAATATCTGTAGGGTCTAAATCGCACAAAAAAATCCGCGAGCATAGTAGTTGTAAGTATTAACTAGATTGCGACATAACCAACCCATTGTCAAAAATTCCCCAATTCAAACTCCCCAATCTGCACATGATCCTGCAGCCGCGCCTTCGGCGAGTACACAAGCCGAAACCTGTCCACCACTTCCTCCATCTTACACCGTTGCTGCCCGAGAATTTCCAGGACTGCCTGCTCATCTAATGCACGACGAAAGGTGAGGATAGTCACGTGAATATCCGTTGGCGGACGTGTATTGGCGGCAGGAAGGAAGTTTTTGGAGGCGAGGGCCGCGCGCATGGCAGCAAATGTGCCATCATCAAAACCCTCCAGACATATAGTGTTCCCTCTGTACTCAAGTGTATCAAAACGGACCTTCACCGGCCCAAACCCTTCCAGAACCGCTCTGGTTATACTCTCCCAGGAATCCCGCACGTGTTGAAAAAGCTGCACTTTATCCTGCTCATACTCAATAAAAGGATCAAGCCAGTTGAGAAGCGTCGCATGCAGTTCAGCTCCACGGGGGCAGAACACGTCATCACCAAACTTTTCCATAAATGCATCCTGAACCTCGTGAATAGCGGCAATGAGCGCCTCAGAACAGCGGGTGTTCACCGTGTAGCACCGAGGATCCACCACTGAGGTCAGGGTGTTGTCGACTTGCGTGTATTTGTTCATAAAAAGTACTCAGGTATAAATGCTCTAAAGTTTTTGCTTTTGCCACAATGTCCAGAAATCGCCCTTCTTTTCTAAGAGTTCCTCAAAGCTCCCCTCCTCCACAAGATGACCATTCTGAATCACCAGAATGCGATCCATTTCCTTTAACGTGGAAAGCCTATGGGCAATAACGATTGCGGTCACATTCTGGAAAAACTCATGCAGCGCTTCCTGAATATTTTGTTCGGAAACTGCATCGAGATGAGATGTCGCCTCATCAAGAAACAGTATATCCGGTTCCCTATACACCGCTCGTGCTATGCCCAAACGTTGACGTTCTCCTCCGGAAAGTTTGACACCTTTTTCACCCACAAGTGTTTCAACACCCTTAGGAAGTCGAGGAAGAAAGTCATTGATATGGGCAATGTGTAATGCCCTTTGCAAGCGTTCTTCTGCGCTATCTGTGCGTTCATCTGCCAGCAAGATATTGTCACGAAGGGAAAAATGAAAAACCTCTGTCTCCTGAGGAACCGTTGCAACGTTTTCGATATAGGAAGCACGTCGAATATCGCGCAGCTTCAGATCATCAAACAAAATCTCCCCTTCATACCCGTCATACAATTTGAGCATCAACTTCATCAGTGTAGTTTTTCCTGCTCCCGATATACCCACAATGCCCACCTTTTCGCCACGCCGTATTCGAAACGTCATATCCTTCAGAATGCTCTTATTTCCGTAGGAAAAGCCCACTCGATCAAAGCGAAGTTCCTTCCAATCCACAGGGAAAGCCGTATGACCAGAACGCTCTGTTACAGGTTCTTCATCAAGAATGTTTTGAAGCTTTGCAATACTGATCTTCGCAAGAAGTGCGTCCTGAACAAGTGTTGCAAATTCATTCGCTGCTTCCTCAATCATTCCGAAGTACAAAAGTACCAGTGCTATAGTACCTACCTCGAAACGACCCTGAAACACCATGAAGGTTGTATAGGCGAGCAAAATCACGCGAAACATGCCTTGATAGGCATCCATTGCACCCCAGCTAAGACGCACAGTCAGAATACGTTTCTTGATAGCCAGACGCAGAATGTCCGCCCTCTCCAGAAGCTTCGCATAGAGGTTGTTGTACATGGCAAGCGACTTCACCGTATGCACACTATTCATGGACTCAAACTTGAGTCCCTCAAAGATATCTTCCTGCGTATTCACTGCTCGCACAGTGCGAGAAATTTTTCCAAGGAAAAAACGGCAAAGTGTAAAGTAGCTCACAAAAAAGAACACGATCATTGCCGCTAGCTCCCAACTCAAACGGTAAAAGATTGCACTAATAGCAATGAGATTGATGGTTCCTTCAATAAATATTCCCTCGTAAAGCCGAAAAATTCGATCAACCCCATCTCCTGCACGTGAAACCTGTTTCAGCTTATTTCCCGTGTTCTCTTTCTCATGCCAAAGCAAATCGAGGGAGAGCAAATGTCGCATACCTCGCAGCTGGAGCTCAACAGAAAGCCGCTCGCCTATAGTGTATAGAAAAACTTTTGAAAAATTTATTGAAATGGCTCGATAGATCTGCAAACCAAGAAGAGCGAGCAGTACCCACCAGAATGGCTCGAGAGATACGCCGGAAGAATAGGCTGCAGCAAAGGTAATAATCCAGCTAACCCCCATAGGAATCAGCAATGATGCAAGATCAGACGACACACGCATGAGCGTGCCAAAGATAAATCTAACCCAGTGACCACGGAGTAAACTGGCGAGAAGCTGAAGCACCTTCATGTCGGAGTGTTAGAAAGCAAACAACCGTTGGAGATTGTAACACATATAATATTCTCGTCTAGGCAGCAAAATAGTTTCATCATGCATTGTAAAAAGAACCAAGGTCATCGCAATGCCGCACCACTTTCCTCCGTCATAGCGCGAATGGCCATCTGCACATCGTCAACCTCCTCCCGCGTCAGCGTACGCTCGTGACTTCGGTAGACCATCCGAAAGGTGTAGCTGACCTTTCCCGGTCCAAATTTTTCACACCGGAACGTATCGAGCAGACTCATTTCTTCCACCAAATCCCCCGCAACCTCGCGCACCTGCACATAATAGTCGTTCAGCACAAAGGTCTCATCCACAATAAAGGAAATATCCCGCGTCATGGACGGATATTTACTGACGGGAACATACACCTGGTCAATGTTTTCCAGTTGCAACGTCACCCGTGGATCCTCTTTGCGGGAGACAAACAGACCGTCAATTTTACGTAAGGCGAAGGTTTGACTCGAACTGGTGCCCAGACTCGGCACTTACCGGTGCCTCCCTGGACGCATTTCGCTAGCATTCTCAAGAGTCTCGCTTCGCAAGTCTTGATTCGTGCTACTGAGTGGTGCCGCGAGGCGGATTTGAACCACCGACACAAGGATTTTCAGTCCTCTGCTCTACCCCTGAGCTACCGCGGCATAACGAAAACTAGTATACGATCTCGCGCGCGGTAGGCAAGAGAATAATTACTGAATCAACCGATCAATCACGAAGGCATTGCCGTTATTGCCGGAAATGGTGGGTGAGAGCAGCGAGAATGGCGTATTGCCCAACATGTATTGCGTTTGCGTCGCCCCCAGCATCAAGGTGCCACTTCCTGCCGTCGGCAGCTCGCGCACCACACCCTGCTCAGATAAATCGCCCTCATCAAGCAGCTCCGTCACGATGTGCCTTGCAAGGGCATCGTGCAGAGAGGCATTATCCACCACAGAAAGAGCCGTAAGCGCCTCATTCGATGGGGCAAAAATTGTTATTCCCGAACCCGTTTTTGTCTGCATCCGCTCCCTGAGATCAGGAAACTTTTCCACCTGAAACATAAAAGCCTTAGCGTTTTCCGTCTGGCGGAGCACCCCATAAATACTGTCATCTTTAGGAGCTACCTGCGCAGGCGCCGCGCCGCAGCTGGTGAGAACAAACAGTGCAAGGACTCCAAGTGTTGTAAGGTGTTTCATACAGAAAAGAAAAAGTGCTCACATATTCTACTGCAAAGTGTGCACTTGCCCAGTCAATTCCTTTGGACAGAAAACAAAGCCTGGCGTAGCATGTGTTCATACAATATTACACAAAATCTATGACTATAGCTCTTGGCAAACCCGCTCCCGATTTCACCCTAGAAAATCAGGAAGGCGAAAAGATTTCTCTTGCGAGCCTACGTGGGAAAAACGTCGTGATCTACTTTTACCCAAAAGACAGCACACCTGGATGCACACAGGAAGCTTGCGACTTCCGCGACAACATTGCGCGACTGCAAAGTGCCGACACGGTGGTCCTGGGCATCAGTAAAGATTCTGCGAAGTCACATACAAACTTCCGCACCAAATACGAGCTTCCCTTCGATCTCCTTGTCGACGAAGGCGCAAAGGTCTGCGATCTGTATGGATGCTGGAAGGAAAAAAGCATGTATGGCAAAACCTTCCTCGGTGTTGAACGATCCACCTTCCTCATCGACAAAGAGGGCATTCTCCGCAAGGAATGGCGCAAAGTGAGCGTCAAGGGGCATGTGGATAGTGTCCTTGAAGCCATTGCCGCCCTATAGAGAATTCAAGTCAGCACAAAAAAAAGCCCGCGACCTGCGGGCTTTTTTATCTATGTCGAAAGGGATTATTTCCCTTTGATTTGCTCTAAAATTTCGTTCGACTTTGCCTTAATAAAGTCAGCAATTGGTGTGACACGATCCGACGTCCCAATCGCCTCATCTGCCTTTTCTATCGCCTTCTTGGCGTAATCATCCGCAAGGGGGTAATTTTTCTGGACCGCCGCAATGAAGGAAGCAACCGCAAAATCGTAGGCGCGGGCGATCTTTGCCCAGGCCACCACATTTGCATCCGTACTTGCATTCTTGTATGCCTGCTGCGTAATATCCACGGCCCGTTCCGTCGCACGCTTTGCAAGCAGCAAGTTACCTCCAGCGACGTAATCACTCACGGTCAAAATATGTTTCTGTGCCTGAATTGTCAGGTACTGTGGATCGTCCTTTTTAAGGATCAGCGTCAAAATATACATCATTTCCGCCACTTCTCCGCGCGTCACCCCCTGTCCGGGCAACATATTCCCCTGATTATCGCGTTCCAAAAGACCAATATACCCAGCGTAGGTAACATAAGAAGCGAACCAGGCTGTCTTGGGCACATCGGGAAACGTCACAGGAATATTGCTGACATCCTTATTCCAACGAGACGCCTCAAGCAGCATTTTCACAAACTCCGCGCGTGTCACCGTTCGACCTGGAGCGAAGGTACCATCAGGATTACCCCCAACGATACCCATCTCCTTCGCTTTTTTCACATAGGGCGCGTGCCAGTCTCCTGGATTGATATCTGAAAAGGAGTTTCCTGTATTACTGCTATCTACCTGCGTTCCAATACCCGCCAGAATAAACTTCAACGCTTCTGCACGATTCACCACATTGTCTGGTCGAAACGTGTTGTCGTTATACCCCGTAATTACTTTTCGATCGAACAGATCATTGATCGCCACCACATGCTTGTTATCCTTGGGCACATCCGTAAATTCTGCGGCAGCCACCTGCACAAAACTCGTAGCGAGTAGGACTGCAGTGATCAAGAGATGTGATGGTTTCATATGTGTCGAAAAGATGGATTGCGAGAAGTATATCAACTCTTTTAATTATTGTAATTCATTTTTACTTGACCAACGTCTGCAAAGTTTGAACCGTTCTTGGAGGCCAGATTAATGGTCACCTCCAGAATGCTTCCGGCAGCCGTTCCCGTACAACCCGCAGCGAGCGTAGCTGCAGCAATAGTATTGGTCGTCCATGATGCATTCGCCAGACCCGTTACCGTCGCACAGGTCACCGGTGTACCAAGTACTGTAATATCACGAACCGTAATATCAACATTATTGTCTGCCGCTGTTGCAGAGCTTGTTCGATAATCGAGGAGCAGAGTTCCAAAGCTGGCAAAATCCTGCGGCACCTCGAACTTGAACTTAAGGTTAATATCCTGCAGAGCTGCCTGATTCGTAATCCAGTGGTAGTGCTGACGATTCGAAGCAGCTTCAAAGACTGTAGAAAGCGTACCCTTATTCGTCGTTGTTCCCGTATTCTGATCAATAATATTGTTCGGGAATTCAGGATTATAGGTGAGTTCACTCACACGTGATCCACCAAGTGCCTTATAGGTACCAGGTGTTCCAACCACCGTACATACATAGAGTTTATTCGACGTCGTATCAAGAACCAGGTCTCCGACTGCTGTACATGCCGTCGTCGTAATATCTGCCGTCTCACGTGTTCGCACGGAGGATGCACCCGAAAGATTCACATCTCCAGTTGCCGTCAAATCTCCCGTCGTTGTTGATACAAAGGTTGCCGCACCCGCACTCGTAATATCCCAGTTTGTCGAGTTCAAATCGATGTTACCGGTTACATTCACCGTTGTACCCGTCAAATCGATGGTCGTTGCATTCACATCGAAGGTTGCTGAATTGAAAATGGAATTTGCCGTTCCCGTATCAATGGTAAAGTTAGCATTTCCTGTCGTGAGCGTTCCGTCTGCATCCGTTGCAAACACTTCCTCAAAGTCCTGAGGACCCACTGTCTGCCAAGTCGTACCGTCACAATATTTCAGACGCTGGGAAGTGGTATTGTAAAAGAGGTCTCCCGCAGCACCCGCGTTACATGTAGGATCCGCTGCACCACTGTTCACCGTTGCCGCCGCGGAAAGCTTCGTCCACGTATCTGTTGTCTCATCCGTACACACATAGATCACGTCTTCCGTTGTGTCTAAAGCAAGTTCATCCACATACGTACAGAGAGTTGACCCGTCTACCACATCTGAGGTTTGACGCATTCTAAAACTTGCAGAACCAGTGGCATTAAATTCACCAATCAAGGTTGCCGTACCCGTAAAGTCGATGGCATCATTGATAATAAACTTCGAGTTGTCGATATCCCAATTAATGAAACCGTTTTCACTGGAGGTTCCACTATTGTTAAATTTAATGTAGAGCTGCCCCGTGGTAACGTCGTTATCGTTGTTAATCACAAGATTATCCGCATCCATCTGGAATTCCGTATCATTTTGAAAAAGAACACGGGCGGAAGCCGTGCTGAGGGTGAGACTAACGAGGGCGGCGGTGGCAAGAAGCCGAAAGGCCCAGGATTTTGTGTGTTTATTGTCCATAGGAGACGCGGGGGCAAAATAAATTACGAGAAAACTATATCAGATTTTGACAATAATTTCAACGATTTACCGACTGTTTGTCTTGCATAACTGAGCGAACCTTATTTTCTCCTACTTTCCAAACATAGTACGATCGCTCACCATGCACCTTTGTCGGGAAAAGCACAATGCCCTTTCCCAGGTCTTTCAAATAACACCCCATGGCCGTGAGTTCCCGGGTATGATAGTGAATTTCATCAATAAGCAACTGCGCATCTGCCATATTGTTAGGAGACTGCCCAGCACCCAAACGCTCAAAATGTTTATCGCGTTCCGTCCCCTCAAGAGTGAGTATGTTTTCCCATTTGGCGACGATATCTTCAGCAACCGCACGAACAAATACTAAAGCAGAGTTTGCGGAATGCTCAGTAAAGTACTTTTGAGAATCCGTTGGAGAGGAGGTCAGCATAGAGTTTTTTTGTATGTGTGAAAAATCTCATCAGTATACCATATGGCATTGACGAATACACTAGCGTCGAGGTAAAAATGATGGGAAAACACTACACAATCATGGACGACAGGATACTTTCTTTTGTAGACGTAGAAACCACGGGTGGCAGCCCACTCAGCCACCGCGTCATTGATGTTGCCATCATTCAGGTTCAGCACGGCCGCATTATTCGGGAATTTCAGTCTCTCGTGCAGCCACATCAGCCCATTCCCCAGTTTATTGAGACTCTCACAGGTATCAGTGCGGACATGCTTGCGGACGCGCCAAACTTTGAAGATATCGCAGAAGAAATCAGTAGCATGCTGGAAGGCACGATTTTTGTCGCGCACAATGTACAATTTGACTACTCCTTTCTGAAACAGGAGTGCGCACGAGCAGGTTTTTCCCTGAATATTCCACAACTCTGTACCGTTCGCCTATCGCGACATCTCTTCCCCACGGAAAAGAAACATAACCTTGATATTGTCATCAGGCGAAACGGCCTTGAGGTACCCGCCAACCGTCACCGCGCCTACGCGGACACGCGCGCTATAGCCGACTTTTACCTGCTGCTTCGGGAGCGGTTTCCCCATGAGATTTTGTTTGCGACCATGGAGAAACTCCTGAAAAAATATGTCCTCCCATCGCACATGCAGGAGGAAGATCTGGAGAAAGTTCCTGAGCGGCCAGGTATTTATGTGTTTCATGATCAGGAAGGAACACCGCTCTACATCGGCAAAAGTATTCATTTAAAGGAACGCGTCTGTCAACATTTTGCCAAAGCACATCATTCAGCGAAAGAACTGGCCCTTGTCATGCGGACCCATACCATTACCTGGGAGGAAACCGTCAGTGAACTCGGGGCGCTTTTACTTGAATCGAAACTGGTGAAAGAGCAGTCCCCGCACTACAACAGGCGTCTTCGGCGAGATGGGCAAAGCATCGCCCTCAAAACGGCCTACTCCGCGGAGGGTTATCTTGTCCCGACGGCGCATCCCGTTTCCGAGCTCAAAAGCCATGAGTTCGGGGATGTTCTCGGCATGTACCGATCCGTCGCGCATATGCGTAAACAACTTGCCACCTTACATAAAGAGCAAAAACTTTGCAGCCATATGCTTGGATTAAGCAAAGGCACCGGCCCATGTTTCTCCCACTCCCTTGGAAACTGCGCGGGACCCTGCGCCCAGGTCGAAGCACCCAGCAGCTATAATGCGCGGGCATTTGAGGCCTTTTCCACCACCCGTCTGCATCCATGGCCATCCAAAACACCTTTGCTCATTCGTCACATCGATGAAGAGGGAGGGCGCGTGGAGTGCGTGATTGCCCATGACTGGTGCATACTTGGCGTAGCAACCTATGAAGGAGGTGAATGGACTCGCATGGAGAAAATGGAGAAACACTTCGATAAGGACGTGTACCTCATTTTACGCCAGTTTTTAAAACGACCGGACGCGCGCGGGGGAATTTGCACCCCCATACGACCGAACATGGCGCGAGGAGAAATGAGCGAGCTTCTGACCATGTTGGGATTGACAGATCTCATGACCGCAGAAAGCCTGTCGTAGGGATGTTACAACAGAAGAGATTTGACAAAAGACAAACTCATGATATGTTTCTGACATTATTTGTTGTTTTGTCTAGGTATGCGGCGCCCTTCTACGACAACAAGCGCTCTCCGGGAACAGTTCCCGGAGGAATATGCATCCCTTGAACAATCCTCGGATCTGGTCGTTTCTGTCGCCCAATGTTTTTCCTGGGCAGGTGGCTACGGGCAACTCTTTGGCGGAGCAAGCCTTCTGCAAAAACTCCCCTACCGCACCTATGTTGGTATCAAAAAGACGAAAAGCCGTCGCATCGACTATATCAGTGCGCGTGTCTATTCACCCATCTCCGCCCAATTTCAGCCTATGCCTCTTGGGCATTTTATTGATACGGACGTCACCGGCACCTTTCTTTCCTATATTCTCCCCCTGTTCCCGAGCCCGGACACCTGGGAAGGCTACGAAATCC
>Ga0066649_10002827_pt1 | contig 10232 bp, 10 predicted proteins | sample CryGey132114_all_FD_59538 | JGI IMG/M metagenome (GOLD analysis project Ga0066649, IMG submission 59538) | Groundwater microbial communities from aquifer - Crystal Geyser CG22_combo_CG10-13_8/21/14_all | ecosystem: Environmental > Aquatic > Deep subsurface > Groundwater | place: USA: Utah... | reverse complement strand
CCGAAGATACTATCCGCGTTCTTTATGATTTTCACACATCAAGCAATGTTTCCTGCACGGTGTTAACGACATTTTTGGATAATCCCAGGGGCTATGGCCGCGTCTTGAGAAATGATACCGGGCAGCTTGTAGGCATTATTGAAGATAAGGACGCTGACTATCAGCAAAAAAATATCCGCGAAATAAATACAGGTATGTATTGTTTTAAAAAGGCGGATCTCCTGGAGGCCCTTAAATATGTTAAGCCCGCGGCTAATACGGCTGAGTTTTATCTGACGGATGTCTTCAGCTGGCTTTTTTCAAGGAATAGAAAGATAGGCGCCTGCGTAGTTGATACCTCGCAAGAAGTCCTGGGTGTAAATTCTCAGGGCCAACTTTTGGAAGCCGCTGAGATCCTGAGAAAGAGGGCCTTGGAGAGGTTTCTTGAGGCCGGCGTAAAGATCGTGGATTTCAAAACGACTTTTATTGACGCGTCGGCCCAGATAGGCCAAGGCACAAAGATCCTTCCTTTTACGGTGATAGACAAGGGAGTCTGCATAGGGGAAGATTGCACTATAGGGCCTTTTTGCCACTTGCGCCAGGGGGCTGTTCTAAAAGACAGGGTCTCGGTAGGGAATTTCACGGAAATAAAGAATTCTTACTTAGGTGAATCTACCCGCGTGCGCCACGTAAGCTACATTGGAGATACTAAAATAGGCAAGAAGGTCAATATCGGCGCGGGCACGATAGTAGCTAATTTTGACGGTGAAAAGAAGAATAAGACTACGATCAAAGATAAGGCTTTTATTGGATGTGACACGATACTTATCGCGCCAGTGTCAATAGGGAAGAATGCTATCGTTGGCGCGGGCTCCGTAGTCACGAAGAACCATAATGTGCCAGACGGCGCTTTAGTCGTCGGCGTTCCGGCCAGAGAGGTGAAAAAGAGGAAGAGACCATGACTAAGCTAGAGATATTTTCTGGAAATGCTAATCCGCAGTTAGCTAAAGATATCTGCGCGGTGTTAGGCAAAAAGCTGGGCGGTATGATGGTGGAAAGGTTCAGCGAAGGAGAATGCCGCGTCAAAATAGACGACAATGTCAGGGGCAAAGATGTTTTCATCGTGCAGCCGACGTGTCCGCCGGTAAACGAAAACCTTATGGAGCTGCTTGTGATCATTGACGCGCTAAAGCGCGCTTCCGCGGGGCGTATTACCGCGGTCGTGCCCTATTACGGTTACGCGCGCCAAGATAGGAAAGATCAGCCGCGCGTGCCGATCAGCGCTAAACTCGTTGCCAATCTTCTTACTGTAGCCGGTGCTGACAGGATATTGACCATGGACCTGCACGCCGGCCAGATACAGGGGTTTTTTGATATACCCCTTGACCACCTTTTCGCCGTAAACGTTTTTGTAGAGCATATCTCTAATAAGCTTAAACTTAAAGATTTTGTGGTCGTCTCGCCTGATGTCGGAGGCATTAAGACGGCGCGGGCGTATGCCAAGCGCCTTGGCGCGGCTCTCGCTATAGTTGATAAACGCCGCGTATCTCCAGAAAAAGCCGAAGTGATGAATATATTAGGAGAGGTCTCAGGTAAGAACGCCATTCTGGTGGATGACCTGGTAGCCACAGGCGGCTCTCTTTTGGAAGCGGCCCACGCTTTGAAAAAGGCCGGCGTCAAAAAGATATACGCCGCCGTAGTCCATGGCGTGCTATCGGGCGATGCCATGAAAAATGTTGAGAATTCTATTTTAGAGGAATTGATCATTACCGATACCATACCTCTGGATGCTGGCAAGAGAAGCCCTAAGATAAAAGTTTTGACCGTGGCTCCGCTTTTAGCGGAGGCGATAAAGAGGATACACCAGGAAGAGTCTATTAGTTGTTTATTTGATTAACGTAAACACCCCGCGCTAATCGGAATTGCGCGGGTGTTGTGTCTTTCTACACAAGGAGATCATAAAATGGCAGCTATTTATTTGGAATTATCGGTCCGCGAAGATGTTGAGATCGGCAAAAGCCATCTTCTGCGAAAACAAAATATTGTGCCGTGCGTCGTATACGGGGAAGGAAAAACGACTCTTCCGTTAAAGATAGACAGAGGGCATCTGGTCAAGTTCATGCACGCCCATCATGGCGGCGAGAATATGGTCATTACGCTTAAGGTCTTGTCTTCTAAGAGCAATCCGGCCCAGGAAAAAGCTGTTTTGATCAAAGAGATACAGAAGCATCCGGTGAGCGGTGATATTCTTCATGTTGATTTTAACGAGATATCCTTGACGAAGCGTATTGTTGTGAAAGTCCCTGTTTTAGGCAAAGGCGAGCCCGTAGGCGTTAAGCAGGAAGGCGGCTCGTTAGAGCATATCCTCTGGGAAGTAGAGGTGGAGTGTCTGCCTACGCAGATCCCTGAAAAATTAGAAATAGATGTAACGAATTTAAAGATCGGTGATTCTATCACGGTTAAAGATCTTGTCGCGCCGGAAGGCGTAGTAATAAAACACGATGTTGAGGCATTGGTCTTTGTCGTTATGGCTCCCATGAAAGTGGAAGAGGTTGTTTCTGCTGAAGCAGCCGCTGGCGCTGAAGGCGCGGCCGGAGCGGAACCTGAAGTGATCAAGAAAGAAAAGAAACTCGTAGAAGGCGAAGAAGAAGCCAAGCCAAAAGATGAAGCCAAGGAGAAGGGCGGATCTAAAGGCAAAGGTGAACCCAAAGGCAAGTGAAATTAATTATCGGATTAGGTAATCCCGGCGTTTCTTATAAAGCTACGCGCCATAACGCTGGAGCGATGGCTGTTGAGAGGCTGGCAAAGAAAGAAAAGCTTGTTTTTAAGTTGGACCGTTCTTTTAAAAGTTATATTGCCTCCGGAAAGATAAGCGGTGAATCTGTTTGCCTGGCGCTTCCGCAGACTTTTATGAACCTTTCGGGAGAGGCGGTTGAGGCGCTGGTAAAAAAGAGGCGTATAGACTATCAGGATGTCTTAGTCGTGTATGATGATGTCAACCTTCTTTTAGGCCAGATCAAGGCCAAGCCCAAGGGCAGCGACGGCGGCCACCACGGGCTGGCTTCTGTTATTGAAAAACTTGGGGTTAATGATATTCCGCGTTTAAGATTGGGTATAGGCTGTCAGGGCCTCAGGGGTGATCTGACGGGCCACGTGTTGTCAAAGTTTGAAAAGGGAGAAACTGATATTATTGAAGGTATATTGGATAAGGCCTCAGAGGCTATGAAGACCTGGATATTGGAAGGCATGGATAAATGCATGAATGCTTGCAATACAAAAACTAAATGTTAGAGAGGAGCTTATGTTAAGTATGAAAAAGTATGAAGCGATGTTTATTATTAAGCCGGACTTAAAAGACGAAGAGAAGGCTTCTGTTATGAAGAGTATCAAGGAACAGATATCAAAACAACAGGGGAACATTACGCAGGACCAGATATGGGCTGAAAAAAGAAAGTTGGCGTATGACCTTTTTCCCATTGGCGGCGGCACAAGATTTAAAGAGGGGATGTATTATCTGGTAAATTTTGATAGCAATCCTTTGGCCATTACTACGCTTAAAACGAACTATAATCTTAACGAAAATGTTTTAAGATTTTTGATATTAAAGTTAGAAGATAAGAAAAAAGTTTAGGGGGTTGTTATGGCGAATTTGAACAAAGTTCTTCTTATCGGCAATCTGACACGTGACCCGGAATTGCGCTATACGCCGGGTGGGACGGCTGTTGTAAATCTACGTATGGCTACGAACCGCCGCTATAAAGATAAGGCGGGCGAGGCCAAGCAGGATGTATGTTATATGACAGTGGTAGCTTGGGATAAGCAGGCTGAGGTGTGTAATCAGTATCTTCATAAAGGAAGCCCGCTTTTTGTGGAAGGCCGGCTTCAATCAAGGTCATGGGATGGGCCGGACGGCAAAAAGAGATCAGTCCTTGAGATCCGCGCTGAAAGAGTGCAATTTTTGGGCGCGCCTTCGTCAAAGGCTAACGCGGCCCCTGAAGACCATGCCGCTGTGAAGGAAGAAAAAGCGGCAGATGATGTTATAAGCACCGGCCCCGATGAGGTGACGTGGGGCCAGGATGCGGCAGAGGGCGCGGGCTAACTTTGGAAGGAATAAAAACCTACAGTATGCAACCTGCCTGCTGGTAGGCAGGAGTTAAGAAAGGAAATTAAATCATGTTTCAGAAGAATAGTCGTAGCAGCAGTAGTAGCAGTCATGGAAGGGCCGGCGGCGGTGGTTTTGGCGGAGGAAAATTCGGCGGTAGATCAGGAGGCAAGAGCGGCGGAAAATTTGGCAGTAAGTTCGGCGGTAAGTTCGATGGCAGGCGAAGAGAGAAAAAAGATGACGTGCTTATGGCGCGCTTCAGAAAAAAGACATGCCGTTTCTGCGAAGAAAAAGTGATCGCGTTAGATTACAAAGATCTAAAAAGGACGGAGCGTTTGGTCAGCGAGAGAGGCAAGATGCTTTCTCGCCGCGTAACGGGTGTCTGCGCCAAGCATCAGAGGATGGTTGAAGAATCGATCAAGAGAGCAAGGTTCATGGCATTGCTGCCGTTCTTAAAAAAGTAGTTAAATGACAACGTAAGTTGACACCCGGCGCTAATCGGAATCGCGCCGGTGTTGTGTTTTTTACACAAGGGGTGCATCATGCTTAAAGTAATTTTAAGAGAAGATGTAGCGGGCTTCGGAAAAGCCGGAGAGGTTAAGCAGGTAAAAGACGGTTTCGCGAGAAATTTTCTTTTTCCAAGGAAGCTGGCTTTGGCCGCTTCTGATGAGACTTTAAAACAGATAGAGCTGAACCAGAATAAGAAAAAGGCCAAAAAAGAGCTTGAGACAAAAAAGGCGCAAGAGGCTGCTCTCAGGTTGGCTGGTCTCTCGGTAACGATCACCGCTGAGGTGAATGAGGAAGAAAAACTTTATGGCAGCCTGAACGCCTCAGATATTGCCGCGGCCATAGCTGCTGAAGGCGTTGAAGTCAATAAGAAGGCGATAGTATTGGAGACACCCATAAAAGAGCTGGGTATTTACGATGTAGAGGTAAGGCTTCATCCCGAAGTGATTTCCAAGATCAAGGTCTGGGTCGTTAAGAAATAGGTAATATGAAGAGGAATCTGAAACGTTCGGATAAAGAGGCTTCCGCGCTTGGCCTTTCTTTGGAAAAACTTCCTCCGCAGAACATAGAGGCAGAGATGGCTGTTTTGGGCTCTATGCTCATAGAGGAAGATGCTATCTCTTTAGTCCTTGAGATCCTGAGTGAAGACGATTTTTATAAGGACAGTCACCGCAAGATATTTTTAGGCATCGTTTCTCTTTACGACTCGCGCAAGGCTGTTGACCTTATCACGCTGGTAGAGAAACTTAGATCTGACGGTGTGCTTGAAGAAGTTGGCGGCGCCAGTTATCTGACAGGCCTGACCAATGTCGTGCCTACAGCGGCTAACATCCTGCACTATGCCAAGATAGTCAAAGAAAAAAATATTTTAAGAAAGCTTATCCATAATGCTACTCAGATAGTCACTGAAGCTTATGGGACAGACGAAGACGTCAATTCCGTGCTAGACCGCGCGGAAAAAATGATATTTAAGATATCTGATGACCGCATTGGCAAGGTTGGTTTCACTCCTATTAAAGAAGTTATAAAAGACAGTATTGAGGCTATTGATAGGCTTTATCAGAATAAGGCTCATGTTACAGGAGTGGCGAGCGGTTTTACGGATTTTGATATTAAGACCGCCGGGCTTCAGCCATCGGACCTTATTATTATCGCGGGCCGACCTTCAATGGGAAAGAGCGCGTTTGCCATAAATATCGTAGAGCACGCCAGTATTAATGATAAGGTCCCTGTAGCTTTTTTCAGTCTTGAGATGTCAAAGGAACAATTGGTCCAGAGGTTGTTATGTTCTCACGCCAGAGTTGACGCCCATAAGGTGCGCACTGGTTATCTGTCAGCGCAGGACTGGCCTCTTCTGACCGCGGCAGCTGGCAAACTTTCTGAAGCGCCCATTTTTATAGATGATACAGCCGGTATTTCTGTCCTTGAGCTCCGCGCCAAGGCAAGGCGGCTTAAGTCTCACCATGATATTAAGCTTATCGTTTTAGATTATCTCCAGTTGATGCGAGGCGGGTCTAATATTGAAAACAGGCAGCAAGAGATCTCCGAGATCTCAAGGTCGCTTAAGGCGTTGGCAAGGGAATTAAATGTTCCGGTTATCGCGATAAGCCAGCTTTCGCGCGCCGTGGAAAGCCGCACTGACCATAGGCCGCAGCTCTCAGACTTAAGGGAGTCCGGAGCTATTGAACAAGACGCGGATGTTGTCGTACTTCTTATGCGTGAAGAGTATTATAACGCGAATGAACAGAACAAAGGTTCAGCGGATGTCATCATCGCCAAACAGCGTAACGGCCCTGTGGGCACGGTCAAGCTTTCTTTTATAAAGGAATATACGCGATTCGAGAATTTTGCTTTGTCTGAGGGCCAAAACTATGATGATGGCGGGCGTTAGCAGCTGTATGTTTGTGTTGACTTTGGGATTTAGCTGCTTTATAATTAAAAAATAATATGACACAAAAAAATAGTTATCCTATTGCCTGCCTGTTCGCTTTATTCCTTGTTTCTTCTTCCGTTGTTTTCGCGCAAAATGAAGAGCCTGCGAAAGATACGCAAATTCAAAAAGAAGTAAAGGTTATTGAAGTCACGGGTAATAAAGCGATAAGCACGCCTACTATTATGGCCAAGATCAAGACGCGCGTTGGCCAGCCTTACTACGCGCAGGCCTCGCGGGATGACATCAAGAGACTATACGAAACCGGCTTCTTCTCTGATATTACCTTAAGCCTGGTAGATCATGAAGGCGGGCTTAAGGTCATTTTTAAAGTTGAAGAAAGGCCGGTCATTGAAGAGATCAGGATAGAAGGCAATCGTAAAGTCGCCCGCGGTATACTTACGCATAAGCTCAAGTCGAAAATGGGGCAATATCTGAACTTGGCACTTTTGAAAGAAGATGTAGCCGCCTTTAAGAAAGAGTATGAGAGGCACGGCCTTTTGGATGTTTCAATTGAGCATACCATAGATACAGATCCTAAAACGAATAAAACTAAGATCGTGATACTGATCGTTGAAGGCAGGCAGGTAAAAATACGTAAAATATACATAGACAACAACTTTCGTTTCTCAGATAAAAAGGTCATAAGTCTGATAAAGACAAGAACAGTAGGGTTCCTGCGCGCCGGTTTCTTTAAAGAAGACCAGTTCAGTGATGATCTTGAGCGCATTAAGGCATTTTATCTTAAGAATGGTTATCTTGATGCCAAGGTAGACTACAGGATAGATTATGATACTAAAAAAAATATATACTTACGTATTTTGATAGAAGAAGGCAAGCAGTATACAGTAGGCAGTATTGCTATAAGAGGTTATGAGAAGTTTTCCGAGTCAGAGGTCAGGGATAGTCTCAATGCTTGTTTGCCGGGCGGCGTGTTCACCTATGACGCGTTAAAGGAGGATGTTGCCAATATACAGGGATTTTATTTCGGTAAGGGATATATATTCGCGCAGGTGAAAGAGTCAACAGCATTGGATTCAGCGTCTGGCAAAGTGAATATCAGCTATTCTCTGGAAGAGAACCAAGAGGCTTATGTGGATCGTATTGAGATACGTGGTAATTTAAAAACGCAGGATAAAGTTATTCGTCGTGAGTTAAGGATAAGGCCTGGTGAGAAGTTTGACGGCGGTAAGCTTAAACGCAGTAAAGAGCGGCTTTACAACCTGGGATTTTTTGAAGAGGTAAATTATGATACCTCTCAGGGCACGGAAGTCAATCAGCGAAATCTCATCGTTGACGTGAAAGAAGCGAAAACAGGGTCTTTTAGCTTTGGCGGCGGTTATAGTTCCATAGATCAGTTCGTCGGGTTTGTTGAGGTAGAGCAGAAGAACTTTGACTGGAGAAATTGGAACACATTTACCGGCGCCGGACAGGATGTCAAGGCGCGCGCTGATATGGGATCTGTCAGGCAGAACTTTGAGCTGAGTTTTACAGAGCCCTGGATGTTTGACCATCTCGTAGCTGAAGGTTTTGATCTTTATAAACGCGTGCATGATAAAAATAGTGATGTTGGGTATGGTTATGTAGAAGATAGGACGGGCGGCGACTTAAGATTAAGCAAGGAGTTCACGGAATATGTAAAGGGAGGCGCGTCTTATCGTATTGAACAAGTTGATATATCGGATGTCGCGTCAACGGCTACGCAAGACCTTAAGGATGAGCAAGGCAAAAAACTTATAAGCTCTGTTGAGTTTTTCTTAACGCGCGATACTACGGATAACGTCTTTAATCCTACGAGGGGCACCGTTATAAGTGGTTCTTATGAAATAGCCGGAGGGCCTTTCGCGGGGGATAAAGATTTTAATAAATTATTTTCCCTGGTTTCGCAATACGTGCCTGTGTTTGGCAAAGGTGTATTGCAGTTTGAGCTAAGGGCCGGCGTTATGCAGGCCTTCGGCGATAGTGATAAAGTACCTATTTATGAAAGATTCTATGCTGGTGGAGCTAATACTATAAGAGGCTATGAAGAAAGAAGTGTCGGCCCTATTGACCATAATACTAATGATCCGTTAGGAGGAGAATCTCTGATCGTAGGAAATATAGAATATACCGTGCCGTTATTGGAGTTTGTCAAGGGAGCGCTTTTTATTGATAGCGGGAACGTATGGTCCAAGGCTCAGGATATAGGCGACGGGGGTTTTAAAACGGGTGTTGGATTTGGCGTGCGTATTAAGACGCCCATAGGCCCGCTTAAACTTGATTATGGTATTCCTATGGAAATACAACCCGGTAAAAATAAAAGAGAAGGAAGATTCCATTTTAGCATGAGCCATGGATTCTAATCTAAGATAAGAAGTACCAGAAACACCTGGCCATTATGGACACCCCGCGCTAATTTGAATTGCGCGGGTGTGCGCTCGGTAGCGTAAATTAGGCCAGTGTTGTGTCTGCACACAAGGAGGAGTCAGATGTTCAAGAGAAGCGTGGTTTTGTCAGTGGTAATATTGTTTTTAGCGATCTTTGGGCTTTCATTGAATGCCTATGCCGCGGGTAAGATGGGTTATGTTGACCTATCGTCTACTTTTGACAAGTATGAGAAGACGAAAGTCTATGATGACGCCCTTTCTTCAGTTCAGAGCGTTAAGGAGAAAGAGTTAGAGCAGTTATCCAACGAAATAAAAGCTTTGGAAGATAAGATGTCTTTATTGAGCGAAAAAGAGAAGACGGCTAAAGGCCAGGAGCTGGAAGGTAAGAAAAAGCAATTGACCCAGATGAGCCAACAGGTAGCTTTGGACTTAAGAAAAGAGCGCGACGAGAAGCTCAAGGAGATCCTTCAGGATATAGAAAAGGTCGTTCAGTCTTACGCTCAGAAGAATGGTTATGATTTTATTTTTAATGACAGAGTACTTTTATATGGCGCGGCAAACGCGGACGTCACGCAGGATATCGTAGATCTATTGAACGGCGGATATAAGAATAAGCCCGCGGGAAAAGCCGGCAAAAAGTAAGATAGATGGAAAAGACTTTAAGGGAGCTCGCCTTGCTTGTCGGTGGGCAGATTGTAGGCGATCCGGAGATCAAGATCAGCGGCGTTAGCGGGATCAGGGAAGCTAAAAAAGGCGATATAACTTTTTTAGCTAACCGCCGCTATATGTCACTTATAAATGAAACAGAGGCGAGCGCGATCATAATGCCTCTGGATATTGGATCCGCTTCTAAGCCTATCATTAAGGTACAAGACCCGTCTTTCGTGTTTGCTCAGATCGTAGCTATTATGCATCCCGTAAAGCTCAAACACCCAGAGGGGATCCATAAGACAGCGGTTATCGCTAAGAGCGCAAAGCTAGGAAAAGGCGTTGCTATCGGCGCGTACGCGGTCATTGAAGATGGAGCGGAAATAGGTGAAGGCACCATTATTTACGCGGGTTGTTACGTTGGAGGCAAAGTCAAGATAGGCGAAGGATGTATTTTTTACGCCAATGTTTCTATCAGAGAAAGAGTATTAATAGGCAACCGTGTTTTTATCCAGAGCGGCGCGGTTATCGGATCGGAAGGATTTGGTTACGCTAATGTCGCAGGTAAACATCGTCTTATACCACAGGTTGGAACTGTAGTCATTGAAGATGATGTGGAGATAGGCGCTAATGTTACTATTGACCGCGCGCGTTTTGACAAGACCCTTATTGGCGAAGGGACCAAGATCGATAATCTCGT
>Ga0066649_10002813_pt1 | contig 10264 bp, 9 predicted proteins | sample CryGey132114_all_FD_59538 | JGI IMG/M metagenome (GOLD analysis project Ga0066649, IMG submission 59538) | Groundwater microbial communities from aquifer - Crystal Geyser CG22_combo_CG10-13_8/21/14_all | ecosystem: Environmental > Aquatic > Deep subsurface > Groundwater | place: USA: Utah: Grand... | reverse complement strand
AAGAAAAGTGATGGTACCCGGTGGAATGAGGCTTTTGACTATGTGGGTCGTTCTCATGGTAGTGTTTTTCTGAAGTACCGTTTACCTACTGAAGAACAGGTCCGGTATCTTCATTTGGAAATGGGTAAGGGCGAGCGATACACAGATTTCGATTCGCGTGAAGCTTTTCTGTCCAAATTGCAATCAAAACGCTATCCTGATCCAGAAAGAGGTTTGCACATGCAGACAGTACAGGAACCCACAAAACGCATGATGCGTACAAGGCGTTTCCTCAAGATTTTCGGTGATCCTACTTTCAAGGAAAGTGTCACAATCGATCTTGAAAAGGGATTACTTTATGTACAAGGTCCGTCTTCAGAAGCTGTGGTGGGGAAACAGGCTGGTCAGGTGGCGTTGAATATCCTACATCTGCTTGATGCACCAGACACGGTTGTGGAACTCATGGTTGGCGAGGCACGTGTGTCTCTGACGAATCTGCAATGGTTGCAGGTCTATTTGACCGTTGTCCGTGATCACTTTAAACAGCCGGAAGATTTTGTGGAGAACGTCGAATACCTTCTACGTAACCGACAGCAGTATGTAGACACATTTCTGCTACGCGGCTCGCAATCCTGACATATTGTCATCGTTTTTTTATTCAGTATACTCGTAACACAATGCAGCACTCTCCATTGGAAGAATATAGGCGGAACGACACTGGCCATGACCCTGTAGCTTCTGTTGCCCATGTTCTTGGGGAAGGAGGCGATGAGCATGTTTCTCATAAGCTTCAGAAGATGTTTCACCAGCAGAAACATGTTTCTGTAGAAGGGGAACTCTGCGAGAGATGGAAAGATGCACACAAGGATTAAGAAGTAGCTATTGTTTACGCTCCAGAGTAGGCGTATGTTTTTCACATGTCCGGTGCAGAGAAATTCGTTCGGGACATCCTTGTGTTAGCAGACATTCAGGTGAATGGATCACGTCCATGGGATATTCAGGTCCAAAACAGTGCATTTTTTCCGCGTGTGATGTCCGGAGGGTCGTTGGCTTTGGGTGAGTCCTACATGGATGGATGGTGGAGCTGTAAGAAGCTCGATGAACTCATGTATCGCATCATTCGTGCGGATCTACGCTCGAAAATTCCGAAGAACATCAGTCTTTTTTTTCATTGGCTGCGTTGGCGGTTGTGTAATGTGCAGTCCCGTCGTGGGTCGAAGGTAGTGGCAGAGGAGCACTATGATTTGGGAAACAATCTGTACGAGGCTTTTCTCGATCCGTACAACCAGTACACATGCGGATACTTTAAAGATACGGATGATCTCCATACGGCACAGGAACAAAAACTGGATTTGATGTGTCGAAAGTTACAACTCAAAGAGAGTGATCGCGTGCTTGATATCGGTTGCGGATGGGGAGGGTTTTCCAAGTTTGCCGCGAAGAACTACGGGTGCTCTGTTACGGGGATTACCATTTCGAAGGAGCAACAGGCGTATGCCAAACGTTTCTGCGAAGGGCTTCCTGTGGATATTCAGCTGCGCGATTACCGTGATGTACGGGAGAAGTATGACAAAGTACTGATTTGCGGCATGATTGAGCATGTAGGATATAAGAATTACCGCAAGATTATGGAAGTTGTGCACAATGCTATGGAAGATGATGGACTTTTCCTGCTTCACACCATTGGAGGAGATGTTTCGATCACGGCACCTGAGCCTTGGGTCGATACGTATATTTTCCCGAATTCCATGTTGCCATCGATCAAACAACTGGCAGGTGCGTTTGAGGGACTCTTCGTTATGGAAGACTGGCAGAATTTTGGTGCATTTTACGAGAAGACCCTTCTTGCGTGGTACACAAATTTCTGTACCAACTGGCCAAAGCTCAAAGAGCGGTACGGTGATCGGTTCTTCCGGATGTTCGAATACTACTTCCTCTCCTGTGCGGGTGGTTTTCGTGCCCGATACATGCAGTTGTGGCAGGTTGTCCTCTCAAAAAAGGGCATCGAAGGAGGGTATATGGCTCCGCGATAGTGTACACTTTTCTTATGGATACCACTCTCACCCCCATGTCTACCGCCACTCCCTACACGCGTTTTCGTACCACACTTGATGCGACCATTGAGCGCTTGGGTTTACGGAAAGAAGAGATTGCGTTCCTCTCGCAGCCGCAGTATATCCATAAGAAAGAGCTCACCATCAAGAAGGATGACGGATCATCTGAGAGTTTTCTTGCTTTTCGTGTACAGTTCAATAATGCCCGTGGCCCATTTAAGGGAGGGATTCGTTTTCATCCAGAGGCTGACGAAGAAGAAGTGAAGGCATTGGCTGCCCTGATGGCCATCAAAACGGCATTGAGTGATATTCCGTTCGGAGGTGCAAAAGGAGGTGTACAGTGTGATCCGAAGAGCTTCAGTCGACGTGAGTTGCAGGCCATCTCACGTGCGTACGTGAGCGCGTTTCTGGAAGAACTTGGACCATACCGTGACTGTGCGGCACCGGATGTGAATACCAATCCTGACATTATGGCATGGATGCGTGACGAGTATGAGAGACGGAAGGGTGTGTATGCACCCAGTTTCATTACCGGTAAGCCGCTCTCATATGGCGGTATTCCCGGTCGCGACACTGCAACGGCACGCGGAGGCTTTTACGTGTTACAGGAACTTGTCAATCATGACGCGCTCAATCCGTCGGAACTGCGTGTCGTCATACAGGGCTTTGGGAATGCCGGGGCGCATATGGCCCAATTTTTACATCGTGAGGGATACAATGTCGTTGCCGTGTCGGATTCTCAGGGGGGCATTTACTCCCCGGACGGCATTGATCCGTTCCGGATTCAGAAGTACAAGAAACAGACGGGATCTGTAACAGGGGAGTACTGTAAAGGATCGGTATGCGATATTGAGAAGATGAAACTTGATCACGTAGAGCGCGTCAGTAATGAGGAGCTTTTGGAGTTGCCATGTGACGTCCTGATTCCTGCGGCACTGGATAATGTCATCACTGCGGAAAATGCTCGTCATATTCAGGCAAAGTATATTTTGGAGCTTGCCAATGGCCCCGTGTCGCCTGAGGCGGATGCCATCCTTGATGCGAAGGGCGCCGTTGTTATTCCGGATGTGCTTGCAAATGCCGGAGGAGTAGTGGTGAGTTACTTTGAGTGGGCGCAGGGGCGCTCCGGTCGTCAGTGGATACCGCAACAGGTCAAAGATCACCTGCGTCGTATCATGCTTGAAGCATTCACTGCCGTGCGTCATGAAGCCAGACGGAGTAACATATCCTATCGACGTGCAGCATTCACTGTGGGTGTAGAGCGTATACTTGAGACCATGCGTGCACGGGGATGGGTGTGATATACTTTGAGTCATGTACGATGTCATCATTGTTGGTTTGGGGTGTGCCGGGTACACTGCGGCGATTTATACCGCACGGTACAAACTTTCGACGTTGATTGTCGGGGGTGAGGAAGGAGGGACAGGAATGGCTGCTGCCGAAGTGGGGGATTGGCCGGGAGAGATTCATACTACCGGGCCTGACTTAATGCAGAAGTTTAAAGAACATGCATTGAGTTTTGAAGAAGTGGAACACAAAAATGCCCGAGTCGAGAAGGTAGAGAAGACGGATTCCGGTTTTCGTGCCACGTTTCAGAGCGGGGAGACGGCTGAGGCAAAGGCGGTGATTCTTGCGACGGGAACAAAACACAGGAAGCTTGGTGTGCCGGGCGAGAAGGAATTTTCCGGCAAGGGAGTCACGTACTGTGCGACGTGTGATGCGTATTTTTATAAGGGCAAGAATGTGGCTGTAGTGGGCGGAGGCGATAGTGCCGTAGAAGGTGCCGCTATTGCGGCTCAGGTGGCAAATAAGGTGTATCTCATTCATCGTCGCAATGAATTTCGTGCATCACCGTACTGGGTGGATCGTGTGAAGGCGCGGGATAATGTGGAGTTTGTATTGGAGAATGCTGTCGTAGAGATTCTTGGAAATACCGTGGTTACAGGTGTGCGATTGGAAAAAGAGTTCAACGGGTCCGATGCAATCGACCTGCAGGGGGTGTTTATCGAGATTGGTGCTGATGCCGATACTCTCCTTGCAGAGCAACTCCATTGCGAGTTGGATGATCGCGGTCATGTGAAGGTGGATGCCGGTATGCGTACGAGTACCGAAGGGGTATTTGCTGCGGGAGATCTCAGTTCCGGATCCAACCACTTTGCCCAGTTCACCACGGCTGCCGGGGAGGGTTCCATTGCAGCAAACAGCCTTTTTCACTATTTAGAGGGGTAGTAAAGTGCGGTTGCTCTCTCTTCTGTTTTTCCGTACCATTCCCCCATGCCCAGAGGAAAACGCACCGTGTACAGTATGACCTGTTCAACCGCCAGTTGTGGTCGGCGGGTGGGGACTTTGCGACTTCATAGGCAGGATAAGAAAGGAAAATCATGGAAAGAGCATAAGCGTGTGAAATACTGTCCTGGATGTCGCAAGAAGACAGCCATGAAAGTGAAGGAAGAGAAGCACTCCAACTAGCTTCAGTAGCTTGTAGCTTCAGTAGCTTGTAGGATGTTTGTATGGTTGAAGAAGTGTACAGGAATGCGGCTTCGGTGTTTCTGCTTCGTGGGAGTGAAGCTTGTTCTCCTGATGGATGTGGAGACGTGCTTGAGGTGCTCTTGCTCCACAAGCCGCGAAAGAACGATGCATGGCAATTGCCACAGGGAGGAGTGGAGAAGGGGGAATCTGTACGGGATGCTGCGATGCGTGAGTTACAGGAAGAAGCTGGGGTTATGCCGATGCGTGTACTCGGTGAGAGCCACACTCGATACTCCTACGATTTTCCTGAAAGTTACAGGCGTTTTCGGGCTGACCATATCCGAGGACAGGATATTCATTTTGTTCTTGCAGTAGCAGATGCATGTGCATCTATTTCTGTAGATGGTCACGAAATTGATCAGTATGTATGGGTAGGTGAAGAACAGTTATCATCGTACATTGTACGTGAAGAGTATCTTGCGGTTGTGCGCACGCTCTTTGGGGAAGCGGCTACTCTGCTGTCCTCTGCCCTTTAGTGTTATGTGGTTACGTTCTCTTGCTCTGGAACACTTTCGGAATTACCAGTCTCAGCAATTCGATTTTTCCGTGGATACTGATGTGCATTTACTTCTCGGAGAGAATGGTTCCGGAAAAACGAACATTCTGGAAGCAATTGCTCTTCTGGCACTGACGCGATCTTGTCGCTTTGCAGATGATGAGGACATGGTTCTGTGGGATGCTCATTATTTTCGCGTGCAGGGAATGATAGAGTGTATTGATGGAACCAAGAAGACATTGGAGTGCGTCTATCAACGTCAGCCTCGGAGGAAGGCGTTTTTCGTCAATGGGGTGCGTACCAGCACAACACAGTTTATTGGTTCTTTTCCGGTAAGCGTCTTTCTGCCACAAGATTTATCATTATTTTCTGGTTCTCCCGGGCAGCGGCGCCAGTTTTTCGACCGTATCTTGTGCCAGGTGTTGCCGGAGTACTTTCGTCACTTTCTGACGTATGCGAAAGTTCTCAAGCAACGAAACGCCCTTCTGCGGCGCGTGGCTCACGGAGAAATGTCTCAAGATAGCTTGCTATTCTGGGACCGTGAACTCGCTGAGTCGGGCAGTGTTCTTACGTTATCTCGTTTGGAGTTGCTGGAGACGCTCAACGTTGCTCTGCGAGAGGAACTGGCAGGATTTGGCGTTCGATGGGAGAGCGCTTCACTCTCTCTTAAACGTGCCACAGTGCAGCGAAGCAAGGACGCACTCATTGTGGAATTTTTGCAGTGTCTTCAAGACACTCGTACACGTGATTTGGCACTCCTACATACGACAGTGGGGCCGCATCGTGAGGACTGGTCGCTGGAAGTGAATGGAAGGAATATTGCGGTCTTTGCATCACGCGGGCAACAAAGATTGTGTTTACTGGCATTACTCTTTTTACAGCTCTCGTACATAGAGCTGCGTTGCGGTGAAAAACCCGTTGTTCTTCTTGATGATGTATCTTCCGAATTGGATGAGGAACATCAGGAGTGCGTGCTTCGTATGTTAGACGGGCATCAAGTCTTTGTCAGTGGTGTACACCCCTTTGAAGCATTTGCCGGTGCCGTATGGCATGTGAGCAGTGGTAGTTGTGAGGCACCGAATAGTGCGAGCGCCAATGCATCTGCGGCATCGTCAGGACGAGGAATTTCTGTGAGGTGAAGCTGTGATGTGACCATCCGTTGTACTTGTTCTTTAGATGCGCTTCCGTCACCTGTAATGGAGAGTTTCCATTCCGGAGGAGATGGTTCCAGGATATATGAGGCGTATTTTCCAGCTTCAAGAAGCAGAATGCCGCGTGCATGAGCCACATCGAGTGCCGTACGTTCGTTTTTTGCAAAGAAGAGTCTTTCCAAGACAACAAGGGTAGGCTGATACTCTGAGAAGATACTGGCGATGTCGTTTTGAATTTCCTGCAATCGATCCTGTAAAGGAAGTCCTGCTGCCGTGCGGATAGTGAGCCAGCTAAGAGCTTTACAATTTTGTGATAATGTTGTTTCGATAACTCCTATGCCGATTGTTGCTACCCCTGGGTCAATGCCGAGTACATGCATATATGGTCCAATATATGCTATACTAGTAGGAAAAACCAATATGCATCTCACTACCCTCTGTTCCTCAAGGCGATTCCATGTTGTTCTCTGTGCTTGCGCTGCTCTGACAGTGTTTGGCGTGCATATGGCTTCTGATGAGATGGGTGCACATGTTGTGCAGGAGGTGAGAGCGGAAGAAGAAACACCCATACAGCTCGGTGCTTTTGATGGAGTCTTGTTTTCTGGGGCAACAGCGTTACTGGAAGAGGATGTGTTCTGGCTTCAGGAAGGAGAAGTACTGGTGCGCAGCACCGGAGTCAGCTCTATGAATGCCGGAACATTGCGTCTGTTTGCACTCGATGGGATTTCCGGTGTCCTGGTACAGGAGGATGCAGTCACTATTATGGCTTTCAGTACGCCAGTCTTTGTAGAGAAAGAGAGTAAGTTTCTCATGCTCGTTCCGGCTGGGCAGCAGTGGAAATACACGGGAGAGGTGGGTGATGTATTTTCATTCGTAGAAGCTTTAGACCTCTTGCCTCCTGTGTTTCTACGGGAACGTTTACAGAAAGCACAGAGTTTTCCAGTGTTTTCTCAGGAGGATCTGCTCACGGAAATGGTGCGTGTGCCGGAGGAACGTGTCGCGGCTCTGGATGCATTGCAGACAACACCGGTGATGTGGTTGCTGGCTGCGAACCATCCGCGTTCGGTGGGTCCATTGTGGATTGCAGAACCTCCTGTGAATTATCCAAAACAGTTCGAGGTGATCCAGACGGTGTTGTTGCCTTTTACTGATCGTGTGTATAGGGCTGTGCCTACAGAACTCGTTGTACAGGAGTGGGGGAAGCATCTTCCTTCGGCATTGACATTTTTTGGTGAGAGAGAGGAAGTCTTTCCTCGGTATGTTCAGTTGGTCAAGCCACTGCTCATGCAGTTTGCCGAAGAGGGATATATTGAACGCATGGAGTGGTATATGCGTGTCCTAGAAAAGTTTGCTGTTGCCTACAGTTCCGAGGTGCAGGCTCATCTCGAACAGTTGCGTCATGTCCCTCTTGCAGCCACTCTTCTCAAAGAACATAAAGAAGAGGAGATTGTTCCTTCCCAGCAAGAGGAGTTGCCTGGTTGGGATGCGGTGATGCTGGAAACCATGATGCGCGATCTCATACGTCAGTCTGGTGGCATGTTTCTCACATCAACGGAACTCGAGACTCACCCACCGTACGAAGTAGAAGTACGTTCGTTAGTTCTCTCATCTCCTACAAAAGACAGGATTGTGAGTTTTACATACAATGTAGCGCGTAACATTGTATTCGATGTGTTTCGTGAAGGGACAACGTATCCGTTGCCAGTTACATGGGAGCAGTTTGTGATGTGGATGAAGAAGTAATTTGAACAGGGATGTTGGCATCAATCATCGTTCTTGGTACGATTTTCTCCTTTTTCATCTTTCCCTATGTATTGTATGGAAACAAGAACAGTAGAAGAAACGGAGGGTGTGCTTGATTACATTCAGCGTGGAGGCAGGCTTCATGCATTCGACTACACGAACATTCCTCAGGAAGAGAAAGAGAAAGGCTTTGCAAAAGCACGTGAGTACCTCAATCAGCCTATGAGATCAGTCATTAACGGCGCGGAAGATACAGAACAGAACCGTATTTGGTTCGATTCCGGAAATACGTGGTATCACCATGCGAATCCAAATAATCCTGACGAGCGTTTTGGTCGGATCTATCCTTTACATAAAGAAGCCGTTGCATATCTCATGACAGTGGCTATGGATTCTCAGTGGGACCCTCAGTGGGATGGTCCTGAGAATTTTGAGTCGCGCAAGGCAGTATTGGACAAATTCCTTGCTTCTGTCTACGAAGACCGTCACCTGTATGCAGGATTAATGGCGCTTTCACAAGGCAAAACAGGGCTGGAAGTATACCGAGATATGCAGGAACACTTCGATTTTTGGCGTGCATACCGTGCTGTGAAAGATGTCATGGTGATGGATGAGGTATTTCTTGAAAGTGGTGGTGATACGAAGCTTGCGTATAAACCGTATGCTGGGGTAGTGGGCATTTGGCAGCCATTTAACTTCAGTTGTATCGGGATTGGCGATGCTTCTGCAGCATTACTCATGGGGAATTCCGTGGTGATTCATACATCAGCACGTAATGTCGGTCCTTATAAGTGGCAGTTTGATAAGTTGCTTGAGGCTGGTGTACCGCCACATCGTATTCAATTTGTGATTCCTCACGATGATCCAAGTGGGAAGATCAAGCCGGATACAGCGATGTCTGAAGCATTGGCTGCGCATCCGGATATGCAGGTAATTCAGTTTACCGGATCTCATGCTGTTGCTCAAAGGTTGCATAAAGTGCAGTCAAAGAAAGTGCAGCAGTTCGGACGTCTGGACTACAAACTGCACGCAGAGGCATCTGGGTATAATCCGTTTGTGATTGCCGGCCTCCCCGAAGGCTCTTTGGAGCCTTTGCAGGCATTTCTGCTCGAAGACGATCCTGGCGGCATGTCATCAGAAGAATGGGATCGGTTTTTTGACGAACTTCCTGACGGAACATTAAAGAACCTCTGTACTGCCGTTGTTGACTGTGTGACAGGCCTTCAGGCTCATAAGTGTTCCACATGTAAAGAGTTTATCGTGGCAGTGGATGAGGATGAAGAGCGGGGGATACATCCAGATGATGCTTCGGCCTTGAAGTTTATGATTGCTGAGCGGTTGCGGCGGGTGAAAGTGGGGAAGGTAGAGGATGGTGGTTGTGATATGGGTGCGCTCATTGATCAGAAGATGCATAATGATGTGCGTCGTAAGGTGAACAAGATTATGAAAGAAGGCGGTATACTTCTCACCCCCGATTCGGTTAAGGAGGCGATGGAAGGAGACGGTCGTCCCCAAACCATGCGACCGGTGATGTATGAAGTTCCCAAGGATCAGAATTTGGACACCATGGAAACAGTGGAGATCTTTGCACCGATTGTGCGTTGGAAAGAGGTCAATGGAATACAGGCAGCGATTGAGCGTGCGAATGATCTCGGCTATGCCCTTACAGGCACAGTTCTTGCTGCAACAAAAAAACAGGCGGAGATGATTCGTGAGCATATGCCACAGGGCGTGGTGTATGTAAGTGGTGATGAAGGTCAGGTTGATGGATGTACCGCAGCTCCTGCACCACAAATACCATTTGGAGGATCGGGAAAATCCGGAACGGCCTTGCCGTACCGTCCCGGCACTCCTCATCATCCGCTTCTTTTTGCACAGCAAGTCTCACATACTCGCGAGCCTCGGTCGACATGGGGGCAACGCAAGCATGCGAATGCCACCCGTGCTGCTCTGGATGTGCTGGCCCAGCGTGATCCGGAGGGTGTCAGGGAGTGGGTTCGTCGAGAGGTGGAAACGTTGAAGAGTGAAGAGGAATAAGAAATAAAGGTTTTAGGGTGGCATTTCTGAACAGGAATGCTGCCCTAATTTACTTTAAATAAAGAAAAAAGCGTGGCAAACTGTTACGGAGCAGTTAATTTTACTGAATCGGGCGATTAGCTCAGCTGGGTCGAGGATTCTCTGGAGAATCCGAGTCATAAAAGAACGCGCATGCGCTCTCACCGGCTTGAGTGTAAATGCTATCATTCACAAATCGGGCGATTAGCTCAGCTGGTTAGAGCGCGACACTGATAATGTCGAGGTCGCAAGTTCAA
>Ga0066649_10002791_pt1 | contig 10304 bp, 12 predicted proteins | sample CryGey132114_all_FD_59538 | JGI IMG/M metagenome (GOLD analysis project Ga0066649, IMG submission 59538) | Groundwater microbial communities from aquifer - Crystal Geyser CG22_combo_CG10-13_8/21/14_all | ecosystem: Environmental > Aquatic > Deep subsurface > Groundwater | place: USA: Utah... | reverse complement strand
CAAGTGAAGGCGCGCACCTGTCACCAGGAAAAGTGCTGTTCCACATGCAGGAGATGATCAAGAAGCCGGGCCTGGAAAGCTGGTGGAATCCGGGCATGATTGAGGATTTCTATCAGAGCAACAAGCTTCTGCAGGTAAAAAGATAATTTTTTACCATTTTTCTACAATTTCTTTTTTAGCCATTGTATCTTGAGACGGGATTGTTCCAAAGTCGCAGTTCTTGCATGTCGCATCCAATGAAACCCAATCATCGGAATCCTTGTATTTTGAAAGAGCTCCTGGCAGTTTCGCCTGCACATAGACGTGCCCTGGGATGAAGACGAGCCTGGTATGCACACCGACAGACTCAAGCATGTTAGCAAGCAGAACGGCCATGCCATCGCAGTCAGCGCCGCCTGAAGAGAGCACTTCTAAGGCAGATTCCACATATTCATCAGGAGGGTCAGATATGTATTGGATCTCATTCCTGACGAAATAATACATGGCCTTCGCATGGCAGACCTGGCCGAATAGGCAGCTCTTCGAAGCCACTGTGTCAGATATACGTTTCACGTCTGGATCAGTATATACGAGATACAGATAATCTTCTTTACCTGTCACAGCACGTTTCTCTGATGAAGGGACAGGAACAGAAAGATCCGATAATGAAGGGATATTTTTTGGTGAGGGATCTGTCTTTATGGAATAGTAAGGGATGACAATCATGATTATCAGAAGACTGAAGAGAAGACCCAACATCACTTTGACCGCAGGATGCATTGTCTTTTGTTCTCGATGATCAGACATAGCATCTTCTATTATCTTTTTGTGGATGATATCTTGTCTATTCATACATATCCGATAAACAGAATACAATATAAAAAAACATCGCAAGAAATAGGGCATGACACCCCCATATAAATAGACAAAGATATTCTTTAAATATTTGCCACAAAAGTAGTATTACGATTTAAAATAAATCATATCTGCAGTCGAAAGATTTAATAATAATTCTCTGATAAAAGTAACTGATGGAGCGAGATGAAGCAATTGATCTTTTGAAGAAGCATTCCACAGATGATAAATCATTCAATGGTGTGCTTAGACATTCTCTTGCTGTATGCGATGTGGCTGTCGGACTAGGACAGGATTCACTTGATCATGGTTTCTTTGTCGACATTGGATTCATAGAGACCGCTTCTATATTGCATGATATAGGACGGTTCCAGTGTCCACCAGGCACAAAGGGGTCTGTGATGCATGGAATCAGAGGAGCTGCGATATTGAGAGAAGAGAATCTACCAGAGCATGCTCTTGTTGCTGAGAGGCATCTTGGCGCAGGGATCACAGTCGAAGATATCGATAATAACAATCTTCCCATACCACGAAAAGAATATATTCCAAAGACAGCAGAAGAGAAGATAATCACCTATGCAGATAAGATTGTCAGCGATGACAGAATCATAACCATCGATGAGGCGATCGAGCGTTTCAGAAAAGAGATCGGAGAATCATGCGCGTCTCGGATGATAGATCTGCATAATGAGATCATGGGGTTTATCGGTAGAGAAGACAGAATCATAAAGAACTGAATTCTTTCTTGATTTTAGAAAGCAGATCATCATCTCTTATCAATGCTATCGCAGTCATCGCGAGCGCTTCTGCGCCGATTAATAATGCTTTCTTCGCTGTTTCTGTCTGTGTGGCTTTTGCGAATTCTAGTGTGTGTATCGGATGTCTGCAGATCTTCAATGTAGGATGGATGCATGGAATGATCTGACTAAGATCACCTATGTCAGATGAACCGGCACCCATCAATGGGGTGTCTTGATCGAATCTGATGCCAAGTGATGTCAGGTTATCAGAGAACACTTTCTCAAATGCCATGTTCCTTTTCATGGCTTTGTAGCCCATCTTGTGTTCTATGTCGATCTTAGCTTCGAAAGCAGAAGCCGCAGATTCAGCGCACCTGCGGAATTTCCCGATCAAGGCAGGCATCGCTTTTTGGTCAGCGCAGCGCACCAGGAATTCTGCGGATGCATGGTCTGGCACTATGTTTGGTTTCAAGCCACCATCCATTATGACCCCATGTATCCTCACGTCCGGCGTCAAGTGCTGACGCAGTGCATTTAGGTTGTTGAAAGTCTGTATGCAGGCATCAAGCGCGTTTATGCCTTCTTCTGGTGCGGCTGCCGCATGCGAGCTCTTTCCTTTGAAGATCAGCTTGAATTCATCCACTGCGAGAAATTCTTTTCCAGGCAATGTCTTGTTCGACGGATGGATCATCATGGCAGCATCTACTTTTGAGAAGATACCTTTTTCTATCATCTTTATCTTCCCGCCGCCCCCTTCTTCTCCAGGTGTTCCTATCAAAAGAACCTGGCCTTTGAGATCCATGTCTTTCAAAGCAAGAAAAGCGCCGACAGACATCATTGATATTAGATTATGGCCGCAGGCATGACCAATGCCTGGAAGAGCGTCATATTCGCATAGAAGTGCTATGGTTGGCTTGCCTCTGCCAATCTGTGACATGAAAGCAGTCTTAAGTCCTGCGATACCCTTCTTGAATGGCAGGCCATGGGATTTTATAAGCTTCTCGATCTGCTCGACTGAACGATACTCTTCAAAAGCGATCTCTGGATTGTCGTAGATCTTCTTGCTTGTGGCAAATAACTCATCGGCTACTTTTTTGATCTTATCGGTTAAAACCATCAAATTTCATTTGTAGAAGGTAGTATATATTATTTCTTGCTTTTGACAGCGCGATAGTATACCCGGCGTTCGAATGGCATCTTCTTCATGAATTCTGAGAGACCTCTGTTGAATTGGGAGTTCCAGTTCTCTAGCAGAGTCTTCACTTCATCGACTGGTATCTTCAATTTAAGGGATATCTCTTCTGCGGTATGGAATTCATCAGCGTTCTCCTTCAGAAATTTCAGGACTGATTTCGATTTCTCTGTCTCTACCCATACACCTTGGTTCGCTGCCTTTATCAAAAATGATCGTAATCTTGGATTCTGCGTGACAAAAAAGACCTTCGGCCTTATTATCTTCTGCTTGTTGCCTTCGAATATCATCTTTGTCTCAATGAGACCGGCCTCTTCTAATTTCTTTATGTTCTCATGAAGTGTGGACATCGAATGACCGATTGTCTCCTTTATCCTCGGAGCGGTCATCATGTCATTCTCAGAGAGGGCTTTTAATATCCTTCTTGGAATATCCATCTGCCATTGATTTATGATCGCTGCCTTTGAATTGTCATCAAGGTCGACTGGCAAGAAATCTGTAATCCTTTCGCTCTTCTTGTCATAATAGACATATACAGGGCTATCCAATAGATTCATACAGATGAGATATCATTGTAAAATATATAAAACTTTCCATATATTCGGTTTTTCCGAAAAAACGAAAAGTTTAAATATGGGGGGATTCATTAATTTTGATATACCGAATAAGTGAATCACACACCACGGATGGAATACTTCCAAACCTCCATACATTTATGGAACTGGGGTGGGGCTTAATTTATTAAGCCCACACCTTTTTTTCAAGTATGGAGGCTTTTTTTTAGTAATTGCCTAATTCTCCGACACCTTTATAAGATAAGCCGAACTCCGGGACTAAATGAAAGGATTCGCTATCACAAATATCGGGCTTGAAGATGCTGCATTGCATGAGGTCAAGGATATCCTGAAATCAGAGGGGACTAAAAATGATGGGTTCATCCTATTTGACGCGAAGAAAACAGCAGATCTCGCAAGATTCTGCTACCTTGGACGGTCTATCATCAGGGCAGGATTGCATATCGAATGCGCAAAGAAGATAGAAGATTTTAAGTTAGAACTCGATAAATATCTCAAAGGCAGCTTCGCTGTAAGGACACATATCGATGATGATTCTATATTCAGCTCCGAGATCGAAGGTGATGTAGGCGCAATGATCAAAGAGAGATATCCAGATGCGAAAGTCAATCTTGGAGATCCTGATGTGTTGTTTCTGGTCGTCAGATCAGGAGATGAATGGCATCTTTGTCTGGATTTCGCTGGGTTTGATCTATCAAAAAGGGATTATAAGCTCTTTGGTCACAGAGGAGCACTCAATGGAACTGTAGCTTATGCATTGCTTGATTTTACGGATAGAAAGGATTATACGTTGCTTGATCCATTCTGTGGGGCTGGTATAATATGCATCGAAGCAGCCGCAAAAAGGCTCAATATTCCTTTATTCAAATACAAAAAAGAGAAATTTTTGTTCAGGAAATTCAAAGATATCGATTCAGACGAAGTCTTCTCTTCTGTTGAAAAGAATATCAAAGAAGATAAAGAAGCAGGGATATTCGGATATGACTGCCTTCTTGGTTCGGTCAAATCTGCCCAAAAGAATGCTAAAGTCGCAGGCATCTCAAAAGCTATATATTTTGGCAGGGCAGATATCGACTGGATGGACACAAAATTTGAAGAGTCGAGTGTCGATTGCATAATAAGCCAGCCGCCTTGCGATTCACATCGTATGGATATGAAAAAAACCATGAAGATCCTGAACGAGCTTTTCTATCAGGCAGAATATATATTGAAGGATGATGGTGCTCTTTTTCTCATATCAAGGAAAAAAGAAGGCCTATTGAAAACTGCTGAAGCAAAAGGATTCAGCCTTATCAAGGAAAAACAAGTCATGCAGGGACAGATGCCACTTTATCTCCTTGGTTTTGCCAAGCGAATACTTTAAATATGGGGCTGAATTTTAGTATTCTCGATTAGTGGAGGTGGGTATTTTGGTAAAAAGGATCAGGAATCCTACTTTATTTGAGAAAGTTATCTTAGTCATAGGTCTTTTTGTTATGGTGATCGGTTTTGTGATGATACGTGAACTTGCAAGCAATGGTGGACTTGACAGTGGATTATTGACCATCATCTTTCTATGGCTGATATTGATCATGACCATAATACTTGTCGCCGTATCTGAAGATGTCAAAGAAGAATTGAGGATTATAGCTGAGCATCAGGTTGGTGAAGTCAAGATGATGAGTGAAGAGACAAAGCTTGTGAAAGAAGAGATCAAACTCCTACGAGCCGATCTTGGAAAGAAAACGAAAAGGTGAGACGAATTGGTCAGGAAAATAAAAAACAAAAGTAAAGGTCCACTTTATATTTCAATCTTTATCATATTGATAATGGTATCAAGCATAATTGGGCTTATGTGGGGAGATAGCGCTTCAGATGTCAAAAAATATGGAAAACACAAATTGAAACTCACACAAAATGGTTGGAAGATAAACATAAATGATAAAGATATTTTTTTCCAATTCTTGCCAGATTCATTGACAGATATCACAATCGATAAAAACGTGCTCGATAAGATTCTTGCGACAAAGATGATGTACGTGACATCAAGCATCAATGATACATTCGCTGAGGGTATCGCGATATCAGAATACACTTTGTCTGAATTCTATGGAAAGAACAGGAATGGATATTTGCAGGTTGCGTTCACGGATTATTCGACTCCAGCCATACCGACCATAAATTGCGATAATGCCACAACGAATGTACCAGTATTATATCTTTCACAGGGAGATGAGATCAGTGTGGACATGATCGGAAACTGCATTATATTCCAAGGGACTTATGGTGCTGATTTTTTGAGATTCTCAGAGAAGATAATGTATGAAAGCATAGGTATCGATACAACACAGGTAACAGATGGGTGATCCTTATGGCAGGAAGAGCAAAAGCAGGATTAGACAGGGTGCTTAATACTGCTAAGACTTCTGAGAATATGTCTCAGGATGTGCTTGAGGAAGTCAAGAAAGTGAAGCAGCATCAAGAAAGAGATAAGATGACAGCAAAAGAGACAGGAGCGAGCGGTAGGCAGGTCATCGCAGTGGTTTTTGTCGTGGTCATTCTTTTCGGACTGTTCATATTCATTGGATCATTGCAATCAAAATCACAATCATTGACCATTGATGATTACCACCAAAGAAATATCGAAGGAAAAGAGAGTGATATAAATTATATGTATAATGGTTATAGTTTTGTGAAAGCCATGGATCTTTGGCATACAGAGATCGCTGATAACAAAAAGAATAGATTATATGAATTGGCTGTGAGATATTCTCCAAAAGAGGTACTGGATATCAAAGTGGCTGGTCCTGGATTAGATAAAGATGTGATGAATATGAGCACCATATATATATCACATGATCCTGATTCTGCCAATATGAATTATGTCGCGCTCGCTGCAGCTGAGATTACACTTTCAGTGTCAGGTGTGATAGGTATGGATGTCAAAGCTGCCTGCATGAAAAATATCACAGGAGTATGCGAAACCATACCGATAAAGACATGCGCTGACAAGGATTCTTTTGTTCTTGAGATATATGATGGTGAACAGACAGCGGTTATCTTCGATGGCAATTGTATCAAGATACAAGGCAGACAAGAAGAGCTCATGCGTGCCGCAGACAGGCTTCTCTTTGAATGGCTTGGCATAATCAGGCCGCAAAAATAGTTTAAAAAGACCTTTTTTTTGCATTAAATCACTGAAAAGAGCGTTAAATAGGAGGTAAATACATAATATTTAAATAGAAACTTTGTTGTCCTGCTGTAAAATGAATATCGGACGTATCGGTGAAGACGGCGGAAAGCCAATCAAAATTGATGTGAAAGACAAAAAGATCCTGACATTCCTTGAGAATGATTCAAGAATGTCATTGACGCAGATCGCGAAGAAAGTCGCGTTGTCCAGAGACGCGATCAATTACCGCATAAAGCGCCTTGTCGACAAGAAAATCATATTGAGATTCTTTCCTGAGCTCGACTTTAGAAAACTTGGATTCCACCAATACCATGTATTCATGTTATTGAACGAGAAGAACCAGGAAAAGAAAAAGGAGATGCTTGAAGAACTTAAAAAACATCCAAACATCACAAGCATCATAGAATATAGTGATCGATGGGACATTCGGGTTGTATTCATCGCAAAGACAATCGAAGAATTCGACATGATGCTCTCAGATTTCTTATCTCGATATCCAGATACTATCCTTGATCGTGATACGATCTCTGTGATCAATGAATATTGCAACACATATCTTCCAAACAATTATAAAAATATCAAAGTCGATGAGAGACCAAACAGGATAGAAGAAGAATTCTCTCTTGATTCAAAAGATATGCAGATATTGTCTGCGCTCTCAAAAGACTCAAGAGTATCGACTTATGAGATGACAAAAGAGGTCGATCTCTCTGCAGATGCGATAGGATATAGGATAAAGAAAATGGTCGCGAGCGGAGTGATAAAGAAGTTCACAATCCTTGTGAATTTTTCGAAACTCCATTATAATTGGTATACATATGGCGTGCAGATGAGCATCTTTGACAGCAAGACAGAAGCAAAATTCAAGGAATTCTGCAACAAGCATCCTTATATCCTGAAAAGCATCAAGATTCTTGGAGATTGGGATATCTTATTGTTCATCGTGTCCGACTCATTTGAGAATTTCCATCAGACAATAAAAGAGCTCAAACTTCTGTTCTGTGAATCTATCCAGAATTATGAGACTTGGGTCGCACACAAGGAACATCATTTCGAGAATTTCCCTGACGCGATCAAAGAGATAGCGAGTCGTTGATGAAAAAGCGACTTTGTTGCAAGTTTGTGATAATATCTTGGATTAAGGTTTCTTTTCATTTTTCGTAGAGTTCCGGCCGCTTGATGCGGCCCGAACGATTGCCTGCCGGGCTCTGTCTTTTTGTAGATTCTCCGACGTGGTGATTGGATGGCAGATGTCAGAGCAAGTAACGCATGCTGGCTTAAAAGGATAGGATGCCCCGCAAAATAATGGAATAAATCAGATTTTAAGATCTGCAGAAATGACTTGCAACGAATCTCGAAAAGACATAATATTTATATATTTATAAGCATCTGCAATTCCAATGGCAGAATTACCGACGATTGAAAGAAAACAATTTCCAGAACTCTATGCAAAATATCAAAAGGGGCTTGAATTCTTCGGCAAGGATTACATCATCTCAAGGCTCAGACAACTCGAAAACAAACGCGACAAGACAAAAAAGATCGTCGTCGATCTTAAAAGGAAAACACTTGTCGATCAGCAATTGATGATTAAGGTCCTGCGCGACATAATCGCGAGAAATTAGATATATCTTGCACGGCAGTGGACCGATCTTCTCTTTTTTTTTCTACAGAAGAAAATCGTGTCTTTTTCTTCTTTCAGGATCCCGACCATATCAAATATATCTCTTGCATATTCACAGATATCATCATGTGACTTGGATCTTCGGAGCACAGTTATGATTATTGGATCCTTTGCCACTCGTTCAATCTCTTGCAGGCCCTTTTTGAAATCATAGAAATTATGCACGGCTGTGAGTGATATTACGATATCAAAAGTATAATCACAGAACGGAAGATATTCTGCGATACCGCGGACTTTTGGATGATGATTCTGGATAAGCAAACCAAATGTTGGATCTATACCGAACTTGTTTCCGGAAAACTGGCTTGTCGATATCCCTGTTCCGCATCCAACATCCAACAAGAATGCGTCATCATCGATCTTCAATCGATTTATTATCAATTCTGCTTTGATAAGCTGTTCATGACCATAGAGTTCATCGTATCCTTTTGCGATGTCGTCGTATCTGTTTATCATCTTTTTTCAACACGTTGGAGCTATAATAGATCAACAAGGATCTTCCTCTCGATAAATAAACAAGAGCATCCTAAGTTATTTATAATTAAGCATTTAGGGCAAGCCATCGATTAAACACGGTAAAAGTCGGTTATTACAACTTGAAATGCCGAATCTAAGCAAGTACGAAACCTTTTTATAGTATCTAGAGCATGGAAGAATAAAGGATATGGGGGTTTATTGTCAATATGGAACAACAAAATTCTGGTCAGAACGCAGATTCAAGTGTTGATAAAGAATTCATCGATAGCCTTGAATTCAGCATGGAAGGGCTTGAGAATGAACAGAAAAAAGTTGTGCCTTCTGATGTTGATGATCTCAAAGAGGATACAATATTGACAACCAGCAATGTAAGCCAGAAGATCGCAGAAGTCAAGAACCGTCTTGATATGATCGATGATATCAGATCAACTGATGAGATAGAATTCTTGGCAAGCGAAGTCATCACTGCTGGCGGCAGATCATTCATCGAAAGCGTGGCTGATCTTAAGCATGATCTGATGGACATAAAGACAAATCAAGATAAACTCTTATCAGAATTGATCAGACCAATGAAGCTCGATGGAGAGACTACACGCGGGCAACTGATCGGCGTGCAACAAGAAAATGAATTGATCCGTCATGACATAAAGTCTCTTCAAATGCAAGTCGACAGATTAGGCGAGCAGGGCCAGAAAGTCGATCCGGGATTCATGAGCGAACTAAAAGCTGTAGGCGATACTATCGAAGGATTGAAGAACAGCATATTCATGATTAATAAGAAGATAGATATGATAGATCCTGACGTGCGCATAGGAAAGATAGAAACAAAGATAAAAGAATTGATACTTTATCTTCAGCAGCTCACACAGACTATAAATGCAAGATCTACCCAACAAAGATAGGGCGCTTTGACACATTTCTAGCAAGTGGCAATCTTTTCTTTGGCATACCTTCTGTGTCTTTCTCAAGCAAACCGACCAGTTTCTCTGCATTAAGTTTCTCCTGGGCACCACTGCTCCTGATCCTTACCTGAAGATCGCCTGATTTCATTTCATCGTCGCCTATGACAACGATATAAGGTGTCCATTCTTTCTCTGCGTTCCTTATACGTTTGCCGATAGAATCATCATGATCATCGATGTCGACCCTGAATCCTTTCGCTTCAAGTCCATCTGCGACCTTTTCTGCGAATTTCATATGTTTCTCGTTAGAGACGCAGATCAACCTTACCTGAGTAGGTGAAAGCCAGACGGGAAGCATTGGTTTCTTCCCTTTTTTCTCGTCAAAATATGCTTTCTCAAGCAGTGCGAACATCACTCTTTCGATAGCTCCGCTAGGAGACAGATGAAGGATGAGCGGGTTCACTTTCTGGCCTTCTTTATCAGTATAGACGATATCGTATCTCTTGGCATTCTCTACATCCATTTGGTCTGTCGTCAATGCTGATGCCTTGTCAAGAGCATCGACAAAATTCCATTCATATTTCATGACGAAATAAAAGAACCTGTCATTCCACATCTCTATCAAAGCCGGTTTTCCCCATTCTTTCACAAGCTCAGTCAGGAACTCCTTGTTCTCGTCATAGAATTCTTTTGTGATCCTTATCGCAAATTCAAGATCTTCCATTGGA
>Ga0066649_10002767_pt1 | contig 10362 bp, 9 predicted proteins | sample CryGey132114_all_FD_59538 | JGI IMG/M metagenome (GOLD analysis project Ga0066649, IMG submission 59538) | Groundwater microbial communities from aquifer - Crystal Geyser CG22_combo_CG10-13_8/21/14_all | ecosystem: Environmental > Aquatic > Deep subsurface > Groundwater | place: USA: Utah: Grand... | reverse complement strand
TGCTGACACCAATTTGGTGCATTTACCCCATGAAATCAGTTTTGAAACTGCCGCTAGTTTGGGATGCAGGTTCATTACCTCTTTCAGGGCCGTGGCTCATCAAGGTGCTGTTTCGGGTGGTCAATGGGTAGCAGTGCATGGTTGCGGTGGTGTCGGACTTTCCGCCATTATGATTGCCGAAGCACTTGGCGCACAAGTAATTGCCATAGATTTAGATGATGAAAAATTAAGCTTCGCGAAAAGCATAGGTGCGCATTTCACAGTGAATGGAAGTAAGGAGAATGTAATCGAAGCGGTTAAATCAATCAGTAGAGGTGGTGTACATGTCTCTGTCGATGCACTGGGAAGTAAGGTGACTTGTTTCAATTCCATAGCTAACCTAAGAAAAAGAGGCAAGCACATTCAAGTGGGCTTGATGGCAGGCAACGATTATTTACCTGAAATCCCAATGCATTTGGTGGTTGCTCATGAACTCGAAATTTTAGGCAGCCACGGCATGCAAGCCCATGCTTATCCTGAAATGATGGAAATGATTCAATCAGGAAAGCTTCAACCCGAAAAATTGATCGGTGAATTAATTAGTCTGAATGATGTGCCTAAACTACTTCCCAAAATGAATGAATTTCAGGGGATTGGAGTCAAGGTGATAAGTAAATTCTAAAACTTAAGCGCAGCGTAACCCTTTAGCTGATAAGTGGTCATGGTCGTTAACATCGATGTGGCAACGCTAACCTCACTGGCCAATTTAGTGTGGTCAATATCTCTCCCCATTAAGGATTGAGAACATGCAAACATTGTTACCCCAGCGGCTGCCAACTCCTTAAAAAGCGGTAAATGAGGGTTGTCTACACCATATTTTGCATTGTAGGTTTCATTGTCTAGGGTAGACCAGATGGCACCTCCATGGATAGCCAAAACAACATTCATTTTATCGGCAGGCATTCCGCCCATAGCGTGTAGGTTTAAAAGTCTGGCTACATTCTCCAAAGAGTACATCACCGCCTTCGGATCGCTATCTCCAGTAGCAATATCGATTACCACTTTGTATTCCATATTAGGATCTGGGCGCTCCACGGCATGTGGTGCATCCATAATTCCACCATAGCCTTTTATTATTGGATTGATCATCTCTTGGCTAAAGGCCAAATTGCCGAGGAACAGCAGACCGAAAACGAAGCTCAACTTATTAAAAGTACTCATAAAATTTTTGATTAATTAGAACCACAAGTGACGCAATTCTCAACAATAAATCAACGCTTTTCTTTCAAAGCTTTAATCCCATTTAAAGTAAGCGTAGCCTTTTAATTGGTAAGTGCTGATGGCAGTAAGCGCAGAAGTAGCAATTTTTACTTGTGGAATCACCTCTTCAGATTTATTACCAAACATCGACAGAGATTGCCCACAAACCACCAATTCTACACCAGCTTCCGCTAGTTCTTCATACAATTTGATGTAGGGATTATCGAATTCGTATCTCTTTTTATACGCATCATTATTTACCACTGAGTTGGTCGCTTTGGCATGGATCACCACAGCTACATGTAAATTTTCAGGCTTAACCCCTCCCACCGCATGTAAATTAATGAGTCGAGCCACGTTTGTTGCCGAAAAATTAGCCACTGACGGTGCGTCCATATCGTGAATCAACTCGATCAAAATTTTGTACTCCATGTTGGGATCAGGCGCCACATCTACCTTGTCCAATTCCAGGATTCTTCCATAATTTTTAACGATCGGGTTCACCCATTTTTTCTCCTGAGCAAGCCCAACATTGGTGAAGAAAATAAAAAGAAGACAAGGTATTAAACGTTTCATGATGCGCATTTTAGCAGAAAGAAAGTGAATATTGAGCCCTAATTCAACCCGTTGAAATAAAACAGCAGTTGTTTTGAAAATCACCTACTACATTTAGATCATTGCATACCTTTTTGATCAGATTATTTTTCAACTTAACCATATGAAAGCACTTCGGATTTTCTTCATATTATTTTTTACCTGTAGTATTATGCATTTAGCTTCGGCACAAGACTGGGCCAACCTCGAACGATACAGGGCCGCCAACAGCAAACTAAGTTTACTGGAGAACAACGAAGACAGAGTCGTTTTCATGGGCAATTCTATTACCGAAGGTTGGATCAATATTCATCCTGACTTTTTTAAAGGAAAGCCTTACATCAATCGCGGAATTGGTGGACAAACTACTCCGCAGATGCTCATCCGTTTTAAGCAAGATGTAATTGATCTTAAACCTGCTGTGGTAGTTATTTTAGCTGGCATCAACGACATTGCAGGCAACACAGGGCCGTCATCCATAAAGATGATCACTGACAATATTTTTTCAATGGCAGAATTGGCCAAGGCCAACGGAATAAAAGTAATCCTTTGCTCTGTTTTGCCCGCGGCAGATTTTCCATGGAGGCCTGGCATGGATCCAGGGCCAAAGGTGGTAGAACTCAATAGCCATTTGGAAGGGTACAGCCAAGAGAATGACCTCATCTATGTCGATTATTTCTCTGCCATGGTGGATAACGCCAATGGCTTGAAACATGAGTTAGGCAGTGATGGAGTTCACCCGAATGTTGCTGGTTACCTGATTATGGAGCCTTTATTAGAAAAAGGAATTGCTCAGGCGCTCAAGCAACGTTAGAAATTTTATTCACCGCCTTTTTCTGCGGTTGATATAATTGGTTCGGTTTATTGGATTCAATTTTTGTACATTCAAGGGAATCTCCTTAAACCAAACCAATATGAAAGCCTTATTACCACTTATCCTCCTGCTTTTTATTTTTTCCTGCGCTAATGAATCAGACAATGAAATTTCAATCAATGGACTGAAAGCGCCAGTCGAAATCGTTCGCGATCAATGGGGACTCAACCATATTTATGCTAAAAATCAACATGACCTTTTCTTTGCTCAAGGTTATGCAGCCGCACAAGACCGCCTTTTTCAATTTGAAATTTGGAGAAGGCAAGCAACAGGCACAGTTGCCGAAATTTTGGGAGAAAAAGAATTAAAAAGAGACATCGGTACTCGCTTATTCAAATTCAGAGGCAATATGAAAGAGGAAATGAATCACTATCATGATGATGGTGAAGAAATTATCACCGCCTATACTGATGGTGTGAATGCCTATATCGAAGAGGCACTTCAAAACCCAGATCAACTGCCCATTGAATTTAAAATCTTAGCCATTCTACCTCAAAAATGGACTCCTGAGGTGGTTATCTCTCGTCATCAAGGGCTTTTGGGCAATATCGGCAGTGAACTTCAATTGGGTCGTGCGGTGGCCAAAGTGGGAGAAGATAAAGTAAAAGACCTGTATTGGTTCCATCCCAAGCAACCCGACCTAAAATTAGACCCAAGTATTAAGAAAGAACTGCTTTCAGACGATATCCTCGAACTCTATAATGCTTATCGCACTACTGTAAAGTTCACTAAAGAAGATGTTGTGCCTGCCTACCGAAATACGGCTCAAGAAAAAGCACTGACATCCCTTTTTGATGGAAAAAATGACTCGCTTTCTATTGGAAGCAACAACTGGGTAGTGAGTGGCAGCAAAATGGCCGATGGCAATACCTACATGGCCAATGATCCGCATCGCAGTATTGCCGTTCCTTCGTTGCGTTATATGACGCATTTAGTGGCTCCAGGATGGAATGTCATTGGTGGTGGTGAACCAGAAATCCCAGGCATCTCCATTGGTCATAATGAATATGGGGCTTGGGGGCTCACGGTCTTCGAAACAGATGGAGAAGACCTGTACGTCTATGAACTCAATCCTGAAAACACCAATCAATACAAATACAAAGGCGAGTGGATGGATATGGATGTCATTTCAGAAACAATCAAAATAAAAGGACAAGACGATCAAACCATCGACTTAAAATATACAAAACATGGGCCTGTGACTTATGTTGACGAAAAAAACCTTGTGGCCTATGCGGTGCGGTGCGCTTGGCTCGAACCTGGAGGATCGCCTTATTTGGCTTCGCTAAGAATGGACCAAGCCCAAACTTGGGAAGAATTTAGAGAAGCCTGCAATTACAGCCATATCCCAGGAGAAAACATGATTTGGGCAGATAAAAAAGGAAACATCGGTTGGCAAGCAGTGGGTATTGCGCCCATCAGAAATAATTTTAGTGGAATGGTGCCTGTACCTGGGGATGGCCGATATGAATGGGAAGGTTATTTGCCAATCATTCAAAAACCCAATGACTTCAATCCAGAAAAAGGCTTTATCGCAACTGCTAATCAAAATGTGATTCCTGATGACTATGACAAATGGAATGCAGTTGGATATACCTGGGCCGATCCTTTTCGTGGTGATCGGGTGAACGAGGTTTTAAACCAAGGAAATGCTTTCACCATGGAAGACATGCAAGCTTTGCAAGTTGATTATTTGTCGCTTCCCGCCAGAACGCTTACTCCAATGTTGATGAACCTGAACTTATCAGGGCAAGCTGAAGAAGCCAAAGAAAAGATAAAAGGTTGGGACTATAGACTAGAAGCCAATTCCATCGAAGCAGCCATTTATGTAGCCTTCGAAAATCAGCTTTCTGCTTTGGCAGGCCAAAAGTTCATTCCAAAGGAATTAAAAGGCATTACTTACCGAATTCAGTTGACAAAGATTATTGAATGGCTAAACACTCCTGAAGCCCATTTTGGCGCAAACGCAAGCCAAAAGAGAGATGAACTACTGACCGAGGCATTTAATAATGGAGTGGCCTATTTGGCCGAAACCTTAGGCGAAGACATGGGCCAATGGCAATACGGTCAAGAAAAGTACAAGCATACTGCAATGCCTCATGCCCTTGGGGATTTGGTAAATGCTGAGCTCAAAGCAAAGATGAATTTAGGGCCATTGCCACGAGGTGGTAATTCTTATACCCCAGGTTCCACAGGTGGGGGCAATCGCCAGACCAGCGGAGCGTCTTTTAGAATGATCGTCAATACCGGAGATTGGGATGCTGCCGTAGCCACCAATGGACCAGGCCAATCGGGCAATCCTGAAAGTCCTTTTTATAGTAATCTATTTGAGCCTTGGGCGAAGGATCAGTATTTTTCTGTTTATTACTCGAAAGAAAAAATAAACGAAGTAAGTGTGGAGAAAACGGTTTTAAAGCCGAAGAAATAGCACCCCACTTTCTTAAATAAAGATTGACAATTATATTTTAGCAAGACTTAAACAGACCATATGGCCACAACGAAAAACCTCTATAAAGACAACCTACTTTTAGAATGCTCTTGGGAAGTATGTAACCAATTAGGCGGCATCTACACCGTAATTCGTTCTAAACTCCCCGCTACCTTAGAGAAATGGGGAGGGAATTACTGTCTTATTGGGCCATTGGTGAATGACGCCATCAATGTGGAATTCGAAGATATTTCGGAAATGGATTCTCCTATTGGCAAAGCAGTGAGCCATATGCGCGACATGGGTTACGAAATCCGATATGGCACTTGGCTGGTCTCTGGCCGACCTAAAGTAGTTTTATTGAATCCTGACAATGTTTTCAACAAGCTGGACAGCATCAAGCTGCGCTATTTTAAAAATTTCGGAGTGCCGGCAGGCAAAGACGACTCGCTTTATGACGTCTCTTTGCAGTGGTGCGATACTGTTTATTCGTTCATGAAAATCCTTAGTGAAAAAGAAAAGAAGAAAGGCATCATCTTCCATGGCCATGAATGGATGACTTGCGGAACCATCTTGGATATCAAGAAAAATGCAATCAATGTCAAAACGGTTTTTACTACCCACGCCACGCGCTTGGGTCGGGTTTTGGCCACTAACATCAAAGACTTTTATACCCAAATGTCGTCCATTGACAATGAGGCAATGGCCAGACGCTTTGGAATTCCTGGCATTCATAAACTAGAAAAAGAAGGCGCAAAAGCAGCCGATATCTTTACCACAGTAAGCCAGATTACTGCTGAAGAATGTGAGCATTTGTTAGGTACTCGCCCACATCACGTAACGCCTAATGGATTGAATTTAGATCGCTTTTCTGCCCAGCATAAAGTGCATATCCGCCACGATAAATACCGCGAAGTAATCAATGACTTTGTCATGGGGCATTTTTTTCATTCACAACCTTTCAATCTTAGCAAAACACTCTATTTCTTTACTAGCGGCCGTTATGAGCATGAAAACAAAGGTTTCGATATTACCATCAAGGCATTGTCGGTATTAAACGAATGGTTGAAGAAAGAAAAAATAGATGTCACTATCGTGATGTTCTTTATCACCAAAGCCGAAGTCTATTCCATCAATCCCGATGTGCTTCATTCTAGGGCTTTGCTCGAAGAGATCAGAAAGAATTGTGGGGAGATCGAAAAGGAGATTTCTGAAAAGCTCTTTATCAAAGCGGCCAGCTCGGTAGGTGACCATAGGTTGCCGCCACTCAATGACTTTGTCGATGATTATTGGCGTTTGCGCTATCGCAGGGCAGTGCAATCTTGGAAAACAGACCGTTGGCCTTATATCGTTACCCATAATTTGGTGAATGATATTGATGACCCGATTCTAAAGGATTTAAGAGCTTCAAAACTCTTCAACAGCCCGCTAGACAAGGTGAAAATTGTGTATCACCCTGAATTTATCTCGCCCACCAATCCGCTTTTTGCCTTGGAGTATTCTCAATTCGTGAGAGGCTGTCATCTTGGGATTTTCCCGAGCTATTATGAACCTTGGGGATATACGCCATTAGAATGTATCGCGCGTGGAGTACCTACTATCACTTCAGATCTTTCGGGTTTTGGTTCTTATATCGAAGACCTCAATGATAACCCTGACGAAACGGGGGTATTTGTATTAAAAAGGAAAGGTAAAAGACGGGATTTGGTGATTGAAGATTTAGCCAAATTGATGTTCCAGTTCTCTAAATCAACTCAAGGTTATCGGTCCATTCAGAGGAATAAGTTAGAGGATTTCTCCCAGGCTTTTGACTGGCATCACCTTACTGAAGAGTATGACGAGACATATAAAATGGCGATTTCTTAAACTCTAAGTCGATAGAATGGGTATTGCGCCCCTTCAGGGCTCAGATACCTTTTGTATTGATAAGAATGGCCTTTGGCCGTTCTTTAGATATAGCGCCCCTTCAGGGCATATCATCCGATTTGAGCAGCATAAATGTTAATTCATTCCGAAGGAATCCTTTCACGTCCCTCAAGAAAACGATCTGTGTTACTGAAAAAGACCTCTGCGAGGTGACTTAATTGAAGGAGTGCCAGTTTAGAGAAAATAAAGCGGCAGTAAAGTGGACGGATCTTGAGAGGAGCTCAAGATGACTGCCCTAAATAACTTCTTCGGAGCGTTAAGCCTCCTACTAGCTACAACTTCAAGATTGCTTTAAGTTGCTCGTCCGTGACCGTTAAAAATCCAATCGGCACCAATCTTTCCGACAGCGTTTTCCAATTTTTATCCGCATTGAATACTTGTTTGAAAATAGGCATTGCCTCTTCTACCCTACCATTATTGGCCAATGCAATGGCTTTCCAATATTTCATCTCTATATTTTTAGGGAACATTTGTTCGGCTGCTCCATATTCTTGTAAAGCACCTGCCATATCTCCTTTTTCAACCGCCAAATCACCAGCATTCATGTGCTCATAAGCCACATGTACATTATATAATCTTCTTAATTCTGGCAAGGGAGCACTGCTATCATCTACACGCAAATTGATTTTATAATTGTTCCAAGGCTCATTGCTTTGCTCTCCATTTACCACCATCAAAGCAGCCGATTGCTTTCCACGAATATCACCACCCTCATTTTCAGCAGCTTCTAAAGCTAACAAGACTCGTTCTGCCAAAGGTTTGCCTTCAGAATCCTCGAATGCCTTAGCCATCGCAGGCCATACTGTGTCTTTCAACATCATATTGGCTTGAACCGAATAGTTCACGCCTTGAATATCTCCCGCAAACTGAATACAAGAAGATCCTGTATGTGCGGCTACATTTCCATTCACATCCAATATCGCCACCTGCCGAACCGCTTCACCTTCATCATCACTTAAAAGGATTTTCAGTGCTTCTTCGGCTGTTTTGCCTTCTTTCAACAAAGCCAAACCTCGCAAGCCAAAGGACTTATTGGTGAAAGATTGGGTAGCCACTACCCCAACACCCGCTTCACCCCAAGAAACGGAAGTACCCACCGAAAACCAGTGCGATTGCACGCCAACTGCCATTTCTCCAGTTTTGGCATCGCGAGCCACAATAGAATAAGTATGCGCCAATGGAGCATCAGTCTTAAATACTTGTGCCGTGGCGGACAGACAAGTCACAAATAAAAGAGTGCTGAATAGGATGGTCGTTAATCTTTTCATGGGTAGTTTTTAGATAGACCTTCAAGATACATTTTGAAATTGATTTGGTAAAATATACCAATTGGTATATTTTTGCATGTGAGTTTTGAAAAATCCGAGCGGACAAAGCGGAAAATCATTGAAACGGTAGCCCCTATTTTTAACAAAAAGGGTTATCAAGGCACTGCACTTTCTGATATAACATCGGCTGTAGGACTTACCAAAGGCGCAATTTATGGTAACTTTGGAAGCAAAGAAGCCTTGGCCGAAGCCTGCTTCGACTATAATGTGAAGTTTCTGCAAAAGGGTTTGTACATGGCTTGGATTACATCTACCCATAGTTTGGGAAAGCTTCAAAACCTGATTAATTTCTACAAAAACAATTATGAGGCAGTTGCCCAAAATGGGGGTTGCCCATTGATGAATGCTGCTACTGAGGCCGATGATCGTTTCCCCAATTTCCGCCAGAAGGCCGAAAGTATTATTCTCAATTGGCAAAAAGAAATTGCTGCGGTTATTAAAGAAGGCCAAGACAATGGAGAAATAAATGCGCAAATTGAACCAAAAGCATTTGCGAACACCTTTATCGCTTTGATTGAAGGTGGGATTTTAATTGCCAAAACCACGCAAGACGCAAATCAATTTTACATCATTATTGACAATTTAAAAGGGCTCGTTGACAGCCAGTTAAAGATAAAACCATGAAAAGAGTTGTTGTTACAGGAATGGGCGCATTGACGCCAATTGGAAATAATCTAGAAAGCTTTTGGGCTAATTTAAAAGCAGGTAAAAGTGGTGGCGGCCCTATTACCCGATTCGATACAACAAAATTCAAATCTCATTTTGCCTGTGAGTTGAAGGACTTTAATGTGGAAGATTATATTCCTCGAAACGAAGCTAGGCGCTACGATCCTTTCACCCAATATGCGCTGATCTCAACAGAAGAAGCTATAAAACACGCCAACATCGATTTCGACAAACTCAATAAAAACAGAATTGGTGTGATTTGGGGCTCAGGAAATGGCGGGATTCAAACCTTTACTGAAGAAATGATTGAGTACACTAAAAATGACGAGACCCCACGCTTCTCTCCTTTCTTTATCCCGAAAATCATTGCAGACATTGCTTCGGGTATTATCTCTATCAAATACGGCTTAAGAGGAGTCAATTTCACTACCATTTCTGCTTGTGCCTCTTCGACTACTGCGATTATCGATGCATTCAATTACATCAAATGGGGTAAAGCGGACATGATCATTACAGGTGGTTCTGAAGCGCCAATTACTGCAGCTGGTTTGGGTGGATTCAATGCCTCAAGAGCACTTTCCACGAACAATGAAAATCCAACAACTGCTTGCCGTCCTTTCGATGTTAGTCGTGATGGTTTTGTAATGGGCGAAGGTTCCGGCACACTGATTTTAGAATCCTATGAGCATGCCATTGCTCGTGGTGCTCATATTATTGCTGAAGTGGCTGGAGGTGGAATGGCGGCTGATGCCTATCACCTTACTGGTACACACCCTGAAGGTGAAGGCGCTTTTCTGGGCATGGAAGAAGCCTTAAATGACGCTGGAATTACCCCATCAGATATTGATTACATCAATATGCATGCTACCTCCACTCCTGTTGGGGACCCAAGTGAATTGATTGCTATTGAAAGGCTTTTCGGTATCAAACCCAACTTGAATATTTCGGCTACTAAGTCCATGACGGGCCACTTGCTAGGTGCCGCTGGTGCGATTGAAGCCATTGCTTGTATTATGACCACTGTGGAAAATATCATTCCTCCCACGATCAATACCGTGAATGTAGACCCAGAATTTGACGGGAAATTTGAACTGACTTTGGGCAGAGCGCTACACCGCGAAGTGAATTATGCTTTAAGCAATACCTTCGGTTTTGGTGGGCATATGGCAAGTGCAGTTTTTAAGAAGTTTAGTTGATAGAGGATAGAGACGATAGACGATAGACGATAGACGATAGACGATAGACGATTGTCCATCCCTAAATAGCATTGACCGTTTTGGTTTACTATTGTTTTAAATGTCCATCGG
>Ga0066649_10002749_pt1 | contig 10398 bp, 10 predicted proteins | sample CryGey132114_all_FD_59538 | JGI IMG/M metagenome (GOLD analysis project Ga0066649, IMG submission 59538) | Groundwater microbial communities from aquifer - Crystal Geyser CG22_combo_CG10-13_8/21/14_all | ecosystem: Environmental > Aquatic > Deep subsurface > Groundwater | place: USA: Utah... | reverse complement strand
TAGCTATCAAAAACTTGCAATAAATGAATTCTTTCTGAAGTCTCTCTTGCTTGATGGGCTTTCAATTGATCTTTAGATCCCAAAACCAAATATTGCCCAAACCAATGCACTAACCTATCAATACTCACAACATCTTGTAGTTGTAATACTTGATGTATCAAATGACCAGCATCTACATTTTTTGGTCGTTTTTCTATATTTTTCAATAAGCTAAAAAAATCATTCCTAATAGCCAAGCTATTATCAGATAGTAAACTTAAGGCTTTAAGGGGTAGCTGATCGGCGACTTCAACAGCCAATTCAATCTTTAATTGGTCATATTCATAATGTGGGAATTTCTCAGACAACATATCTCTAACCCACTGAACTAATTGATTTTTAGCTAAGGGTTGGTGAATAACTTTCTGGCAACGACTTCTAATGGTCGCCATCAGCTTTGAAGAGAATGCTGTTTGTAGAAGAATCAATGTCTTCTCTCCAGGCTCTTCAAGGGTTTTTAAAAACGCATTAGACGAAGCATGATTCATACAATGAGCATCTTTAAGCCAAACAATCCGATATCCACCACTATGAGCGCTTTTATTCAGCACATTGATAAGGTTTCTCACATCATCAATGGGTATTTGCTCTTTCCCTGCTGGGGGTTGCAAAACATGTAAATCTGGAAAGTGCCCTTGTTGAATTTGCAAACAACTTTTACATTTTCCGCAGGGAAGTTGATGGATGAGCGCTTCACAGTGAAGACGTTGAGCGATATTCAACAGCAGGGCATCAGTCGCAAAACCCTCACTTACTTCGATTAAAAAAGCATGCGGTAAGCTTTGATTTTCGATCTGTTGATTGATTTGCGCCCAAGTTTTGGCCCACCAGGGCATCTGTTGAATGCTTAATGTTGAAACAATTTGAGAAAAGCGTTCTGATTCTGTCAAAACAGCTTCATTCATGCACATTTCCCCTTTCAATGGCTATAACTTGCATAGAGCGTTTTTTTGCTAAACATTCTCTCACCGCATGGATCACGGCCTGTTTTACTTGATTTTCAGACTGGCTGGCATCAATAATTTGATAGCGTTCTGGTACGGCTTGGGCTCTTTGCAGAAAACATTGCCTGACTTTATTAAAAAAATCATATTTTTCTTGTTCGAAGCGATCCTTTTCTCCGCGTTTTGCCGCTCTTTGTAATCCAATGTTCACATCTAAATCAAGCAGCAGGGTGAGATCCGGCTTAAAGCCCTCTAGGGTTAATTGATCTAATGTTTCTAATAAGTGCATGTCCAATTCGCGACCGCCGCCTTGATATGCGAAAGTAGAATCATTAAAGCGATCACAAATCACATGAATCCCGTTATGAAGACTAGGTTTAATGAGTTGCTTCACATGCTGAACTCTTGCTGCATTCATCAATAAAAGTTCAGTCAAAGGTTCAACGGTTTCATCCCTATTATTGAGTAGAATAGCTCTAATTTCTTCAGAAAATGGCGTTCCACCAGGTTCTCTGGTTGTGATGTGTTGTAAGCCTAGATCAGTCAATAACTCGGTTATTGCAGCAATAACCGTTGATTTACCGGCACCTTCCACACCTTCAATCGTAATAAATAGTCCATGTTTCATTAATGATAGCTCTTATTTAGAATGAATTTTCTGACGTTACTATTATGTTGCTCTAATGTTTCGGAAAAAACATGCCCTCCACGACCATCAGCGACAAAATAGAGATCGGACGTTTGTTGCGGATTGGCCACAGATTCTAAGGACTCTAAATCGGGCAATGCAATTGGCGTAGGGGGAAGGCCAAAACGAGTATAGGTATTATAATCGGTATCCTTGGTTAAATCTTTCCTTCTGAGATTACCATCAAATTCAGCTCCCATACCATAAATCACTGTGGGATCTGTTTGTAGTCTCATTTTTTTTTTCAATCGATTTAAAAATACCCCAGCGATATGCTTTTTTTCTTGTTTTATTGCGGTTTCTTTTTCTACGATGCTGGCCAAGGTCAACAATTGGCTAGGTGTTTCAATAAAATCATTGGGTTGGCGTTTTGACCAAACTTCCTCTAGTTTTTTTTGCATCAGGGTCTTTCCTCTTTTCAACAACTCAGATGCTTTAGAATGATAGGTGAATAAATAGGTATCAGGGAAAAACCAACCTTCTTCATTCTGAAGAGTAGAACTTTCATCCTGCTTTAAATGAACTGGAATATCTTGCACTAAATAAGGATTACTATGAATAAGTTCAATGGCTTGACGATAACTCCATCCAGGTATGATGGTCAATTGGAAATAATGTACTTTCCCTTGCAATAGTTGATCTAAAATTTGTTTCTGCAAATAGGGACCTTCAAAGCGATAATAACCCTGTTTAAATTGCTGATTATCCACACCAAATCTTAACCATAGCTTAATGTACAATGGTTTATTGTTCAAAAGACCCACCGCAATCAGCTTGTTAATCACTTCTTGACCAGACTCTCCTGCCTTGATCTCAATATCATGTTGAATAAAATCTTTTTCCTGAGCCCAATATTGATTCCAGTCATGAATGAGCAATCCAAGGGCTATGGTGCATAAAAGTAACAAAAACAAGAGGGATCGTTTGAATAGCCTTGGCCTCATTTGTCTGTAAAATCCTCAGGTTCCTTCGAAGCCAACTCCTGCCACAATATTTTTAACATTGCAGTTAAATGATGCTCAGTAAACTGGCGTGACTGAAATTCAGTGGTGTTACACTCACAACGCTCTGCAGAACTCAGGTTTTCAAGAGAAATCACCGCCTTAATCCCCCTCACTGAATTACACATCCATAATGCTTCACAATTCACTATCTCTTTTAAATCAAATTGTGACTCGACAATAACATGACCTTTTTGACGCAGCGCTTTGAGCAAAGAGACTTTAGCGATGCCATTAACACCGGCATAATCCAGCTTGGGACTAAAAAATTGTTTATTTGCATACCAGATAAGATTGGAAAAAGTTCCCTCGATCACAAAACCTTTGGTGTCCATTAGAATGCCTTCATCAAAACAAGGGTCTAATTCTTGAGTCGCGAGAATTTGTTCTAGCCGATTAAGGTGTTTTATCCCCGCAAGTTGTGGGTTTCGTGATAGCCGAGAATGGCAAACTTTTACCCTTAGATGCTCTGGCCAAGCACTATAAGGAAACAGGGAACAATAAATTTGGGGCATTGAATCAATTTCACCCCGGTATCCCCTTCCTTCAGAACGGGTTAAGCTGGTACGAACCACAAAATCCTGCTGAGAAACATTTTTAAATAGGTTCTGAGGTAATTCACAAAAAGTCGTCAATGAAATAGGCTGTATTCTTAATCGATGAGCATCGTGAACCAGTCTTTGCCAATGTTCCTTTTGAAAAAAATACTGTCCGTTTTTATAAAGCATGGTTGTGAAAACACCATCACCATACAAAAACCCCCTATCTCGCGCAATCTCAGCGTCGATCAGTTGACCATTTCGGCTGTGACAATCTCGTAAGGGGTTGTCAATTTGAGAGGATGATTTTACCAAGTTTATTTTATCAAGAGTATTGTTACTCACAATTAGATTCGTTTTAACAGCAGCGATCCATTGGTTCCGCCAAATCCAAAAGAATTACAAAGAGAGTAATTCATCGATACATCCCTAGCTTGCAGCGGTACATAATCCAGATCACAACCTTCACTAGGACTCTCTAAATTAATTGTGGCGGGCACAATCTGCTCTTTGAGGGCCAAAGCACAGAACAACGTTTCAATAGCACCAGAGGCTCCCAGCATGTGTCCTGTCATTGATTTAGTTGAACTCATCATAATCTTAGGCGCTTGATTGCCAAACACCGATTTGACGGCTAAGGTTTCAGCCAAATCACCTACAGGCGTCGATGTTCCATGAGCATTAATATAAGAAATATCTTCGATAGATACTTTTGCATCATGAATTGCATTAGTCATGGCGGCAGCGCCTCCAGCACCATTTTCAGGCGGAGCCGTAATATGATAAGCGTCGCTGCTCATACCAAAACCCACTATTTCTGCAATGATCTCAGCGCCACGGGCTTTAGCTTGTTCATATTCTTCAAGCACCAAACTGGCACTACCATCACTCAGCACAAAACCATCTCGATCTTTATCCCAGGGCCGGCTGGCTTGTTGCGGGGCGTCATTACGTGTTGACAGGGCTTTAGCAGATGAAAATCCCGCCATGGCTAGAGGGGTAGAAGCTTTTTCGGCTCCACCAGCAATCATCACATCAGCATCCCCATAGGCAATCATGCGAGCCGAAACACCAATGCAGTGTAGGCCTGTTGTACAAGCAGTGACAATTGCCAAGTTAGGCCCCTTAAATCCATATTGAATAGATAATTGTCCTGAGATTAAATTAATGATTGAACCTGGTACAAAAAATGGCGTAATACGTTTGGGTCCTTTTTCCATCAATATTTGATGGTTTTTCTCAATAACCGACATGCCACCTATACCAGATCCCATTAAAACACCAATTCGTGCCGGATCAATAGCACTTTCTAATAAGCCTGCCTGCAATATGGCTTCTTTTGCAGATGCTACGCCATATTGAATAAATTCATCAAATTTTCTGGCTTCTTTGGCTGACATGGCTTGAACTGAATCAAAATTTTTAATAGCACCACAGAATTTGGTTGAAAATTGAGTGGTATCGAAATGTTCGATAAGACTAATTCCACTTTTACCTTCTTTTATTGCGTTCCAAGTATCCTTGGCATTCAAACCCAAAGGGCTGATAGCTCCAACACCAGTAATAACCACTCTTCTTTTACTCAAAACGTACACCCCATTTTGATTACTTGATAATAATTCATTTTAAACACATGAGAAGTTCACATCTTATTATAAGATGGAAATAATTTGAAATTAAATTCATTAGACACAGAGAAACTATTAGCAAGAACCTGTTTAGTTAAGTTTTTGCTAGCTGACTAAAAAAACGAAGCTAAGATCAAAAAAAAGCAGTGCGATGCACTGCTTTTTAGGTTGAGGGACAGCTTATGAGTTAAGCGCCTTCAACATTGGTTTTGATATAATCAATGGCTGCTTGTACAGTATTGATTTTTTCAGCTTCTTCATCTGGAATTTCAGTATCAAATTCTTCTTCAAGAGCCATCACTAATTCTACGGTGTCTAATGAATCAGCACCTAAGTCATCAACAAAGGAGGACTCATGAGTGACTTCCTCTTCTTTAACGCCTAATTGTTCAATGACGATTTTTTTTACACGATCTTCGATTGTACTCATAACTTTAAAAGTTCTCCAGAAAAATGCCCCAATCGGCAATTGTTGTTAGTTTATTGCATAAACCACATTTTTCAAGTGGTAAGTTGAATTTATTTACGAGGTTTGACCAGAATATGCCACATTATACACCAACTATTCTATTTGTCCCACTTTCTGTTTAACCTTTTGATAGGCCAATTTAGGCCATATACATACCACCATTAACATGTAATGTCTCACCAGTAATGTAACTGGCATGTTCACCACACAAGAAAGCAACAGCCTTAGCAATATCTTCAGGTTGACCTAATCGAGCCGCTGGAATTTGTGCCTGAAGTACTTCTCTTTGACTTTCAGCCAGTTCTTTCGTCATATCCGTATCAATAAAACCCGGGGAAACCACATTCACTGTGATGCCACGACTTGCAATTTCACGTGCTAAAGACTTTGTAAAACCAATGACACCAGCTTTAGCGGCTGCATAATTAGCTTGGCCTGGATTACCAATAGAGCCCACTACAGAACCGATCGAAACGATTCGTCCCCAACGCTTCTTCATCATAGGACGTAACATTTTTTGCGATAGCCGGAATACTGAAGTCATGTCGGTATTAATAATATTATCCCACTCTTCCTGTTTCATACGCATCAGGATATTGTCACCAGTAATGGCAGCGTTATTAACTAACACATCCACAGATTCTCCATAAACCGCTTTGATTTTCTCCATTAATTGGTCAATTGACTCTGCACTAGATACATCTAGCTGCATGCCAGTACCTGACAAATTAGCGTCACTAAAATACTGACTGATACGCTCAGCGCCATTTTCGCTGGTCGCTGTACCAATTACAGTCAATCCTTGGGATGCTAATTCTAAAGCGATAGCTCGACCAATTCCTCGACTAGCACCAGTCACCAAAGCCAATCTTGACTCATTACTCATAATCTTCTTCCTATATTTTATAATTGAATAGCAGACAACCCTGACAAATCACCCAAATGCTGACCATTGATACCTTTAACAATACGTTTTGATAGTCCAGTTAAAACTTTTCCGGGTCCACATTCATAACAAGTTTCAACACCTTGTTGGTGAGCAAACGCTATGGTTTCTGTCCAACGTACTGGGGAGAACAATTGCATTCTTAAAGCCTCTTTGATCTCAGAGGGATCAGATGGGCAAGTCACATTCACATTATTGATCACCGGCACCTTGGGTGCTCTAAATTGTAACTTGGCTAAATCAAGTGCCAACTTCTCAGCCGCCTGAATCATCAAACTGCAGTGAGAAGGAACACTGACTGGTAATGGAAGCGCTCTTTTAGCGCCCTTTTCCTTACAAAGTACCATCGCTCTTTCTACAGCCTCTTTATTACCTGCAATCACCACTTGCCCTGGACTATTAAAGTTAACCGCTTGAACCACTTGTTCTAATGCAGTTGATTGACAGGCTTCTATAATAGATTGATCATCCAAACCTATGATTGCGGCCATTGCGCCTATACCTTCTGGGACGGCTTGCTGCATATATTGTCCACGCTTTTGTACCAACTGAAGTGCATCGGCAAAATCTACAACATCCGCTGCAACTAGAGCCGTATATTCGCCTAAGCTATGGCCAGCCATAAACTTAGGCGCATCTAATCTCGGCGACACCAATCGATATAAGGCCATACTAGTGGCTAGTATGGCTGGTTGGGTGTATTCAGTTTGATTCAGCCTGTCTACTGGGCCTTGTTGTATCAGTTTCCAAACATCGTAGCCTAGAGCATCACTGGCCTCTTGAAAAGTGACTAATATTTCAGGATAGTTTTTTGCTATATCAGCCAACATCCCAAGAGATTGTGATCCCTGACCTGGGAAAGTGAAAATTGATGTCTTCATATAAAAAATCCAACGATTAACTGTAGCTAAAAGAAGATGGGCGCATTATACCCAAATACGAAAGAATTGCGAGACGATATGAACTGGTCAGATTGGTTGAAATTCAACCAATCCAAAACCAAGGTGCAACCCTTGTTTATAAAAACCCTAACGACAATTCAGGTATGTATGTAATCAGCGCCAAAACAATGAGCAATATCAGCATAAAAGGCAAGGTATCTTTGTATATTTTGGTGATAGGTTGTCCAAATCGATAACTGGCTATAAATAAATTCATACCAATGGGTGGGGTTAAATAACCAATTTGCATGTTGGCCAAAAAAATAATACCTAAATGAATGGGATGTATGCCAAAACCAACAGCTAAAGGTAATATGATGGGAACCACAATCACAAGGGCGGCAAAAATATCCAAAATAGCCCCTAACAGTAGCAATAACATATTTAAAAGAAACAAGAATGTATATTTGCTATGTATGTTAGTTTGGATAATTTCAAATAATTTGCTGGGGATTTCTGCATCCACCAGTAAATTGGTTAAAGCCAAAGAAACACCTAATATCAATAAAATACTCCCTGTCATGGTCATTGAATCGGTGATAACTTTAACCACTTGATGATATTTAATTTCTTTATGAATAAAAACTTCCATGATAAGAACATAGAGTGCAGTAATAGCAGCAATTTCTGTCAAGGTGACTACGCCACCATAAATCCCCAAGAGAATGAAAACAGGAAGAGGTATTTCCCATTTAGCATCCCAAAGCGCTTGTTTAGCTTTTACCCAACCAAATGAAGCTTTGTCTTGAACAATGTCTTTATTTTTCCAATAACTAAATACCGATAATGCAATAACCATTAACAGACCCGGTAGTATTCCCGCGATAAATAATTGCTCCATGGTAAAACGTTCACCCACCTCTACCTGTTGAGTGATGATGCCATAAAGAATTAGAGGCAAAGAAGGTGCAAAAAGCAGTCCCAATGAGCCAGAAGTCGTTACCAAACCTAGGCTAAATTTTTCATCATAGCCACCTTTGAGTAACGCAGGATATAACAAAGCCCCTAAAGCAACGATAGTGACGCCACTGGCTCCAGTAAATGCAGTGAATATGGCACTGGAAAAAAGAGCAACAACCGCTAATCCTCCTGGCATCCAGTGTAACCATTGATCGGTAATATTTAACAATCTTTGTGATGACTTACCTTCACTTAACAAATAGCCCGCAAAAGTAAACAAGGGTAAAGCCACTAATAGTGGGGTGTCTGTTAAGCGGTACATTTCAATGGCAATAACGGATAAATCTATACCAGAAAAATAAAATCCCATCATAGATGAGGCTAGAATAACCGCAAATAAAGGAGCACCTGATAAGGCCAATAACATAATGGCCACTATGACAAATAGGGTCATCATGATACTTCGGTTCCAGTGTTTGGATTAAAAAGCTGCTGCAGACTATAAAGAATAAATCGTAAACTCAGCAAAGCAAAAGCAAAAGGAATGATGGCTTCAGTTATCCAAACGGGAATATTGGCAAAAGCCAATCCTCCTTCATGATATTCATCGTTCACAAACATCAAACTATAATAACCAGCTACTGCACAAATTACTGCAGTGACAAGGTTGGCAATGATCATAGCAATTCGATTAAAAGCATCTGAGAAATAATGGGAGGCGAGATCAATACGAATGTGTTTATTTTCTCGGCCAGCATAGATTGCACCTAACAAACCCAACCAAAGTACTAAGATCCGAATAAATTGCTCACCCCATAAGAAACCCGATTCAAACAGGTTTCGCATAACAATTTGACTGAAACTAAACCCAATCAAAACCATCAACAAAAACACCAGCACAAACTGTTCGAGCCGATTTAATAGCAGAGTGACTTTGTTAATAGAGGAAACCAACTTGAATAGATACCTGTTGTTAATGAATGAAGTTATTTAGAACGGTATTGTTTTAGCCATTCATTAGCCCGATCAAAAATTTGTTGCGATAAAGTTTGATTTTTAACCATTAATGGTGCAACAGTTCTAGCTTTTTCGGTCCAAAGAGCCATCTCAGCGGCAGAAGGTTTAACAAATTCTATTCCTAAATTTCTGAGTGCTTGTAAAGCCTCTGCATCATTCTTCTTGTTTTCCTCATCAATCTCTTGAAACACTTTGCCAAAAACATCGCGAACGCTTTTTTGATCTGCTTCTGAAATAGATGTAAAGGCTTTGATATCTATGGCCAATGTTGCATACAAATATAAAACCGGCATTTCGGTAATGTATTTAACCTGAGTTTGCCACTGGAAAGCTAATGCTCCAATCGGTGAAATAGTGACTGTATCAATAATACCTGTCTGAAGAGCGGGCAAAACATCGCCTAGGCTCAATGGGATAGGTGTTATATTGAAGGCATTCACAACTGCTTTTGCCACATCGTCCCCAGAGGGTATCCACACTTTTCTTTGGTCGATATCAGCTAAAGATGTGATGGGTTGCTTTGACATCAGATAAGCAAACCCTCCTCCTGCATAACCAAAAGTAACAAAACCACTTTTTTCCATTCCTTTTTGAATCAGCGGATCCAAATGCTGTTTAACGAAATCAACTTCTTGTTGTGATTGGAACAACAAGGGTAAATTATACACCTGACTATCGGGATAACTGGCCGCCAAAGCACCACTAGTCAGAGCGCCACCCTGTAACTGGTTGGTACGAATTTTCCTAAGAACAGTGGCATCGCTCCCCATCACACCACCGGGATAAATTTTAAATTGAACTCGCTTTTGAGTGGTTTTCTCAATTTGTTCGACGCCTTGTCTTATTTTTATCATCCAGCTAGAACCATCGGGAGAAACTGTCGCTAATTTAAATGTTTTCGCTTGGACTATTTGAGAGCTCAGCAATAGACCTATCAAAATGGAGACAGGGAAAAAATTTTTCATGAAATCAATACCTTTAAAAATAATCTGCTGACGATGCCAGCAGTTCTTTGGCTTTGGCAATGGCCAATTGATTGGATAAGACGTAGCCATCCATATAGGGATTGGCGGCTATGACTTCATTTAGTAAGTTATCATGTAAAGATTGGTCAAAGATCAAACGTGCGTATTTTTCAGCATAAGAAACTTGCACCATAAGGTTTTTTCCTTGGGATAACGCAATGGCTTTTAGAAAATGTTGTTGAGCTAAATCCGTATCGCCGCCCATCGCTGGTGGCAAAATACTATTGAGTAGAGCCAAATAATAATGCGCAGCGCCCTGAT
>Ga0066649_10002731_pt1 | contig 10432 bp, 8 predicted proteins | sample CryGey132114_all_FD_59538 | JGI IMG/M metagenome (GOLD analysis project Ga0066649, IMG submission 59538) | Groundwater microbial communities from aquifer - Crystal Geyser CG22_combo_CG10-13_8/21/14_all | ecosystem: Environmental > Aquatic > Deep subsurface > Groundwater | place: USA: Utah: Grand... | reverse complement strand
CCCCCCCCTTGACCGTGCCCCTCATATCTTCTTCGTCAACCGGAATATCTTCTTCCAAACCTTCAATTGTCAGTGAAGATAATTTAAGCTTTTCATAAAGGTCAAATAAAACTTTTACTCTGTCTTTTTCTTCTTGGCTTAAGTCTTTTATGTTTTTACTGTTAGTTAGATATTGTGTTCGCGCTAAAGCATCTACGCTTCCGGCTCCCAACGCCTGATTATAATCCTTAATCCAATTAGCTACTCTTGGCGATCGGTTTTGATTATCCAAATTAATTTGTTTTTTGGTTATTACTTGCTGATTATTCGTTAAAGAGTTAATTAATTGTTTTTTAAATTTATCTCTATCTTCAAAAACAACGATGCCCAGTAAAACGGTTTTTAATTTTGCCCATATATCATAATCCGGAATCTTAAATATATCAATAAAATAATGGCGAAACATGTGTATCACCCTGTCTTCGGTCATAATTGGCAATCCCAGCCAATATAATTTTATTATTATATTTTTATACTCCCTATACAATTCATAGTTCTTTTCCTTAAAATCTTTTATAGCCTCTGTAGACTGCTCCAACTCTTTAGCTAAATCATAAGCCTTGCGAAACCTATCTTCACTTATTATATCTTGCGTCAAAATTTTTGTCTTTTCTAAAAAATCTTTACTCTCTAATTGTTTCAAGTCTAAAGTCATAGATACAAAAAAAATAAAATTAAATTTTATATTTATCTACATATTTTTTTATTCTATACTACAACCAAATCCTTATGCTCCCATAACTGACTCACCTATTTTTTTCATAGCCTCTTCTGCTTCCGCAACGGTTTTACCATATTTTATAAATTCTTCAGCCACTTCTGCATATTTTACATTATCTCCTGCACCGCCTTTCGCATTTTGGTCCCAAAATTCTGTAACGCCTTGAGCTTCTAAATCTTTAATAAACTTCCGAAAACCATCCCTGTCCTTATAAATATTCATAGCTGCATTTTTATTTACTCTTTTACTTTTAATTTCTTTAGAAATAGTATCGGCCCATTCAATAAAATTAGCTTTACCTAATTCATTTATCTTAAAATCTCTTCTTGTTTTTCCGTCCTCATCTGTATATTGAACCTCGTCTCCCCAGCACAATCTATTATAATTTCTAATAGCTTTTTCGGTGTCCACTTTTCTTAATTCTCCCCTAGATCTCGCCTTTTGCACCTCTGGAGCTCTCTGGAGCAATAAACCATTTTCCACACCAACGCTTTCAGCTAAATTAAAGTGGCCGATTGACTTAGCTAAACCACTGGCCTGACTCTGGTAAGAAAGAGCTTCCTGCTCGCTCATGCCTAATTCTCCTATCATCTTCTGATTTACTAATTCATTTAAACCTGCGCCGCCCTGAGGAAGATTCTGACCCGCCTTAAGAACTCCGTCGCCGTCAATAGCATTCTCATATTTAAAATTCTTATTACTTTTTTGAGCTTGAATAATCTCATTAAGATGCCCTACCTTGGCGGCGGTTAACATGACAGCGGCGGCCATTTCCTTGTCTTTCCTAGCCATAGCATCTTCAAACATGGCTATCAATTCATCTTCGTTGTCATTGTCGCCGATTTTACCCATCGCTTCCCTAACTAAAGCATTGCGGCTTTGCTCGGCATGGAAAGTATAGGGCGATCTGACTTTTCCAAGGCTCTTTCTGTGCTCATCTATCTCTCCTTGAATATCTTTGTACTCTTGACTATTCTTATCCAGGCTTTTCTGGCTCTCTTCTAATTTCCCAATCTTTTTTCTTAAGCCGCCGACACTTCTGGTCTGCCACAACTTTCCTTTTTTCTGGCCATCTCCCCATGGCTGCCAGCCCCGGCGCCATAAAAATCCATGGGCCATGGCCTCGGTAGCGTCCTTTGAGGCTCCAAACATCCCTCTTAATTTACCCTCTCTCAAATCTGCTGCCGCCCTTGATTGCACGGACATTTCTTCTTTTCTGCTCTTTTCAGCCAACCCATCTCTAATGCCAGCTATAATTTTCGTCGGTCTAACCTCAAAACCTGTCTTAAGAGCAAACTTTCTAGTGCCCCAGCCAGTCAGTCCATAAGCTCCCTTAGCTCCCTGCGAACCAATCTTTTTAATTGCACTCATCCCCTTGCCGGCTATAGAGCCGATCGCTCCGCCGGCCTGCTGGGCCACCATCAAGCCGCCAGTCAAAAAACCAATGGTAATTATAAAACGCTGGAAATTTACGTCGCAAAAAAACGCGCTCGCCCCAACGCAAAGCGGATCTGTCTGGGCGGCTTTGACGCCAGCTCCCAGTGCTTGGCTGGACATATCAGCCGTAGTCAGGGCCAGCCAGATAAAAAAGGCCAAAGCCGGACCAACAACCACATTTTTGATAAAATCCCCCCACCATTGGCTGGCATACTTTTGCCCCTCGGGAAAAGCGGCCGCCAAAAAAGCAATCGGCGACAAAATCGTATAAATCCAAAGCATTATAATCCTCATCACCAAAATCGCCAGCATAATAGCAATCACAATCACTGTTATCAAAGCGGCGAACACGCCGACAATTATACCCACGACCGTTCCCCAAGCAGTTAAAGAGCTCTTTGAATTTACAGCTGATTGAAATTGGTCGGCGCTAAACAAATTTTGCATCCGAAACATTTCTATAAACCAACCGTGGCTATTGGCAAAACTGCCGGTAAAAGTAAGCATTATTACCTGGGAAAAATCAATAATCAGGCCGCAAATCATCCGGGAAAAATTTATCAAAACCGCCATTATCACCAACTTGGGCAATAATTTTTTGGCATTATAATTTTCAATTTTCAAAATCGTGGCAAAAGCAATGACTAATAATATTAATATAAAAAACATGTTGCATAAATCGCGAATCACCACCCAGCCGATCTTAACCGCCTCTACATCTATAATCTTATTAAAATTAGCCACGCTAACTAATATTTTTATAAGCAAGGTAATAACCAGTCCTAAAACAGCCGTAATAATATAAGCTATCCAGCTTAAAATCAAAGCCACCACGTAACCAACACCCTCTACCGGGAAAGAAGCTATATTAGCCGCTTGATCGGCTGTTGTTTGCGCTCCCGCGCTCCCAACATTGAGCATTAAAACAAAACAAAGCAAAGCCACAATTGAAACAGCTTTTTTATTTTTTCTAATTTTATTTAAAATTTTTGACATTTAAAACAATGCTTTTAAAGCGCTGTAAACCGCTCCTAAGCCGAAAGCCTTAAGTAATTCTGTTGGATTCTCGTAAATATAAGCGACTAAAATAAAAATCGCCAAAGCGCCAAAAATAACCAAAATTAACTCAATGTTGGTAAAAACCAAAATCATTGTATCAACAATATCAAACTTGATTTTTTTATCGCCAAAAAAACTCTTCAAAGCCCGATATGAATTATAAAACGGAATACCGTTTAAAATCTTGTCTTTAAGCTTGCTTTTAACCGTATCGCCGGCTTCTATCTCTTTTCCGGCCGCTTCTTTTTCTTTTTGCTTGGCTTCTTCTTGGCGAGCCGCCATCTGCCTTTCCCTTAAACTGGCTTCTTGGACAACCTCCCGCTGGGCTTCTCCCTGCTTGGCCGCCTGCTTTTGTTGCCCCAATTCTCCGGCCAAAAGCCGCTCATCAACTCCACTGCCGATTGTATCCGCCTGAACCATATTTACCAAAATAAAATAATTAAGATTTGGATAAACTCTTGTTATTATTATAACATAACCGCCTGATATTTACCAAATAATTTAAGCGGAATTATACCGACTAAATACTTTAATAAAAAATTAGCTAATTTTAGCTCTCTTTGTCATATAAAAGAAAAAACATTTACAAATAAATTCAAGTCTGCTAAAATAAGAATAATCAAAATTAAAACATTTATTCAGGGAAGTCCGGTGAAATTCCGGCGCTGTGCCGCAACTGTAAAAGCCAGAAAACTGGATAAGTTAATAATCCGCGCTAGTCCGCATTAGTCAGTATGAGTCCGTATAAGTCCGTATTGCGCGAAGCGGAGCGCATTTAAATTCCCGAGCAGGAATATCGTCTTTTTTTATTTGAAAACGCCTCGGGAACGAGGTGTTTTATATTTTTATGATTTTAAACCAGGAAGCACAATTTGAACTAACGGCCGAGGACATAGAAGATAGCTTGGAAGGCGACCCCGGAATTGAAGCTGGCCCGCAACCGGAAGTTTTATATCCGGATGAATATGTCTCCGGCGGCTCCCAGGATAATCTGAAAGCGATCAAAGAAAAATACGGCGAGGGTAATTGGGAAAAAAGCTGGGATTCTAGTCAAGATGTAGAAACCAAATATAACCGGACAGAAAACTATATGGAATTGGCCGGCCCGGAAGGAGGCCAAAACTTAACTGAACAAATAGGGGGCTCTCAATACGAGGCCCAGCATTTGGAAATTCTTGACGGCTGGAAAAATAACCCAACTGAAACCCAGTTTGTTGAACACAAAGAAATAGTAGATGGCCAAGAAGTCCTGCACGTCACAGCCATAACCCTGGGACCAGATGATGTAATCCATTCAGAAACCTGGACGCGTAAATTGGAAGAACATGAAAAAAATTTTGATGGCGATGGCGCAGAAGACGACCTGTTTGGGGAGAATCCTGATTCGGGCGAAGAATCAGATGCCGAAGACGATTTAAGCGATGAACAAAAAAATTCTAAAGAAACTTTTGCGCTTGCTTCGGCTGAAAATAAAAAAAATCAAAATGAGTCTAGCGATGAAAATTTTGAAAATGGAATTGAGCTTTTTCAAGAAAACCAAGGGCAAAAAACCGAAGTAATAGAAATCCCGTCCGGCATAACCATGGAAACAACCGAAAATAATTCCGAACAAAGACTGGCGGCTGAAAACGATTTACAATCAGAAATCAAGCTGGAATCTTTTGATAATTTTGAAATAGAAAAAATAGAAAGCTCACCAGCCCAAAACCCGGAAACCGAAATACCTGAAAACGAAGCCAGTCCGGGCATTACTTTGGAAATTATCAAACCCGCTGAAGAACAATTAATAGAAAAAGAAAAAAATCATATTGGAGTTGAGATAAGCGGGCCAATTAAAATTTTTCAACCGGAAACTGACGCACCCGCAGAAAAAAAATCTGAAATAACCAATGAAATAATTGAAAAAAATAATACTGAAACCAAAACTCTAAAAGAAAAATCAGAGATAATTGAATTTGACTTAACGGCTGAAACCGGCATAATTTTAACCGAAATTTCTAATAATATTCAAACCGAAGAAAAAAAGCCCGCCCAACCAATTGAAATCAGAATCATAAAATCCCCAAATAAAGAAACTGAATTATTAGAAACTAAAAACGAACAAACCAGCAATGAAAACTTTGATAATCCATTTGATTCGGGAATTACTATTAAAATGGAGAAAACTCTTAATATTAGCCGAGAAAAAGAAATAGCTAAACCAGTAGAAAACAATCCTGACAAAAAAGAAAACCAGCAAAATCTTGACCAGGAAATTTCAAGCGAAGCCGGAATAACCTTAGATAAAAAAGAAACCAGCTGGCCGACTGAAACCAATCCAATCTTGGTTAAAGCGGAAATTAAACAACCGGCTGAAAAAGAAAATATTAAAGAAACAGACAGTCCAAAAGAATCAGCTGAAATTATTGCTCCCAAAACCGAAAGAAAAAATAAAGAAAGTCTAATCTTCAATGATGCCGGCATAACTTTAAAAAATGAAACTGTCGGACCCAAAACGGAAACCGAAAGAAAAAATACGCCTGAATCCAACAATCCGGAAATCCAAAAAGTCCCAGAAAAAGTAATTAGCCTATTTGACAGATTATCAGCTTCGCCAAAAGCAAATCTCGGCGATGAGGAAGATATAATTAATATTGCCGAGGAAGGAAAAGTTAGTTTAAATAATTTTGGCATTAGCTTGGTTAAACAAGCCTCCTGACATACTCATCCGCCTTCAGTCCGCTCGTGTCCGCATAAGTCTGCATAAGTCCGCGGGCACGAAGCGAAGCGGAGTGCTATAAATCTATGAGAATCGCCTATTATGATCTAAAATTAGAAGCCGCCAAAAACCGCCTCCCCAATATAGTCGGCCGGCGCGAGGAAATGAAACGGCTGGCCAGAATTATCAGCCGGCAAATTTACAATAACTGCCTTATAATCGGCCCTGAAGGAATTGGTAAAACCTCCTTGGTACATAGCTGGGTAAAAAAAATGTCAGGAAGCTGGCGGCACAAAAACACCAAATTCATCCAGTTGGAAGCGGAAAGTTTTTTAGCTCTGGGAGAAACCAAAAACTCCCCCTTTGGCTGGTATCAAGAAGTCCTGGATGAAATTCCGACCGGTGTTTTGTTTGTAGATGACTTTGGCCTGCTTTTGCAGAATAAAACCGCTTTTTACGCTTTTGCCAGACTTTTTAAACCATTTCTGGAAAGCCCTAAAAATCGGGTTGTTTTAACTATTAATAAAGAAGATTATAAATGGCTGGAGAAAGAAGAACCCGGCTGGCTTAATTCTTTTGAAATAATTAATCTAAAAAATCAACCGGCTGAAGAACAGATAAAAATCCTCTCCTGGTGCCTAAAATATATTATTCCCGAACGCCGCCTTAAAACCTCAAAAGAAAACCTGGAGCTCATAGTTAAAAGGGTCCAAAGATTTCCGACCTTGGGGCAAATGCCGGCGGGAGCCATAAAACTCTTAGACGAAAGTTTGTCTTTGGCTAAATTGCAGAACAAAAAAATTTTAACAAATAAAGACATAGAAGCAGTGGTGGCGGATAAAACCGGCATCCCCTTGTCCCAGCTCCAGGCCAATGAAAAAGAAATGTTAAAAAATTTGGAGTCAAATTTAAATAAGGAAATTATCAGCCAGGGCCAAGCTATTGCTAAAATCAGTTCAACCATCCAGCGGGCCAAACTGGGTCTGCGCAATGCCAACCGCCCACTGGGTTCGTTTCTAGTTTTGGGTCCGTCCGGAGTCGGAAAAACAGAAACCGCCAAAATGCTGGCCAGAATAATTTTCGGCCGGCCGGAAAGCTTTACCCGGATTGATATGTCGGAATTTGGACAGGAACACACGGTCCAGCGCTTAACCGGCGCCCCCCCGGGATATGTCGGCTACGATCAAGGCGGCGGCTTGACTAATCCAGTCAAAGAAGAGCCCTACAGCTTGATCCTTTTGGATGAAATTGAAAAAGCCCATCCTAAAGTATTTGATATTTTCCTCCAGGTTTTAGACGACGGCCGTTTAACTTCCGGCCAAGGCGAAACTGTTGATTTTACCCAGACAATCATTATGGCTACATCCAATTTGGCTGTAAGCGAAATCCTTGCCGGCTGGGAGTCAAGTGATGATATCCATAGCAATGATTTCTTAAAATCAAAAATTTTTCCAGTCCTAACCTCGGCTTTTCGGCCAGAATTCTTGAATCGGTTTGATAACATTGTCATTTTTAATCCCCTTTCCTCGGGCGACCTCATGTCTATCGCCCAGCTGGAAATTAAAAAAATAGAAGAGCGCGTTTCCGAACATAATTTTAAATTCAATATAGACCCAAAAATTTTGAGCAAAAAAATAGAAGAACTGACCGATTACCGCTTTGGCGCCCGACCGGTGAAAAGATTTATTGAAGATGTTTGCGAAACTTTAATAACAAAAAACTTGCTTAAGTAGCTTGCATATTTTATGTCTTGTCATTCCCCGCCTTGAGCGGGGAATCCAGGAGGAAACGGCAAGCACAAGAACTTAAAGTAAAACATTGCCAGCAAAAAAAACTATCCGCAATAATTTACATCCCTGCCCTTTCCCCCCTGGATCCTCCAGCCAAGCTGGAGGATGACAAGGGTCAAGTCGGAGGATGACAAAAAATGCCATAATATTATAAACAACCTATGAAAAATAACGAATTATTACAACCAAGCGAAAAAATAAAATCTTCAAAGGAAAAAAGACCAGTAAGCAAAGCCTCTTTAAGCCAAGAAAAAATTAATGAACTTTTTACTGAAAGAAATCAGCGTTTAAACGAAATCAAATCGTTTGTCTGTTTAAACTTTTACCACCATCTGGAAGAAAAAATCCAAAGAGAAGAACGATCTTTCTTGGAAATTTTAAATTACGAAACCGGGAAAAACGAGGTCTTAAAAAAATATTCTTTTGTCTTGAATCCCCAATACTTTGAGCAGAAATTTTTTAAGACAACTTATTAATAATCTAATAAAATCGTCTATCTAAAAATAAGCTAAACTATATTTGCTGACAAACTATAAATACCCACGAATTTACAAATCTGCCTACGAATTTACAAATTCTATTTTAATCGTCTTATATTTGTAAATTTGTACTTGATTTGTATATTAGTGGGCATACAAACGAATATTTAAACCAATCTAAAAACATATGAGCTTTGTATCTTTTGGAAAAAGCCTATACCGGGGTAAAAATGTAATCATCGGCTATGAAACCGAGGATCGGCTAAGGCATACCTATATGATAGGAAAAACCGGCGTCGGCAAATCCACCCTGTTCCAAAATATGTGCTGGCAGGATATAAAAAACCATGAAGGCGTCTGCTATATTGACCCGCACGGAGAATCAATTGACTGGATTTTGGAAAGGATTCCCAAAAACCGCCTGGAAGACGTGGTTTTGTTTGACCCGGCTGATACGGCTTTTCCCTTCGGCCTTAATCTGCTGGAAGCCGGGGACGGGCAGGAGAAAGATTTTTTGGTTTCTGAATGCATCCAAATTTTTTATAAGCTGTTTGACCCGGAAAAAACCGGCCTCATCGGCCCGCAGTTTGAGCACTGGCTAAGAAACGCCGCTTTAACAGTCATGGCCGGTCCGGAAGGCGGAAGCATCATAGAAATTCCCAAACTTTTTACTGATAAAGAATACGAGCGATCCAAAAGAAAATATATCAAAGACCCGTTAGTGCTTGACTTCTGGACCAAGCAGATGGGCAGCACCTCGGCTTTTCATAAAAGCGAGGTCTTGAATTACTTTACTTCAAAATTCGGCCATTTCCTGAACAGCTCGCTGATGCGAAATATCATCGGCCAGAGAGCGAGCGGGATAAATTTTGACGATATAATCAACAAGGGTAAAATTTTCTTAGTTAACCTTTCTAAGGGAAAAATCGGCGAAACCAACGCTCAGATGCTCGGGCTTATCATTATGTCCAAACTGCAGGCCGCAATTTTGAAAAGGGCCAATCTGCCCCAGTCGGAGCGAAGCCCTTTCTTTTTATATGTTGATGAATTCCAAAACCTAATTACCGATACCTTTGCCGGACTTTTAAGCGAGTCCAGAAAATACGGGCTGGGAATCCACCTGACCAACCAATATTTCTCCCAATTGCCCGCCCCCTTGCAAGACGCGATTATCGGCAATGTCGGCACCTTGATAGCTTTTGAAATCGGAGTGGACGATGCCGAGCGCCTGGCCAGAGAATTTGAACCTATGGAAAAAGATGATTTTTTGGGGTTGCCCAAATATAATTTTTACATAAAACTGATGATTGACGGCAAAACCAGCGAGGCTTTTTTAGGAACAAGCGACTTGCCCGCCAAAGCCGATAATGAAAATTTTACCGACAAAATAAAAACTTTAAACCAACTGGCTTACGGCGTCCCCAGGCTGCTGGTAGAAGAAAAAATCAAACATAGTTTAAAAAATATCTCTTAGTTGAAAACAAAAACAGTCCGCCGAATCGGCGGACTGTTTTTATTTATAAAAATATCTCTGTAGATTTTGTTTTGAATTATGAATAACGAATTATAAATAATGCTTTTTAGCTCCCTTAATCAATCCATTAATCAATTTATGGACGATAATTGTTTGCTGGGCTATTTTCTGAAATTCATTATTGTTAATATATTTAACATCTTTTGCTATTAAAATCTGATTTTGCACTTCAGTCGTTGACCCTAAAGACATTGAATAAAAACGCGTTTTTTCTTTATATGACTGTCGGCTAAATCCTTCTGCAATATTTGATGTTACGGAAACAACCGCTCTTCTCAACTGGTTGGTCAAGCCGAACATCTCTTCTTTGGGAAATTTTTTGGTAACTTCATAAACCATCAGCACTAACTTATGGTCCTCTTTCCAAGTATTTAAATCAGTAAACGACTGTATTTTGCTTCCATTATTCATAATTCGTTATTCATAATTCACGCTCTACTTCTCCGTCACCACGATCCAGCCGCCATAGTTCTGCCATTGGTCGCAATCATGGACAGAGCCGCCGCCGTTGCACCAGCCCCAATTGTCTTTAATTTTTACCTTAGGTCTAACCCAGCAACAGGAGTCATTGACGGTCGCGCTGATACTGCAGTCGGCATCACAGTTTACGTCCGCAGCGCCGCCGGCGTCCTTGGCTTTCAGGTCCCAATAGCTATACAGGTGGTAAAGCGAATG
>Ga0066649_10002726_pt1 | contig 10438 bp, 8 predicted proteins | sample CryGey132114_all_FD_59538 | JGI IMG/M metagenome (GOLD analysis project Ga0066649, IMG submission 59538) | Groundwater microbial communities from aquifer - Crystal Geyser CG22_combo_CG10-13_8/21/14_all | ecosystem: Environmental > Aquatic > Deep subsurface > Groundwater | place: USA: Utah: Grand... | reverse complement strand
TCGCCGACGGAAAGCGCAACGACATCGGCTCGACGTGCGAAGCGTACGCGGATGCGTACCTGAGCGCAGCGAGCCCCATTGATGCTCTCACCGTAAGCCCCTACTTGGGGTCGGATGGCGTGCAACCGTTCATCGAGCGTGCAACGCAGAACAACAAAGGCGTCTTTGTTCTTGTGAAGACCTCCAATTCCAGCTCCGGCGAGCTGCAGGATCTGCCCACGGGTGACGAGGTTGTGCACGAGCACATGGCACAACTGGTGGAGAGTTGGGGGAGCGCACACCTGGGGAAGGAGACGATCTTTTCCTGTGTGGGTTCTGTTGTCGGAGCTACGTATCCGGAGGAACTTAAATACCTGCGCACCCTTATGCCGCACGCTGTGATCCTGATCCCCGGTTACGGTGCGCAGGGCGGAGGGGCGGCGGATTGCAAACCTGGTTTCCTGCCCGATGGCACTGGAGCCATCGTCAACTCTGCGCGGGGCATCATCTTTGCGAGCAAAGGAAAAGATTGGCAGGAGGCTGCGAAGAATGCGGCGAAGCAGATGGCAGAGGATCTACGAGAAGTCCTGAAGAGCTCAGCAGTATGAGTGCGTCAATTACGCGAGCTTGCGCCTCACTGCTTCCACAAGTTCTGGAAACGTCTCGTCAAAAAAGTGCCCCCTCTCTGTGTATTCACAGTACTGCGTCTGTAGCTTTTCACTCACAAGTCGCGGCTCTTCGATGGAGAAGAATGGATCATCTACGGAAGCAAACTGGATAATCCACCGTTGATTCTTCCTGATGGCGGACCAATCCCACTCCTCGTCGAAATACCCGCTCATGCGCTCAATTGCATCCCCCGTATCCGTGTAGTACGCACCGACAAGTACCGATCCAAGAATTTTGTTTTTTTCTGCATAGCGCATGGCGGCTATCGCGCCGGAGCTGTGCCCGATCAGGATGGAGTATTCGTTGGCGCCGCATGCATCTTTAAGAAACGGAAGCCATATGTTCATCCGGGCGATCCTTGGATCTGGAAAATCCAGTGCCGTGACCTGGAGTCCCAGATTTTCAAATTCCTGCTTTGCATAGGGGAACCAGTAATCGCTTGCCTTCCCTCCATCGCCCTTTCCGCCGTTATTGCCATGGAGGAAGATGATGTTCGCCTGTTCTGTTGTCATACTCTCATGGTAGAGATTGGTACTCCTGGCAGGAATTGATGACTCACTTGTACCCATCGAAGAGCAATGCGCTCTGCCATGCTAATTCAAATATAACTTTCTGTGTGTTAACGACATCCCTGCTTTCAATGAGTAAAGCGAAGTCCTCATCGAAGGAAAAAATGACCATCTTCTTGTCGTCATAAAGATAGATTTCGTTTGTAAAATGGAGAGCCTTGCCATTGATGATCTTATTCTCACGGATGATTTTTGGGGTACGCTTCAAAAAATCGCGCATGAACTCCGAGTCGGGGGAAATGCCCCGAACGGCAACCTTGCGCCGCAGGCGCTCTGCGAGGAAATATTTTTGCACCCACTCTTCAGTGAAGTATTCGAATACTTTCTCCGGCAGAAAGTAATTAAGCACCTCTGTTTTGCTCTCAAGGACACCGAGATAGAGGCGCTTGAGGTCCTCTTTCCCTTCGTAAAAGGAGATGTGCGGCTTCTGGGCGATGCTGTAGGAAATAGCCATCATCTTCGGCACGGCCTCCTCGAGTTGATCAATGACCCTTTGGTATTTATCAAGGAGCTGCTTCGGTGGAAGAACGGAATAGAAACGCGTGTTCTTCCGCATGTAAAATTCTGCGATGCCCTTCTGCGAAAGTTTCTTGAGGATTTCTAAAGTTGTCGGGCGCTTAAGGCTTGCCCGTTTGGCAATAACACTCACGGGTGCAATCCCTAATTCCAGTGCGGCAAGATACGCGCGAGATTCCCGCGTTGAGTAGCCCAATTGAGTGAGAATTCCAGAGATATCTATATTGCTGACAGATTTATCGTCATTTTTCATATGAATATATTAGCTTAAGTAAAGGATATATTGAATATCATTATTTTAGTGACAATCATTTTATTGATACTTTACAATATAATTATATTATGTTCATAACATATTATTTGCTCATGCAAAATGTAGGAATTTTCGCCGGCAATCCGAAAGTGGAGATCTATCGCAATGAGGTTATTGTGGAAGATGCGCAGATTATTGCCTTTCAGAAAGCGATAGAACTCGCTGCATCTTTTCGGGATCGGGTTCGGCGTGTTGCAGTGGCATTCGATCATGCAAAAAAATTTGGCGATCAGTTTCTCGATCCTGCGCAATCCATCCCCAAACGAAAATGGAAGAGGTTGACGTTGTCCCAATTGCATCCTGTAATCCGGAATGAGTACAAGGAGGTGCTCTCCGGGCATGGCATGCATCCGGAGAACATCTCTGTCTTCACCGAAGATTATTTACGTTTGGCGATCCTGGAAAATACCGACAATCGACAGGTTGTCAGACCTGCGATGTCTTGTTTTGATGGCATGTGCGACGAACAGAAAGAGCGATATCGGACTTATAGAAAGCCTAAAGTGAGCTGCAGGGGTGTGACGGCTGCAATTATCGAAAAGGTGACGCGGGATTGCGATGAGGCATATACCTTTTGGGAACATGATCCTGTGAGAGTGAGAGAAGAGGTGATCGACGAAGGAACGCAACTGGCGTACGAGATCTTCAGTATACGAAGCAGAATCGTGAGTACCATGTTCTTCAACCAAAGCCTGAAACGGATTGAGTATGCATTCGATGCGCAGAACAAGAGCATGTCACGGAACGAGGGGAGACATGAATTGTTGCAATGATGCGCAAGAATGGAATATGTGGTACTCCTGGCAGGAATCGAACCTACATTCACCGCTTAGGACGCGGTTGTTCTATCCATTGAACTACAGGAGCGACACTTGCGAACGGGGACCAAAGCCCAAGAGCACTCTACTGCAGAGCACACGGATGGGGAATGCCGGTAGGAAAGATCTCACTCTTTCCTTGATGTAAGAATGACGACTTCGCGCCCCTCCATGGGGAGGGAAGCCTTGCTCTTGAGCTTGTAATCATCCTGAGATTCCTTGCCTTGCGCTCCACACACACGTAAGAGCTCGCTGAATGTGTCCTCATTTTTGGTGGGGAGGGGAATGAGAACGCGCGGGTCCACCTCGTCAATGATCTTCTGTGCAAGCTTCACATCATCCGCAGGAATACAGAGTACATCAACATCCCCCAAAAGCTCGAGCTCGTGGTCCGACCAATCGTGCAGAGGAGAAGAGAGGAACGCGCAACGCACACCTTCCACCTCCACTGAATAGGAGACTTTCTTTCCCTCATCATGCCCGATGCCGCGAATAGCCACCTGATCGAGGTCATACTCCCCCGGCCAGGAAATCACGCCCTCCTGCGGGGTTTCCTCCGGCACGGAAAGCAGGTTGATGTCCTTTCCGCTCGGTTTGCTCGGAAAAGCGAGAATCGCTTTACCGCCATCTATACATCGTACCGCGCCTCCGCCAAGGGATGTAAATGTCAGCATCCCCCAGAGGATAATGAAATCCCCGCGACGTGCAAGGCGGTGCTCCAAGAAAAACTCTAGCTTTCCACCCGTTCGATCTTTGCCCCCAGGCTACGGAGTTTTTCGTCAAATCGGTCGTAACCCCGTTCAATGTACCGGATATCGGTCACGGTCGTTTCTCCTTCCGCACACAAACCCGCAAGCACCATGGCGGCCCCTGCACGAATGTCGTTACTCGCCACCGTACGTCCGCGCAGAGGGGTGGGCCCGATGATGAGCGCCTGGTGTGAATTGAGCACTTCGATATGCGCACCCATCTTCTCCAGCTCATAGAGGTATGCCATACGCCCCTCGAAGAGACACTCAAAAATTCGGCTCACGTCATTGGCCTGGGTCATGGCCACTCCAACAAGGGGTAGGAGATCCGTGGGGAAGCCCGGGAAGATATTGCTTTGTACTTTTGTCGAGCGCAGAGAGGAAATCTCGCCGTCAACAAAAAGGAGTTTTTCCTGAGGATCGAACCGCCACTCCACTCCCATGCGCGAGAGGACGGACAGGAAGGAGAGGAGATGGTCGCGCTCAACGCCATGGAGACGCACCTTGCCTCCGGTGACCACCGCAGCCATGGCAAGTGCACCTGCTTCCAAGTAATCGGAGGTAAGCGTGTGCGTAACACACCGCAAATCTCCACGTCCATGAATCGTGACCGTATGGGTGCCGATGCCCTCAATTTGGGCACCCATTGCCCGTACAAAGCGGCAAACCTCCTGCACATGCGGCTCCGCTGCGGCAAGATCAATGCGTGTTTCTCCGGGAATCAGGGCCGCTGCGAGAATGGCATTCTCCGTCGCTGTAACGGAGAATTCCGGGAGGACCACATGTGCCGCAGAGAGTGTGCCTTGAAAGTGCAGTTCATCGTCATGACTCGTATTCTCCGCCCCGAGCTGTTCAAAGACCGACGCGTGAGCATCCACGGGGCGTTTGCCCAGCACACATCCTCCTGGATACGCCATGGACGCAACGCCAAACCGAGCGAGGAGTGGCCCCAGAAGGACGATGGACCCCCGCAGTTTGCCGACGTACTCCGCAGGAATGGGCTTACTCTGCAGTTTATGGGTACGGATACGTACCGTGCCTTCTTGGAACGAAGTTTCCGCCCCCAAATACTCAAGAATCTCAAGAAGTGCACGCACGTCCCGCAGATCCGGCACATTCTCAATAACGGTTTCCCCGCTGCAGAGCACACTGCCAGCGATCAATGGAAGCGCTGCGTTCTTGGAGCCGCTGATCGTTGCATCGCCACGCAGCGCTGTGCCTCCGACAATGCGGTACAGGGTGTCCATGAGAAGAGAGGGGCCATTGTAGCGGACTTCCCGCATACGGGAAGCACGGTTGGCAGCTTTGTCACTCGGCCCTGCCGCGCCAGCGTTCGATGAGAAGCTCGAGGAGTAACAGTCCTACGCCAATAGTGATGCAACTGTCTGCAAGATTGAAGATTGGAAAACTCCCTACCTGGAAGAAATCCGTGACCAATCCATCCGGCAAACGGTCAATGACGTTGGCCGCACCTCCGCCCAAGACAAGCCCGAAAGCGACTTGAGCAATTCTCGTTTGTGCATTGCGCCAGGCGAACCAGGAGAGAAAAATGAGCGCAACGAGGATGAGGATCGGCTGCACCACAGGGGGAAGGCGCACTCCCCAGGCAATGCCAGGATTCGTAGAATGCTGCAATCCGACCGCATCTCCTATGAGTGCAATACGGGTATCGAGCCAGACATTCGCGCTGTGCGCGGCAAGGACGCCAACACCGGCACTGAGCACAGCGGTAAGCCAGAGGAACCGCATAGGGGCAATGGTAGCAGAAGAGAGAAAAATCATTGCAGGATTTACAGACAAACGGTAGAATGAGCGTGGTAAGGATACGTACACACTGTTCTCTCATCAGAACGGTGATTTCTTTCTACCCCTGTCCTCATGCGAGCATCATTCATTGCGGCCATCAATCAGATCTGTTCAGAGAAGAACGTCAATCCTTCACAGGTTCTGGAGGCCGTCAAGCAGGCCATCGCCACAGCGTACCGCAAGGACTACGGCAATAAGGAGCAGGAAATCCGCGTAGAGCTGGAGGAGGGCCGCGATATGCCGACAATCCTCCTGATAAAGGAAGTGGTGGAGGATGTGGAGAACGAGAATTTCGAGATTGGTATAAAAGAGGCAAAGAAGATCAAGCCCGATATCGGCGTGGGCGATGAGATCGAGATTGATGTGACTCCTATGGAATATGGCCGCATTGCAGCTCAGGCAGCCAAACAGGTGATCCTCCAAAAAATCCAGGAAGCGGAAAAACAGAGCCTCTACGAGATGTTCAAAGATCGTGAGGAGGAGCTCCTGACAGCCACAGTCACCAAAGTGGAACCCAACTGGGTGACCCTCGAAATCGAGGGAATGACGGTTTCCCTCCCTTGGCGCGAGCAGATTCCCGGCGAGCACTACTACACGGGCAAACGCATCCGCGTGTACCTGGATAAAGTAGAACTCACCGGCAAAGGTCCGCAATTGAGGATCTCACGCACGCACTCGAATTTGGTGAAGAAACTCCTCGAACTCGAAATCCCCGAGGTGCGCAATGGCGATGTGATCATCCGAGCCATTGCCCGTGATGCGGGTTTCCGCAGCAAGGTTGCTGTGCAGAGCAATGATCCTCGCATTGATCCTATTGGCGCATGCGTCGGGCAGAAGGGCGTACGCATCCAGGCCGTGATGGAGGAACTCAATGGTGAGCGTGTGGACATGATCGAATGGTCCGATGATCCCATTAAACTCATTTCTACGGCCCTGCAACCCGCAGCAATCTCCGCTGTTATCATCGTGAATAACACCGAACATCTGGATGAAGAGGGTCGTCGCATCAAGAAGCGCGCTGCCGTTTTCGTGGAGGAAGCCCAGCGTCCCATGGCGATCGGTAAGAAGGGGCAGAACATTCGCCTTGCCACCGAGCTCACCGGTTTTGAACTGGACATGTACAACTATGAGGAACTCCCCGCCTTCAAAGCCAAACTCGCAGAACTGCGCGGTGAGGCCGTTGATATTGTTGTGGAAGGGGACGCGGGGATTTCCGTTCCGGCTGCAGAGGCTGCGAAGAAGGATGAAGAGACGCAGGTAGTAGAACAGCAGCCTGCCGATGAACCGCAAGCTCCGGAAGAACATGAAGAGGCACCGGCACCAAAGCAGGTGGAAGACGAGAAAAAGGACGTATTAGAAGTGGTGCAAGAGGAACCCTCAGAAGGGAAGACTGCGTAGTTTCACGGTGTCCACCATTTGAGAATATGCAGTGCGTACTGCTGGCCGCTTGCTGGTAATCGCTCTAGTATTCTCGTGTGAAGCTGCCCAGTATCCCGCTCGTCGTCCTGGATACCGAGACAACGGGGTTCGTCCCACGGGCGAACCGCGTCATTGAATTTGCCTCGATACGCGTGGAGGATTCGGAGATTGTGGACACGTACGAACAGCTTTTCGCTATTCCTACGGCTATCCCTGAGCCCGTGCAGGTGCTCACACACATTCGCCCAACGGATTTAGAGGGAAAACCCGGCATCGAAGACCTGCGCGAGGAAATACTCGCGCACATAGGAACGAAAGGTCTTATTGTCGGACAGAATGTCTCCTTTGACCTCAAAATGCTCAAAGGGGAAGGGATCGATCTTACTGAGCGTCCCTGGATTGACACGTCCATGCTCGCTTCGCTCGTTTTCCCCGAGCTTGCGAGTTACTCCCTGGGATACGTGAGCGCTGTTCTTAAGCTCAACCATGAACCCGTGCACCGCGCCCTGGGAGATGTTCGCGCAACGCTCGAACTCCTGGAACGTTGCTGGGAACGACTCACCGAGCTCCCCCCCGAACTCCATGAGATCACGCGTCGTGTCATGGAAGCCTCATCGCCAGGGTACCGAGCGCTCTTCTCCGTTTTGCCCACTCCAAGCGCAACGGAACCGCCTCGGTGGCTCTCCATGCCGCAAGTAAAAACTCCAGCACAGCAAACGCGGTATGACCTTGTCCCCGCTGTATTCGAAAAACCGGAGCGTGGAGCTGTGCGGCTTGTCGAAGAACCTCTGGACCCTTCCTCCTTACAGCAAATTCTGGACCACGCCGTAGAGGATTCTTCCACCGTACACTGGATTGCAGTGAAGAACCTCGATGCGACTATAAGCCGCTTGCGTATCCCCGACGGAGTACGCGTCATTGTCTCTCCATCGCGTCTCCTGGACTTCGATGCCGCAAAGCAGTTTGCTCAGCAGGAGCAGTACACTGCTGATGAGGGAACGCTGGCGCTCAAGTTGGCGTGGTACGAACCGCGGTCCAGGCGCGAGCTCCCGCTCCATGGCGAGGAGGATGCCGTGTGGAACGGCAGGTTGGCATGTACGGCGGATTCGCCCCGGTATCGGGAGCAATTCCTCGACCTGCCGAGCGTCGTGCTGTTGGATCACTGGCAACTCCTCTCGTTCCTCCAGGATCCTCAACACGTCGCCAATGAACATCTCGACGATCGCGCGCATATCATCATTGATGATGCCTCCATGCTGGAAGACACCGCGACCAAAGCGTACGGCTGGCATTGCACACTCGACAACCTACGAGCCGCCGCAGAGGGGGACGACCGCCTTATGGCTATCGTGGATTTGGTACAACTGTGGATAGAGAAAACACGTGCGGGGCAGGATGTCCACTTTCTCGATGCCAGTCATCTGCAAACGGGCGAAACCCGCAATCTGCGCTCGCATTTAGAAGAGGCTCTCTTGGATGCTCTTCCCACTCTCGTCTCTCAGTCCTTCACACACCTTTGCGAAATCCTGCGCCCCGAGGCAGCTCGCGGTCGCATCGTATGGATTGAGGAGCGCACGGATGGAACACAATCTGTGCATTCGGTTCCCGAGCGCATTGATCGTTTGCTCTCCTCTCTTCTGTACAACCAGCATCCCACCACCCTCCTCATACCGCACGGCAGCGCCAGGACGCTGAAAGCAATTCTCCCTGAGGAACTTGCCACGACGACATATACTCTCCCGCCACACGCTGATATTGATCTCCCCATATCCATCGACCCGCAACGAACAGCGGAGAGTATTTTGGAACATCCTCCTGAGGGAAAAACCATCGTGCTCTTGCCAAGCCGCAGACTCATCGAGGGCTTCTTTGTCACCGCCACGGAAAAACTGGAAAAGAAAGGGGTCAGCCTTATTTGCCAGAACCTGAGTGGAGGATTGCAGCGGCTTCAAGCCGAGTTTCTTGCAGCCAAATCCCCCTGTGTGTGGCTGCTGACACCGTGGACATACGAAGGAATTTCTCTGCCCCCTGACACCGTCGACGCGCTCTTCGTCGCGAGTATGCCTTTTGACATTCCCTCTGCTCCGGCATTTGCCCGTCGTTCGGAGCGTTTTGCCAATGCATTCGAGGAGTATGCCCTGCCACGACTGGAACACAGGCTCTTTAGGCTTTTAAGAACGTTCTGTCGCCACAGAACATCTGTTGGAATAGTGTCCTTCCTTGATGAGCGTCTTGTGAAGAAGTCCTATGGCGATCGGTTGCGCGCCTATGTGGAGAGCTTCTCCGCAGAAACTCCGCCCGCACCAAAACCCGCCAGCACGCCTGCAACCACAAAACCGCACAAGAAGCGCTCACCTGCAATAAAGAAGGAGCGTCCTCGCGCCACAACAGCGAAACCCGACAATCAGTTGTCGCTCTTTTCATGACGATCCCCTTGGACGCTGTACGATGCAGTATGCATGTTTCATCCGTTCTCTTTTCCCCAAAATACCACAAAGAGTGTCCTCCAGAGAATCCAGAGATCAAGCGCGAGGGACCATTCTTCAATGTATTGAAGATCGAAACGCACTTCTTCGTCGAACTTGAGCGTACTGCGCCCAGAGACCTGTGCTAGCCCCGTCACGCCGGGCTTAATGGCAAAAACCCGCCGTTGGAACTCCGAGTATCGGCTGACCTCATCAGGAAGATGCGGACGTGGACCCACCAGGGACATCTGTCCCCAAAGCACGTTGAAAAGTTGCGGGAGTTCATCAAGATCAAAACGCCGCAGCACACGCCCGACGCGCGTTACACGGGGGTCGGCGCGGATCTTGAAGAGCGGACCGTCGTTGCGTTCGTTCTGTTGTAAAAGCTCCTGCTTGCGCTCATCGGCTCCACGAATCATGGAGCGGAATTTCCATACATCGATGGGTATTTCCCCATACTCACCGATGCGTCGGGAGCGGTAAAGCACTGGAAATCCGGATTCCAAAACTATGGCAACAGCAATCAGGAGGAGCAACGGCGAGAGAATGAGGAGGAGAAGTACGCTCATGCTGAGATCAAAGAGCCGTTTGAGCACGCGTCCCCAGCCATCGAGCGGCGTAGGGAAAAACTGCAACATGGGGACAAGCCCCAGACGCTCAACGCGCAGGAGATGCGGGACATCGGCGAAGACGGGAGGAAGGAACGCATACCCCAGGTGATGACTCCTGCAGTACTCAATGAGTGTGAGCGTGCTCTTCCCGCTGGGATCGGGGTCGGTTTGCACGACCAAATCAGGACGGCATGTACTGCAGAGCGATTGCAGCCTCGAAAGATCGGAGAGGTGTCCAAGGTATTTGTAGTGCGCGTCGTGTAAAAGTGCGGTGTGTGCGGTGTGGGCAATGGGGTGCGTGCCAATGGAAACGACGAGCCGGACACCGATGCCCGTCCGCAGGCAGGCGCGCTGCAAGAGGATAATGGTCGCCCGGGCGACCATGACGAAAAGGATGATGAAGAGTGTCGAGTGGGCAAGGAGAATGCGTGAGTAGAAAAGCTCCTTGGCAATCAGGAAGTACCACGCCATCACGAGAACAGTCCACACAAAACCGGCGATGATAATCTTACCTATCTCGTTCC
>Ga0066649_10002723_pt1 | contig 10443 bp, 10 predicted proteins | sample CryGey132114_all_FD_59538 | JGI IMG/M metagenome (GOLD analysis project Ga0066649, IMG submission 59538) | Groundwater microbial communities from aquifer - Crystal Geyser CG22_combo_CG10-13_8/21/14_all | ecosystem: Environmental > Aquatic > Deep subsurface > Groundwater | place: USA: Utah... | reverse complement strand
CCTTGAAGAACCTCACTTCCTGGCTGCCTCGCTCTTCGGCTCTCTTCGTAGGGGAGACTGGACGCTTCGGAGCGATGTCGACGTCATGGCGGTCACACGTCAGGCAGACCACGCCATCGCACAAGAGCACATCAAGCTCCTCGAGGGCGAGGCACGGCGGAGGCACATCCGCCTGTCCGCACACCTGCACACGGTGGCGGAAGCTCGCCGTGGGGAGCATCCCTTCGACAGCTCGCATCGCCTCACGATGCGTGAGCTCGTCGCCGAAGGATTGGCCAAGGGCGTTCCCCATCAGTGGTACCTCTGTCCGGGTCAGGACATCCGACCGGACATGCTTCGGCGTCTGTGCCGGGTCCTCGAGGCCACTTCGGGAACGACTCACCGGTTCAACAAGATCAAGGATGACCGCGAACTTGATGCTTGGATCCAGCAGGAATGGGCAAAGGGTGATCGACCCATGCGACTGTACATCGGATTCGTCCGGTGGCTCATGTGGTGGGAGCACCAGAGTCCGTTCCCGGACGGAAAGGAAGAGGTCGTGGAAGCGTTCATGAAAGAACCCGAGTTCAGCGACTTCCACGAGGAAGTCGACGAGCTCAGGGCACTCGATGCCCAATACGATGACCTCTTCGAAGCCGTCCGAAACGACGACGGCATCGACCAACCGCTGTACCAGCAGAGCACCCGGAACATCATTTCTCGTGTGCTCCACACCAGCGTGGGACTCCTCTCGCGCGCCATCGGGAGGCTCGGCAGTTTGCTGAGCCAGACGACGTCCCAGGTGGCGGCGTAACACGACGGCTTCCTTGCGAGGCCGTTTTTCATTATCCTAAGCATAGAACTATGCGTATTCTCGCGATTGAAACAAGTTGTGACGAAACGGCCGTTGCCATCGTATCGATGATGGACGGAGTGTTTACGATTGAGAAAAGTATTCTTTCTTCACAAGCAAAAATTCACGCATTGTATGGGGGAGTTGTTCCTGAGGTGGCGGCGCGTGAGCATGCGGCTTGGATATTTCCGCTCATGAAAGACGTTGGAGTTTCCCCTGAGGGAGAAGGAATCGATGCGATTGCGGTGACCGCAGGGCCGGGACTTGTTCCAGCGTTGCGTATTGGAGTTGAGCTTGGAAAGACCCTGGCTTGGGCATGGAATAAACCACTTGTTGCGGTGAACCATCTTGAGGGGCATATCTACTCCGTCTGGCTCAATACAGAGAAACCTCCTTCTTTTCCTGCGCTGAGCCTCTTGGTTTCAGGTGGGCATACGGAATTCATTCTCATGAAAGATCATGGGGACTATACGTTGTTGGGAATGACACGCGACGACGCTGTCGGAGAAGCATTTGATAAAGTGGCGAAGATGCTTGGTCTCCCGTATCCGGGAGGGCCACAGATTTCTCGTGAAGCATTGGAGGGGGATGCAACGGCGATTTCTTTCCCTCGCCCTATGCTCGATTCACAAGATTTAGATCTTAGTTTTTCTGGATTAAAAACGGCTGTTCGGGTCTATCTTTCTGAACATGATGACATTTCTGTCGCGGATGTTTCTGCGAGTTTTCTTCAGGCGGTTGTCGATACATTAGTGGCAAAGACGATGCGAGCAATCACACAGACAAAGCCTGTTTCTGTTATTCTCTCCGGAGGTGTTTCGGCAAATCGCGTTTTGCGCGAGACGCTTCAATCAAGCATCTCCCAGCTTGATGCCGAAGTGACTTTTCATGCACCGGATCTCTCTTTGAGTGGGGACAACGCGGTGATGATTGCGGTGGCAGGACTAATGAAAGCCTCACGCGGAGAATATGTTGACCCGCTTACGCTTGTAGCTGACCCAAACATGAGACTCGCCTAATATGGAATACCTCACACACAACGAAGAAGAAACAAAGAAAGTGGCTGGCGAATTTGCAAAAACATTGAAGGGGGGAGATGTCATTTTCTTGTCCGGTGATTTAGGAATGGGGAAGACGACATTCGTCCGAGGAGTGGCAGAATATTTCGGTTTTTCTGATCCTGTACGAAGCCCATCGTTTACGATCGTTAATCGATATCCGATTACAGGTTCAGAGATCACACAGATTTTGCATATAGATTTCTATCGTATAGATGACCCTTCAGAAATCCCCCCCCTGGCTCTTGAGGAAGAAGTGGGACAACCCGATACGATCGTCTGTATCGAATGGCCAGAGAAGGATGAGGGACACACAATTTCACCCACGCACCACCTACGTTTCACGGAGAGAGAAAATAGGCACGTGATTACCATAGAAAAGTAAGACACATAAAAACGAGCGTTTCCGCTCGTTTTTATGTGTGACTGTTTTATCCTGCGACGCGTTGGATCTCTTCAACCGTTGTGAGTCCATCCAAGACTTTCAGAATGCCATCTTGTTGCATGGTTGTCATTCCTTGTTGTTTGGCGAGTTCACGGACTTGGTATTCAGAGATAGATTCAGAGAGTGAGGCTTTGATCTCCTCGCTCATTGTGAGGATTTCGTAGATTCCGACACGTCCTTTATATCCGGATCCGTTACAGATTTCACACCCTTTTCCTTTATAGAATTTCCACTCCGCTTCCGGAGCGACTTTTTCTCCTGAGGCTTCAGGAATATCTGCCGTGATTTTTTTGACAAAGGCGAGTTGATCTGGTTCGAGCGTTATTTCTTGCTTACATCCTTCACAGATTTTTCGTGTCAGGCGCTGTCCGATAATAGCGTTCAATGCCGGAGCGAGCAAAAATGGTTTCACTCCCATGGAGAGAAAGCGGGGGATGGCTCCTGCCGCATCGTTTGTGTGAAGCGTGGAGAGCATCAAGTGACCCGTGAGAGCAGCATTGATCGCGACTTCAGCCGTCTCAAGGTCACGAATTTCTCCCACCATGACGATATCTGGATCCTGTCGAAGAATGGAGCGAAGACCTCCGGCAAAGGTGTAATTTTTTGATTGGTCAATTTGAGACTGGTTGATTCCCTCGAGCTTATATTCAATTGGATCTTCCAAGGTGATGATCTTCACGTCCGAGGTATTGAGCTTTCGCAGAATGGCGTACAACGTTGTTGTTTTACCAGAACCTGTTGGACCGGTCGTGATAATCATGCCGTGAGGCTTTGCGATTTCCTTGAGAAGTTTTGCTTCTGCAAGAGGTCGATAGCCGAGTTGTCCGAATTCCACATTGATCGAGCCAGGCTTGAGAAGTCGCATCACGATGGACTCTCCCCAGGTCGTTGGAATCGTTGATACACGAACATCTGTGTCACCCGCCTTGAGAAAAATCGTGAAGCGTCCATCTTGCGGTCGGTTGGTGACATTAATTTTGAGCCCACTGATAAGCTTGATACGCGCGACGATTTTTTTCCAAAAATCATGAGGGAGTTTTGCAACCTCTTGGAGAACTCCATCGATACGAAATCGGACGGCGATTTTCTCGTCTTCTGCCTCGATATGGACGTCACTGGTTCCAAACTGGAGGGCGGCCGCCATGATGATGGTAATGATATCTGTGACACTGGCACGATCCATGACCTGTTGGACATCCGTGTAGGCGTTGAGCTGACTTTTAAATTTCTCAAGCTCACCGTCGGTTACTTGAACCCCCTTCACGATCTCCGTGATTTTGGGAAGGGTGTCGTAAGCTTTAATCGAGACGCGAAGACTTTCTTCAGAAATTTGGTAAATTCCGCCATTTGCTTTGTGGCGTTCTTGGAGCTCAAAAAGAAGATCTTTAACTTTTTGATCAGTTGGATTGAGAGATGCAAGACGGATTTCTGGACCGGTAAATAAAAAGCAGACGGTTTTCAGAGCTTCGGCACGATCTTTAGGAATCAAGCGAAGTGCTTCAGGAGAGATAGGGAATCCCTTTAAGTTCACATAAGAAACTCCAAGAGATCCTGCAGAGCTTTCCGCCTGCACTTCCTTTTCTTTCAACCGCACGTCGTGCATTTTTTCATCAAACTTCTCAACCGTCGATCGTTCACCTACCGCAGGGGCCGTCGTTGTCGCGGTTTTAGACCCGGTGTACTTGAGAAGATCTTCAATGCTTTGTATATCATTGGACATAACAACCAAAAACTAGAGAATTGCTCCTCTAGTTTACCAGGGATGAGGTCATTCTTGCTAGCTCATCTATGAAAAAGCTCTTAGAATTTTTGAGAACGCCTTTTTCCCGTGTGTTTTGTGCAATCCTCGTTTATAGAAGATGTACCAAGCGCTGTATTGAAATGTGACACAGATTCCTCCAAACAAAATAATCAAGAGGACAACAAGAAAACCGCTCAGAATATTTAACGAAAGGAAGAGGGGAAAGGATCCCGTGAGAAGGATCGCCGTGAAGGCAATGGAATAAGGAACAAGGAGAAGAGATAAGAGAATAAGAAAGACAACTCCTGCTCCAAAGACCAGAAAGAAGAGTAAGACACCGTATTCAATGGATGCGAGCCACTGTTTGGCAAAGAGTCGCATTCCTGCATGAATGGCATCTAACGGATGCGCATTCTTCTCGACGATATCAATAAGGGCAAACATGTAAATAATGTTCACGATGATACACGCAGGAATGAACAAGAGCATCAGAAGGAAGAAGATAACCGCATGACCAGGGACGGTTGAGAGAGTAATCAACCACAAGGGAAGGGCCATGAGAACGATCAGGATTCCCATGAGCACTTTGTTCAAAACACCCACAACAAAGAACGACCAAAAGTGCGTCCCTGCTTTTGTACGAAGAACGTATGGATCTTCTGGATCTTTTGCTCTGATCCCTAAGAGTAAGGCTCCTTGGGAGAGCGTGGCGATCACGACGAGGGCGATCCCGATGAGCGTTGTGACGATGACGAGGAAGCTCATGCGTTGTGGTCCAAGAACCCCGAGTTGATTGATATAACTTGAGGCAAGTTCATACCCGATAAACGAGTGGTTCATGAGGTTCTCCAAGAGCGATTCTGCACGTTGAACTTTTTGGAGCGATTGCCAGACCACATCTATAACCCCTCCTGTTGAGATGAGGGCGGCGAAGATACCAAAAATCCACAAGCTCTTACGCTCCCATGTGACACGCCAAGCGTCACGCAAAAAAGGGCGGTAAAGCGTTGTGGATTTTTTTCGTGGCATATCCTCCTAAGGTTCAGACTTATGATGTCGCGGTTGGGCTCATAAGTGCTTCGAAGGCTTCCTTCTCGATGACTTCTTTTTCAAGAAGCTCCTTCGCAATCTTATCAAGCAACAACTTTTCTTTGCGAATTATATCACGAGCTGTCTGCATGGCGCCATTCACAAACTTTTCAACTTCTGCGTCAATCGCCTCCGCAGTCTTTTCTGAGTAGTCACGACCTTCGTGAATGCCCTTGCCGAGGAAGACCATCTCTTGAGATCCACCGAACACGCGCAGTCCAAGTCCATCACTCATTCCGTAGCGTGTCACGATTTCACGTGCGAGACTGGTACATTTTTGTAAGTCATCAGAGGCTCCTGTTGTGACATCCCCAAAGGTTTCTTTTTCTGCAAGATAGCCTCCAAGCATCATCGCCATATCATCGATAAACTCCGCACGCTTGTGCAGACGTCGATCTTGAGAGGGAAGTTTCATGGTGTATCCCCCTGCGGTTCCGCGAGGAATAATGGAAACTTTATGAATCGGGTCACAGTTTGGAAGCATGTGAGCCACAAGCGCATGACCGGCTTCGTGGTATGCCGTAACCTTCTTTTCTTCTTTGGTCATGACATAGCTCTTTCGCTCTGGTCCCAAGAGAACTTTTTCGATGGAATCAAGAACATCTTCTTGGAGAACTTTTGTGTCATTACGACGGGCTGCACGAATCGCCGATTCATTCAGGAGGTTCATGAGGTCTGCTCCGGAGAATCCAGGCGTGCGTTGTGCGACACGACGAAGATCGATGTCAGGGGCAAGAGGTTTGTTCTTTGCGTGAATCCCAAGGATGGCTTCACGATCGTTAATGTCTGGAAGATCCAAGACCACACGACGGTCAAAGCGACCTGGACGTAAGAGGGCTGGGTCGAGAACATCAGGTCGGTTGGTAGCGGCAATGACGATCACGCCAATGTTCGGAGCGAATCCATCCATCTCGACCAAGATCTGATTCAATGTCTGTTCACGTTCGTCATGAGATCCACCGAGTCCAGCGCCACGTTGTCGTCCAACCGCATCAATTTCATCGATGAAGACAATACATGGAGCAGATTTTTTGGCGCGATTAAAGAGATCTCGTACACGACTCGCTCCTACTCCCACAAACATCTCAACGAATTCAGATCCACTGAGATGGTAGAACGGAACAGCTGCTTCCCCAGCGACCGCTCGTGCAAGGAGTGTTTTTCCTGTTCCAGGTCGTCCCATAAGAAGGACCCCCTTTGGAAGTTTCGCTCCAAGATCAGAGAACTTCTTTGGGTTCTTCAAAAACTCGACCACTTCTTCAAGTTCTTCTTTTGCTTCTTTGTCTCCCGCAACATCCGCAAACGTCACTTTTTGTTTTGTGTCTTTAATTTCTCGCGCATTGCTTTGTCCAAAAGACATGGCTTTGTTGTTTGCTCCCTGCATCTGTCGGAGCATGAACCAGAAAATCAAGATCAACAGAAAAAGAGGGAGGAGAGATGGGAGAATGACTCCTAAAATGTAGGAACGTGTTGAACGGTCCTTTACGATGATATCCGCGGCCTTGAGTTCTTCGGCAGAGATCCCGTAATCAATCAATACTTCTGAGAGTGAAACAGAAGATTCTTTTCGTGTTTCTTGTTGAGTCCCGTCATGGAGGGTAATACGCACTTCTGCGCCCTCGATTTCGATTTTTTCAACACTTTGCGCTTGGATTTCTTCAACCAAGGTTGCCATGCTGACTTCTTCTGGTTTTTCCGAGTTCAACGTAAACCCCGAGAAAATAGCAGACACAAGAAGGATGGCCAACAAGGAGAAGACAATGTTTTTTGAGAGTGGTTTCATAAGAACGTTGTGGTTGGAAATGATCAACGCCGACCTAAGGATCGGCGTTGAATGCCCGCCGGGGAAGCAGGCGGGAGATTACTGAGTTGTTGTTTCGGTTACAGGTTCTTTTGCAGGAACTTCCTCAGGAGTTGGTTCCTCCGCAGGTGCTGGGGTCTCTTCTTTTGGAGCTTCTTCTGTATCAGACGATGCTTCTGTCTTTTCTGTCATGGCTTTAAGAGAAAGACCGAGGCGATGTTCATGAGGTTCAATCGATACGATTTTGAATTTCATGCGCTCGCCTTCTTTTCCAAGTTCATTTACGTCGACAATAGGCTTATCAGAGAGTTCTGAGACATGTGCGAGACCATGGATTTCCTCATCAAGCTCTACAAAGAATCCAAAAGGATTTACTTTGAGGACGGTTCCCTCGACGGTATCCCCGATGTTGTAGCGTTCGCTCACATTCTGCCATGGATCTCGAATCAGCTTCTTCATAGAAAGGAAGATTTTGCTTCCTTCGATTCCAATGATTTCTGCTTTTACCATTTCCCCTATCTTAAGTAGATCGCGGGGATGGTCAATTCGTTGCCAAGCAATCTCTGAAATGTGTACAAGGCCTTCAAGAGCACCGAATTTAATGAAAGCGCCGAAGTCAGCAAGGGCGGTAACTTCTCCTTCAACGGCGTCACCAACATTGAACTGTGAAAGGACGTTCTTCTGTTGGTCTTCCCAAACAGCTTTTTCAGAAACGATGAGTTTTTCATCTGTTTCGTTGACATCGATCACACGAACTTTCATTTTGATCCCGATATAACTCTTAAGTTTTTCGAGGATCTTATTTTTGTCACCACCGCTTACACGTGGATAATGTTCTGGAGAAAGCTGTGAGACCGGAAGAAAACCATTTACGGTGTTTACACGAACGATGAGCCCACCTTTATTCGCTTCGAGAATTTTTGTTTCGATAATTTCTCCTGAAGTAAAAAAGGATCGAATTTCTTCCCATGCCTTCTGTTGACCAGCGAAACGGAAAGAAAGTTCAATTTCTCCCCCTTCATTTTCAAGTTCCATGACGGTCGCCTCAACCTCTGTTCCAGGTTCAAGGTTTGCGTATTCACTTGATTCGGCAAAAAGTTCTTTGCCACGTACGACTCCTGTGGCTACACCACCGAGATCGATACGGATTTCTCGTCGTCCAGTTCCAATGACGGTTCCAGTTACGACATCTCCCACTTGTGGGATGTTTAAGTAAGGTCCTTCCTGAAGGAGTTGTTCAAACTCTGAAGGTTGTTCTGTCATATAAAAATAGGCCGGCAGACGGTCACTCAGAGCATTGCTCTTAAAGAGGGTCCACGCGGAGTTATGGTTAATTAATGACGGGGGGAGTGTATCGTTTTACCCTTTTATTGTCAATAAATAGTTGATCATTGGCGAGAATATTGATAGAATGAGCCTAGTTAATTCGTTATTCATGAAAGGGTAAATCTTGTATGTCCCACCCACATCAATCCATGCTGGATGAGTTCCAGTTTGCTATTAAGCATTTTGCTCCGACGGTGCCAGAGGCTGTAAAGGCAGAAGCTCAGAAAGTTCATGATGATATTGCCGGAAATGAATCGGTAGATGAGGTTGCCGTTAAAAAGGCGTTCTACACGATTGGCATTAAAGAATATCCCTATCGCCGAGCCTACGAGGAACTCACGCATTCAAGTGCAGAAGCACAAATGAAATCGATGGTCCTTGAGCATGTGGATGAGACGGTTCGCAGTGTTATTAAGCCTCATCTAGATGAGGGAGTTTCACTTGAAGAACTTGTTTCAAGTAAGATTTTTTCGGAGCAGTTAGATGCAAAGCAACGCTATCAGGTGGAAGACGGTATTCTCGTGGCAAAAGATAAACTTGCTGAAACCCTTAAGGCACAGGTAGGAGAACAGTCAGATCACTACAAAGCGTTGGTAGATAAATGGTCGTCTGAAGCGGGGAAGATTCAAGAAGCTCTTGTAACTCTTGAAAAGCTTGCGCAAGGAGGGGATGAGAACCAACAGGCTGAGATTAAGGGAAAGGTGGCGCGCCTTCGAGAAGGATTTCTTGTAACAGAACCGGATCCTCAGCTTGAAGAAGTGCAAAAAGAGATTGATTATTGGACAGAAACATTTGCAGAAGAAGAATAGAAAGACGGGGTCATAAGACCCCGTTTATTGGTTGTTAAGACCACCTCGGTATGCTACTATTTTGTGCGTATGCAAATTACTTGGAATGGATTTTCTTCATTTGAAATCACAACAAAGACCGCAAACGGAGATGTACGTCTCGTTACGGATCCTTATCAAAATGCTACCGGACTACGATTTCCTCGTACGCTTCAGGCAGAAATACTTCTTTCTTCTCATGATGAAGACGAGGCGAATAATTTTGAGGCCGTTGCAGGGGAGCCTTATGTCATCGATCTGCCAGGGGAGTTTGAGGTGAAAAGTGTGTTTGTGTTTGGGATACAAGCTCCACTTAAACGCGAAGAAAAAGGAATGCGCGTCAAAAATTTGATTTTCCGTATGGAAGCAGAGGGAATGAAACTTGCCCATCTTGGGGCCCTCGATCGAGCGCTGACAGATGAGGAACTTCAAAAGCTCGGGAATATCGACATCCTTATGGTTCCTGTTGGTGGGGGGCGAGTGTTGGGTCCAAAACTTGCGTTCGAGGTTATTTCTCAAATCGAACCTCGTATTGTGATTCCCATGACACACATGGTTCCGGGAGCCAAGGAAGAACTTGGAAGCGTTGATGAATTCTGTAAAGTTCTCGGTGCCTGTCGCCGTGAGGACATGAATAAATTCAAGGTTTCACGAACGGACCTTCCGGAAGACGATATGTTGATTGTTTCACTCACGCGATAACGTATGTCTGCTCGTCGGGCCCGTCCACAGTCATTGCGAGCGCTTTCTCCCAAACAACGTTATTGGTTTTGGGGACTCATGTGTTTGGGGGCGGTGGTGATCGGTGTCGGGTGGTACATCACCATTCGACAGTTCGTTCATACAGAAGCTCCACAAATTCGTGGACAAATCGATGAGCAATTGCAGAAAGTGACAGAGGAGGCTGGGGCATTGAACATAACGGCTCAGGAAAAGAAGACAGATCTTTCAGAGGCGATTGAATTGCTGAAAGCCGGGTACGAACAAGAGAGACTCAAGCAAGAAGAATCAGAGACGACACAGATTGATCAACCATGATATTTATGCCAAAGAAGACATCAAAAGAGGAAGAATCAACGCACGAGCCACTCAAGCGCGAAGCCATCGTGTCACAAAGCTTGGTCGATGAAATGCAAACATCGTACTTGGATTACGCCATGTCCGTGATTGTTGGTCGTGCGCTTCCAGATATTCGAGATGGGTTGAAGCCTGTTCACCGACGCATCTTGTACTCCATGTGGCAGACAGGACTTCGCTCAAGTGCCAAGTTTAGAAAGTGTGCGTCTGTTGTTGGAGATGTTCTTGGTAAGTACCATCCCCACGG
>Ga0066649_10002721_pt1 | contig 10445 bp, 10 predicted proteins | sample CryGey132114_all_FD_59538 | JGI IMG/M metagenome (GOLD analysis project Ga0066649, IMG submission 59538) | Groundwater microbial communities from aquifer - Crystal Geyser CG22_combo_CG10-13_8/21/14_all | ecosystem: Environmental > Aquatic > Deep subsurface > Groundwater | place: USA: Utah... | reverse complement strand
GTTTAATTCGGCTTTGGACTTGGGTGGTCTTAAAAGTAAGTTAAAGCTTGTTGTTGGGGATTGGATGCTTAAAAATGCTGCAGATATGGTGAAGGAAAAACATCTTAAACACACTGAAAAGGCTAATGTTGTTCAATTAATAAAAATGATTAAAGATTTTGCCGATAGAAACGATAAGGCAATTACTGCAAAAGAGTTTACAGAATTGGTTTTTCTGGTGGATGTGCGTGATGTCCCTGAACTAATTAATGTACTATATGGAAAAAAATAGAAAACAATTAGAGTTAGAAATTTTGGAGCTTTTAAAAACCTCTGGTATTCCATTACACGAAAAGGCAATGACAAAAATACTCCTACCAGTAATGGAAATTGAGAACCTGACTAGCGTTCTTGATGCATTAAAAATTGAAAATGAAAAACTAAGGAATCTCGATAAAAAGGCTAAGAGATTGGAGTTTAAATATAAGATGGTTTTCGATAGAATGTCTAAATAAAATTTGCTTGACTTTTCATTCATAAGACTGTATCGTTGACCTGTTGGAGCTTTCTAGCTCCTAAATTTCAAAGATTAGGATACAAAGGCTTTTCTAGGGCGTTGGTACTCCTAAGTCTTACAAGATCTCCCCGACCAAGTGTTGGGGAGTTTTTTAATTATGTTTTTGGTTGAGTTTTTTGCTTTTGTTGGTAGAATGTGTTTCGTTAAGTATATTATGGTGACTGTAGCTCAGTTGGTTAGAGCATCGGGTTGTGGTTCCGAGGGTCGTGGGTTCGAACCCCATCAGTCACCCCATTTGTGTCGTTCGGCTGAAATGAAGATACTATCAAACGGTTTTTGCCAGTCTGTTAGCACCTTTCCGTCTTTTATTTTAAGGTTTTGAAGTGTTAAGGCGATAATTGCCCTTTTTTGTTCGGGTTCAGAACCCATAAACAGCTCATAACTCCTAGAAGCCAGTTCTAACAGGTAAGAAGCGGTAATATAGTATTCTTCGTCTGCTTTGCTTATCCTCTCTGATTTGGCTTCGTATTCCTTCTTCTTCTTTAGCCATTGTGTTCGTAAATTGTCATATTGTTCCGTAGTAATACTGCCGTCCAATTTATCTTCATAGGCTTTTTCAATTCTGTTTTGATACATATCAATCTGCCTTCTGCAATGTTTTTTTTCTGTTTCAGTAAATTCCTTTTTGCCTTCGTGCGATTCCCTTAATGTATTAGTGAGGTACTCAAGGTCTTTTTTAGGTATTTGCATTGCTTTAAACTTTTTTGCCAGCTCTTTTGTTATTTCTTTATCGTTCGTTCCTTTGGGCTTGTTTTTATGCTTTACTTTTGCATTTGTGCAATAGTAGTAACAATCACTTTGAACTTCCCTCCCGAGCTTCTTGTGTCGGTTTTTTGATGGACTGAAAGCACAACCGCATTCATTACAATATATCAATCCCCTATATAAGCCTGTTTTTCCTAGTAGTTTTCCTTTCTTATTTGATCTAGTCCTTCCGTTTCTTATGTCGGTAGCCATTTCAAAGATTTCCTTCGTTATAATTTGTGTATATATATGCGGATACCAAGCCCCTTTATACTCTCTTTCACCGTAATAGTATGGGTTCTTGATTATAAATTCCATTTTTCTTTTGTTTAGTTTCAAACTCGGATACTCTTTGTTTAACTTTTCCGCAATGCTCAAATATGAATGCGTTCCTATGGTATAAAGGTCAAAGGCTTTTTTTACTATCCCTGCTTCGAAATCATCAACTATGACTGTTGTCTTCCCTTTTTCATCTCTTACATTTCTGTATCCAAAAGGAGCTAGTCCGTACTGCTCACCTGATTTAAGTTTACTCGTTATTGTTGTGTGGGTGTCTTCTTGACATCTGTTTATGTGCTGTTTAGCAAGGAAAACTTTTAAATCCCAGTCCTGTATATCCCTGCCGTAACTATTTTCTGTAAGTACTAATCTGTCATTTACAAAATGTAACTCCTTCCCGTGTTCTATCCTTAATTTATCCATTTCAACGGCATCCCTGTAATTTCTTGTCATCCTATCAACCCTATAAGCAATGATTGCTACAATGCCCTTTTGAGCCTTTATATATGCAATCATTTCATCAAACCTCTTTCTTAATTTTTGATTTGCTGTTTCTTGAAACACAAATTCCTTAACGATTTCAAAATCGTTATATTTTGCATACTGTCGCATTTGTGGAATTTGTATCTTGTCTAGTGAAAGCCCTGTTGCTTCCTGTTCTTTTGTTGAAACTCTGGCTAGTATTATTGCTTTCCTCATAATATTTCCTGATCGGTTTTATTTTAAGCTCAAATATTTACTTAATTTTTGATATTCTAGCCGTTTAATATAGTTTTCCATATACTTATAGTCTGGCTCATTTGCTTGGTTCACTGGGAGCATTATTTTTTGTTTTTTTAATCTTGCAGTTCCCATTTTATAACCATAACCATACTTACCTCTTTGTCTTGTAATTTGCTGTGAAATAAATATCCCCACATGTTTAGAAGGGCTTTTTAATCTTAATTTCCTGCAATCATTTGAAAATAAAGCACTGTATGGGTGATAGAAAGAATATCCAACTGAGCCATTCCTATTTACCGATAGACAACCTAATTCCTTGGTATTGTTGTCATTACCAACAAAATACCCAATCCCGTTATTATTTGCTGTCGCAGAAACATAAGGGATATTTCCACTAATTCTTTCTTTCTCGTAAATATCACGACCTGATTCAATTTCTGCTACATCTTCTATTTCAAACTCATTCCATTCTTTATTTTCCAACGCTTCTACTTCTTTATAACCCTGCAACTCTGGAAGTCGCTTTTTTACAAACTGTCTATACTCATCCAGTTTTCCTTGTTCTTTCTGCTTCATGTAGGCTTCCATAAAGGCATAGTCTGGATTACCTCTTGAATCAATCGGTAAATTTACGATTCTATTTATTACTCTTGTTCCAGTCAAGCCTTTGCCATATCCAAAACCGCAATTTTTAATACTCTGGTTCAGCATCATTTGCACAAATAGACCTGATTGTTTTGTTAGCAATTTATTTTGAATATAATACATTTTATTACCAGTAATATATTTGCCAGACTGGTAGAAAAAAGTAGCATTTTCTGCCCCAAAAACGATTGTATTTGGGGGATTTATTTTAAAATTTTTATCTTCAACTACAATTGATTCAATGCCATTATTATTATTAGTTCTTGATACATACGCCAACCCTCTAGCTTTAGACTCCTTCAGCTCAGTTTTGTGATAAGCCTTAGAATTTTTTACTAAAAATTCAACACCTATTTCAAATTCTTTCCATTCCTTATTTTGTAAATCTAATTTCATATTACTTATTATCTTCAAATAAATATTCTCTACCTTGCATAATCATATTAAATTCAAAGGTAAGATAATCACCTATTGTCTGTTCAAAATCCTCTGGTTTTGGTATCTCATCATTGAAATAGTAGAAAGAGTGTAACCATTCATCATCTGGCTCAATCGTGGTTGTAACCATAAATTTAGTATCAGCAGGTGCACCGTGTAACCAGCAACTAAGCAAGTGCGCTTTTTTTTCTTTGGCTCTTTCGGTTTCTATAAGCCCTATATGCTTACTTACAATAAATCCATCATCTTCAAAGTTAATAAACTTACAATGCTTCAACGGATTGTGCGGTACATGAGCTGTAAATACGGCAATACAAGCATTTGTACCTACACCATAAAAAGTGTTTTTATTCAAAGTAACTACGCCTTCAAGAGTGTGCTTTTTTAATAGCCTTTTTTTGACTTGTTTATCTGCACTTGTTTTTCCAACCATAGTTGATTGTGGCACGATAACAACCGCACGCCCTTTGTCTGCCAAGCCATCAAGCAAATGTTCTATAAAATGGATTTCCGACAAATACGCTGTATCTTTGCCTTTCGCTTGTGAATATGGCGGATTCATCAAGCCCACTGAATAGTTATTAGCTCTCATTTCCTCTACATTTCTTCTTAAAAAATCATCTTTTAGTAAATTACTCTTACCATCACCTCGCAAAATCATATTGGTAGTGGCAATAGAAAACATGTCTTCTCTAATCTCTATGCCATGTATTCTGTCTTTCTTGATTGTTTCCACTTCACTTTCATCAGCCTGTTCTAACATTTTGTGCATAGCAGTAATCAAAAAGCCTCCCGTACCACAAGTTGGATCAAAGACTATATCCTCTGGCTTTAAATCAATTAAATCACAAAACAGCTCGGTAATGTGACTTGGTGTAAGCACCACGCCCAAAGTTTGTCCATCGCCTCCGCTGTAACGGATAAATTCACCATAGAATCGCCCTAAAACATCCTCTTTAGTATTTGCAACTACGCTTGCGTACACATTCTGCTTTAAGTATTCAGTAAAGTATTTAAGAGGCGTTTTCTGCAATCTTTCATCAACTTGGTTAAGAATCGTTCGGTCTTTTATAATATTAAACTGGCTTAATACCTGTTCTTTTTTAGTTTCTGGTTTCACCTCTACACGTGTCATATGTGTAGATAGTGCATCAAAAATTATACTACCGTCTGTTTTCACGCTATCACCTTTAAGAGAACTGGAAATGTTTGAATTTTCTCTAAGTGCAAGCAGTATCGCTGACACAACCAACGGTTTTTCTGAATCCCCTAACTGCCCATAATTTCGTAGATGTTCGTGAAGTTCTGCTGATTTTTTTAGTATTTCTTCTAATTCAACTGTTTCTGGGGGTGTTTCTTTTAGTACTTCATATTTATAATACTTTTCGATATTTTCCACTGAAAAGTTCTCAAAATTCTCTACTTGTTGTAAGATTTCATAACCATCAGAATTTACAAATATCGGTCTAATCACATGATGTTTTTCATCACCAGTACAACCAAAAGCAAATACCTTTTTAAAGTTTGTTTTAGCAACCATCTCTTTGGCATAATGTAACGCACCATTCTCAGCATAATCAGTAATTGACTTAGTATCCATTGCTAACTCTGTTTCACTTTCATCTATGTAGTTTGCTTGTTTATTCAAGTCAGCTTTGTCTTCTATAACCAAAATGAAATCGCCTGATTTTGCCGTAAATTCTGGAAATCCAACCCTGCCAGTACCTTTTTTAGACGAAGTTTTAAGTGCTTCATGTATTTCTGCAATATTACTTCCGTTTGGGGTAAATTCAATTTCAGCAGACCTTAAAAGATTGCCTATGTGAAAATCTAGTTTTTTTTCATTTTTGGTCATATTTATTTGGAGTTTAAAAATTTATCTAATTCAGACTGTGTTATTCTGTATTGTCTACCAGCCTTTACGGACTTAATTTTACCAGCCCGAATCCACCTATAAACAGTTAGATAGGCTACCTTTAGCATTTTGGCGACTTCCTCTATTGAATAGTATTGCTCCATATTTGCTTATTTATCATTGTTTAACACCAAATTACATTTTATCTTTGTAATTATCAAGTTTAATTGTTTCAAAAGCTTCTACGGCTTCCCTTACGGTTTTAAATATATCATTACTTTTGCCGTATTTTAAAGCCTGCATTTCTTTGTTTAATCTATACCATTGCGTCTTTCCGTGTCTGCTTGTTATTTTTCTAAATTCCCTTACCCCTATTTCTTGTATTAAGGCTTTTGCTCCTATCAATTTCAATAATTGGCTATATTTCAATTTTGGATTGTTGATCTCCAAGTCAATTGTAAATTTTTGCAATGTGTCGCATTCTGTTGTTAATATTTTTGGATATATCCTTTCAATATCATCAATAGTTGATAATAATACCTCTCTTGATACTTCTTTGCTGAACAAATCGTTAAAATTCCTTTCCTTCCCTTGCAAATGATACTTTTTCAATATTTGTTGCAGTTTTTTCCTGCTTCCTATTCTTACTTCAATTCTAAGCACTTCAAAGGGCTGCTTTACTTCGTATGTATCAAATAGGCTTAATTGCGTGCAGTTGTCTTTTTCAATAGCTTTTTTGTCAGATTTTTTAGCCTGTTCTAAATCTTTCAGCTTATCGTAAATGGTAACTTCGTAGTCATTGCTTCTGTACTTTATGGAATGCCCTTCATTCCTAAAATCCGTTTGATTCGTATCAAACCATTGATTGACATTGATTTTCTGAAATTCTTTTAGGTATGTGTAAGGCGTTGAATGATCTGTTAGGATGATGTTTTTTGAGTAGTGAATTGTTGAAATGTTTGCATTTGCAAGCTTTTTTATGTCTTTCACCTCTACTCCCATAATATAAAGAGCGTTTTTGAGCTTCCAGCATATATCCCCAAAATTCGGCTCTTCCACTTCATTAAAATTATTCCCGTATAATAACTTTGGTACGGAAAATTCCACTTTTAAAAAGATCATGAATCCTCCAGCCCTTAAAGCCTTCATCAATGTCAATCTTGGCAAATAGCCGTATTTCAATGTTTCATCTTTCGTTGGATTATTGATTGCCTTAAATGGTGATCTGCCAGTTACCTTGATGTATGGCGGTTCATAGAGGTTTTTCGTGCAAGGCGAAAACTTGTTATGATCTAGGATTCTATAATCCGTTTCCGATAGTGTTATTGATACTGTGTCTATCATTTTTCATTACATCTTTAAATTTTTTACTAACTTCGGCTTCAATGAATTTACCTATCTGCTGACTGATAGGATGAAAAATATTTAAATCCTTTGAACCTAGTTTTTTTGTTGGATAAACAAGCCTTATTGTTCCGTCTTGTCTTGTAAACAATGCTATTGAGCTACAATAAATCGCTTCATACAGGACGAAACTGCAAAAGGCTCTTAAGCCATTATTCGGCTTTACTGGTGTGATCTGTATTTCGCTAACTGTTTGCATTATTTTTCTTTTTTAAATTTTGATCTATTTCAATAAATATTTGGAATAACTTTAAAAGCCGTGCCTTTTCTGCTGGCGTTTTGCAAACTGAATCCTGTTGAGCAGATAAGATATTATGTTCTTGTGGAATTTGCTTTGAAGAGCAAGAATCGTTCAAAATGCTTACAATTTATTTAGTTATGTAAGCACTATATTGTCTGATCTACTTAAGCTGACTTATTTATTTATCAAATAGTGTTTTTACCCAAGCTCCTATACCTGCAGCTACAAGTGTCCACGATAATAAAGCGAACTTACCCCATGCTGACCTTACAAACGCCTTCCAGTCTTGCTGAAAAACCTCTTTAATAAGTCCATTCAATGATTCCCTAGCTTTGGGGTCTGTGGCTATAATTTCTTGAAGGAGCTCTCTTAGTAAATCCTTCACGGATGTTTGGGTTTTTGCCGCTGCACAAAACACTTCAGCAAATTGATCTGGTCGTTCAATTTTTTCTTGAGCACTTTTTAAACCCAAAAATTCTTCTGTACTAAAAATATCATCCTTCTTGTTGTTTCCCATGGCTGATTTGGTCTGTTATAAGTAAATCCTCTTTTGGAAAAACCTCTGTTTCGCTACCGTCAACCGAAATCTTAAGTGTATTCTTTTCGGCTTTCAATAAAACAGCCATAGCAAACTTAAGAAGGCTAGATTTATCCTTGAATTTCCATTTTTGCTGAATATCATTCAGTGCTTTTAAATCCCCATTGTCAAATTCAATAGCTAGAGAGTCTTCTCCTTCGATTTTTTTCTGTATTTCTCCTTCATTTATAGCCATTGTGGGGTATTTATTCTAGACCTACTATACTATATATATAAGGAGTGCTTCAATATTAAATTCATACTCTGGCTTCCATCATTCGCTTAATTGTTCAGTTAAATCTTCCAAGTAGTATCTGAGCTATGAAGAGTTAATTACATAAAATTAAGCTTATATTTGGGATTAAAGCGAACCTCATTTTTTGACATAAGAATTATGTTTTTTATTCCTGCCTCAAATCCTATTTTTCTAGACAGCTGGAAAGATGAATTGGAATAACGCTTATTCAATTTTACTTGACCTTCTTTCCCTAAAGACTCATAAGAATGATCTATGCTTTCGGCAATTTCAGAAAAGCTCAAGTCAAAATCAATTGGTTTTTCCTTCATTAGTACCTCAAATAAATCAAACTGGAATTTTGCCTTTTTAAGATCAATGTTAGCATTATTAACAGTAAGAATTTTAGCCTTCAAATCTAAAGATATATTGATTTTATCCGCAACATGATTCTTCAAAAACGCCTCTGGATTAGGCACAAAAAGGGCTAATAAATCTTTCTTGAGTAATTTTGCTTCCCAGTACTTAGAAGGAGCGCCCCATTTTTTAATTGCTACCCGTTTTTTAATATCTAGATATTTGAGAATAGCTATAACATCAAAATCTTCACTATTAAAAAGCTCAAGTGGGATTCTAATAGCGCCATTTATGAATTTAAAATCAACCAGTTTTTCTTCAATAAAAATTGAGTCATCTTGTCCGTAAAAATCCTTAAATTCCTTGATGAAGTACTTGTTGAAACCTTTTTCAAAGAAAAGAGCTTTATTCTTATCAAAAGAAAAGCTAAGAGCAATTGATTCCCCTGCGTAAAGTAGCAAATCATTGAGATAATCACCCTTTACTTTGTCAAATTCAGTTTCAAAACAATCATTAAAATTTTCAATACCATAATCCTCAAATCTATCTAGTTTAAACTTTAAGTTTAAAGCATTCTGCTTAATTCCAAGATAATAATTCAAATCAAACCCAAAAGATTCAATAAACCCATCAACATCATAATCTGGAATATCCTTTGTTTCTCTAACAAGATATTTCAAAAGCTTAGGTAAGCAATATTTTTCATCAAAATAAACTTTATCAACCTTAACAAAATCTAATTCCCTTATAATAGATAAGATGAAATCACATTGATTCATATAATCATGAAGTCCATCAAATTTATTCAAATCAACACGACCTTTATCGCTCAAGAACTTGGTAAATTCATTAAAAGTAACAACCTCCCTATCTTCCTTAGCAAATTCGATTAAAAGAAGAATAGTAATTAGGGCTAGATCGTTTCCTATATAGCCCTCAAAAGGGTTATTTTCGCTTTGCTCTATATTCTTAATAACATCACTACCTTGCTTAATCATTTCATTACATTTTAGTATTTTGACTTTTTCAGCTCTTATTATACTCACTTTTCACACTTAAATAAAACGATAGAAATGCAATCTTGCAAATAGTCTAGCTAACCTACAAAGCTAAAAGACTTTGAATGTTTTCCGTGTTGACTTTAAAATCTATTTTGAGGTTTAGGAACAAGTCCAATAAGTCACCCCATATAAATCTTTTTTAAGTTTGCTTTTTTTCCTTTGATTCGATAGATTTAGCTCTATTAATTTTTGACATATGAATAAAATACCAGATGCAAATCTAAAGATGGACAAGGCAGTAGAAAGGAAATACGTTTCGATTAGTGAAGTTGGTGAAAGTGGTAAAGATAGAATTACTAATACTGATGCTCAAACAATTTATTGCTACAGAAGTGTTAATGGTGAGTGGATTCCTGAGCTGAGAGGTAGATTGAATAACGATATAGTTGGTTTAAATCATAGAATTCGAGATTTTGTTAAAAATGCTGCAACTGGTGATCAGATGCTTTTAAGAGGTAGTAACTCTTTTGGTAATATGGATGCTTTGAGATTCATATCGCCTGGCATTGCAACAGAGTATCCAGACTCCTCTACTGCTAGCAAAGTATTCGCAACAATTGGATCTCGTACCGATGAGAATGATTTTGGCTTAGTACCAAGAACTAATTTTGAGAATCACGGTTTGATAACTGATAATGATAAAATTTTGAGATTAAATATGGCGTCAAGAGCAGTACAGCCACTAACACCCGGAATGATGACTGGTGCTGAAATTGGTAAAACTCCCTCAAAGTATGTTGGGAAAACCGTACCTGGCATGAGTAGTCCCATCACAGAATCTGATTTAAATAATACCCCACTAGCTTTTGAAGCTCACACGACAGATACAACTACTATAATGCAGTTTGTGGATGGCAAGTGGGTGTACGAAGTTTTACCTGATGGTCTTTATGCTGAATCACCAATGGTGGCTAGTGATAGCTATGCTGGTGGATTTATTACCGGAATACCTGTTTATAAAGGCAAAGATGGTATTTATGCCTTTAGGCTAAACGATCATTTAGTAAGAGCTTCTAGGGATGGTGGTCATGTAGGGATTAAACATTTGGATGAAGAAGCTTTGGCTATCGGCCTATCTGCACAAGTAAAAGCTGATCAAAGATGGATCCCGAATACGGGTAATGTTGCTGGTAATAGATATTACGTGCGTATGGTTGGTAAAAATACTGTTATTGGTCCCCCACTTGCTGGAGATAGCAAAGAGGTGAGAATTATGGGAATGCCGGTTGGTCCCTATAAAGATAAGGAAATGCTTACCGTTGTATGGATGGATAAACCAAGGCCAGTAGCCGCACAAACGGCTTTTCACAAATTATCTTCAAACTATAAT
>Ga0066649_10002687_pt1 | contig 10523 bp, 9 predicted proteins | sample CryGey132114_all_FD_59538 | JGI IMG/M metagenome (GOLD analysis project Ga0066649, IMG submission 59538) | Groundwater microbial communities from aquifer - Crystal Geyser CG22_combo_CG10-13_8/21/14_all | ecosystem: Environmental > Aquatic > Deep subsurface > Groundwater | place: USA: Utah: Grand... | reverse complement strand
GAAGTGGAAGAAGAAAAAAGGAAAAAAGCGATTGAATCTTTGGCTGAGAATTATCAGAAAAGAGAAAAGGAAACGGAAAAAGAGATCTTGGAAAAAAAGGACGAGTTGGAGGATGAGTTTAAGAAAAACAAAAGCGAACTTTCGGAAAAAATTAAAAACAAAGAAGCTTTGGCGATGGCAGAAAAAGAGTTGGAATTGACCAAAAAACAAAAAGAAAAATGGCTTAACGATCGTTGGCAGACAGAGCTTAATCAACTGAAAGAAGAGCTATTGATTCTGACGGAAAGAGTCCGCGGCCTGAAAAGACTTTCCACCATTTCCGAGGAAGATTATTTCCGCCTTAAGGATGTCGGGGCGACCAGCTTTTTTAGGGTAGCCATGGGGGCGGAAAGTGTTCTTGCCGCCTTAAAACAAATTGACCTGAAAAAATTGGCCAAAGAGCTTAAAGAAGAAAGCCAAAAGTCTTCCGGGCAGCACTATATTAAAGCCGTTAAAAGGTTAAGACTGGTGGAAGGAATGCTGCGGTCCGACCAGGAACCGTCCTGGCTGGTGATGACGGTGTTGCCGGTAATTCCGCCCGATCTTCGGCCGATGGTCCAGTTAACCGGCGGTCGTTTTGCTACCAGCGATTTAAATGATCTCTATCGTCGGGTAATTAACCGCAATAACCGGTTGCGTCATTTGATGGATTTAGGGGCTCCAGAAATAATTCTCAGGAACGAAAAAAGAATGTTGCAGGAGGCGGTTGACTCTTTGATTGATTCCACCAAAAGCGTCCGGGAGAAGAGAAACAGAAAAACCCCGGCTTTGCGTTCTTTGTCTGATATGCTGAGGGGGAAACAAGGACGATTCAGACAAAATTTACTGGGTAAGAGAGTGGATTATTCCGGCCGTTCAGTAATTGTGGTCGGTCCGGAATTAAAGCTAAATCAGTGCGGTTTACCCAAAGAGATGGCCTTGGAAATGTTTAAGCCGTTTGTTTTAAGGGAAATGATTGTTCGTGGTACGGCTCCCAATGTCAGAAGCGCGAAAAATATCCTGGAGAGAAGACCGCCGGAGGTTTTTGATATTTTGGAAGAGATTACCAAGAACCATCCGGTTTTATTAAATCGGGCGCCGACTTTACACAAGTTAGGCATTCAGGCTTTTTATCCAATTTTAATTGAGGGTAGTGCGATTCGGATTCATCCTTGTGTTTGCCAGGGATTTAATGCCGATTTCGACGGCGACCAGATGGCGGTTCATGTACCGCTTTCGCAAAAAGCTCGAGAAGAAGCGATTGCTTTAATGATGCCGGACGATAATATGTTGCGTCCGGCTGACGGCACGCCCATCAATACGCCCGACCGGAAGGAAATTGCTTTGGGTATTTATTACCTGACTTCATTTGATATTACTTTGTCTTTGGTGGAAGGGAAAGTTTATTCCCCAAAAGAAGCCATACTGGCTTACCAGTGCAAAAAAATTGGTTTAAGACAACCGATTAAAGTACAGATTTCCGGTCATGAAGTGGCGGAAACTTCGGTGGGTCGTTTACTCTTTAATGAAGCTTTGCCGGAAAGTTTGCGTTTTGTTAATATTCCGGTTCAACAAGGAACCATTAAACAACTCTTTACCAAAGCCCTAAAGCAGTGTGAACACAGTGAAGTTTTGACTTTAACTGATAGTCTTAAGGATTTGGGCTTTTTTGCCGGCACCGTTTCCGGAATTTCTCTTTCCGTCCGGGATTGCCAGATTAGTCCGGATAAAGAGGCGATTATTGGGGCTGCCGATAAAAAAGTGGCGGAAGTAGAGGAAACTTACCGCCAGGGCTTGATTACCTTGGAAGAACAAAAAAGACTGGTGCGGGGTATTTGGATAGAAACGACTGAAGAACTGGCTGAGAAAACCTGGCAGATTATTGACCCGGCCAATCCGGTTAAATTAATTATCGACGCGAAGGTTGGCCGTGTTTCCAAGGATACGATTAAACAAATTTCCGCCATGAGAGGACTGGTGGTCGATCCGATGGGGAAAATTGTTGATCTGCCGACCAAGAGTAATTTCAGACAAGGGCTTTCGGTTTTTGAATACGTAACGACTGCCAGGGGTTCCCGTAAGGGTTTGACCGATTCGGCTCTTAAAACTTCTGACGCCGGTTATTTAACCAGAAAACTGGTGGATGTTTCCCACGAAGCAATTGTTAGGGAGGAAGACTGCGGTACTAAGGAAGGCATTGAAATTTCCAAAGAAGGGACGCGGGCTAAGGCTTTTGGTGCTAGAATTTTAGGCCGTTTCTTGGCGGAGCCGGTAGTTGATCCAAAAACCAAGAAGGTTCTTTTCAAGAGAAATGAAGAATTGGATGAACAGAAAGTAAAAGAGATTGAAGAGAGTGAAGTTCAAAGCGTGACCGTGCGTTCCCCACTAACTTGCCAAGCCCGTCATGGAATTTGTGTTAAATGTTATGGTTGGAATTTTGCTAACCGCAAAGTAGTCGATATTGGCGTGCCGGTGGGAGTTTTAGCGGCCCAGTCGATTGGAGAACCCGGAACACAGTTAACCTTGCAAACCAAACATAAAGCCGGAGTGGTTGGTTTGGATGTCACTCAAGGCTTACCAAGAGTCACCGAACTTTTTGAAATCAGAATGCCCAAAAATGTCTCTCCTTTAGCCGAGATTTCCGGGAAAGTGGAGGTGACCAGTGAAGACCAAGGGTATCGAATTGTGATTACCGAAAAGAAAAAAGGCGGGGAGAAGAGAGAGTACTTAATTCCCTTAACAAGTACGCTTCAAGTGGAAGACGGCGGTGAAATTGCGGCTGGGGCGCAACTCTCTTCCGGAGCTTTGGACGTCAGAAATGTTTTGCAAATTAGAGGGTTAAGGGAAGCGCAGAGTTATTTGGTTGATGAAATTCAAGCAGTATATGATTCACAAGGGATTCCCATTAACGATCGTCATTTTGAAACGGTCGTCAGAATGATGAGCGAAAATGTCAGAATAAAAAATCCGGGTAGCACCGTCTTTTTGCCGGGCGATTTGGTAAATAAACAACGGTTGGAAGAGGAAAATAAACTGGTAAAGAAAGAAAAAGGCACGCCGGCAATAGCGGAACAGATTATTTTGGGCATTACCAGGGCAGCCTTATTTACCGAATCCTGGCTTTCGGCCGCTTCCTTCCAGGAAACCAGTAATGTTTTGGCTGATGCGGCCATCATGGGTAAAGAAGACAAACTTTTAGGCTTGAAAGAAAATGTTATTATCGGCCGCTTAATCCCCGTTAACAAGGAAAGGGCCATGATTAAGCCTTGAAGCTGGGGTTAGATTTTGTTAAAATAGCCACTGATGCCAACCATTTCGCAATTAGTTCGTAAAGGTAGAAAAAAACTGGCCAAAAAAATAAAAGCCACGGCGTTGCGGCGTTCCTTTAATGCCAGAACCCGTCGGATGAACGATTCCTTAAATCCGCAAAAGCGGGGGGTGGTAACTTTAGTAAAGACTCTAACACCGAAGAAACCAAATTCCGCCTTGCGCAAAGTCGCTCGGGTCAGACTTTCCAATAAACAGGAAGTAACCGCCTATATTCCGGGTATCGGTCACGACCTTTCCGAACATGCCATTATTATGATTAGAGGCGGCCGGGTTAAAGATTTGCCGGGAGTTAAATACCATATTATCCGCGGAAAATTTGACACTTCCGGCGTAGTCGGCAGAAAAAGCAGTCGTTCAAAATACGGAGCAAAGGCTGAAGGCGGTAAAGTTTTCGCTAAACCGGCGGCGGCTCCTACCGCTTAATATTGTTGTTAAAATTTAATCTTTGATTTTTTAAAATGCCAAGATCAGGACAAGTTAAAAAAAGAGAGAGCCTACCAGACGCAATTTTTGGGGATAATTTGGTGGGGAAAATGATTAACCGGGCTATGCGCAACGGTAAAAAATCAGCGGCGGAAAAGCAGGTTTACCATGCTTTGACAATTATCAAAACAAAGTTAAATCAAGATCCTCTTTTAGCTTTTCACCAAGCGATTGAAAATGTTAAGCCGCCAATGGAAGTCCGTTCCCGACGGGTCGGCGGAGCTGCTTATCAAATACCGACTCCAGTTAGAGGAGACCGCAAAGAATCACTGGCTATTCGCTGGATAATTATTTCTGCGCTTAAACGGCCGAGTAAAGAATTCCATTCTTTTGCCGAAAAATTGGCGGCCGAACTTCTTGATGCATATAACAATGTTGGCGGAGCGGTTAAGAAAAAAGAAGATACTCTCCGTATGGCAGAAGCGAATAAGGCGTTCGCACACTTCCGCTGGTAGAGCCTTATGAAGCCCTGTTAACCGCTCCGTGAGCCGTGTTCGAATAGAACAAAAAGGCGAACGGTAAGGTTATGTAGGGCAAACAAAGCCTTCAGTCATTTTAGATGGTAGTTTCACCTTTTTACGACTGTCACGACAAGGTGCTTTTAAGCAGGGAAAAAGCATGGCCGACTTCTTTATTTTCCAAAATGACGGTGAATTCGGAGAAAGTAGAAACTACTTCAACAACATTGATTCCTTCCCAAGCAAGATATTTAAGAATTGTGTAGTAAACACCAGGGGTAAGAACTGTTTTGCCCGGCAAGCGGATAGTAATGGAAGAGAGATTGTCAAATTGAGAAATAACCTTTCCTTTCCCTAGAATTTCCTCAATTCTTTCTTTTAACTCTTTGCTGATAATAATGGTAGTTTCAAAAACTCCTTGAGTAATAGTCAGAAAATATTTTTTAGTTTCTTCGGCCTCTTTGATGATTTTTTTGTGTTTTTCTATAGAAAAATCCGAGTTGAGCACAGTAAACTCAGCCAAATTAGATCTGGCAATAAGATCATGGCTTTTTCCCAATACATCTTTAATTCGGGAAGCTGACCGAAGTGTTTTCGGCAGTCTTTTTAGAGCCATGAGAATTGCCCCTTCTTTTACTTCTTTAAAAGTCAGCTCTCTAACCTCTGGAAGAATCAAACGAGCCAATGAGGATAAATTTATAAGCTCTTGTGAGAAAGCTTCTTCAATAAAGGGTCTTTTTTTAAGAATTTGTTCAACAGCGGAAGGAACCGTGATCATGTTAATAATTTAACAAATTGTATTGAAAATGTCAAGATACTTTAAAAATTTGACATTAAGTTAAGGGCAGGTAAAATCATTGGTAGCTATTAATTTAGTTTTTAATAAATTTTATGTCAAAAAAAGTTGCCGTTTGCCCAATTTGCGATGCCCAAGTTAGTCTTGCTCAAGATGTAGAGGAATCAGAGATAATTACCTGCTCTGATTGTCGTTCCCGATTAGTGGTGGAAAAGGTCAAAGGCAGTAAAGTTAGTCTTAGTAAAGCTCCTGAGGTGGAGGAGGATTGGGGGGAATAAACCATGAAGCCGACTATCGGTATTTTTCATTCGACTATTCGTGCTGACGAAAAGCTGATTATTGAAGCGGCGGGGGAAAGAGGCGTTAAAGTCAAATTGATTGACATCAGGGAGGAAATATTCGACCCGAAAAATTACAAAGTTGATTTCGACATTGCCTTGGAAAGGTCTGTTTCTACGGTTAAAGGAATGTATGCCACAGATTTTTTAGAATCACTGAGGGTAAAGGTAGTAAATTCGTCTGCAGTTGCCAGAGTTTGTGAAGATAAATTTTTAACCTCCCTTTCCCTGCTTAAATCAGAAGTTCCTACTTTGAAGTTTGCAGTGGCCTTCAATTTTGCACAGGCCGCTTTAGCGGTTAAACATTTAGGAGGTTTTCCTATTGTTGTCAAGCCTCCCCTGGGTTCTTGGGGTAGACTTTTAGCTAAAGTTAATGACCTTGATAGCCTAGAAACAATTATTGAGCACAAAGAGGTTTTAGGATCACCCCAACAAAAAGTTTTTTATCTTCAGGAGTATATCGAAAAGCCCGGCCGCGATATCCGCTCTTTCGTTATAAGAGGAGAGACTGTTTGCGCTATTTATCGAAATTCTTCTCATTGGATTACCAATACCGCTTTGGGAGGAGAAGCGACAAATTGTCCGGTCACGAGTGAACTGGCTGAAATTTCCAGAAAGGCGTCAGAAGCAGTTGGGGGCGGAATATTAGCGATTGATATTATCGAAACAAAAGATGGACTGAAGGTGAACGAGATAAATCATACCATGGAGTTTAAAAATTCTGAAGCTCCTACCGGTGTCAGCATTTCCGGGACAATTGTTAATTATTGTTTGCAACAACTTAAGAAAATGTGATTGAAGTTTCAATTTTAGGAGGATCAGGTTACGCTGGAGGCGAATTACTCCGTCTTTTATTGTTCCACCCAGAAGTCAAAGTTAAACAAATAACCAGTCAGCGTTTTTCAGGACAACCTGTCAGTTTAATCCATCCGAATCTAAGAAGTGTTTGCGATCTTGTTTTTTGTCAAGCAGAAGAGTTAAAGCCTTGTGATTTGCTTTTTGTGGCCTTGCCGAACGGAGAATCAATGAAGTATATGGCCAAATTAAAAAAGCTATCTGCTAAAATTATTGATTTGGGTGCTGATTTCAGATTAAACGATCCTCGGGTGTGGAAAAGTTATTATCATACTCCTCATCTCTTGCCAAAACTTATGGGTAAGTTTACTTACGGTATTCCAGAAATTTATAAAGAGCAGATAAAGAAGGCTGATTTAGTTGCCGGACCAGGATGTGAGGCAATTGTTTCTATTTTAAGTCTTTATCCATTTATTAAAAACGATTTGATTAGAAAAGATTTAATCATCATTGATGCAAAAATGGGTAGTTCTCAATCCGGCAATAAGGCGACTCCTTCTTCTCATCATCCGGAAAGAGCCGGAGCAGTTAGGTCTTACCAGCCGGTTGGTCACCGCCACGTCGCCGAGATAGAGCAAGTTCTTAATGAATTTGGCCAAGACGTTGTGGTAAATATCTCAGCAACGGCAATAGAAATGGTCAGAGGGATTTTAGTTACTATTCATACGTTCTTGAGGGATGATGTCTCTGAAAAAGAAATCTGGAAGGTCTTACGAAACGAGTATAAAGATAAACCTTTTATCAGAATTGTCAAAGAGGAACAAGGCCTATATCGTTTTCCTGAACCAAAAATACTGCAGGGAACTAATTTCTGCGACATTGGTTTTGAAAAAGAGATTCGCGGAAACCGTTTAGTTATCTTGGGCGCGATTGACAATTTGGTTAAAGGCACCGCGGGTAACGCGGTTCAGTGCATGAATTTAATGTTTGGTTTTAATGAGATATTATCATTGGAGTTTCCGGGCTTACACCCGATTTAAATTTATGTTGATAGTTAAAGTTGGTGGCGGAAAAAATATTAATTGGGATTATATTGCGGAAGATCTTGTCAATTTAATTAAAAAAGAGAAGGTTGTTCTTATTCATGGAGCAAGTAGTCGACGGGACGAGATTGCCAATTTGCTTAATCGTAGGACAAAGACGGTTGTTTCTCCTTCTGGTATCAGTAGTGTTTACACGGACAGTGAAGCCTTGGAAGTCTTTTTAATGGTTTACGCAGGGTTAGTTAATAAACAAATTGTCGCTAATCTGCGTCAATATGGTCTTAATGCGGTTGGGCTTTCGGGGGTGGATGGAGGACTTTGGCAGGCAAAAGCAAAAAAGGAAATTTTTATTAAAGAGGGTAAGAAAGTCAAACTGTTAAAGAATAATCTAACCGGGAAGGTAAAAGAAATTAATATTGGTCTAATAAATCTTCTCTTGGATAACAATTATTTACCAGTTATTTGTCCTCCGGCAATAAGTTACGAGAACGAGATTGTTAATACTGATAATGATTGGGCAACAGCCGTTATGGCGGGTTCATTAAAAGCTGAGGAAATTGCAGTTCTTTTTGAAGCTCCGGGATTGTTGAGGAATGTTTCAGATAAGAAGACGCTGATTGAAAGAATTGACAAAAATAGGCTAGAAGAATATTTGGCCTATGCCAATGGCAGAATGAAAAAGAAAGTTTTGGGTGCGAAAAAAGCCTTTGATCTTGGAGTAAAGAAAATTTATTGGGGCGATGGCCGGATAAAAAATCCGATTTCGTCTGCCTTGGCAGGGAAAGGAACAGTGATACTTTAAAATGAAAGATTTTCAATTTTTGCAGCAAAAATATTTGGTTAATACTTACCCAAACCGTCAATTGGTATTAACAAAAGGCGAGGGAATGTATCTTTATGATGAGAATGGAAAAAAGTATCTTGATATGATGAGCAATTATGGAGTAGATATTTTCGGTTACAACCACTCGTTTTTACTGGAAAAACTGACCGGACAACTAAAAAAACTTTCTACACTTCATTGCAGTTTTAACAATGACACTCGCGCTTTGGCAGCTGAAGCTTTGGTGAAAAGATGTGGGGGCGGTTTAGTTCAGGTGTATCTTTCCAACTCAGGAACAGAAGCAATTGAAGCCGCTTTAAAATTTACAGTTTTAGCAACAGGTAAAAAGAAATTTATTGCTTGCCGCAATGCATATCATGGCAAGACACTGGGATCTTTGTCAGCAACTTCAGAAGAAAAATATCGAGCACCTTTTGAGCCGTTGCTCTGGAATTTTAATCATGTTTCTTATGGTGATTCTCAAGAACTAGAAAAAGCGGTTGATGAGAAAGTAGCGGCCTTTATTGTCGAACCGATTCAGGGCGAAGGGGGAATAGTTTTACCCGATAAAAATTATCTGACAAAGGTGAGGAAGATTTGTGATCGAACAGGGATTTTACTCGTACTGGATGAGATTCAAACGGGAGTGGGTCGGACTGGATACTTTTTGGCTTCTCAAAAAGAAAAAATTAACTATGACATTGTTTGTTTGGGAAAAGGATTGGCTGGTGGAATACCGATAGGGGCAACTTTAGTTTCTCAGAAGGTGGCAGGAAAAATTCCCAAACTGATTCACAGTTCCACTCTTGGCGGCAATCCTCTTGCTTGTGCTGGAATACTGGCGGTTTTGGAGTTGCTGAATGAAAAAATGCTTAAAAGAGTGAGAGAACTTGGTGATTCTTTCCTTGAGCAGTTGAGAGAAATCAGATCTCCTTTAGTCAAAGAAGTACGCGGCAGGGGCCTAATGATCGGTCTTGAAATTAGAGACAGGAGGAATGAAATTTTAAAACAGCTTCAGACAAACAAGATTCTGGCCATACCTGCGGGAGAAAATGTTGTTCGTTTCTTGCCTTCTTACATTATTGAAAGTGAGCATCTGGATTTTGTTATTGATAATTTAAAGAAAATTTTAAGGTCTTAGATGTGCCGTTTTTTAATCGCTAAATTTGAAAGTCCGACAAATTCGGGAAAAATTTTGAAAGAATTTTCTTTGATGGCCAAAAACAGCCAGGCTTTTGACGGTGATTGGCAAGGTGACGGTTGGGGAGTTTCTTGGATTGACGAAATAGGCAGCTGGCAAACCAGAAAATCTCTTTTACCAATATGGGAAGGAGAAAAATTGTTTGCCAGCTTTCCCAAAACTTCTTTTCTCGCAGTTCATGCGAGAAGCGCTTCTTTTCCCGACCAAAAAGACATCATTGAATATAATCAACCTTTTGTGGAAGAACCCTATCTCTTTGTCTTTAACGGACTTTTAAAAAAAGTTGCTCTTTCTTCTTTGCCGGGAAGAATAGGTAGCCAGAAAATCTGGTTCTTGTTGAAGAAATTGTTGAAAAGGTTAGAACCCAAAGAGGCGCTTTTGAAAATTAAAACAGTTTTATTAGAAAATACTGAAAATATACAGGCTCTCAATATTGGTCTTTGTGATAAGGGGAAAATTTATTCTTTATGTTATTTTTCTAAGTACCCTGATTATTACCAATTAAGACATTTTCAAAACTCAGACGTAAAAATAGTTTGCTCAGGGGAATTAAGAGGATATGGCGAGTTTAAACCTTTAATTGTAAACGAAGTCTCGGAAATATAATTTTGGAAACGAGACACTCACAGGGTAGCCGACGCCAACGAAACTTTTGTTCACTTCAGGTAGTAATTTTCCTCTTTTCTTTTTCTTACCTTTCTTTTGTGTTACTCTTAATCTAAGGAAAGGGCGCCTTTGTTAAAACTTCGGCGACCCAAAAGGAGGTGAAAAAAATGTATAAAGTCCAAAAAAAAGACGGTCGGCTGGAAGACTTTGACCGCAACCATGTTTATCAAAGCGTGATAAAAGCGGGCGGGACAAATGAAGAAGCGGAAAAAGTAACCGTAGCGGTGGAATCCTGGTTGCCGGGAGCCGTTGTTTCCGGAGTGGTTACGACCCAAGCTATTCGTGAAAAAGTTCTTGATCTTCTAAGAACATTTAACCCGGTTGTCGCCGGAGATTTTGAAGTATTCAAGAAACAAATTTGAGTGATTTTCGGGAAGGGTTATAATAATAGGGGGAAATATGAAAGTCTTGGTAACGGGCGGGGCTGGATTTATTGGATCCAATTTAACCCAAAAATTACTTGATTTAAAGAATGAAGTAATTTGTGTTGATAATTTGGATCCCTACTATGATCTTCGGATAAAGAAAGAAAATATTAAACCATTTTTAATGCTTCGCAATTATCACTTTTA
>Ga0066649_10002685_pt1 | contig 10524 bp, 9 predicted proteins | sample CryGey132114_all_FD_59538 | JGI IMG/M metagenome (GOLD analysis project Ga0066649, IMG submission 59538) | Groundwater microbial communities from aquifer - Crystal Geyser CG22_combo_CG10-13_8/21/14_all | ecosystem: Environmental > Aquatic > Deep subsurface > Groundwater | place: USA: Utah: Grand... | reverse complement strand
AATACAACAACAAGCTCTACGATGAAGATAATTTCTACTTTGCCGATGCCGCAATCGCTGAAATTCTCACTTTCGATATGGTGGAAGGAGACATGAAAGAGGCATTGAGCCAGCCAGGATCTGTAGCCATTTCGGATGAAATGGCTTTCAAATATTTTGGCAATGAAGATCCGATAGGTAAATCGATCAATTTTCTTTCTCAAGCAGATTTAATTGTCAGAGGTGTTTTCAAAAAATTGCCCCATAATTCTTCGTTGACAATAGATATGATAAGCGAAATGACGCCTTTAGAGGCTTTTTATGGTGGAAGAGAAGCCATGATGCAAAACTGGGGGAGCAATAATTTCGCAACTTTTTTCACCCTAAAACCCGAAGGTCGTATTGATGAAATTGAACGAAGAATACCCGATTTCTTGACCAAGCACCTAGGAGAGAATGCCAATTCGTGGACCGCACTTCATATTCAAAAGCTGACGGATATTCACCTTCACTCAAATCTGGATGACGAACAAGGCCAAAATAGCGACATCAACTATGTTTATATTTTTGCCGCCATTGCCTTTTTGATTTTGGCCATTGCCTGTATCAATTATATGAACTTGGCCACGGCCCGTTCTGCCAACCGTGCAAAAGAAGTGGGCATGAGGAAGGTCTTCGGTGCGGGAAAAGGCAAGTTGATCAACCAGTTTCTAGTAGAATCCATCGTTCTTGTGTTTTTTGCCTTGGTTTTGGCAGTGGTAGCAACCGCATCAATTTTACCGTATTTCAGGTCATTTACTGGCCTTGAATTAGAATTTCAATTGCTTTCAAATCTCAAATTGGTTTCCATAATTTTAGGCAGTGCCATTTTAGTAGGTGTACTTTCTGGAAGTTATCCTGCCTTCTACTTGTCCTCTTTTCAACCCTTAAAAGTGCTGAAAGGGAAACTTACCAGCGGTGCCAAAAGTGGAGCACTAAGGCGTGTTTTGGTAGTGGTTCAATTCACGATTTCGGTGATCTTGATTGTATCTACTGTGGTGGTGTTCAATCAATTGGATTATATACAAAACAAGAAACTTGGTTACGACCGCGATCAAATGATGATCATGGGGGTGAGCCAACAAGTAGGCGATAACTATCAAGCCTTTAAAAATGAGCTTCTGACTATTCAGGGCGTTAAAAGTGTAGGCGGCTCAAGCAGGGTGCCATCTGGTCAATTGCTTGATTCTCAAGGAGCACAAGCCGAAGTGAATGGAGAAATGCTGCCTACTGAAATTGTCATAAAGATGTTGGGGGTTGATGCCGATTTTATTCCGACCTACCAAATGGAGCTGGCCAGCGGAAGAAATTTCTCAAAAGAATACGCTACTGACTCCGCTAACTTTATTCTGAATGAAAAATCTGTAGCCATTATTGGTTGGGAAAGTGCAGACGATGCCATTGGCAGAAATATGATTTATGGCGGGGTAAAAGGTAAAGTAGTTGGGGTAGTCAAAGACTTCCACTTTGAGTCGCTTCAAAGCACTATTTCGCCCATTATTTTACTGAATGCACCTAACAGAAGTAGAAACTTTTCCATCAAAATAGAAGGCACAAATATTAAGAGTTCGATTGAACAAATTGAAGCACTTTATTCAAAGTTCTCGCCAGACGCACCCTTGAATTACAATTTCTTAAATGATCGCTTTGCCAACCTATATACTTCGGAAACCCAAAGAAGTCAGTTGTTCACTATCTTTTCTGGCTTGGCTATTTTTCTGGCTTGTTTAGGTTTGTTTGGGTTAGCATCATTTACGGTTGCCCAACGCAGCAAGGAAATCAGCATAAGAAAAGTGCTCGGTGCATCTGTGAATCAAATCGTTGGCATTCTATCTAAAGAGTTCATCATCCTCATTGTGATTGCCATGTTCTTGGCCTTTCCTGTCGCTTGGTATTTTATGTCAGATTGGCTTTCAGGATATGCCTACAGAATTGATTTAGGAGCAGGTCCTTTTGTTTTGGCAGCGCTCATTTCTGGGGTAATTGCTTTTGTTACCATCAGCATTCAAACCTTGAAAGCGGCTTTTTCTAATCCTTCTGAAAGATTAAGAGACGAATAAAATTTTAATTGGGTGTAAAGCCGTTCCGACAGCTCGGATGGCTTTACATTTTTCAGAAATCGGAAGACCGACTCATCCAAAACACTAATGGCAGAAATTGATCGAAAAGCCAATATATACTGCCTTTTCAGCCTTATTTTGCCCAGTGGAATTCGAACATATTGGCCTGCCAAACCTCTGAACGGTTAGGTAGAATAAATTATTTATGGATTGCCTTATTGAGTAAAATTCGGTCGTTGCCTTTAAACCCAGCGTTCAAATACAGCTGATTTCCTGCGCTGTTATGGGGTTCTACTTCCAAGTGTAAAGTTTGTACACCAGCTTCTAGTGCTAAGGGTTCAAGTAATTTCAAAACCAATTTACCTATGCCCTTTCCCCTAAATCCTTCCTTAATAAAGAATTCATCTATAAAGGCATCTCGCCCGCCATATTCAAAACTAAAGCCAAAAGTCAAGGCCAAATAGCCCACTTTTTGATCTGAATATTCCACTAGCCAGAGCCTTCCAATTGAATTATCGCTGATGAGCTTATGCAAGTTTGGCCTTATACGCTCTGGCTTAAACGGGTAATGATCAATGGCATAAAAGTCCTTCATAAACTCCAATATCATTGGAATATCATTTTCGCAGGCTTGAATTAAATTAACCATAAGTCACTTGGGTTAGGAAATCAAAGCCTTGAAAGTTCAACTTTTATTCTTTTAGGAGCAGCGTCTTGCTCAATGACATACATGACACCGTAGAGATTTTTCTCGTCCCTACTTTCCAAATAAATTATACCAAATCCCGTATCCGATTCACCAGATGAAAATTCAATGGCCAAATGCCTGCCGAGTGGTATCAAAAAATAATCTGTTTCTACCGCTTTGCCGTTGGTCCAAATTCGCAAATTATTGCTCGACTGAAATTCAAAGGTCTTTCCATCGAGAAAACCTTCATCTTTTATCCTCCAAGAGGAATTGCCCAATTCCAGATCAAATTCTTGTGGAGCGTAGGGTGAAAAGTGATACTCGGTAGGGAATTCATCAATCACCGATCGCAATTGAAGCATTCCCTTATCATTGTATTTTCCGTAGAGGGTGTCGGCTTTAGATTCAAATGTCAATCGGTTGCCATTCTGAATCACCTTCCACTCTTCCTTTACATCGGCATAAAAGCTCACGGCCTTGCCATTGGGTAAAATCGTGAGCAACATAAGGCCTTGCTCTACAAAGCTTTCTATTTCTTCTGATTCATCTTTAATCACCAGGTCTACCCCATCTTCACCCATGGTCATTTCGGGAGGGGTAGAAACAATATATGCCAAAAGCCAATCCCCTTGAACCTGTTGAGCATTCAAAGCAACGGACAAAAGCGATAGAAGAACGAGGCAGAAATTACGCATGTCCGAATATACGCGAAATCGCATTAATGGATAAGCCCAGCAAGTTAAAAGACCTGAAAAAGCCCTTCTACAAATCGAACAAATGTGTGTTCAATTTTTGAAGTGCTTCTTCTTTATAGCTTCTATCTGTCAACAATGAAATGTTGTGACGGCTTCCTCCGTATGAAATCATTCGGATTGGAACGCTGGTCAGTGCTTCAAAAATATTATTGACCACGCCTTTGCGCTCCGCCACAAAATTACCCACTACGCAAATGATGGTTTGATTTCGGTCAACTTCTACGGTTCCGAATTTTTCTAACTCTGCTACGATTTTAGTTAAATAAGTAGCATCATCTATCGTCACAGAAACAGCTACTTCTGATGTCGTGATCATATCAATTGGGGTACGGTATTTCTCAAAAATCTCAAAAATCTTTCTCAAGAAGCCATATGCCAATAGCATACGAGTCGATTTGATCTTAATGGCCGTAATTCCGTCTTTAGCGGCCAATGCCTTTACATCGTCCGAAGTGGTAGCCGTACTGATGACAGTACCTTTTGCCTCAGGCTCCATGGTATTGAGCAAGCGCACGGTAATCCCCATTTTTTGAGCTGGCCAAATTGAGGCTGGATGCAGGATTTTCGCCCCGAAATAGGCCAACTCGGCTGCCTCGTCAAAAGAAAGCTCAGCAATTGGGAAAGTTTTGTCGACCACACGTGGATCGTTGTTGTGCATCCCGTCAATATCCGTCCAGATTTGGATTTCGGTGGCTTGAATGGCAGCTCCCACTAAAGAAGCGGTATAGTCACTGCCTCCACGTTGTAGGTTGTCAATTTCACCTTTAAAATTCTTGCAGATATACCCCTGAGTGATGAAAATTGAAGGTCCCTTTTCTTTTTCTAGTAAGGCAGTCAACTTTTCCGATATCAAATCCAAGTCTGGTTCATGCTCTTCGTTGGTGCGCATAAACTCCAAAGCAGGCAGCAATTTGGCATCCACTCCAATTTCTTCTAAATATAGGGTGAAGAGCTTGGTGGACATCAATTCGCCTTGTGCAAGAATATCACGATTGAGCGCTTCGTTAAAGGAAATCTTTAGCGTGATCAAAAGAAACTCGAAGTGCTCATCAATGATGGCCTTTGCTTCGGCCCTGAGTTCTTCCTTCTTAAGTAAATCCTGAATGAAGGTATAATAGTGCGCTCTAAGCGCTTCGATTTTAGCCTTGGCTTCGTCCTTATCGCTTTTGGCCAATGACTCGCCAATAGCGACCAAGGCATTGGTAGTGCCAGACAAAGCAGACAGCACAACAATTTTAGGCTCATTGTCTTTTGTGATTAGTTGAGCAACTTGATGCATTCGCTCCGGTTTCCCAACCGAAGTTCCTCCGAATTTTAATACTTGCATTGAAAACTGATGGGTAGTTTAGTTTCTATTTTTTTCGACTTAAAAGCCGAGCATTTTTATGGCCGTAATGGCAGCTTCATCACCTTTATTGCCGTGTTTTCCTCCTGCTCTGTCTAAAGCCTGTTTTTGGTTATTAGGGGTTAGTACACCGAAAATGACTGGCTTATTGTATTTCAAAGCCACATTTGTAATGCCATGGGCCACGGCATCGCAGATAAAATCAAAATGACGCGTTTCTCCCTGAATTACACAGCCAAGACAAATCACCGCGTCAATGTTCTTTTGCTCAGCCATCCATTGAGCGGCCAAAGTAAGTTCGAAGCTGCCCGGTACAGACTTGCGTATAATGTTATCCTTCGCAACTCCGTTGGCCACTAACGTCTCGTAAGCGCCTTGATAGAGCGATTCCGTTACTTCTTCGTTCCATTCTGACACGATCACGGCAAACTTCTTTTTGCTCATATCTGCCACGTTTTTACTGCTATAATCGCTGAGGTTCTTTAGGTTTGAAGCCATTTTTTTGATTTTCGATTTTATAAAATAAAAAAGGTAAGACCTTTCGACCTTACCTTCATTGCTAATTCTTTATCAGGAATTACTTTCCGGCAAGGCCTTCTAGGCGTGCCTTATGTTTCTTTGCGTTTACTATCTCTGAAGCACCAAAATACTCTGTGATGATTTTATCCAAAGGTTTAATGGCCGCTTCGAAATCTCCAAGCTTCTCGTAAGCCAAAGAAGCTTTCATTAAATAAGCTGGTGAGAAGAATTTGTCATCTACTTCCGCAGCTGCTTTTTCGTATTCATTCGCGGCATTGCTAAAGTTACCAAGCTCCATATAAGCGTCACCTGTTAAGGCATATCCGCGGGCTTGAACTAAATAATCATCATTGCTGAACGATTTTAGGTAATTCAAAGCTTCATCAAATTTTTGCTGCTTCAAATAAATTGCTCCTGCATAAAAACTAGAGAGGTTTGCTGCTTCTGTGCCACTATAAATATCGATGATACTTAAAAAACCAAGGTTTCTACCATCTCCGTTCAAAGCCAAATCAAGGCTATCTTGCTCAAAATAGTACTGTGCCTGAAACATTTCGTTCTGGCCATCGGCATTTTTTTGCGTTTTGCTATAATTGATGAAATAGATAACGCTGGCAATCACAATGATTACTAAACCAGCAATAGTCCCAGCAAAGCCTGCCGGACCCATTTCTTTCTTCATTTTATCTACAGAAGATCTGTCTTTTGAACTTGTTGTATGTGCTTCTTGAGAAGTCTTATTAGCCATCGCTTGAAAATTAGGTCGCAAATATAAGGAAAATGTTGAAAAACAACCGCTTAAATACTAATCCATAATGTATGGATAGTCTTCCTGAACGTAGACATCCTTGTACGCTTCAGAAGGATCTGGGTAGTTGGATTCTTCGGCAAATTTCACCGATTCTTCTACCTCAGCTTTGATTTTAGCATCAATCTCCTTTAAATCTTCTTCAGTAGCCCAGCCATTTGCCAAGATTTTGATTTTCACCATTTCAATTGGGTCACGGTCTTTGTATTCTTCGAGCTCTTCTTTGGTACGGTATTTTGCAGGATCAGACATTGAGTGTCCCTTGTATCGGTAGGTCCTGAACTCTAATAAAGTTGGGCCATCTCCTCTTCTGGCCCTGTCTGCCGCCTCTTCTACGGCAGTATGCACCGCCTCAGGATTCATACCATCGACTGGTGCAGAAGGAATATCATAAGATTCGCCCAAAGTGTATAGCTCGGTTACATTGGAGCTTCTGCCAACAGCTGTACCCATGGCGTAGCCATTGTTTTCAATCACAAAAATAACTGGCAATTTCCACAGCATGGCCATGTTCAATGCCTCATGGAAAGCGCCCTGACGCACAGCACCATCGCCCATCATACAAATGCAGAGGTTGCCAGTTTTGTTGAACTTCTCAGCGAATGCAATCCCAGCACCTAATGGTACTTGACCTCCAACGATGCCATGGCCGCCCATAAACCCAACTTCTTTGTCGAAGATGTGCATTGAACCACCCTTTCCTTTAGAAACACCTGTTTCTTTGGCCATCAATTCAGCCATAATTCTTTTCGGATCTGTTCCGAGTGCCAAAGGTTGGCCGTGATCTCTGTAGGCTGTAATCCATTTGTCACCTTTTCTTAAAGCAGAGGCAGAACCACTCGAGCAGGCTTCTTGACCAATGTATAAATGGCAAAAACCCTTGATTTTCTGTTGTCCATAAAGCTGACCTGCTTTTTCTTCGAATCTTCTCTGCAACAACATGTTCTCGTACCAGAACATGTAAGTCTCTTTTGAGAACTTGGTTGCCTTAGTTGCTTTTGCTTTAGATGTTGCTTTAGTTGCGGCCATTCGTCAATATATTTGAAGGAAATCAGCGTCTCCTTTATTTTACTTGTTTAAATCGGATTGCGAAAATAAGACAAAAACGATCAACTTCGAAATTAATGCATCTGGAATCTATCGGCCTTCACAATTTCAAGAACTACGAAAGCTTAAATGTGGCCTTTTCGCCCGAAATTAACTGCTTTATAGGAAAAAATGGAAGTGGAAAAACTAACCTGTTAGATGCCATTCATTATTTGTGCATTACCCGTAGCGCTTTTAATCCGCAAGACAATCAATGTACCCTGCATGGTGAAGATTTTTTTAGCCTAAAAGGGAAAATGAATTTGGGCGAAAGAATCAGCACCATTGTGTGTGGAATGCAAATAGGTAAAAAGAAGCTAATCAAGTTAGATGACAAGCCTTACAAAAAAGCGAGCGAGCATTTAGGCAAATTCCCAGTGGTATTGATCGCACCGAATGACACCGATGTAATCAGAAATGGCAGTGAAGACAGGCGCAAATTTTTTGATGCCATCATCGCTCAAACGAGTCAGGTTTATCTCAATCAATTGATTAATTACAATCACGTATTGAAACAACGGAATGGCCTGCTGAAGCAGTTCGCTGATCGTGATTATTTCGATGCAGCCCTTTTACAGCAATACACAGATCAATTGATTGATTTAGGTGGCAAAATACATTCGCAACGAAAAAGCTTTATCCAAGCATTTAAACCCATAGTCGAACATCATTATGCGCAGCTCTCTGAGGAAAGTGAACCGATAGATTTGCTGTATGAATCCGATTTTGATCAAGATATTGCGGCCCTGTTCAAACAGAATATCAAAAAAGACATTATTCTAAAACGGACGAATGTTGGCATTCATAAAGATGATTATCCCTTTATGATGGAAGGCGAATTGATCAAAAAATTCGGCTCTCAAGGCCAACAAAAAAGTTATTTGATCGCGCTCAAACTCGCCAACTTCGATTATATCAATACCGAAACAGGTTCGAAACCACTGCTCCTCCTGGATGATATTTTCGATAAGCTGGATGATTTTCGCATTACTAAATTGATGGAAATGGTAGCTTCTGATGCCTTCGGGCAAATCTTTGTAACCGATGCAAGGCCTGAACGCAGCCATAAAATCTTCGATACCATCGGCCACGAAGTCAAGTTTTTTGAAATGGAAGGTGGAAAAGTGGTTTCCTAATCATTAGATGGATTAGGGAATGCAGCCCAGGTGAATAAAATAGCGGCTAAAGAAGTTCGCAAACAGTTTGCTAAGGTGGCATCCTAACTTTTGGAAAGTTTCGAACTTTCCAAAAGTCATTTCGTCTTCTGTCTCGCTTTTAGTCTTGACCATCAAATAATGAATTTAGCTCTCCAACCTCCTTTTAGCTAGAGTTCGAGTTTCTGGCTATCCTCTAAATAATTCGCCTGTTCTAGGTAGGATTGGTGGAATTTTATGAATTCTTCTTTGCCTCCAAACCAGTCAAGGACATATTCTACATTTAAGAGAGTCACCTTATTCGATAGGTAAGCATTATAGCTGCAAAAAGGCCATTCTTCTAAGTTTTTTGTAAATCCGTGAAGTACAGGATTGGTATGGATATAAGCGATTACTCTGGATATGTAGGCGCTAGAGTTAATCTCTTTCTTGCGAAAATTTGCAGCAAAAAGACCTCCTCTGCGTTGGTATTTTTTATTGTAGGACTGTGTATAGCTACTAAAGAAGTTCGCAAACTGCTTGCTAAGGTGGTACTCTAACTTTTGGAAAGTTTCGAACTTTCCAAAAGTCGCTTCGAGCTCCGATTGATCTTTAACTTTTATTAAAAAATGAAAGTGATTAGGCATTAAACAGTAGGCTAAAGAATCAGCAATAGGCTGAATGTGCTTTTCCCATTGCCGAAGAAAATAACGGTAATTCTCTACCTCCCTAAAAAGGTTTTCTGCTCCGTTGGCGTGGTTATAAATGTGATATAACTTTTCTGGCTGCATACAATTAAGTTTTGCGGTATCCTAACTTTTGGAAAGTTTCGAACTTTCCAAAAGTTGTTAATAGATCAAGGCATTTCGTTTCAAAATACTCAATTTCTCTTTACAAAAAGGCTCTCGATTAGCAGTAGTTAATTCCCCACCTTAATCCTTTGGCCTTTAGAATGAGCTGAAAATTCTGGAGCGTACATGTTTTCGATAGAGGTTATGCCATTCGAAAATTCACCTTTATTATTCACCCTTAAATCATATTCGAAAACGAAAGTACCTTTGGGTAAATATTCTATGAAGAAGTGAGTAGCAGCATCTCGTGTGCTTTCATAATAGCCTAAACCATCCTGCCATTTATAGCTCGAAAGTACATTAGTCGGTTCAAGACCCGAGGCCCTCATGTCCTTTAAATGGATAAATTCCATATTCCTATCCGAGCGCAAAACAATGCGAACCCTTACCAATTCTCCAAGGGCGAGTTCTGATGATGGTGTAATCAATTCCAAAGACTCGTTTGCGGCAATACCTACGACTCTATAGAGCTCCTTTTCTATTGAAAGGTTAGTGTTGGAAGATGTCATTTTGTCTAAATCTTCGAAGTATTGCCAATACAATCCGCCCCAAGCAATTGTGTTATTTTGGTTGTCAATACTAATGCTAGCCATTTCATTTTTGACTTCAGTAGTATTCCAAACCTTTTTAAAATAGCCCGTGCCCTCCTCTTGATTATCGGGTTTGACGTTACTTGATAAAACTGTCTCTTCGCCAACCTTAACAGTCATGGCATTAGGAGTTTCGTTCAGAGAATGCTCAGTAGAAATTAAGGCAAAAATTGCATCGGTAGTGGCTTTGGTAGACTTCCAACGGCTTACTCTTTTTTGTGCTAAGAGCCATTGTTTAAGACCTTCTACAAATTTTTGATCTTCTGTGATGGTAGAAAATGCTTCGATTAGCATCGCCTGAGTTTCAATTGGGGATTCCCATGAAGACCAACCCGATTGATTGGTTTTCCAGTAAATACCGAGTTCAGGTGATTGAAGTGATCTCTCTTTTAGCGATTTCATAATTCGCTTCACGACTCTTTTATTACCCTTGCTATGGGCATAAAGTGCAATCATGGCTTGACTTTGTAAGTCCAATCTCGACCAAAAAGTAAAAGCCTGCTGTTCATAATAGTCCAATGCAGCTTTCCGTATTTCGGTTGTGGGTTCTTCATCCATTAGTGATCTGACATAAAGGTTTTGAACTTCAATAAACCCTATATGTTTATCGTTAGGATCGGTATTCTTGCGCTTCAATATTGAAGCATAACGTTCTTCAATTACCTCATTCA
>Ga0066649_10002672_pt1 | contig 10554 bp, 10 predicted proteins | sample CryGey132114_all_FD_59538 | JGI IMG/M metagenome (GOLD analysis project Ga0066649, IMG submission 59538) | Groundwater microbial communities from aquifer - Crystal Geyser CG22_combo_CG10-13_8/21/14_all | ecosystem: Environmental > Aquatic > Deep subsurface > Groundwater | place: USA: Utah... | reverse complement strand
CGCTGGCCGTTTACACCCGTGGTCGGCTGCGGCACCTGCTCCCGGCCGCACTGGTGGTGCTGGCCATGTTTGGCTGGCAGCAACACAAGTGGGACGAAGACCTGCTGTTTCTTGGCTACACCAATTTCCGCAGTGTGAACAATCTCAAAACCGAACGCGCAAGTTTCAGCCCGCCTGACCGCTACAAAGGTTACCAAGATGTTTTTTCAATCAACTGGATGGATGGCAAGCCCTACTTTTTCATCAACGGTTACACCAGCATTGCGCTGAACAACCCCTCGGAAAAAATTGTCGGCGCGCTTTCATCGCTGTATGCCCCTCGCCTGGATGATGCACTGGTGCTTGGGCTAGGCAGCGGCGCCACGGCGTCTGCCGTCGGGCTGTTTTTTGATCGCACGGAGGTGGTAGAGATCAACCCAGTGGTGCGGGAAAATCTTTTTCGAATGGCCAAGTGGAATTACAACATTGAGCAAAATCTGCGGGTCAACATCGTGGTGGACGATGCCATTCACCATGTGAAGGTGAGCGACAAAAAATTCTCCATGGTGTTGAGTACCGTCACCACGCCGCTGTATTTCAGCTCATCCAAGCTTTACACCCATGAATTTTTTGACAGTGTCAAAAACCGGCTCACCCCTGACGGGGTGTATGTCACCTGGATGGATTCGCGCATAGGTGACCAGGGGGTTGACATCATCCTGCGCACGCTGAAAAAAACCTTCAACCACAGCGCCATTTTGTATGTCAAATCTGCCTACTTTCTGCTGGTCGCGTCTGACGAACCGCTGCGCGTTCAGCAGGCCAACGCCATCCGCACCCAGCAAGATTTAAACGCTGATCTGCTGCATAACCATGGCGTGCTGGCGTCGTGGCTACCTTATCACCTGATGCACACCGATGTATTTGACTTGATCGACCAGCCTGATGGCCCCCTGAATACTGCCGACTATCCGGCACTTGAATTTGAAATGGCACGCCTTCAAAGCCGCGGTATTTACCAGTTCAACAAACGCCTGCTGGCGGCTTTTGACATTGACAAAGTCAAGCGTGCACTGGGGCCAGTCAGTGAAGCGTTCCCGGCTGATTTCATGGCCCAGCATGAAGAGCGGCTTGGCAATTCCAGCATTACAAAGCGCTGGGAAAAAGTGCTGGCTGGCACACCCAACATGCCCGACAAGACCAAATTGGCCGATTTGGACTGGCGCTTGGCACGCGCCCACATTGAAAACAGCGCTGACGCTTGGTATGCCGTGGGCGTGCAACTGTCCCACATGCGGCGCGATGCGGATGCCATCGAGGTGTTCAATAAAGTTCTGCGCATGGACGCCAAGTACAACAACGCCCAGTTCTACCTGGGCACCAGCTTTGAACGCCTTGGCAAGCCAGACCAGGCGTTGGTCAGTTACCAAGCTGAAAAGCGGGTGGACCCTAACGACAAAGAGGCAGACTTGCGCATTGCCCGCCTGCTGCTGGGCGCTGGGCGCTACCAGCAAGCACTGGATGCGCTCAATCTGCACATTGCCACCTGGCGCCCACATGACAGCACGGCCTACACCTACCGCGCCATGGCGTATAAAGCGTTGGGGCACTCAGACTTGGCTCGCAACGACCTCAAGCGCGCCCTGAAGCTGCCGCCTGACGATCAACACATCTTCGACAAAATTGGTCTGTAAACTTGTGGCCTGTGGCGTGCCCTTGCCGCTGATCACCTTAAACTGACCATTCGTCGGCTGCCGCCCCCTGCCTGAAATACGCATTCATAATTCTTGTCAATGAAAAAGTACACAGGTTTCACACTGATTGAATTGATGGTGGTCATTGCCATCGTGGCATTGATGGCCGTTTTGGCTGCGCCCTCATTTAAGCAAATGATTCAGTCAAGCGCCATTTCCAGCGCGGTCAACTCTTTCATGGCAGACATGCGGTTTGCACGCAGCGAAGCCATTCGCCGGGGCGGCTCCGTGGTGCTGTGCCGCAGCAATTCACCTGAAGCGACTGACCCCAATTGCGGTACCGGTTCTGGCACCGGTGGCAATGGCTGGGTAACGGGTTGGTTTGTGTTCCACGACCTGGATGGTGACAAGGGCAAAGATGCCAACGAACCCGTGCTGCGTGCCCAAGGCCCCTTGACCAGCTTGGACTCCGCGCTTGAAACCAGTGGTGGGTCGTCCTCCACCAAGTTTCGGTTCACACCCACAGGAAGACTGGTCAGCTTGGGCTCTGCCACGGGCATTCAATTTGGTGGCGCGGATTTTCCAACAGAGCAGCAACGCTTGGTGTGCATCAGCGTTGGGGGGCGCGCCAGGGTGGCCGTGGATGCCAACGGCAAACCCACAGGTGACGCAAGTTGTAATTAACTCTCGAACACCATGACTCAAACCAAACCACATTTTGGTAAGCCTTCAGAAACTGGCGCTTCTTTGATTGAAGTGCTGGTTTCCATCTTGATCTTGTCCTTTGGTATGCTGTCACTGGGTGCCATGCTGAGTTTTGCAGTGCAAGCCCCCAAGATGTCGGCGCATCGCGCCACGGCAACCAATCTGGCTTCGGGGTATATCGAGCGCATCCGCGCCAATAAAGATGAATTTTTAAAAAATAATAATAACTATCTCAATGCCATTAACTACGATGGCTCTACTACCAAATACACGCTCAGTAAAAATAACTGTACTTATCCCAATTGCACCACTGCAACCCTTGCCTTAGCCGACTATGATGAATATAAAGTTGCCATTCGAGATGAGTTACCTGCTGGCGGCATTTTTGTAGAGCAAGACAGCGCAGATGCCACCAAAACAAGTGGCAACCTTTGGATATTATGGCTGGAGCCTAATACCTTTGCCACATTGGATACAGGCAACTCTGATAATTGTCCTGTATCAGTTAAAAACATGAATCCGAAACCAAATTGTTTGTATGTGAGATTCAAACTATGAAGACCTCACCTGCACACCTTAAATCACGTACCAGCCAAGGTTTTTCCTTGATCGAGCTGATGGTCTCATTGACCATTGGTCTGGTGGTGGTGGTTGCGGCGCTATCTGCTTACATGGGTGCAGCATCCGCGACCAAAATGGCCAGCGCACAAAGTGTCATGAATGAAGATGGGCAAAGCGCCTTGGGCATTTTGTCGCAACACATCCGCATGGCCGGCTACACCAGCAAGACCGCAGCCGTAGATACCGTTAGGGGTTGTGAGGGCACATTCACCAACATCAAACTGGGCAGTGTCGGCATGGGAGGTCTGAACTGCACCAATGGCAACACCACCAGTGATTCCATCGCGGTGTTTTATGAAGCTGATGCATTCAACACCATTGCCACATCTGCAGGCAAACCGACAGATTGCCTGGGCAATTCATTAAAGGCAGATGCCGATGATTTGTACTGGGCAGAAAACCGGTTTTTTATCGACACCATGACGGGTACCACCACCAAAAGCCTCTATTGCAAAGGCAATGCAGTCGCCAACAACGGCGACACCATCGACAACAACCATCAACCGTTGGTTGAAAACGTCGAAGACCTGCAATTGACTTATGGCTCTGAAAAAGATGCGGGTGACAAAACAGTGGCAGGGTATGTCAGCGCCAGTGATGTCACCAATTGGGCGAAAATTTTGACGGTACGGATTTGTGTGGTGGTTCGCAGTGAGCAGCCTGTGCTCTCAGATGCCAAGTCAGCTTATTACAAAAACTGTGCCGGCACCACGGTCACCCCTGGTGACCTGTACATGCGCCGGACCTATCAGACCACGGTTGTGTTACGCAGCAAATTACTCTGAATGAATATATGAACCAACCCATTCAATCTTTGCATTCCACCAGCGTGCATACACCCTTCCCGTTGCATGAAAAAGGTGTGGTCTTGATTGTGTCGCTCATTGTCTTGGTGGTTATTTCCATGCTGGCCGTCACCAGCCTTCGCAATGTCAGCTCTTCTGAAATGATTTCAGGCAATGTGCGCACCACCGAATTGGCCAACCAAGCGGCTGAATTTGCTCTGAGATTTTGCGAACAAGAGGTTGAGAATTTCAAAAATGAATTGTCAAACATCACCATAAACGATTATTCTGATTCACCACTTTGGAGTGAATTAAGTAATAAAAATAAAATTTTGGTGAATTGGGATGGTGCCAATTCAGCCGACAAAGTTAATATATTGGATGGTGCATTGTTAAACCAATCCAATATCACTTATGCGACTTACAAGCGCTTGCCAGAATGCATGATTGAAGTAGGTGAGGACAAATCCAAAGCTGATGCCTCTGTTTTTAAAATTACCGCGCGAGGATTTGGCCCAGAGGTCAGCGCCATAGACAACAATCGAACTCGGCCGGTAGGGACTGAAGTCTGGCTTCAATCTACCATCACGATCAACTAACTGGCATGCCTGCACAGCCGCCCAAATGACGAAACTCGGCGTTTTTCACGTTAACTGATTTGATGGGAGCCAGCTATTGAACATTTTCAAAGAAATCATTTTTGTCATTCATTCATTAACTTCACCCCTTCACTCATCATGAAAACACATCTTATGCACCACACCTTCTTCAAGCTGCTCCCCGTCATGGCACTGTGCATGACGGCCTACACAGCGCATGCAGGCAGCAGCAGCGACAGCTCATCCTCCAGCACCGGCAACTCCACCTGGAATTGCAGCCCGCAAGGGGGCATTCGGGGCACTGGCATCGTCAAAATCGACAACGGCAACGGCAAAAGCAAAGGACATTGCCCTGACGGCTACGAAGATTATGTGAAAGGCTCCTCTTCTGACAGCTCCAAAGACTCTTCTGATTCAAAAGATTCAAAAGATTCATCACATGCCAAAGACTCCACAGACACCAGCACCAAGACCTCTGATGAAAAAGTTGATGTCACCAAGCTCAATTCAGGTCAATGCGACAAAGCCACGTTTGAGAAAGTTGTCAAAGACATCGAAAACAAACAATCTGACAAAGTCCAAAAAGAAAAAGTTAAAAAAGACGGCAAGGATGAAGAAGGCCGCGACAAAGACGGGCGCGACAAAGACGGCTTTGACAAGGATGGCCGTGACAAAGAAGGGCGTGACAAAGACGGGCGTGACAAGGAAGGCTACGACAAAGATGGCTACGACAAAAATGGCTACGACAAAGATGGCTATGACAAGCATGGCAAAGACAAAGCTGGCAAAGAACACAAATTTGATAGCCATGGCCTGGATGCGCATGGCCGCGACCGCGATGGCCGTGACAAAGATGGCTACGACAAAGATGGCCGCGACAAAGATGGCTATGACAGAGAGGGCAGAGACCGTGAAGGTCGTGACAAAGATGGCCGTGACAAAGATGGCTTTGACAAAGATGGCAAAGACCGTGAGGGTCACGATAAGACAGACGTAGAAATCAAAAACATTGACTCTGACATCGAGAAAGAAATGAAGTACTTGAACGACTGCAATGGCAACAGCAATGGCGGTAAAAAAATCAAATCCAGAAGCGCCCGTCAACTGTTCTTGCGTCAATAACTCTCCATGACGTGATGCAACGCTAAAACCCAAGCCGCCAACCCTTTTCCCCAAGCCTTGGCGGCTTGTCTTATGGCACTAAACCCTCACCGCATTTCCCCACCTCTTTTTTGGAATCACTCCCATGTCGGCCCAAATTCATCGACGCAGCAAAGGCTTCACCCTGATTGAAATCATGATCGTGGTGGCCATCATCGGCATCCTGGGAGCTGTGGCCATGCCGGCTTACACCGGCTACATCGCGCGCGCCAACCGTGCAGACGCCCGCACCCAGCTGATCCAAGCCGCCTTGTTCATGCAGCGGTTTTACGCTGCCAACGATAGCTACCAGCAAGACCGCGCGGGCACAGCCGTTTTGACTGCCATGCCCACCAACCTAAAAAACTCACCCGCAGACGGCACTGTGCTCTACACACTGAGCATCCCCACAGCCACCGATACCGATTTTTCTCTGCGCATGGAGCCAGTGGCCTCCGGCAAAATGGCCAGCGACAAGTGCGGCGCATTCACCCTCACCGCCACCGGGGTCAAAGGTGTCCGGGTAAACAACGCCGCTGGCAGCACCGCCCTGCGCGACGAATGCTGGAAATAAGGACTCAGCCCAGCTGTCAATTTCTGTAGCGAAAAACCTATGACTGGTGCGGCTGGCGGGGATCGAACCCACGACCCTCCACTTTGGTGAATAGACTTGATTCGATGAATTTGTATTGCGGAGTTAGATCATACGTCTAAAGCGTATATTTTGGTGGCTTGAGGCAGCCCACACAGCGAGCCTGCCTTTATTGCGTCGAAATCGTCGCCAGTCGGCCCGTGGCGCGCTGCGCCGCGTTCTCGCACACCGTACTGGTTATGCAGGCTCTGAAGTCTGCATCAACAAGATGCCTAAAAAGCATGTAATACATTGATTTAAATGATTTTTTATGGAATAATTGTTTAACAATAAATTTTTAACCTTAAGCAATGACATGGAAATTCTACGGTCGTAGCCTTGAACTGGAGAGTCTGCGCAAACTGCTCACACAGCCGCGCTGGTTCTTCTGCGCCATCAGTGGCCGACGGCGCATCGGTAAGACCTCTCTCATTCGAGAGGCCCTGCAAACCCTGCCGTTGGCGCGCAAAGCCGTTTACCTGCAAGTTCCCGACAGCGACGAGCGTGATGTTGTCGCTGTGTTTGTAGATGCCTTGCAGGCTGCCGCGCCTCAAGGCTTGCCTGCTAGTGTTGATCCTGGATCCTTGCACCGGTTTTCTGACATGACCCGCTGCATGGGAGAGCTTTGCCGCGCTGGCTGGGTCGTCATTCTGGACGAATTTCAGTATTTCAATCGCAAGTCATTGTCAGCGTTCCCCTCCTTGCTGCAGTCCGAGGTGGACAAACTCACCGGTGGCAGTTCTGGTGGCATCTTTGTGTTGGGCTCCATACACACTGAAATGACGGCCCTGCTTGAAGACCGTAGTTCACCGTTGTATGCACGCGTGACCGACCGCATGGCGCTGGACCATTGGGACTTTGTCACCTTGTTTCAGGTTTTCGCCGACCAAGGGGTAACCCAGCCAGAAGACTGGCTGGCCTTATGGGGTCTTTTTGAAGGTGTGCCCAAGTTTTACCGCGACTGTGCCCACCAGGGTGTATTTGAGCCACTACTTCCCTCGCAAATTGAAAGCAACGCAGGTTTGCACGCCATTGAGGCACTGTTCTTTTCTGCCTCCGCACCTTTGCTTGAAGAAGCCAGCACCTGGTTTATGCGTGAGTTGCGGGGGGCCAGTGTCTCGATCTTGCGTCTGCTTTCACATCAGCAACCCTGCGGTCACCAGCAGCTCAGCGAGGCCTATGCGCAAAGCTTTTCCGACACAAAGTCATTTGCCAACTATTTGTCAGTATTGATTGACCGTTACCGCTTGGTTGAGCGATTACAACCCGTATTTGTGCAAACCACGGGGAGCCGCCAGGCACGCTATCAAATCAGTGATAATTTTTTGGCAGCTTGGCTGGCTGCGATTGAGCCAGGCGTGCAGGCTGCGCGGGTTCAGCCATTGGTCCGTGCGCTGGAGATTGTTGCTACCCGGTTGGCGACCCACGAGGAAATTGTTTTCGAGCGCATGGTGCGCAAACTCATGGCCGAAGCATCCAGGCGTGGTGTGGGTGACTTTGCATTGACAGATATCGTCACTGGCTACTGGAACCGCCCACGTGATGCCGCTCGCCTTATTGAGATTGACATCGTCGCGGTCAACGAGACAGACCGAGTGGTGCGTTTTGGCAGTTGCAAACGGTCAGAATCGAAACATAACGGCGAGTCTGTGAAGAAATTTGAACAGCATATCAGCGACTTTCTCACCACCAGCACCGGCAGACGCTTTACAGGTTGGACGCAGCAACGCGCACTGTATTCACCGAGATTTAGTGCGGACAAGCGCAGCGCACTTACCCAAAATGGCTATCTGTGTGTCGATTTGCCTGACTTCCATGCGTGGCTTTGCAAGCCATCACCATGACCTGCCAGATCCGCACTCGGGTTAAGCCAATGGGCCGTCCTTTGACCTCGACCAAAAATCGTATGGGCCACGGTTGGGCCATACATGGGCCACCGGTGGGCCACAGGATTTTCAGATTTTTGGAGTGACTATCAGCCCGCTTTGGGCTAACGGCCCTGTATGACGATTGGTCTGTTCGTTTTGGATGCATAAAAATTAACTTTTATAGCATCAAACCTATGACTGGTGCGGCTGGCGGGGATCGAACCAACGACCCTCGGCTTCGGAGGCCAAACTGGATTCATAACATCAAAAGTCAAGCCTTTGCACAAAACTTGATTAGTTGTTATAAATCAACATCTTAAGTTTGGACTCTGAAACCTGTCTGCATGTTTTTCTCGATTTTTTTCAGACAAATTTTGCCATCTAGTGCCGATTGATACGCCAATTTGGTAAGCAGTATCACTCGATTCTTTTTGAATATTAGTCCACTCTTTTTTCGTGCCAAATCGCCGTCGGCGCGTCACCCCCCTAATCTAGCGCGCCGGACCGGTGCGACAGAGACCCGGATCGGCACGTCGACCAAATTCGGACAAGCCGCCAACAGCCCCCGCGATGACCTGTCGCTTGGGTTTCAGTGACTTTTAGGCCAACTCAGCTAACAAATGCGGGTGACGGCTGACCAGTTTGAGCAAGCTTTGCGCTGCGCCGCTGGGCACTTTACGACCCTGCTCCCACTCCTGCAGGGTACGCACTGACACCCCTGTGGCCTTGGCAAACTCCGACTGAGACAAACCCGCCTGTGTGCGTGCAGCCAATAGTTGCCATTTAGGGCCCGTGAGGACCTCTCTGGTCTGCACAGTGCCATCGGCAAGCGTGACGGTGCGGCGCACGCTGCCGTCGGGCAGCGGCTCAAAAGTGGTTTTACGACCAGTCTGGCCAGCATGCAGCTCTTGCACAGCGGCCAGCAGTTCGGCACCAATGTCACGGCCAGCGTCGCGGGCCTGCAGTTTTTCAATCGTCATCATTCGAGCATCTCCTTCAATTTTTTCAAAACTGCGCCAGAAATACTGGCCTGCACGCTTTTGGCATAGATCACCAGCAACAGAATCTGTCCGGCGGTATTGCGCGTGTAGTAGCACACCCGCACTCCCGCAGATTTTCCGGAACCGGCGCGAGCCCAACGCACTTTGCGCACACCACCTGAACCCTTGATGATGTCACCCGCCTCGGGCTGCTCCAGCAAAAATTGCTGAAATGCGGTGTAGTCATCCTCACTCAAGTAGTCATAGACCATTTTAGTGAATAGACTTGATTCAATAAATTCGTATTGCACAGTTGAATTATACGTCTAAAGCGTATATGACTGGTGCATCGGCCACCGATTAATCAGGCCGCCCAAGGGGCGTTTGCAGCTGCGTAAACTCGATCAGTGAATCATTGGGGTCTCTCAGGCAGGCCGCACCCGTGCTTCAGCGCCAACAGCCAAACCGATAACAGTACAGTTCGCTTGACGTTCCCGGCTCGCAGGGAAATGCCCAAACATTTCGGGTTGTTTGACCTGCCGCTACGTAGTTCAGACTGACTTTTCAAACCGGCACTGGCCAACGTTTTGCGCCAGAGCTTCTTGTGCGATTTTTCATTCGCCTTGGCATAGCGCCACGTCACGAAGTCATTGGCATCAAAACCACATTGACGTATCAATTTGATCAAAGCAACCGCGTCATTGACCATCGTCAGTTCAGGATCGGTACTGCCCTTGCAGCGTTCCTCAGAAAACCAGAACATCGGCGGACTGGCTTGCCAGTATGTGTGCCCCAAACGGGACAACAGATGGATGTTATCGTCTGTCAGCTTGTCGCTCGCAGCAATCAAACGTTCCTGCAATTTAACCGCTTGCCTTGGAGAAAACCAGTTTTGCAACCCCTCCAAAGTGAGGCCCTCTGGCAAAACGGCTGTTGCAGGCTCTCCGTCCCGGCAACGCTTAAGCCAATCAACCAGTGTCATGTCTACGCGTTGTGATCGCGATAGCGCCGTTTGCGGCTTGCCCTGCGGTTTGAATTGAGCGAGCGACTCGGCTGACCAAACAAAAGCATTTTCCCGAATTTGAACGCCAGCTTCAAAGCGTTTGTGAACCAATGGGCCGATTTCGCGATCGTGCAACACCTCTTTGCTCAAGCCGTAGCATTGAAACAGCGCTGCAGCGATATCAAGCGTGTGCGCGTAGTGTGTCAACGAGACTTGAAGCGACGAGTGCCCCAGGAGACGGGGAATGACAAAGCTGTCCCCGGCGGCATTAAATGGTTTGATGAGCGATCCGACCAACTCCTGACTCGCTGTCAACTCCTCTGTGGTCTTTGGCCATGGGGCAAAAGCGCCAAGCCACTGCGGATGACGCGCCATCACCAACTTCAGAGCCAGCAACGACGCGAACGAATGACGCAGATGGTGCAATTTCAACGAACCGTCTCCGGAAACTTGTCGCAGACGGGTGATGGCATCGCGTGGCAGAGTATCGTGTGTGACCGCCGACCCGAAACTGCCGGATTTCAGCCGGAATGAACGTGCATTTTCTTC
>Ga0066649_10002623_pt1 | contig 10641 bp, 4 predicted proteins | sample CryGey132114_all_FD_59538 | JGI IMG/M metagenome (GOLD analysis project Ga0066649, IMG submission 59538) | Groundwater microbial communities from aquifer - Crystal Geyser CG22_combo_CG10-13_8/21/14_all | ecosystem: Environmental > Aquatic > Deep subsurface > Groundwater | place: USA: Utah: Grand... | reverse complement strand
TCACACGCCACTTGGTTTGGCAGAAGTTTCCACCTCTCCCAAACGGGCTTGGCCGCAGTCGATCAGTCTATTCTTGGACAGGCTCCTAGGTTGCGGCATAATTTTTGCTTTAAGGATTTTTCAAGCAAACACTAAAAAAGTTGTATTCTCTACACAACCATTACAGAATAAATAACGTCTCACGTCGACGTGCTTTTATACTATAACGAGGAAAGGTATTCATGTTATTCACGATCCATAAACGATTTTTATCTGCGACCATTTTGTGCATGTTCACTGCGATTCCCAGCGCAAATGCTGAGAACTTGTTGGAACTCTATCAAAAAGCCATAGACAGCGACCCTGTTTACCTTTCCAGTGCATCCAAAGCAGAGTCTGGTCAGGAAGGTATTGCACAGGCCAAAGCCAAATTGCTCCCAACAATTTCCGCCTCTGCTAGTCGCCAGCGTTCAAATAACACAAGCTCTGGTGTTCAAGTTTTTAATGGTATTGCATTTCCTGGTTCTGAAACAACCGATATTACGGACACAGACTCATTTCAATTGAGGTTGTCTGAAGAGGTATACCATCACGATTCATGGATAGCCCTGTCTCAAGCGGAGAAACGAGCTAAGCAAGCTCAAATGTCTTATGACGTTGAAAAACAAAACCTTATCATTCGAGTGGCTGCGAGTTACTTTAATGTACTTGCTGCTTTAGACAGCCTTGAATTTGCTCAAGCAGAAAAAGAGTCTGTGGGTAAACAACTTGAGCAAACTAAACAACGATTTGATGTGGGATTAATCGCACAAACAGATGTACACGAAGCTCAGGCAAAATATGACCAAGCCACAGCCAGTGAAATCACCTCACAAAACCAAGTCGATGATGCTTACGAAGCCTTAAGAGAAATTACAGGCACCACCAGCACTAATTTAGCACGTTTAAATACGACTATTCCTCTAGTCAAACCGCAACCAGATAATATTTCTGACTGGGAAAGTGTGGCTGAACGCTCCAACATTAATCTGATCAGTAACCAACTTGCAACAGAGATTGCTCGAGAAGAAATTAAGCGCCAATTTGCAGGCCATTTTCCGACAGTCGATTTCAACGCCTCTTATAGTGACAGCTCATCAACAGGCACCTCTGCTGGCCTAGATGATAACAATGTTTCCAGTAAGATTGGAACTGGAAGAGATTTTGCGGGTACAACTGTTTCCTTGTCCGTCAGCATTCCAATTTTTTCGGGTGGAAGCACTAGCTCCAGTGTACGAAAAGCACAATATGATTATAAAATTGCCTCTCAAGATTTAGAAAGAGTACATCGTGAAGTGACCAAACAAACCCGTTCCGCTTTTAGAACTATCATCGCCAATATCAGCTCCATTAAAGCACTGACTCAAAGTCAAATATCCAATCAAAGTGCTTTAGAAGCCACCAAAGCTGGATTTGATGTCGGCACAAGAACCATGGTAGACGTACTGCTCAGTACCACCAACCTGTATAATGCGAAACGTACCTTAGCCAGAAGTCGTTATGACTATGTGATGAATGTACTGAGACTTAAACAAGCTGCTGGGATCTTAACCCAAGATGATCTCATCAAGGTTAATGGCTGGTTACAACATTAAGAACTTTGCCTCTGAATACACTCATAAACAGTTTCAGAGCGAATATCTCCAAACTAACAAGGGTGAGAATGACACATTCATTCTCACCCTTGTTACTCTTACTTATTCAACTCAAAATCAACACTGACTATTGCCTCGAAATCGAGTAAAATGCCCCTATTCCCCTCCCGAGAAAAGAATAATGCCGGCACAAGACAGTTTACAACGATTTCTATTTGAACAAGGTAATATTAGAGGCGAGCATGTTGTTCTTGCGGAAAGTTATCAAAAAATATTGTCTCTTTACGCCTATCCCGAGCCGATTGCAAAACTATTGGGACAGGCACTCTGTTCCGTTGCCATGATTACGGCAATGCTCAAGTTTGAAGGGCGAATCTCTTTGCAATTACAGCATGGATCGGCTATTTCTTTATTGTTTGTTGAAGCGAACCATCATGGAGATTTAAGAGGTCTTGTCCACTTTCATCCTGAGGCTTCTTTGGATGATTTCCAAGATATGGTCAGAGGTGGAGTGATGAGTGTGAACCTGATGCCTGAGAAAGGAAAACAATATCAGGGCGTAATAAGTTTAGAAAAGCAGGATCTCGCCTCTTGTTTGACTCAATACTTCAAACAGTCAGAACAACTTGATACAGAATTTTGGCTTTGTACCCAAAACAATGCAGCTGCGGGCCTAATGCTTCAAAAACTTCCTCAAGAGCACCCAGATCCTGAGTTATGGAATGAGCTACAAATCTTAACTCAAACAGTCAAACCTAATGAAATGATTGAACTCTCCAGTGAAGTTTTATTAAAACGTCTTTATGCAGAACATGATCTTCAACTGTTTGAAGTTAAAACGCCCCACTTTAAATGTCAATGCTCAAACGAGCGTGCTTTAAACTCTATTCTCATGATTCCGCAAAAAGAACTCACCCAACTCTTAAAAGAGCAACCCACTCTGGAATCTGATTGTGAGTTTTGTCGTGCTCATTATCAATTTACTGCAGATGAAATTTATCAAGCACTGCTTGATCCTGATACAAATTCAGACAATAGTTCAAACACAACTCATTAAATTATTTTTTAATAAAAAGGCAATAATATGGCAGTCCAATGGTATCCAGGTCACATGCATAAAGCCCAGAAAGAGATACGGGAGATTATGGATGATATCGATGTAATCATTGAAGTGTTAGATGCCAGAATCCCATACAGTAGCGAAAATCCTTTGATTTCACAATTAAGGAAAGATAAGCCCTGCGTTAAGCTCCTCAATAAAATGGATTTGTCCGATCCCCTGTTGACCCAACAATGGCTTCAGGCCCTTGAAAAAGAACAAGGGGTTAAAGCACTTCCCGTCACGACCAAAGAACCTCAAACTATGGCTTCGCTTTCAGAAACCTGCCGCCAACTCTATTACGATAATCATCGTCAAGATCGTCCCATTAAAACCATGATTATGGGTATCCCAAATGTGGGGAAATCTAGCATCATCAATCTATTAGCGGGAAGAAATATCGCAAAAGTGGGAAATGAACCAGCGGTCACCAAACGCCAGCAAATTATCTACATTGATAATGGCATTGTGCTATTAGATACACCAGGCATTCTTTGGCCAAGAGTAGAAAATCAAAATAGCGGCTATCGTTTAGCCATAACTGGAGCCGTTAAAGATACAGCCATAGAGTATGAAGATATTGCCTTGTACGCAGGAGAATATCTGTTAAAAAATTATCCCATGCTACTACAACAAAGATTTGATTTAGACAATTTACCTGACAGCCCATTGATGCTCCTTGAAGAAATTGGAAAACGTCGTGGTTGTTTAAGATCTGGAGGGCATATTGAGTTACATCGAGCCTCAGAAATTTTGATTCATGAATACCGTTCTGGAAAGCTGGGACTCATCACTTTTGAAACGCCAGAGATGGTGCAACAAGAAGAAATTATGGTATTACAACAGCAGGCAGAAAGATTGGAAAAAAAGGCGCTCAAACAGGCTTCTCGAAAAAAGAGTAGAAGATAAAAATACATCATTGAATTATTCCGATTATAGTTAAAGCTATCACCCCATTCTCATTGACATCAAGACCATTATGCATACAATGGCAGCTTTATTATATATATTAAATTTTCCGAGATTTTCATGAACTCATCAAATCTATTAGAGGCACTTAACAGTTACGGTATAAATCAACCTCTTGAGGTGATTTATAACCCAAGCTACGAAACACTATATCTTGAAGAAACCCACCCCGATAGAACGGGTTATGATATTGGTGTTGAGACGGAGTTAGGTGCCATTGCTGTAGATACAGGCATATTCACTGGTCGCTCCCCTAAGGATAAATATTTTGTACGAGATGACACCACCAGAGATACTTTGTGGTGGTCTGATCAGGGCAAAAATGACAATCGCCCGCTTAACCAAGAGCAGTGGACCGAACTGAAAAAAACGGTTAGCCAACAACTGAGCGCTAAAAAATTTTTTGTTATGGATCTTTTTTGCGGTGCTGATGATGATGCTAGACTAAAAGTACGCTTTGTAACCGAGGTCGCTTGGCAAGCGCATTTTGTAAAGAATATGTTTATTCGACCTTCGGAATCTGAATTAGTCGATTTTGTACCAGATTTCATCGTCATGAATGGAGCCAAGGCAACACAAAACAATTGGCAAGAGCTGGGCCTCCATTCAGAAAACTTTGTTGCCTTCAACATGACAGAACGCATCCAACTCATTGGTGGTACTTGGTACGGCGGGGAAATGAAAAAAGGTTTATTCTCTGTCATGAATTACCTTTTGCCGCTTAAAGGTATCGCCTCTATGCATTGTTCTGCCAATGTGGGAAAAAATGGCGATACTGCTATATTCTTCGGTTTGTCGGGCACCGGAAAAACCACATTATCCACAGATCCTAAACGTCAATTGATTGGCGATGATGAACATGGCTGGGATGACAATGGCGTATTTAACTTGGAAGGTGGATGCTATGCAAAAACAATCCATTTAAGCCAAGAACATGAACCAGATATCTATAATGCGATTCGTAGAGATGCTTTATTAGAAAATGTTGTTGTAGACAAAGATGGAAAAATCGACTTTAACGATGCATCAAAAACTGAAAACACCCGGGTCTCTTACCCCATTTACCACATAGACAATATTGTTAAACCTGTTTCCAAGGCTGGTCATGCTAGTAAAATTATCTTCTTAACTGCAGATGCTTTTGGGGTACTACCACCTGTTTCCAAGCTTACAGCAGAACAAGCGGAATATTACTTCTTATCTGGTTTTACTTCTAAATTGGCAGGAACCGAGCGCGGCATCACCGAGCCGACACCGACGTTTTCAGCCTGTTTTGGTGCGGCATTTCTAACACTTCACCCCACTCAATATGCAGAAGTGCTGGTTAAACGTATGCAGCATGAAAATGCTCAAGCTTATTTAGTCAATACAGGATGGAACGGCACGGGCAAGCGTATCTCCATTAAAGACACTCGTTTTATCATTGACGCCATACTCAACGGATTAATCGAAACCTGTGAAACTAAAATACTGCCTTTTTTCAATCTGAATATACCCACAGGACTTGAAAATGTCGATCCTGGCATTCTTGACCCTAGGGATACCTATGCAGACAGCAATGAGTGGGAAATCAAAGCAGAAAAATTGGCCAGTATGTTTGTGGAGAACTTCCATAAATTCACAGATAACGAAGCAGGTAAGTCACTGGTAAACGCTGGTCCCACAATCTAGGAGCCTGTCCGAGTATTATTTTCAATTGTTATTAGGCTCCAGATAAATGAGATGTCTGGAGCTTTCATCTTTTTGCCAAGCTCTTTTTGCCGCCCCGTTTTACAATCTCCAAGAAATACACTTGTAGGATATCCGCCATAGCTTCCGTGAGATATTTCTTAAGCTTCTGCAAGATAGAGGATGCTTTACTCTAAAGATATACCCCTGAAATCACCCACAAAAAACTCATCCGCTTGTTTTTATTGAATTATTTATCAGCAGACTTCGCACTTTGTTTTGCTACAGCTAAAAAGCTATCTTGTTTAAAAGTGGCTAAACACTACAATTCAATTATCGCAAGGACGTGATGAAGGGATACAGTTTAGGATAAACTAGGCAGGAGCCCTCTTTCAAACTTGATTTCATGATGAAATCTACTGAGTCGATGCTATTTTGATAGCCATGACAAGGAAAAACCAAGGCGGTTTTACAAGGAAGAATGAAAAGGACAATCAAATAGGGATATTGCAGGATGCACAAGACAAGGATCCCAAGGGACTTAAAGGGTAAAATACAGGTGGCCTTAGGGCCACCTTTTTTTAGGTCTGTTTTTATGCAAAATTTTCAACCTGAAATCATCAGTTGAGCGAAAATAGATGGGTGAACCCTGGTGCTTCATGGGAGATTCAATTGAAGAATTTAGGTTCAACTAAGAAGGCTGGTTGTCAATCACTTCAATAATTTGCGGTAATATTTCCAAAGCCAATTCATAATCAAAGTTTTCAATGGCGTCATTGAGATTCATACGTTGTTCCTTAAGATCTAACGAGTCTAATATTGGCGATAGCTTTTGAAAAAGCACATCCACCTCAACCTCACCGTTCAGAAGAAGTTTTTCAATATTCTGTAATAAAGATTTAAGCGCTTCGGAAGAATAGGCCTTCTTTTCAACGGGGCCATCCCTTTCAAAGGTTTTATTCGCCTCAGGAATTAACCGAGAAATTTCATCGCAAACAATATTAAGTTCATGCAAAAAAATATCTAAATATTCAGAAATTGGGGCATCATCACTCGATTGAAAGGCTACTTCTAATTCTTGAGCTGTATATCTTAATCTATCTGCACCTATAGTACCCGCCAAACCTTTTAGAGTATGAATCGTTCTTTTGAACTCATCAATATCCCCTCGTTTTAAAGAAAGTTTTAGCCTCAGATGAACAGAATGATAATCTTTGTAAAAAGTGTTCAGTATTTTACGATAAAGCTTTTCCTGGTTATCAACCAACTTTAACCCTTTCACCTTATCCAAGGACTTAAATTCAGGCAGACCGTTCAATAACTCTGGCATATCAATCAGTTCAATTTTGGATTGGTATTGCATCTCAACCAACTCTGAGAGAACATCCCTCCCCAAGTTTTGATCTGGCAGCAACCAGTTTTGAAGGCATTGATAGAGCAATTTGGGTTCAAGAGGCTTGGTGATATAGTCATCCATCCCAGCATCCATACATTTTTGTTTATCGCCAGCCATCGCATGAGCGGTCATTGCTACGATGGGGAAACCTGTTTTGACACCCGCTTTAATTTCTTTAGTCGCGCTCAGTCCATCCATTCTCGGCATTTGAATATCCATAAAGACTAAATCAAAATCTTCACATTTAATTTTTGCTATCGCCTCCACACCATCATTGGCAATTTCGACCTGGATCCCTAAGACCTTCATTAACTCCATGGCGATTTGTTGATTAATTTCATTATCTTCCGCCAACAAGACTTTCTTGCTAGAAAGTATTTTCAATAACTCTCTTTGCGGCTCTCGAATAGGTTCTATCTCGTAACCTGGTGCTTTGGGTAAATTGAGTGTTGTTAGTAAACTATTGTGTAACTCTGAAGGCGTCACTGGCTTATCAATAAAGCTATCAATTAATGTATTCTGCTTTATTTGAGGATGCTCCAGCATAGATGTCATCAACAGCAAGTGCACATTATTACGGGACAACTCCGACTTAATGGTCTTTGCTATCTCTAAGGCTTGATCATTTTCTAAAGAGTAATCCAGCATAATGACATCAATTTCATCCCATGCGACATCTACTTTTTTAATCATTTCCGACGTTAACGCTTTGGCCAAAACTGAAATGGTTTTTACGCCAAAAGATTTGAGCATGTTCTCTAATATACTTAGGGTTTCAGGATTATCTTCAATAATCAAAACATCTAAATCCTTAAAGAAGTGCTTATCATAGAAGAACAAAGAATGCTTATCCTCCTTGATTCCGAGCTCAGTGGTAAAACTGAATACCGAACCGACACCATATTGACTCTCAACCCAAATCTCTCCGCCCATTAACTCAACCAGCTTCTTACTTAATGACAAACCTAAACCAGTGCCACCATATTCTCTGGTAATGGAATTATCAGCTTGAGTAAATGCTTTGAATAGATTTTTAGTTTGATCTGGCGTTAATCCTATTCCATTATCAATGACTGACAATTTTAATTTCACCTGTTGTTTTTCTTTATGAATAATAGCTACCTTGATTTCTACAAAACCATTATCGGTAAATTTAACGGCATTTCCAACCAGATTAATCAATATTTGGCTGAAGCGCAACTCGTCTCCAATCAGTAAAAAATCCACCTGTTCTAGTTGAGAAATAATGAGTTCAATGTCTTTAAGTTTGGCTTGAGGCCCAACCGAATTCACTACAAATTCTAAAACTTTTTCTAACTCAAAGGGTCGTGCTTCTAGTTCTATTTTATCTGCCTCAATTTTTGAAAAATCCAATATATCATTGAGCAGTAATAACAAAGCCTTAGATGATTTTTCAATTTTTACCAAGTAGTCGCGTTGTTGACTGTCCAAAGAGGTTCGTAAAGCCAATCCGCTTAATCCTATAATGGCATTCATGGGCGTACGAATTTCGTGACTCATATTGGCGAGAAAGTCACTCTTCACTTGGGTTGCTTTTTCAGCTAATTCTTTATGTTCTTTAATTTTCTCATAGGCTGTCGCATTATCTAAAGCGATAGCTGTATAGCTGGCCAAAGTTGTTAACATATCCTGATGTCTTTTTTTATAAGCATTGCACTCAAAACTTTGTACAGTAATCACACCGATGATTCGACCACTCACCATTAATGGGCCATACATTATTGATTGCGTTGAACCACCAACTTTAGGGGGGATCTCATCCACCCAATCACCAAATATGGCTTCTTTGTCTCTAGCATAATCATTCGTGAAAATAAATTTTTCTTGTTCAAAACAAAGAACTGCCAAACGTTCTCTATCAGTTATTTCTATACTAAATTCAGGAAGAGGTTTACCATTTTCCAAGGCAATTTTAAAGTTCAGGCTATTATTATCCTCCTGATAAAGGCCTATACCAAAAACATTCGCATCCATTAAATCATTGACCTGTTGATACACGGTATTTAATATTTTTTCATAATCAAAACTAGAGCTTATTTCTACCCCAATTTTACTTAAAGTAGCAATATCTTTAACCGATTTTTCCAACTCTAAAGTTCGTTGCTTAACTAATACGCTCAACTCCTTTCTGCGCCGATGATACTTTTTAATGCTTAAAATATAAAGACCGTACAAAGATAAAAGAATCAAAACTAATCCCAGCATCTTAATATTATTGGACTGATACCATTTGGGTAAAACGGTAAATGGTACGTCTAAAGGAACCTCGTTCCACTGACCTAATCTATTACTGCCTTTAATCCTTAATACATAAGATCCCGCATCCAAATTTGTATAATTAGCACTTCGATGATCAGGATCCGTTTCAATCCAATGAGTATCATAACCAATGAGTTGATATGCATATTGATTCTTCTTGGGCCATGAAAAATCAAGCGCAGAAAATTCCACATAAAAGCTTTTGGTTTGAGCAGGAAGGGTTAGATTTTTAGGTATGGCTTTTAATTGTGTTTCACCATCAATTTTCCATTTAGTCACCATTAAAGGAGCAAGGTAATCCCAAGGCGCGAAGTTCTCAGGTTTGATGATAGCAACACCCTCTGTGCCACCATAAAAAAGTAATCCATCTTGTGATTTAGCATAAGAACTATACCAATTTACACCGACATCAAATCCATCAGCAAGTGATAGCTGATAATACTTCTTTAATTTCGGGTCAATTACACTTTGCCCAGTCCAGATTCTACCTAGTGAATCTAGTTGCATATTAGGCCACAGAGCGACATGAGGGAGCCCCAATAATTCGTTGACTGATTGAAACTGTGCCTTATTTCCAATCAAGCTTTGTAAACGGTCTGTACCTAGTTGATTGGCAACCCAGACTCTTTGTTCAGCATCGATCATCAAACCCACAATCATATTATGAGAGATTGAAGTCTTATCCGATGGTGAATGGGTATACTTAGTCAGGATTTTACCCATGGAAGGCAGTACATAAAGTCCATTAAAAGATCCTGCCCATAATGTTCCATCTGCCTCTAAAGCAAGGGATTCAAATTGTAGTCCAGGGATTGCATCCTCATCTCCTTCTACGCCGAAACTTTCAAACACCTCTGTTGCAGGATCAAATCGATTTAAACCACTTTCTGTTGCAATCCATAGCCGACCTTGTTTATCAGCCAATAATCTACGGATGGAGTTACCGCTCATGCCATTCTTTTGAGAATAATGACATATTTTTTTGGATTCCGGTTGATAACAGTAGATTCCCTTCAAACTGGTACCAATCCAAATCGTGCCATTTTTAGTCTGAACCATTTCAGTAATAGCACCATCTTCTAATGAAGTGGCAAGTTCTGGATCTTGAGAAATACGATATTCACCGTCTTCCTTTTTTTTAACAATATCAATTCCATGTCCACTTGTTCCAAGCCACAAATCTCCATTTTTGAGTTCCAATACGGATAAAATATCGGGAAAACTAAGAGAATATTTCTCGCCAGGGGCGTAGGTTAAATATCTAAAACTATTGTTGGTGGCATTGGTACGATTCAACCCACGCCCCCAAGTGCCAACCCAAACTAATCCTGAACGATCTTTGAACAATGCACCAATATTATTCATGTTGATGGAATGAGGTTGTGAGTCATTATGTAATATTACTTTTTTGACAATTCGATGTTTCAAGTCCAACACATCAATGCCACCACCGTAAGTTCCCAACCAAATTTCATCTTGATTAAACTGTAAAATTGTTCGCACAAAATCATGACTTAATGGTTTTTGATCTTTCTGATTTGAAGATACTTGTCCATATTGCCCATCCTTTGAAAGCCAGACAACACCGTTTTCTCTGGTTCCCATCCAAATTGTTT
>Ga0066649_10002616_pt1 | contig 10662 bp, 18 predicted proteins | sample CryGey132114_all_FD_59538 | JGI IMG/M metagenome (GOLD analysis project Ga0066649, IMG submission 59538) | Groundwater microbial communities from aquifer - Crystal Geyser CG22_combo_CG10-13_8/21/14_all | ecosystem: Environmental > Aquatic > Deep subsurface > Groundwater | place: USA: Utah... | reverse complement strand
CAATCCGCCCACAAAGCTCACTGTCATGGCCGTAAGACCAATGAACGCAAATAGAACGGTTGGAATACTAAAAACGTCTCTCAGACGGTATTGTTTATCCATTTTGTCAGCACCTTCAAATTTTACTTTGATGATGCTGGATTTATTGGTAAAAGTCTGTGAAGAAATCCCCAAAGGGGATTCGCCAGGGCCTACTATGCCCCATTCAGTCCTGGCTAGTTGTCAAAGTACACCGCCCTCCGCTCTCGCGGTGGCAGGCCACGCCCAAAGGGCTAGAAGGGTTACTCGTCTTTTGGCGGGTTAAGAGGGCTATGCCCATCTTCCCATTCCGCAAAGAAGAAAACGCCGAAAAATTTCCCAAGTTTACTGAGTCCTTCAATGGCTGGGGTTCTTTGGCCAAGCTCCCATTTTTTGAGAGTAGGCAAAGGAATACCGGCCTTTGAGGATACATCTTCCTGGGTCAATCCGCGCTCAGTGCGCAGTTCTTTCAGGCGTTTGGCTGAATAAGATTCAAATTTGAATTTCAATGTTTCCACCAGGGGAACAAACGTCGCTATATCTAGCATCATATCAAACCTTACTCACCTTCATTTATGACCTCTGACACTTAGTATACGTTTGGGTTCCTGATTTAGTCAATAACCCTTTAAAAATATATTGACAAAGTACCCAATTGGGTACTAGAATAAGTTTATAAAGCAAATTCAAAGGAGCCCCGCAAATGACAGCCGATATCATCAAAGCCACCGATGGAACCTGGTGCGTCGTGGGGCACCTGAGCAGCGGCGACGCTCACGACTTTTTCGAGAGTCAAAGCGAAGCCGTTGCTTTTGCCCAAATCTTTTACAACGCGGTTGTCGAAGTCGTGGAGGCCCGCCGCACTCCCCAGACCACCTGGGCCAAAGCCAAAAGCTATGGCGCAACCTGGGACGACTGCACCTGCGCAGACTTTCGCTTTCGCCGTGGTTCGCATCGCGACGAAAACGGCGACAAGTGCTGCGTTCACATGCTTCACGTTCGCAAGGAATACCGCCTTGGCGTGCGTGTTGCAAGAACCTGGGAGCAGGCAAAAACGGCTGGTCAAGTTTAAGTTTGTCAAGTGCATACCATACAACTGTATACCGAAGTATACATAAAAATCAAGAAGGGGTTTTTAAATGTGGAATAAAAGTACGACTGTAGAGGGGCGCTGGGATTATTCCGTTGCCTCTGGAGGAACGGGGGATATGCCCAGCTTTGAGCATGGGGGGCATGTCCTTGAGGATGAAGAGCACTTACAGGCCTTTGACCGCCACGGCAAGAAAATTGCTTCTTATCTTGAGCTGGATGATGCCAAGAAGGCGGTGCAGGTTTATGGATAAGCCCTTGTTTTATTCCAAACAACTGCATAGCGCTGTTTTGAACTATCCCTATACAGCCTGGTTCTGGAAAGACGAATCTATTTTAGCGGGTGAGATTGGCCCCTTTCCCACCCGCTCAGACGCTGAAACAGACTGGGCAGCGGCTCACATGATTGAAGGCTGTCGGCAAGACCTGCACGCGCTCAATATCGCTGTCGAGATGCCTGTGCTGAATTTGAACCAGGCCGACATTGATTTGATGCTGGACATCCAGCAGACCCGCAAAGCTGTCGAAAATTATGCAACCGAAGGAGTTAAATCATGAGAAAGTCAGATGTCGTCAAACAAACCAATGGTCGTTATGCGGCCTACCTTTACCGGGCAGATGGGAAAGCATTGGGGCCCTATACCGAGCTGACCCTTTCAGAAGCCAATGCCATGGCTCACAACTGGGGAACGAAGGGACATATTTCAACCAAGCGTCCTGACAATTTCGTGAAAGGGGTGACAGCATGATTTTCTCTGCCATCGCCCTGTTCATGTCTTTCGTGCTCTGCGCTGTCGCTATCCTGGCCAGTCGCACCCAGACGGTCGAGCATTACACCTACGTCACCATTCAGCCCGCTCTGAAGCCCCTGCCTTCTCAACAGGCCAGCCTGCCCGTTTTCGCGGAGGTGCCCAGCAATAACTAAACCGTTCCTTCCCCTGCAAGATTCGCTGGGGCATCAAAACTGGCCAAGGAGGCCCTGATTATGTTCACGAACCTGCTATTGACCCTGATTCTCATCGCTTTGATTACCCCGCGCTATCCGCGCCTGGCATTTGCGCACGGTGGCTCTATGCCCCCCGCTCTGGCCTGGGAGCTGCAGCGCTTGATTGCCCAACTTCAATCCTTGCTGAACTGGAGAACAAAATAATGGTCGCCACTGCTGAAATGATTAAAAAGCTCAGAGAGCCAATGCCCTGCAAATGGAAGCCCCAAGTGGCCAAAGCGTACGGCTGCCAATTGGTGGCCTACATCGATGCCCGCCAAGCCATCGATGCCCTCGACAATTGTGTCGGGGCTGAAAACTGGCAGCGGGATTACAAAAAGGTCGGCGACGTGGTTTATTGTGGCGTCGGCATTCTTACCCAATCCGGCTGGGTCTGGAAGTGGGACGCGGGAACCGAGAGCAATATGGATGCCGAAAAGGGCGAAAGCTCCGACGCATTCAAACGGGCCTGCGTCTCTTGGGGCCTGGGTCGATTCCTCTATGAGCTGCCTATTGTCAAAACCAAATCCATCAAAGACAACAATGACAAATGGCAGCCCGCCGATGAAAGCGGTCAGAGAATCTGGGACTGTACCGATTATTGCAATCGCAAGAGCCAGGCCAAAGCCCAGACCAAAAAGCCCGCCCCTGCCCCTGCACCAGCCAAGGCAGAGCCCGCGCCCCTTGCTTCAGTCATCGATATCGCAGGCATCCGCGCAGCGGGAACCAAGGCAGGCTTAAGCAGCACTCAGCTCATGGGCCTGATTGTCCTGAAATGGGGAGAAGGTGCAACGCTCAACAGCTTAAATGCAGAGCAGGGTGTTTACCTCAAAAACTGGCTGATTAAAGCCGCTGAAAAGGGAATCCCTAAAGAAACCCTGAAACAGCTCAATCAGATGACCCTTGCCGCTGCCAGTGCATAGAGAAAAAGCCCAGGGTTAACCCTGGGCCACGACTTCGGGGAAGCCGGTTCATAATTAGCAGTTCCAACATACCCGCTTCCCCTATTTGATTCAACCGATACCGTCACGTTTCAACTCAAATAGGAGAATTTGTCATGTCAATTTCAATCCCTTTTTCATCAGGGCAGGCACTGGAAGTGCTTTGCTCTGAGCATATCACATGGGAGGCCCTGGGGCTTCTCTCTTTCCTGTTGGCCCACCCTGGCCAGGGATTTTCCGTCAAAGAGCTGCTTATGAACTCCAATGGCGCCGACAGCGAGCGGATTAAAAAAAACATTCGCAAGCTGGTGCGAGAAAAACGCGCCCGCTTTACCGATGGCCGAGTTTTTGCAATGGAGGCCGTCGCTCAATGAATCGCTTCCTCTCAATTGCAAAGGGGTCAATCCCTTACATCAAAGAGCTTCGGCCTTATGCCGGAAGCCTGAGCGCCTGTGTGGCCATGCAGCAGCTCGATTACTGGTTCGACAAAATGCCCGATGGGTTTTATAAATTCGTTGACACTTGCGAACATCGCCTTTACAAGCCCGGACAGTCCTGGTGTGAAGAGCTGGGCATGAGTCGCGACGAATGGCGCTCAGCTTGGGCCCATATCGGAGTGACCTACACCAGCAAAAAGAACCTTGAAAAAGCTGAAAATTCTTTCATCAATGCAGACGGCAAAGAGGTATTCTATTGCGTCGTTCAAGACCGAATCAGCAAGGTAAGCTATTATTATCGCAACCACAAACTGCTTGATAAAGTCTTTGACGAAATACTCAGAGGCCCCACCCCAGCCGCTGTTGGTGAAAACCCCAGCACCGATTGGGAAAATTCCCAACAGGGAGCGGGAAAAATCCCAGCCGCTGTTGGTGAAAACCCCAGCACCGATGTGCAAAAACCCCAATCTTATACAGAAGATTACTCAGAAGACTACCAGAAGAATACTTCAGAAGATTACTCAGAAGAAGAATTTAAAACCCCCTATATCCCCCAAGGGGAATTGAGCGCGGAAGAAAAATTCTTTTCTGATTCGGTTGAGGTTTCAAAACCAGAATCCCCCCTTCCCAAACAACCGGCTTTGAAAGATTTGCCAAAAAGTTCCGGGAGCACTGATGCCCCTGGCGCTTTTGCTCCGTTGCCCAAACACGACCCCGAAGGGTTTCGCGAATTCTGGGCCCAACATCCGCGCAAAGTAGGCCGCCAAAATGCCGTTCGGGCCTGGGACAAGATTAAGCCAAACCCAGAAACCAAGGGGCAAATCATGCATTCCTTGGGCTGGAATAAAGCCAACAATCCCCAGTGGACCAAAGACGGGGGGCAGTTCATTCCCCATCCGGCAACATGGCTCAATGGCTTGCGCTGGACCGATGAGCAAACCATCATTGCGCCAGAACAGCAATCAAGGCCCATGACGACGACTGAAAAAAATATTAAATTCCTTCGCGAATACCGACAAAAACACGGATTGGAGGCCTGAACATGGCAAGTATCGAAACGATTACCAAAATGCTCGAACGCTTTTCAATCGCCTTCAACATGCCCGAAATAACAGAAGCCGCGCTCGAAACTTGGGCTCTAGCTCTGGATGACATCAGCGACGAAATGGTGCAGGCCGCCACGGTGCATTTCATCAAGACCTGGGGCAGCCAATTCAACCGCAAACCCCGCCCCGGTGATATCCGCGAATTTCAGAGCCAAGCTTCAGAATCAAGCTGGGCAGATGCCTGGCAGGAAGTTCAGGCCCTATCACAAGCTTGCGTGCAGCCAGATAGCACGGTTGAATTTTCAAGCCCAGAAATCCGCCAGGCCTGCCAATCTGTCGGGGGCCTTCGCGCCGTCTTTGAGTGCGAGACAGATATGCTACCTGCCATTCGCGCCCAGTTTCGCGATGCTCTCAAGACCATCCGCGCCCAAAACCAGGCCCGGAATATTGTTCAGCGCGTAACAACTCCCCGTGTTGAGCTGCCCGGTATGGACGGCAAAACCATCATTCAGCTCAAACCAGGTCAAGCAGATATCTCCGATGAGCTTCATCGGACTATCAAGGTTTTACCCGAGCCAGAAGATGGAAACTGGCACGCCTATGCCAAGGCACAGCGCGAGCAAGCCCCCGTGGTTGACTTCGCCAAATTGATGGCGCGGAGGGCACTGTAATGCTGAGCTTAAAACAAATTGTTATGCCAGAACTCGACAGCATGACCCATTCTAAGCGACTTGAAGCGGTTTCTGACCTGATGAAATCCGCCAAGAATTCAAGCCCTCACAGCAAAAGCTATGAATGCCATTACTGCTTAGACACCCGATTTCTAGCTGTCTTTCCTGAATGGGTTGCAGACGGGGATTGCCTGGGCGTGACCATGGATGATATCGCGGTTTGCGAAAAAAGAGACGTGCGCCAGTGCTTCTTTGTCCCCTGCGACTGCCACCCTGGCCAGATTGCCGGGAAGGACATCAAGCGCTTTGCCAAATATTTTGGCCTCCCCATTTTTGAACATGACCTTGGCGCCTGGATTATTCAGTACCGCCGAGATATCGAATCGGCCCGCTTTGCCGAAGACGAAGCCCGCGCAGAAAAACAACGCAAAGAACAGGAACAAGCAGCGTGAAAAAATTTCTTTTTATCGACACCGAAACCAATGGGCTGCACGCTGATTACACCAAGCCCGGAACCGATACCGACAACTGGCCAAGATGCATCCAGCTTGCGTATGCTCTGACCACCGCCGAAAGCCCCAAAGACTCTCTCAAATGCGGGGACTGGGTAATCAAGCCAGACGGCTGGACTATACCCCCAAAAATCACGAACCTGACCGGCATCTCCATGGAGCGGGCTGAAACTGAGGGTGTACCCATCGCCTACGCTCTCGACACGTTTGCCTACGTTTATAGCCAGGCTGATTACATTGTTGCCCATAACCTCGAATTCGACTGGCCAGTTCTAACCGCGGAATACACCCGGCTGGGTCTCGAAGTGCCGACCGGCGCAATTGAGATTTGCACAATGAAAGCCCCCGAGGTTATCAACTTCTGTGCTATCCCTGCAGGCTCTGCACAGCGGTATCGGGGTCAAAAATACAAATGGCCCCGGCTTCAAGAGCTTCACAAAAAGCTGTTTGACCACGAATTTGAAGGGGCTCATGATGCAATGCGAGACATGGCCTCCCTGACCTATTGCTTCTTTGAGCTGGTAGAAATGGGGGTCTTGGCAATCTAATGCAACTCTCACTCAACGATTTTTTAACCCCAGCTGAGCGCCTGCCCGAACTGCTTGACCACCGCAAGCCCAAAAACCTGAAAGCTGACCGCTGGGCATTGGCCAAACCCCTGCTTCAATCTGCTCCAATCGTGACTGAAAACCCCGCCGAGTTCGAGCGGGTAATTGAATCCGTGCTCGACACCCTGGCTCTGAATCAAAAGCAGGGGCATGAGCGCATGATTGGACATACCGTGACCTGGGTGACAGGGGCGACATTGCCAAAGCCCAAGCACCACAAGGGCAAAATTTTGGCCGTCCTGTCCCCCGGCGCAAAGCGCGAAGACTGGATTCACCTCTTGCCTCCTGAGTTCGATGAAATGGGCAAACTGGTCAAAGGTATGGAGGACGCCCGCCAAATCGGCAAAGAGCGCAGCAAAGAGCTGAAAGCCCTGCGGGCAGAATGGAAGCGGCTATATAAGGCCGTCAAAGTCAATGCGAAAAATGGCGGGTACCTGGTCGCTGAAGAGGCCGAGGAGGGTGTTGTCTATCGCTGCATCGCTCCGCATCTGGTGCACAGGCAGGCAGAAAGCCAGACCCTTTTGCTGCAAAAGGGTCTGGCTGAGACAGCCACCGCCTCTCTGCCTGAGCCGGAGCAAACAGATAACACCCCGGCCCCTGTTTGTTCTAAACAAACACCCGAGGTCAGCCGCCTGCAAACGTTCGCAGAGCATGAATGGGTTTGCGATTTCTGCAGCTCAAAGATGCGTTTTAGATACACATCCGATATTGAAGTCGGCTTTGATTGTTCCAAAAACCCCAAACACTTGCTCAAAATTACCTACTCAGGAATGAATTGGTCAAATCATACTGGCGGTTTTTCCGGGCCACTGCCAGACATGCTCGGCAATTATTTCAAAGGCGAATTTAACGAGCGCCAAAAAGAACTTATTTTGCTGGCCTTTGACCTGCGGGGAGAAAAAACCGGCAATATCGAGGATGAACAATCCAGAAAACAGGTTTTTTTAGAGTCGGGAAAAGTGGTTAATCGGCATGTTGAGCGTACGCTGGAGATTTTGGCGCGGATTGACAAAGAAGAGGCCGAAGAAAGCCAGCCCAATAGCACACCCGTTTCGTCCCCAAGTGTCACAGCCCCAGAACCCGCCGCAAAAGTGATTCTGGGCAAACCGCTGGGCCGCTCACACCCCGGACTGGGCATCAATAAGCCAGTGTGCTTTTACTGTAAAGGCCAAGAAGAGCTAGAATATGCCGGCCTTTTTCCCAATGCAATCAAGAGCATGAATCACCACATTTGGCGCTGCAAAAAACAGCCGCGCCATCAACTGGTCTGCGCTGAAAAAGGGGATTGGTGGTACCAGTGGTGCGGGGGCGTCGGCTATGGCGTGACCTACGGAGTGCCAGAGCTTTGGATGTGGCGGGATATTTTCAAAGATGCCACTGGCCAAGAGCCCGAATTGACACCCGAGCCCGAAATCGATGTGCAAGGGCTCGAACTGGAAGCCCAAGACCTGCGCTTAAAGCTGAGAGAAGTTGACCGCAAGCGTGGCCTGGTTAAACAAGCATCTGATTTGAAGGCTGCAATTGATGCGGCTACAAACGAAATCAACCGGATTTGCATGCACGGGTATTCAGCATCCCTGGATGCAATGCTGGGGAGAAAACAGGTCTCTATTGACGCGATGCGTCGTGAGCTTGGGGCTCTAAATGAAGAAATTGGCTCAACGATTATCCCCGTGACCTGGCGCTGGGAAGAACGGCTTGCTGAGATTGAAAAGACTCTTGGCCAGGCCAAAGGGGGCCAATCATGAACCCCGACTTCTACCAGGGCCGCCTGGGCTATTGGCACTTTCACTGGGATGGTTACACATCCAGCCCCTACCACTCCTATGAGGCGGCAAAATTTGCTTACGCCGCATGGGCGACAGCGGGGAGGCCGGGCCATGGCTAGACTCAAGGCCTTTCTTGTTCGGGACGCCTTTGAGGGGTTCACGCAACTCATCTTTGCTGAAACATCAAGTAAAGCCCGCTATTTCGCGGCAAGTCGCAGCTTTTATGGTGATTTGGATTATGTCGATGCACGGGCTCGTCGTTTTCCGTCCGGAGATGTCGCCCTGAGAGAAGGAGCGATTGAACCCTACTGGGAGGATGACGAGAAAATATGCGGGGCCCTGGGCATGAGATATTCCTGCTTCGATTGCGAGACCGTTTACCCGGTCGGGGAGGACTGCCCCAATGGCTGCTAAATGTTCATCATGCAAAGCCCCCATCACCTGGCTCAAAACCGAAAACGGCAAATCCATGCCCGTCGATGGCCACCGCGAAATAAGCGGGCTCTGGGATAAAAAGCTCGGCTCGCACTGGGAGACGTGCCCCACGCGCAAGCAGCACAAGCGCCAGCCCCAAGAGCGCGTGCAGGACAGCCCTATTTTAACCAAGCCCTCACCTGATGGGGAGATTGACGGGGTTGAATATTACCTTGACCAAAACCCCTTTAACCGTCGCTGGTCGATTCGTTTTTTCTTCAAAAGCGGTGTACCAGCCGAGGCTTCTAATTTTAAAGAAGAGGCCGATGCAATTGCCTGGGCAGAGAAGCTGATTAAAGCGCCAGCTGAGCACCGGCTCACGCTCGAAGAGATTGATTCAATGGTAAGGGAGATTAAGGGTATGCACGGGCGCGAACGTGATGCGCTGCTCGCTGGCCTGGACCCATACGAAGCCATGAAGCCCAAGCCCGTCACTCCCCCTGCTCGCGCCAAAGTGGTCATCTATACCGATGGCTCAAATATCGGGCAGCCAGGTCCGGGCGGCTGGGCAGCGCTCTTGATTGGGGCTGATGGAACCAGAAAAGAACTGTCGGGCCCCATGGTCTCAGCAACGAATAACCAGGCCGAATTAACGGCTGTTATCAAAGGCCTTGAAGCGCTGCGAAAGCCGTGTAAAGTCAAGCTCTACAGTGACAGCAAATACGTGGTTGATGGCATCTCCCAGTATCTGAACAAATGGGTTCGCAATGGATGGAGAACCACGACCGGCGATGTCAAAAATCGTGAGCTGTGGGAGCAGGTTCACCAGCTCTGCCAGAAGCACGAGGTCAAAGCCCAGTGGGTCAGGGGCCACAATGGGCAGCCAGAAAATGAGCGGGTTGATGAATTGGCGGGTATTCAGTCGAGAGCAGAGAAGGAAAGACAAAAAGGAGAATTGGCGAATGTCTGAAGAAAGAACAATCTTAAACAGGGTTGCAATCGAGCGCCTGAAAAAAATCGAATCGAGAGCAACGCCGGGGCCGTGGACAAATTGCGAATATCAACCGAATCGAATCGAGGCGCAAGCGCAAACATGTCCTGACACAGGGCCGTCTATTTGCAACATTATTTATAGCGATGATTATTCAGACCGGCAATATGCAGACGCAAAGCTGATAACTGCTCTCAGGAATAATGCAATTCCCTTGCTTGAGGAATTGAGTGCTGAGAACGAGCGACTCAGAAAAGAATTGGAGGCCCTGCAGAAGAGCAGGGATGAGCAAGAAGGGGGAGAGCTCCCTTTCTGCTACGGTTGCCACAATTCGGGCGTAAACAGAGGCGGGGGTGATTGTCAGGATTGCGGATTTTCGAGCTACTGACGAAAGGAATTTGGTGGACTAAATTCTAAATTTGGTGCACCAAATCTCTATTTGCACCCTCAAAAAGCAAAAGACCCCCGGTTTAATCCGGGGGCTTTTTGCGAACTGGACCGCTTTGGCAATTATAAAAAGGGCCTCTTGGGCAACAATTACACCGACCTTTCAGCGGTCCTCAACCGTTCCGCGCAGAACGGCTGACCGTCACGCGCTACCGCAAACGCTATGCGAAGCAGCTTGCGAGAGCACGCAGTGATGGCTTTATTTCCTGTGCCTTTGCTGGCAAAGTAGGGATATAGGGGGCTGTTTTTTCGGGCACAATTGACAGCGGCCCGAAACAGTAAGAAACGAACTTGAGTCCGGCCCTGCCGCGAGATGCGGGCCCTGCCAATTTTCTTGCCCGAACTTTTAACAATCAAATTGAGCCCCGCCATTTTGAGCACCTGGGCCTTGTGACTGTACCCGCGCAAGTCCCCCAGCTCACCAAGTATGGAGGAAATACAGACCTCTCCCATGGCTGGAATATCCAAAAGCAAATGCCCGTAATCAATCCGAAGGATAGCGGCCTGCATCTGCGCTTTGAGTTCCAAAAGCTGTTCACGGGTGCGCTGAATCAAACGCACCAAAGCCGCGACCTCTCCTCCCGTCATCAACTGAGAATCGTTTTCAGCCTGGACCTTGGCCGAGGCATAAAGCGCCGCCTTGCGCTCTGGCGTTCCCCGGTACCCAAACACGCCTTTTAAGCTCTCGCAGAAAGCCTCTTCGCTCAATTGTAAAACACTTGCTGGACTGGGGA
>Ga0066649_10002613_pt1 | contig 10668 bp, 7 predicted proteins | sample CryGey132114_all_FD_59538 | JGI IMG/M metagenome (GOLD analysis project Ga0066649, IMG submission 59538) | Groundwater microbial communities from aquifer - Crystal Geyser CG22_combo_CG10-13_8/21/14_all | ecosystem: Environmental > Aquatic > Deep subsurface > Groundwater | place: USA: Utah: Grand... | reverse complement strand
TCCCAAGCTTTTCCCTCTCGTCCCACTGCATAATAAACTGGAAAATCTAGATGATGATCACTTTTTGCTAAATCTAAAAATAGATCTGAGGTTTTATGTAATGCTTTAGCCGGATCACAATCTTTTTTATCAATCTTATTTATAACAACAATAATCTTAAGATTAAGTTCTAGTGCTTTTTTTAAAACATACTTTGTCTGAGGCATTGGTCCTTCTTTTGCATCTATAACTAAGATTGCACCTTCTGCCATGTTTAAGGTTCTTTCTACCTCTCCACTAAAATCTGAGTGACCTGGAGTATCGATTATATTAATTTTATAGTCGTTGTAATTAATTGTTGTGTTTTTAGCTAAAATGGTAATACCTCTTTCTCTTTCTTGATCATTTGAGTCCATAATAAGAGTATCGGACATAAAATGTTCGTTTTCTCGAAAGGTTTTTGATTGTTTCAATAGTCCGTCAACTAAACTTGTCTTTCCGTGATCAACGTGAGCTATTATCGCTACATTTCTAATATTCATAATAATCTTACCATTATATAAACAATAAATACTAACACAAAACAGTTAATTTAACTAATGTTTGTATGAAAAATTAGTAAATATCAAAATCCTTTAGTAACTTTTTATTTCCTTGTATCTGATACTGTAAAAGTGTTTGGTAAGTACCTGGTTTAACAGACAGATCTTTTGGTGTACCTATATCTTCAACCTGACCTTTATTTATTACAATAACTTTATCAACATTTTGTATTGTTGAAAACCTATGTGCAATAATTATAACAAGTTTACCTTTCATTAAATTTTCTAACGCAAGTTGTACTTCTAGTTCTGATGCAGAGTCTAAACTGCTTGTTGCCTCGTCTAGAATTAGTATAGGTGAGTTATGAAGTACTGCTCTTGCAATCTGGATTCTTTGTTTTTGCCCACCTGATAATTTAATACCTCTTTCACCTATCTTAGTATCTAGCCCTTTTTCAAATCCCATTACAAAATCGTAAGCATTAGCCACTTTAAGTGCTTCAATAATTTCCTGTTCAGTTGCATTTTCTTTCCCATAAGAGACATTATCTTTTACATTTGTTGAGAATAGTTCGCTATCTTGAAATACCATCGATATATTTCCTCGTACTTGTTGATATGTTATATCGTTATAGTCCTTACTATTTAAAAATATAGTACCACTTTGAGGTTTATAAAATTTCATTATTAAATTAACGATAGTAGACTTGCCCGCACCACTATGTCCAACTAAAGCAACTTTTTCAAAGTTTCCTATCTCAAAATTTAGATTTGTAATTATAGATTTTGACTCTTCATAACTAAAATTTAAATTCTCAAATTTTAAAATTGGATTTTCAAGCTTTACTACCTTAACCTTTTGATCAAGGTCTTCTTCACCTTTTAGGTTTAAAATCTCGAAAAATTCTTTTGAGCCACTTTCTGCCTGTTGAAACCTTGTTAATATAAATGACATTGCAAAAAGTGGCCTTCTTGCTAATGTTACAAGCTGGATAATTAAAACCATCTCACCTATTGTTAAACTCCCCTTAAATGCATTATAAAAAACTATAACATTTACAATTAGTAACACTACATTTAAAGATAAGTTTCGTAAAAAGTCGAAAATATGAAATGTTTTACTCTGTTTTGCATATATGTCGTTTGAATTTTTAAGATTTTTTGCTAAAAAATTTAGTTCGTTTAGCTCATTTAAAAACATCTTAACTACCTTAATATTTAAGATAGATTCCTGAACTCTGCCTCTTGTGGTATCTTGTATCTGGTTTTTTAGAGTTTCACGCTCTCCCCACCTTTTAGTAGAAATGTAACTTAGTGCTATATAAATTGGAAATAAAATTGCAATAAAAAAAGAAACTTGTAAATTATAGTATGCTAAAACGATTATCGTAAATACACTCTGGAAAATAATTGGAAAGAAAAAGTTTGTACAGGTATTAATAAAATCTTTAATTGATGTTATGCCTCGGGAAAGTTGGTTGACTATCTTTCCTGATATCTCACCATCAAAATATTGCTGAGGTAAAGTTAAAACTTTTTTATAAAACTTTTCTGATAAAAACTTTTCAAGCTCGCCTGATAGATGATCACCCATTCTTGAACTTACAGATGAAAGTGCAATATCAACAAGCCCAACTATAAAACTAATTGCTAATAATAGGATTAATGTATTTAAATTGCCATTTTGACCAATATTAATATTTGAGACAATTTCATCGACAATTAATTTAGAAACAATTGGTGAAACCTGCTGAATAATAGCACCAATAAAGATCAAAAAAGTAATTAGATACATTACCTTGTATAATGGCTTTGCTATTAAAATTATTTGTTTGATATTTTTCATAAATTACTTAAGAAAAAATTAAAAAGAATTATAATTCGAAACCGGAAGTTAAGTAACACTTGGACAACAATAAATAATGTGCCCCTTACTTCCTGCGCTCTCGATTGATTAAATATATCTGTATCAAAAACGCAAATCAATCTGCGAGAGCTTTCTCATTACAATCCTTTTTAATTTTTTGAATCAAACTGATTTAACTCTTAATTCTCTAAATACTTATCAATAAGCTGTTGAAATGTTGCAAATGGTTGTGCACCGACTACTAGTTCACCTGTAATTGATGTTTCACCTGATTTACCAACAAAGAAAGAAGGTGTACCAGATACACCTACGCTACTTCCGTATGCCAAATCTGCGTTAACCTCTTCTTCAAACTCTTTTGCTTCTACACATGTCTTTAACCCTGCTGAGTCTAACCCTAAATCTGTTGCAAATCCATATAACTTATCCACTGTTAAGCCATTTCCATTTGAATTTGTATTTGTAAATATTTTATCGTGATAATCAAAATAAACCTGGTCTCCGCCCTGTTTTCTAGCACATTCTGCTGCTATAGCCTCAGTTGTTGCCAATGGATTATGGAATCCTAAGGGAAAATCTCTATATACAATCTTTACTTTCCCTGTATCTACATAATTTTTCTTTATATCTGGTAAAGTGTTAGTAAAGTAGCTTTTACAAAATGGACATTCGTAATCACTAAACTCGATTATTGTAACAGGAGCATCAACACTCCCTAAAACTGCATCATCATCTAACTCTACCTCTAAAATACTTGGAACAGGTGCAGGCAAGTTAGTTGGAGTTGGTTGCCCTGCAACACTGTCTGTAATTTCTTGTATATCAGCTTTGTTTACAGTTGATTTTAATCCTAAGATACTTGGATTATTTGAAAAGATAACTGAAAGACCAATAAGTCCGCCCGCGATAATTATTGAGAAAGGTGTAAGTAATTTTTCCATAATAAAATTTCTAATTTAAAACATAATGTTTATTGTAACTTAATTTTATACGATATCAAATAAACTATTTCATTACTAGAGTTTTATTTTTTAATTTTAAGATCTCACTAACTATTTGATCCCTTAATTTATGAATACTCATTACTTTGTATTTATTTTGATCTCCTATTGGTTTAATTATATCTAATTTCTTTACATATAACCCTTGCAAAATGAATTCTTTCACCCCAACAGTATTTAAAATATCTTTCATCATTTTTATATCTGCTGGAATTCCTTTTCTTACACCAATTTTTTCAAATTTTAACTTATTTTGAGCATAAGGAAAAACAACAACAGCCACCCTATAACTTCTTAAAAAAGTTTTATTCATATTCACTTCAATACTAAAACCCTTTGTATCAAAAATCTCCATATTATCTTCTATAATTTTACGTTGAAATGCTCTTTCACCAGTTAAAGATTCACCAAAACCAATACCTGTAATTCTCCAAAATGATTCACTTGTAAATCCACCTCGTTGAGAAAGAGTCATATCGTATTTATTATTTATAATTGGAGTGACAAGGTTAATAACATCAACTGATCTTAAACCTCTTAAATCTGCATCTAAAAAACATACAACATCACCCTTTGATTCTAAAAACCCTGTTTTAAGTGCCATTGACTTTCCCATGTTAACTGGTTGATCAATAATTTTTACATCTTTTATTTGATGAATTTTTTGAGTATTCTCAGAGGTCGAACCATCATTTACAATGATAATTTCATCAACAATATTCGACTGGATTACAACATCCACAATCTGGGGTAATACATCTATATCATTAAAAGTTGGAATAATTACTGAGACCATAGTGTTTTATTTTCTTACTTTTTATTTTAAACTAAATACATGAACCTGTCTAAATTTCAAAAAATTGTAACTCTATTTGTATTTGGTGTCATTCTTATTATCTTATTTATTTTAAACTTTTTTACAAGATGATAAATATTATTAAAGAATCAGGCGAAATAGCCCCATATAATGAACAAAGAGTTAGAGATATATTAGCAAGAGTTGGTGCAACGGAAGAAGAACAAACTAAGGTTTTGCAATATTTAAATACACAGTTATATGAGAGAATTAAGACATCTGAGATTTATCATATCGTGTTTAAACAGCTTGATGCTATTAAACCTCATTTAGCCTCTCGCTTTAGCTTAAAACAGTCTATTGCAGAACTAGGACCTTCTGGTTACCCTTTTGAAAAATTTATTGCAGGAATTTTAGCAGAATTTGGATATAAAACTGAGACTAACTTAATGATGAAAGGGAAATGTGTGGTTCATGAGGTTGATGTTGTAGCATATAAAGATGATACTAAAGGTATAATAGAGGCTAAATTTCATAAAAATACAGGCTATAAAACAAATATACAAACGGTTTTATATGTTGACGCTAGGTATAAAGATATTAAATCAACCTTACCAAAAGGTGAAAAATCAACTGGTTGGCTTATTACTAACGCAAAATTTTCTGCTGATACTATTAATTATGGGGAATGTGCAGGTTTAAAACTTATAGGTTGGGATTACCCTAACCATATTGGCCTTAGGGTATTAATTGATAAAAGCGGACTACAACCAATAACAACGCTTCAAAACCTTTCAACAATAAATAAAACAAATTTGTTAGCCAATAATATAGTATTTTGTAGAGACATTGCAAAAATTGATAAAAATAAATTAAAAGAGTTAACAATTAATACAGACGTTGATAAATTAATTGAATCTGCGAAATTAGTTTGTCAAACACATACACATAAATGAAAATAACTAACTATAGGAATACAATTTCACCTCAATATTCTGTTACTAAATATGGCAGAATTTTAGAACCTAATTTAAATGATATTGAAGAAGAGGCTGGCGTATTTAACCCCGCAAGCTTAGAAATAGAAGGTAAAATTTATATTTATTATAGATCTGTACAAAAACCAAATTATTCACGAATTAAACTTGCAACAGGAGAGTTTACTAGTTCAGAATTTTCTATTGAAAAATCTGACAAAACTATTTTACAACCGCAAACGAATTTTGAAAAATGTGATGGGGATTTAAAAGGAGGAGTAGAGGATCCTTGTACAGTTACTATTGATGGGACCCATTACATGATTTACGTAGGAAGAGGAACAAGCAACAATATCTGCCCAACATCAAGAGTTGCAATTGCCTCTTCATCTGATGGTCTAAAATGGACAAGGCTTGGCAGATTAATTTTTGAACCTTTTCAACAACCAGAGCTTAGTGATATTGACCCTAATTCGCTAGATAATAAAGACGTAATACTGTTTCCTGCAAAATTTGGCAATACATACGTATCATTACAAAGATTTACTTTTCCATCGGACGTTAGGGATAAAAATAACTTAAAAACGGGTATGTGGTGGGCCTTTTCTAAGGACTTAATTAACTGGTACAACTTAACTCCATTTTATTTTGGCAAAAATGACTGGGAAAACCTTAAAGTTGGGGCAGGTACACCTCCTGTACTAACAAAATATGGCTGGATGATGATATACCATGGTCTTTCGGGTAAAGCTGATAATGATCCAAACAGAACATATAATGCAGGGTTAATGTTTTTAGCTAAAACTAATCCAACAAAGGTTTTATTTATATCAAAAAACCCAATAATGGAACCACAAGTTAATGATGAAAAATTTGGTCAGGTTAATAATGTAGTATTTCCTTCTGCAATATTTAAACTTCCTAGTGGATTTTTATATTCTCATCAATCAGACTCAACTGGAGAAAACTTTGGGATATTATATGGAATGGCAGATTCTAAAACTGGACTTGCAACTATTCATCTAAATTAAGTCTTTTTGCAATCTCAATATCAATATATGCCTTATCTCGACCGTATTTTAGTGATGATAATTTTTTAATTTTTTCTGCTGTTTTTTCAGAAGCATAAGCATTTAGATTCTTAATCAGCTGCCATGGACTATTAGTTAGAAAAGATTTACTAGGTTTACCATCTATTAATAATTTTGTAAATATTTCACCTACCCCTGCATTTACTAAATCTGACTGATTAAAGCTATCTTTAAAGTGAGTATGTAAATATGTAGAATCTTCGCTGCCAACTCTAAAACTTAAGATCGAGCCAACATTTCCAAATACTGCATTTTTAATATCTTCACTTAACTGTTTTATAAACTGATTAGCAACAATTAAATTTAATTTATACTTTCTTGCTTCTGAGAAAATTGTTACAAAATCAGGTGTTGAAAAGTTTTGAAACTCATCTACATATAAATAAAAGTCATCAAAATTTGTTTTACCTGTTCGGTTCATTGCTGTAATTAATATTTTTGAGATTATTAGATACCCCAAAAAAACCGAATTTTCCTCACCAAGTTGACCTTTAGAAAGATTAATTAATAATATTTTTTTTGAATTAACAATCTCATCAAAATCAAGTGTTGTTTTTCTTTGTCCTACTATATTTCTGATTGTTTTTTCTGTAACAAATCTATCAAATTTAGACGAGAAATAGCCTAGAGTCTCAGATTTATGAAAATCTGTAGTGCTTTTGATCTCATCAATCCAATATTTTTTTACTAATGGATCTGTTATCTTTTCTATTCGAGAGTTTGCATATTTATAATCTGTAATTAACCTTAACACTTCGATTAAAGTACTATCCTTAGTACTCATACTTGTTAACATTACGTTTCTCACAGTTCGCTCTAACCTTGGTCCAATTATCCCCTTTTTGTCTGGATCATATAATTTATATAAAAGTGCGATAAATGAATTAATTACTATATGTTTTTGATCCTCTGTTTTTACATCTAATATATTAATTCCAACTGGTTTTTCTCTATCTGCAGGATTAAAATAAATCACATCTTTTACTCTGTCATCTGGGATAATTTTAAGAAGATCCTCTACTGCATTACCATGTGGATCAATAAATGCTACCCCCTTGCCATTAACAATATCCTGATATGCCATATACTTTAACAACTCACTCTTTCCAGTTCCAGTCTGACCCACAATATATGTGTGCCTTCGTCTATCGGTATCTTTGATCTTAACCTTGCTTTCCTTTCCTCTAAAGCTTGCATTTCCAAGCTGTATCCCCTCAGTAGGTAAATTTTCAGGCAAACTTACACTATTAACATTTAAAAATTTAATGTTTTCAGAAAACTTTAGTGAGTTAGGTAAATGCCATAAAATTGATAGTTCTTTTGAATTTAGGATCCCAGACTTAAAGCAAAACAAATTACCAGATTTTCTTGATAATAAATTAGAAAAAATTTCATCTTTAAACTCTAAATCAACTGACCTATTTTGTAGTTGTGAAAAAGTGTTTTCAATAGCTTTAATATTTTCACCAAAAACTCGTATTATTACATTAAAACAGTTTTCATTTATTTTATCTTGGACCGATGATATAAGCTCTGCAGGCCAAATCTGTTTTTCACCTTGTTTATTACTTTCAGCTACTGAGGATATAAACCTGCTAGCTAATAAATAAAATCTATCTGAAACATTATTTATTACAACCTGCACTCCAGAGCTATTTGTTAATGAGTTTATGATGTGATGTAAAAAATGTTCAAACATGTCTTCAGAATTTTTGATTGGGAAATAGTTTGGTTTTGAAAATTTTAATTTAGAAACTGAAGTTAAACCAATACTACTTAATGGATCTATACAAGATGTAACACTTACCTTAGGATAAACTGCATACAAAGAATCTGAGATACCTTTAATTAATAAGTCATTACTAGTGATATAAAAATTAATTACGTCGTTATTTTTTTTTATCTCAAGTGAGATAAAATTCTCGTTTTTAAAATAATTTATAAATCCGAGATTTTTTAGTAATCCAACAAAACCACTATATAAATTAGAGGTCTGTGATAAATTGGTCTCGTTCTCTCTTTCTATTATTACCTGTATTGTTTTCATATTAATATATCCTGACCTGTTACTAACTCAGATTTTAATATCTTTTCTGCAATTGGGTTTTCTATTTTTTCTCTAATTATCCTATTTACAGGTCTTACCCCAAACTTTGGGTTATTACACATTTTAGTAATATACTCTATCGTTTCTGGTCGATATGAAACTTTAATACCAATATCCTTTAATCTATTACTTAACTCTTTTAATCTAAGCTGCACTACCTGTTTAATATCTTCAAAACCTAACGTATTAAAAAATACTAGTTCATCAAATCTGTTAATAAATTCTGGCCTGAAAAATTTTAGTAAAGTTGGAACTAAAACCTGATTATAAAACTTATCTTTTTCTACCTCAGATTGTCTCTTTATCATTTCATCTACCCCAACATTGCTAGTTGCAATAATTACCGTGTTATTAAAGTTTACTGTTCGGCCTTGTCCGTCGGTTAATCTTCCTTCATCTATTATCTGTAGAAAAATATCAAATACCCTAGGGTGGGCTTTTTCTATCTCATCTAACAAAACTAAAGAGTAAGGTCTATCCCATACTGGATTTGTAAGCTGCCCTCCTTCTTCGTAACCTACATAACCTGGAGGAGCACCAATTAACCTTTGTACGTTATGTGCCTCGCTATATTCCGACATATCAAGTCTTATTAAGCTACTGTCATCTAAAAATACCTCTTCTGCAATTGTTTTTGCTAACTCTGTTTTACCTACACCACTTGGACCTATAAATAAAAACGATCCAATTGGCCTTTTTGGATCTTTTATACCTACCCTAGATCTTTTTATAATTTTAGCTACAAGATTAACTGCATTTGATTGCCCAATAACCTTTTCTGACAAACTTTTTTCTAAAGTTAATAATCTATCTTTATCTGAGGTTGTAATATTTGAAACGGGTATACCTGTTCTTTCTGAGATTATCTGTTTCACGTCGTTAATATCAAGTTGCTTTTTACCTTCAATTTTTGCTTTTGCTAACGATTCGTCTAACAAATCTATTGCTTTACTTGGGAAAAATTTACCTGTATATAAATATCTTCTTGATAATGAAACTATCAACTTACTTTGCTCATTTGTATAACTTATATTGTACAAACTTAAAAAATGTTGGGTAATAAACTCTAATATTTTTTCACTTATTTCAGCTGATGGTTCGGAAATATTTATTACCTCAAAGTACGAATTAAACATCGAGTCTTTTTCAAAATATATTCTAAAGATTGCTGGTGTTGATGTGACAATAATATTAACCCTTGAGTTTTTAGCAATATCTGAAAGAATTGAAGATAATTTAAAAATATTTCTTTTATCAAGTAGTAAGATTTCGTTTATATCATCAATTAATATTATTCCTGATTCAATATGACTAATTGAATTTTCTAACTCTGCAGATGATGATTTATCACTTAAGATATAGTTAAATAATGATTTATTGTCTAGTTTGTATACCTTAGTTAAATTATTGCTTTCAAGTAAATCTAAAATATATGAATTTATAAATGCAGTTTTACCAACGCCCTGTTCTCCTACTACTATTACGTTGTTTTTACTACTCCTTGTTAATACTCTTTTTAGCCTTGTTTTTTCAATATCTAAACCTAAAACTTTTTGAAAATCGGATTTAATTTTTTGTTTTGTTATTTCTGTAAACATCTTATATTGTAATTCCAACTATTTTTCCATTTACTTCTTGTAATTCTGAAACTTTCTTACCTGTTTCTGACTCAATCTGTTTTCTTATTACATATGCCGTTGGAGTATCCATCCACAATGGATACTTAAACGAACTCTCTACTGTTGCCGACAAGTAGTGAAGTTGCTCTTCCTCTTTAAAATTTGCTGTGCCACTTTCTTCTTGTAATAAAACTACTTGCTCAGCAATTTGTTTTTTCTGAACATCTTTTACAAGATTAGTACCTGTAAAAAAAGCTGTTATTTCATGAGAGTAATAATAATTTTCAACATTTGGTTGTTCTGAAAAAACTACATCACCTCGTATTACTTCTGATTCACCCCTCACTTGATCTAATATAGTAACAAAGCCATCATCAACCCCGAGGGTTGATAATGGCTTCACAACTACCTCAATTTCTAAATCTACATTATCAGTTAGCAAAAATACTTGTTCTACAAGCTTTTGTTCAATATTATGCTGATAGGCTTTGGATACAGGTTCTAAACCTTTTGTCTCTTCTATTGAAACAGCAGGTGCAAAGCCAACATCAACCTTCGAGGTTGATGTTGGCTTAACCTCACAATTAAACGGCACACTATCAAAAGCATATACTATTTGATCTGCAATTTCTTGCTCAATTATTCCTACCTGTTGTCCAATTTGGTCGAATCCAGTTAGTCCAACCTGC
>Ga0066649_10002588_pt1 | contig 10737 bp, 10 predicted proteins | sample CryGey132114_all_FD_59538 | JGI IMG/M metagenome (GOLD analysis project Ga0066649, IMG submission 59538) | Groundwater microbial communities from aquifer - Crystal Geyser CG22_combo_CG10-13_8/21/14_all | ecosystem: Environmental > Aquatic > Deep subsurface > Groundwater | place: USA: Utah... | reverse complement strand
TGAAGGCACTCTTCCGTGAAATGTCTGTGCAATTGCAACAGTTGGCATTGGCCGAAGATGAAGCCGGCGCGCTTGCCAAAAATCCACATTTAAGTCGCAAGTCAAAGCAGCTTTTATCTGTACTTTCCGTTACCGAAGAAAAGGCGCTCATTAAGGCCTTCGATTTCAACGAATAGATGAAGCCGCATCAACTTTTTACCGATGGTGGTGCGCGTGGCAATCCCGGCCCTGCAGGGGCGGGGGCGATTTTGCGTGCGCCCGATGGCACAGAGTTGGAAGCCATTTCCGCTTATTTAGGTGAGATGACCAACAATCAGGCCGAATATCGGGCACTGCTTTTGGGTCTGCAAGCGGCAATCGATAACGACGTGCGGGAGCTTGAAGTTTGCATGGATTCTGAGTTGATTGTGAAGCAAATGAAGGGCGAATATAAAGTGAAGAACCCGGGCATGAAGGAGCTATACCAAGAGGCCAAAGTGCTGGTTGCTAAATTCGATGTCATCAATTTTACGCACATCCGCCGAGAATTCAATAGTGACGCTGATTTGCTGGTCAATCAAGCGATTGATGCGCATATTTAACCTTGTTATGTCACTTTAATTTCACAATATAGCTGCCTAAATTCGAGCAACTTTTTATAAAATGTGTCGATAGATATTACGCATGTTAAATGAATATTAGGAGAGTAAAATGGTAACAATTAAAAAGTGTGTGGTGAGCATTGATTCATTGGCGGGTAATAGCAAGAGCTGGAAAGGCTATGAAGATAATCTGCGCCAAGACGGTTATTCTGTAACGCATATTGATATCTTTGATGAGAAGCGTCCGTTTCCTAGTTTTTGGGATTTCTTCCCAGCTACCGGTAGCCCAGATGAGGTTGCCGCTAGTTTAGACTGGGCTGCTCAGCTTGAAAAAGTTGATCGCGCTGTAGGAGAGTTCCAATCGCAGGGCTGCCAATCCATTATGGGGCTTGGTATTGGCGTTGGTGCAAATTATCTCTTACTGTTTCGTGATGGCCGTATAACCAATCAACTCAAAGAAGAGGGCGGCTGGTTTCCCAAGCTCAAGCATTCAGATGCGCTGCGTGCCATTGCAGGTGCAAATCCACATGCAGAATTTCCAGAAAGTATCACGCAAAAGAAAATACATGCGACAAATATTCAGTTGGTTTCCAGCCCAACGTATCTTGTTTTTGGTGAAGAGGGAGTGCAAACTGTCCCTGTTACCGAGAGTAAAGCTTGGATTGCTGAAGCGGCGATGGGTAATCGCAATTTGAAAGTCGATATTGTGAAGGGTGTTGAATACATGTTTATGCTGGGAGATTTGCCACCAATGCCTTTTGAGCATTCGCCTTTCTATGACGAAGAAGCTGCTGCTCAGTCATGGGCCAATATGAAGTCGTGGCTTAATGAGCAAGTCTGGGCAACTTATAACCCATTTTCGTATTACATGGATCAGGTTTTAAGTGTCCTGCAGAAGGTTTAAGCCACATACAGAATATTCCTTGTCATCTCTCCGTACCCCGATAATATAGATCCATAGTGCTCTTTGAACCACTGCAGGTCGCACAATCGCGGTCCCGTTCGCGGGATCGAGGAAAGTCCGAACTCCACAGAACGCCGTACTGGATAACGTCCAGGCACCGTGCAAACGGTGACGAATAGTGCCACAGAAATATACCGCCTGGGCAACCGGGTAAGGGTGAAATGGTGGGGTAAGAGCCCACCGCATGTCTGGTGACAGGCATGGCCAGGTAAACTCTACGGGGAGCAAGGCCAAATAAGTAATTGATTGAGCGCTGTTCGCGCGACTCGGTATGCTGAATTCACATACCGAACAATTACGGGTAGGCTGCTTGAGGTGGCGAGTAATCGCCATCCCAGAGGAATGATTGTGGATGTGTTGCGCAAGTAGCACATTACAGAATTCGGCTTACAGACCTGCAGTGATTCAAAGAGCACATTCTCATCAAAAACAGGGAGATTCCAATGACAGACGTCGTAATCGTATCGGCAGTGCGCAGCCCTATGGGTCGCGCGGGCAAGGGTCAGTTCATTCACACACGCATTGATGATTTGGGGGCCGCGATTGTGAAGGCGGCGTTAGAACGTGTGCCGCAGGTCAAGTGGGCTGATGTGGAAGACCTGCTGGTCGGTTGTGCGATGCCCGAAGGCGAACAAGGCCTGAATGTGGCGCGCAATATTGGCTTACTCGCCGGCGTTCCGTTTTCAACGGGTGCTGCAACGGTTAACCGCTTCTGCGGATCGTCACTTGAAACCATCAACATGGCGGTGCATGCCATTAAGGCCGGCAGCGGTGACTGCTTTGTGGCCGCTGGCATTGAATCCATGAGCCATGTGCCCATGGGTGGATTTAATCCATCGCTCAATCCCAAATTAATGGAACCCGAAGCAGCTGCGTACATCGGCATGGGTATCACGGCTGAGAATCTGGCGCGCAAATATAAAATTACACGCGAGCAGCAAGATGCGTTTGCTCTGAGCTCTCATCAAAAAGCCATTACCGCACAGGAAAAGGGATGGTTCAAAGATGAAATCATTTCGGTGGCGGCTGTGCAAGCCGATGGTTCCACCAAGATGGTGGATCGCGATGAAGGTCCGCGTGCGGATTCCACAATTGAAAAATTGGCATCCCTTAAACCCGCATTTGAAAAGGGTGGCACTGTAACCGCCGGTAACTCGAGCCCACTCACAGACGGTGCAGCTGCGGTTGTGCTGATGAGCGCCGACAAAGCCAAGAAGTTGGGCATCAAGCCGTTGGCAAAAGTTTTGTCGACCGCCGTTGCGGGTGTGGATCCATCGATTATGGGTGAAGGCCCTGCGATAGCGATTCCAAAGGCGTTGCAGCGCGCTGGCATGATGCTGTCCCAACTTGATTTGATCGAAGTCAACGAAGCCTTTGCTGCGCAGACCTTGGCCGTTGCCAAGATGTTGGAAATCGACATGGCGAAATTAAACGTGCACGGTGGCGCAATTGCGCTGGGGCACCCGTTGGGATGCAGCGGTGCGCGTATCATGGCAACCTTGGTGCATGCGCTCATGCAGACCAATAAAACATTTGGTGTGGATTCACTTTGCATCGGTGGCGGTCAGGGCATTGCAACGATCATCGAACGACTTTCATAAGGACTGACTATGACCATTAAAAAAGTAGCCGTGTTGGGTTCGGGAATCATGGGCCGCGCAATCGCCGGTCATTTGGCAGGTTGCGGGATTCCCAGTTTGTTGCTGGATTTGAAAACTGAAACATCCAAGCAAGCATTGGAACTCTTGGCCAAAAGCAAACCGGCACTGATGTACGACAATGCCGACATTCGCATGATCACACCTGGCAACTTTGATGATGACATGTCCAAGATTGCGGACTGCGATTGGATTGTCGAAGCGGTCGTTGAACGCTTGGACATTAAAGAAAGCATCTACTCCAAAGTCGAAAAATATCTAAAGCCGCATCAAATCATTAGCTCAAATACATCGGGTATCGATTTGAAGGATTTAACGAATGGTCGCAGTGAGTTGTTCAAGAAGCGTTTCTTGATTACGCACTTTTTTAATCCCGTGCGTTACATGAAGTTGTTGGAAATTGTGGCCGGGCCGGAAACCGATGCCGATGTGGTGAAGACAATTGCTGCATTTGGCGAAAATGTGTTGGGCAAGGGCATTGTGTACGCCAAGGATACGCCCAACTTTGTGGCCAATCGCATTGGCGTGCAGGGCATGATGGCCGCGATTCATGCGGTGGTGAACAAGGGCTGGGGCATTGAAGTGGTGGACCAGGTCATGGGCACACCGACTGCGCGGCCCAAGAGTGCCATGTTCCGCACAGCCGACATTGTGGGCATTGATACGCTTGCCCACGTGGCGGACAACAATGTGAAGGGCTGCCCGAACGACGAAGATTTGAAGCTCTTTGAATTGCCGGACTATGTGAAGGAAATGATTCAGAAGAAGTGGCTGGGCGATAAAACCGGCCAAGGCTTCTATAAGAAAACCAAAACACCGGAAGGCAAGACCGAGATCCTTGTTTTGGATCCCAAGTCGATGGACTACCGCCCTCAGCAAAAGATCAAGACCGATTCTTTGGGGGCAGCGCGCAATATCGATAATCCCGCAGAGCGGCTTGCCGCCGTGGTTTGGGGCAGTGACGAAGCGAGTGAAATTGCGTGGTATCTGATTTCATCCAGCATTGTGTATTCTGCCAATCGTATTCCTGAAATTGCAAATGACATTTTGAATGTTGATCGCGCGATGCGCTGGGGATTCAACTGGGACTTGGGTCCATTTGAAATTTGGGATGCGTTGGGTGTGGCCAAGGTTTGTGAAAAGTTGAAGGCCGAAGGCCGCGCGATTCCCAAAATTGTGCAGCAACTGTTGGATAAGGGACTTAGCAGTTTCTATCAGGAAAAGGCGGGCGTGGTGTCTTACTTCGACCAGAATGCCGGTGCCTACAAAGCGATTCCTGAGCCCAAGAATGTGATTATTCTCAAGTCACTCGTTGAACGAAACAAGACCGTCGCCAAAAATGATAGCGCATCCGTCATTGATTTGGGCGATGGCGTATTCAACGTCCAATTCCATGCCAAGATGAATGCGATTGATGATGGCATTATTGAAATGTTGAATCGCGGTATGGATGAAGCGGAAAAAAATGGCGTGGGTGTTGTCGTTGCAAACGATGGCCCCAATTTTTGTGTGGGTGCCAACCTCATGCTCGTCTTCTTGGAATGTCAGCAGCAGAACTGGTCGCGCATTGATGACATTGCCAAGGCGTTTCAGAATGTGAATCAGCGCATGAGCTACGGCAAAGTACCTGTGGTGGTGGCCCCGCACCAGATGGCGTTGGGTGGGGGATGCGAAGTGATTCTAGGCGGCACACATGTGCATGCCGCAGCAGAAACCTACATGGGGCTTGTGGAAGTCGGCGTGGGATTGATTCCGGCCGGTGGTGGTTGCAAAAATATGCTGCTCCACAATGAAGAAAAGCAGCTCGCCAAACACAATCCCAAAAACGATGTCTGGATGGCGCCCAAAGATGGCGGCCCATTCCCGAAAGTGTCTGCCGCATTCCAGACGATTATGATGGCGCAGGTGGCCACTTCGGCCAAAGAAGCCAAGCGCATGGGATACTTGCGCAAGAGCGATGCGATTTCAGTAAATGCTGATCAGCGTATTTATGATGCCAAGCAAGATGTGTTGGCTATGTCCAAGAATTTCACACCACGTGAAATGGTCGATATTCAATTGCCAGGTGTGGGTGGCAAAATGGCACTGGTCAATGCGTTGCGCGGGTTTGTGGCCCAAGGCCTTGCAACGGAATATGATGCCGTCATTGGCGAAAAGCTTGCGCACATCTTAACAGGCGGGGATCGTCCCGAAACGCATATGGCAACCCAACAGCATATTTTGGATCTTGAACGCGAAGCCTTCTTGTCACTCTGTGGCATGGAAAAGACACAGGCCCGCATCCAGAATATGCTCATGAAGGGCAAGCCACTTCGTAATTAATATATGTAATAGTGCTGAAAATAAAAAAGCCCCGTGGGATTCCCACGGGGCTTTTTTAGTAGATATAGAATCAAAAATTAATTCATGAATTCACAACCTGCTGGTGGCGTTGGGGCGGCCAATTGTTCGCATGTGGCTTTGGTAATGGATGCAATGCAGGCATCTAGCGCGGTTTGGTCAATAGCCTTGGCCTTATCGCTTAAGTTGCTGGCCATGTCCTTACTAAGCCCTGTAGCACAATCAGCTTCACTACCACCCTTGGGGTTACAGGTGCTCATGCGCTTGCAAACAGACTTGCTAACAGCATCCGCAATTTGTTGTGGGGTAAGACCACCTGCACCTGCAGTTGAAAGGGCCATGTCAGATTTGGCCATATCCGCTGGGGCTTCGCTGCTGGTGTCTGCTGCCTTTTTAGAACATGCTCCCATGAAGGCTGTAGCAGCTAAAATTGTACATAAACTGAATAATGCGACGCGTCTTTTCATAGTTTCTCCTTGTTGTATGGACGTGAACCGTTTAGACAAGCAGACATACAAAATCAATAGAAATTCCAGGAGGATTGTGATGAATCGATACGCGCTGATTCTGTTGACGGCCTTAACCATGGTAATGGGTTGTGCCTCAAGTAATCCTCAACACAAAGCCAAGGAAAGTGCCCTGACTCAGGGTATGACCAAAAAGTACATTTATCCAGGCCAAACCACACAAACAAATGTTTTGGAAATCTTTGGCCCACCCGACTTGGTTAGCCATAGGGGGGGGAAAGAGGTTTGGACGTATGATAAAATTACCCAAAATGTATCGTCATCAGGTGGTTTTGTAACGATCCTCATTGCCGGTTACAATAAGAGTTCGTATGAGTCTCGGAATCGTTCTTCCATGTTGATCATTTATTTTGATAAGAATGAAGTGGTTGAGGATTACAAACTAAGCGTCTCTAATTTTTAGGGCTATCGTATGAAATATTGCGCGGCACTCTTGATGGTAGTGATGTTTTCTTCTTGCACTTGGTTAACGACAAATAACCAACAAATCGGTCAGGCACAGCTTAAAAACTTTGAGACGCGTACGATTGATGCCCCATTTGATGCTGTATATTTAGCAGCAACCGAAGCTCTTTTCGATTTGGGTTACCAAATTCGTCACTCTGAAAAGGCATCGGGCGTCATTATGGGTGAGCAGTACTATAACTACACTGAATCTGTTTATTTGGGAAAGGGTGTATATGATCGACAGGATAAAAAGAAGGTCTTTGAACTTACACTGTTAATCAAGCCCGAAGATAAGAAGTCAACCAATGTGCGTATTAAAACATCAGTCGATGGCCAGCCCAAACTCAATAAGGATGCGATTGATAAAGTGTGGGTCTATATTGATCGTCAAGTGATGATGGCCTCACCACCTGAAAAACCAACCAAGGGTAGAAAGTCAACTCAGACTCCGGCTGTACAGTCGTAGCCACAGTTCATCTAAGCTAAGTCCCAATGTTCTTTTGATGTGTGGTGCGAGCCTTCTATCAACCTCATTTGGTATAATGTCAGTTACATAGACACCGTTCTTATCAAACTGCACGCAACAATTTACAATGCCGTTCTGAATTTTCAATGCGTTGCAAGCAGCGCCCGCAAGTCCTTCTGCCTGTAATAATTGCTTTTTGGTTAAACGTTTATGTGTGTGCTTTCCACGAGGCGTGATTGTTGCAACTGCAAGAATACAAATTTTTCCATCGGAGAGTAATACGGTGATTTTTACAGCAGGTTCAGAATGGCATTTTGTATAAATCATGTCGCCAGAGATAGAAAAGCGTAGGTGTTGTTTGGTGCGTGGGTCCATTGCTTGTGTGTCATTGTAGTAGTCGTGAGTCAGAATCCAGTTTTGGAGGATGTGAGTCATGTGATGATGAGCGGGCATTAATTCTTCATGTGACATAATGTTTACAGAAAGAGTGGGAAGTTCGTGATGAATGGGGGAGAGCTGGGCTGGGAATCCAATGCTTTCAGCAGCGAGTTGTAAAGCAGACGGATATTGAATGAGCATAAAATTGCTAACCGGTATTTGAGCGTGTTGCAGGGCACAGCGTGTTAGGTAACGATTACTGCATACTTTAAGCGCTGTGCTGGAAAAGGCAGGTAGATGGTGCTCTTCGGCAATTTGAGCGACCTGGAGTGCAATTGTGAGGGTACGATAGTCGTGGCCAGAAGGTGGTAAAACACCAATAATATCATAATGTTGCGACAGGTTTTTGACACAGGTCCTCAGTTGGCCCTCTTGTGAGCTGCTGATATTGAGATTTAAATCAGCAGCTCCGTCCATCACATCGTCAGTGCGTGTTTGTCCCCAATGCAGCCGAATGGTGTGCAGCTTATGCTGCTTCGCTGCCCGAATCGATGCGAGCGCTGTAGTTGCCATGTTGCACTGAATGATGGCCGCTTTCTTGGTTGTCATGAGTATCCTTTTTCACGGATGGTCGTGTGGCTTTTTCAAGTTGTTCCAATTCTAAAAGGAGATGTGTGTATTGTGTAAGTTGAGACATTATAATCCCTCTCCAAGTGCAATGAACCAGTAAGTGCCTGTAGCCAAATCATTCCATGAACCGCTGACAGTAAACTGATTGTCTGAAAATGTTATCAATTTTGAAGAAGTGAAACTGGTGAGTGGTCCATTGGGTGTTTTTTCCATACCGGCACTATCATCACCATCAATGTTTTGATCAAAAGCAACTGTCCAATGATTTTGCGTTTTGTCAGGGGTGAGACTAAAAATATAGACAATACGCGGGCGAATACCTGTAGTGGAAATATCTTGTGGAGAAAACCCATTCAATGCGTTTGCTGTATAGGTACCAGTAGCAATTTTAGTAGTACCCACTTTGGCAGCTGCTAGTTGGGCAGCAGCAGCTGCCAAAGCAAGGTCATATTGAGCCTTTACAGATGCAATACCACTATCCACATACTTTTTAGTGGATGCATCGGTATCTGATGTGGGGGCGCCGAGGTTTTTAAGTTGATGCCCACCCATATTGACATCACTTGTGAGTGGCTTGCTCCAATCGATAGCGCTGGGAGAAATTTTGGGAGCACCCACGGCAGCACTGGCGATGGCAGTAATCTTGCCATCCAATGCACTTCGGTCCTGCGCCTCCTGTTTAAGACCACTCATCAAATAGTTGGTTTCTTCCAAACGTTTTTTGATGGACAAATCCAAATCCTGCAGCACACCTTGAACGCTACTGCTTCCAGAATTGATAAACTTTGCAGTCACACCAATTGTGTTGGCTTGATTTTTATCCAACTGTGCCACAACATCGGGCGCCAGGCTTTCAAATCCCACAGCACCCTTTGCAACAGTTGCACAGGTTTGGCTCCATTGTGCGTATGGGACCGGCACAATGGTCATGGGTGTTTCAGGGGGTTGGTTACCCACTTGCACTTGCAGGTAACGCGGCGCCCCGCTGGCAAAGACTTCTTCTGGAAGTCCACCAGTGGGGGTGCCATTATTGCCACTACCATTTCCAATCAGTGCAGAAACTGCCCCGCGGTTAACATCAACGGTCTGACTTTCAAAATAGATGGGGTTTTGTTGCTCATCCAAAATTTGAAACTGAATGGTCGCAGGGCCCGAAGGCAGGAGGTTCCCTCCCTCATCAAATAGGACTGACTGGAAGTTGATGAGGGGAGGGAGAGGACCCGCATGCAGACGGGTGGGGGACAAAAGCAATGTGACCAGAGTGGCCAACAGGCAGGTGTATGTTTTGAATTGTGAACGCATCAGTATCTCCTCTTTTTTCGAGGACACTGCAGAGCAGAAAGCATGCCAAGTGCGTGATAAAAATTTAGTGTGAAATTTCAGTTGGTTAAAGAAAAACGGCCCTCAGGTGCCTGAGGGCCGTTTACAGGTTTTTGTTCATAAATTCGAAACTTGGAACAAATATTACTTTTTATCCGGTGTTGGTGTTGGGGTCTGTGCCGGTGGTGGAGGCGGTGGTGATGCTCCAAAAGGCGCTGCCGCTTTAGGCGCATCCTTCTCATCAGCAAACGTGATCTTGGCATCTTTCTTAAGGTCGGCGAGCAACTTATTACGGATATCACTTTGCAGACGGAACATGATGCCTTGTTTGGCGGAATCGAAGGGTTCCACTTCAACGCCACGTGTTACGACAATAATGTGGTAGCCATCGGATGTTTTAATGGGTTCTGAAACTTCCCCTACCTTCATTGAAAATGCCTTATCCAAAAGTGGTTCATAGCCGCGACGTACCATTCGTTGCTCTGTTTTGGAGACTTCACCCAAATCGCCGCCATTGGCTTTAGTAATAGGGTCTTCGGAATATTCTTTTGCAACTTTTGCAAAGTCTTCGGAAGTTGTGATCTCGGCACGAGCCTTTTTAGCCAGGGCCAGGGCCTCAGCATCACTGTGTCCCTTGGGTGCAGGTGGCGTTTTTACACCCTTGGGCGATTTTGCATTTGATGAATCAGCACTTTTGATTGGAATGAAAATTTGACTCATGCGCAGTTTTTCAAAATCAGATTGATGGTCTGCGTAATATTTCTTGGCGTCATCTTCGAGTTGCTTTTCAACGTAAGATTGAGCAACTATAACGCGGCGATAAAGATCTGCCTTTTCTTTAACTTGGGGGTCGTGATCCAATCCCTTTTTGACTGCGGCCTGGTAGAACAATTCCTGCTCAATAATATTATCGATGATTTGTTTGCGACCCATGGGGTTGCTGAGTTGTGCTTTGATGCGTGGGTTAACACTACCTAAGAAGTCCATGTAGCCTTCAGTAATTTTATCCCCGTTAATGGTTATGATTGTTTTGCCTGGATATGTCTTGTCGCCGCATGCAGTGAGCATCGCGCAGCACATGATGGTAATTCCGATTTTACGATACATGGTTTCCCCCTTTGATGAGGGCGGTTTTATAGCGATGTCAGTCTCGCGTGTCAAATGATGCGAAAATTTGAAAGGGTGCTGCTTTCCGATTGCCATTCCGATTCGACCTGGGTTACTTTGGCGGCTGGGGGGCCTTTGTGGAGCCATTGGAGTAGTTGTTGCAGTGTTTCTTGGGATCCTTGTGCCACACATTCGACGGAACCATCGGGTTGGTTGCGAACCCAGCCCATCAGGCCCAGTTCTTCGGCCTTTTCTTGGGTTGCGGCGCGAAAAAAGACGCCTTGGACACGTCCCCGAATGATGCAATGAAGTTGAGACA
>Ga0066649_10002500_pt1 | contig 10935 bp, 9 predicted proteins | sample CryGey132114_all_FD_59538 | JGI IMG/M metagenome (GOLD analysis project Ga0066649, IMG submission 59538) | Groundwater microbial communities from aquifer - Crystal Geyser CG22_combo_CG10-13_8/21/14_all | ecosystem: Environmental > Aquatic > Deep subsurface > Groundwater | place: USA: Utah: Grand... | reverse complement strand
CGGGACCTGGTTTTGATTTAGATTATGATTACCATCAAAATACACCTAACTTTGAGATGGCTCTCGGTATTGGCTGGGGAATGCATTTCAACAAACAAAGAAACCATGTTGGCCTAAGAGCTGCTTATGAGTTCCATGAGTGGTTTGACCAGCTAAACATGAGAAAATTCTCATCAGGTACTGGCGGAGTTGTTGCGGGAGCAGCTGTTAACAACGGAGCTTATGCTAACGACACAGTATCTCGTGGTAATTTCACGTTGAATGGCTTTTCTTTGAAACTGCAATTCGACATCTAAGAATCGATTGCAAACCAATTGGACGAAGGCCTCGCAGCAATGCGAGGCCTTTTTTTTTGTCTTTAAAAAGCCCCTCTCCTCAAGATCCAACAAAACATAAGCACACACACCTTTTGCTGAAAGACAAGGATTTCCTGTAACACTCAGAGCCCAGCATGGTGCCCTATTTAAGTTGTACAGAATCTATTTAAGGAGAAAGCTTTTATAAAACAGCGTGCTGCAACATGAATGCAGCAACACCCGAAAGATAGCTTATCAAAGCGACTAAACTTACCTTTTTGACGTACCAAATAAAGTTCACTTTCTCAAGACCCATAAAAGCAACACCTGCAGCAGAACCGATAATCAAGATACTGCCACCAGTTCCTGCGCAAAATGCAAGCATTTGCCATAAATACGAGTCAACAGGATAGGTCTGCATGCTATACATCCCCATACCAGCTGCAACAAGCGGCACGTTATCAATAATTGCTGAAATCATCCCAATTAAAGTCGCAATCACCGAAATATTACCAATGGTTTGGTCGAGAAAAACGGCGAGGTGTTGTAAAATTCCCGCAACATCGAGTGCGCTAATGCAAAGAAGAATTCCCAAGAAAAATAAGACACCAGATGTATCGATACGGCTTAAAATTTGAGGGATCCTCAAGTGTTGGCGCGTTTCGTAAGGTGCATGCAAAATATCGGTGATCAGCCAAAGCATCCCAAGGGAAATTAATATCCCCATAAAAGGCGGCAATCCTGTGAGGGCTTTAAAAATTGGGACAAATACAAGAGCGCCAACGCCCGAATAAAACACGATACGAGAACCCGGCTCTACTACTTCTTTATGAGCTCTTTCAACAAGATTTGGGTAGGTTCCTTTTAAATTCCAACCCATCAAAATTAAGGCTACGATCAAAGAGACCAAACTCGGTAAAATCAATGCCTTCATCACACTCAGCGTTGTGATGTTTCCATTAATCCAGAGCATTGTCGTTGTCACGTCGCCGATTGGCGTCCAGGCTCCCCCTGCGTTTGCAGCAATGACAACAAGAGCCCCAAGCAACATCCTCTCCTTATGATCGGGAACAATTTTACGCAACAAAGAGACCATTACAATCGTAGTTGTTAAGTTGTCTAATATGGCAGAGAGAAAAAATGTAGCAAAACCAATAATCCAAAGCATTTTTTTCTTAGAATTAGTTTGGATCAGATCCGTAACTACCTTAAACCCTTTATGGACATCAATCACCTCCACAAGCGTCATCGCTCCAAGAAGGAAGAAAATAATTTGGCTAATATCGTTCACTTTCTCGCCAAGGGCGTGTACATCTTGTTTCACTAAAAAGAGGAACATCCAAGCAAGTACCGCCATCAGGAGCGCTGATGCAGTTTTATTCACCTTAATATTATGTTCAAATATAATCGCAATATAACCAACAATAAAAACAGCAATAATCATGTAATATCCTTTTGAAGTATGTCGTGCATACGAATAAGTCCAATAACACGCCCTCTTTCAAGGACGGGTAGCACAGTAATTAATTTGGAAGGATCTTCTTCCATTTTTTGTACAGCCTCAATCCCTAGATGTTCAGCAGAGATACTTTTAGGAGATTGGGTCATGAGCTGAGACAATGTCATCCGAAGGGCCTCTGGCCCTTTTTCCTGAATGGCTCTGCGCAAATCTCCGTCTGTAAAGATCCCTTTTAAAGTGAAATCTTCATCTACAACTAAAAGACAGCCACAGCGCTTTGTTGAAAGTTCATGGAGTACATCCATCAACAGATCGTCTGGTTTTGAAATAGGGAGATCCCCTTTTTTCAACATAAGATCTGCAACTTTTAAAGTAATTTTTCGCCCTAACATCCCACCAGGATGGTTCGCAGCAAAATCGTTCATGCTAAAGTTTTTCACCTGCATTAAGGCAACCGCGAGACAGTCGCCAAAAATAAGCTGCACGGCTGTAGAAGTAGTTGGTGCGAGATCATACGGGCAAATTTCCCTTTTGATCGGGAGCACAATTGATAAATCTGATCCCTTCGCCAGGGGCGAGTCGTGAGCAGAGACAACTGCAATCGTCGACGCCCCTTTCCTTTTGATATGAGGCAAAAGATCGATCAATTCTTGCGAACCACCACTTTTACTAAAACAGATAAACACATCATCTTTTGAGACAAAGCCGATGTCTCCATGAAGAGCATTGGAGGGTGAGAGAAAAAATGAGCGGGTCCCTGTTGAAAGGAATGTATTCGCAATTTTTTCGGCAATATGACCGCTTTTCCCCACACCAGACAGGATCACGACTCCTTTGCAAGAAAGGAGCTTTTTTAGGATCAAATCTGCCTGAAGAGGATCGATCTGATCGAAGAAATGATTGAGATATCGGCGCTGGTCGTCGAACAGTGTCTTTAGCATAACGCTTAATTTTACAAATCTGTACACTTAAACGAAAAGGGTTATTTATGAATAAGACACCAATTGCTGTAGCTGAAGGGGACGGAATCGGCCCAGAAATCATGAAAGCGACACTCCAAATCATGGAGTCTGCGGGCGCATCTATTGAAATTCACAAGATAGATATCGGAGAAAAAATGTATCTATCGGGCTTTCCTACGGGGATGGATCCAAAAATGTGGGACATCATTCGAGGCACGAAAGCTTTTTTAAAAGCGCCGATCACAACGCCTCAAGGAGGCGGTTTTAAGAGCCTTAACGTAACGATCCGAACAACTTTAGGTCTATACGCCAATGTCCGTCCTTGCGTCTCATATTTCCCTTATGTAGCGACAAAACATCCAGAAATGGACGTAGTCATCGTTCGCGAAAACGAAGAAGACCTTTATTCAGGTATAGAATACCGTCAAACTCCAGATGTGTGCTCCTCAATTAAAATTATTTCTCGCGCAGGGACTGAAAAAATTGTCCGATATGCCTTTGAATACGCCCGAAGACATGGCAGAAAAAAGGTGACTCTCTTCATGAAAGACAACATCATGAAGTTTTCTGACGGTCTTTTTCACAAAGTTTTCGACGAAATTGCAGCAGAATATTCAGATATTCTCAACGAGCATTGGATTGTGGACATTGGCGCTGCAAAACTTGCAGATACTCCAGAGATTTTTGATGTCATTGTCATGCCAAACCTTTATGGGGACATCCTCTCCGATGTTGCCGCACAGATTGCAGGCTCAGTTGGCCTTGCGGGATCTGCTAATATCGGCGAAAAAGGGGCAATGTTCGAGGCAATTCATGGATCTGCCCCTAGAAGAGCGAATCAAAACGTTGCAAATCCATCGGGTCTCCTTTTGGCCGCGATCCAAATGCTCGATCACATCGGTCAAAGCGATACGGCAACAACAATCCACAATGCGTGGCTTACAACCCTTGAACAAGGGATCCACACTTACGACATTTACAAAGACGGGACGAGCAAAACTAAGGTTGGAACCAAAGAATTTGGGGATGCTGTTGTAAAAAACCTTGGGAAAAAGCCAGAGACCCTAAAACCTGTAGTTTATGGAAAAAGCGGCTCAGTCCTCATCCACAAGCATACTCCTACCCACCCAACACGTCACCTGGTAGGTGTTGACGTCTACATATTCTTCCGTGGCGAGCTCGAAGAATTCTTTGCAAAAATCTCCCACATCAACGTAGGCCCAATTCGGTTAAAAATGATCACAAATCGTGGCGTTCGCGTTTGGCCTGAAGGGCAGCCGGAAACATTTTGCATTGAGCAGTGGCGTTGTAGATTCCTCTCAGATTCGGGAAGGACCATTTCTCAAAATGACGTAGTTCAAATTCTTCACGCATTCGATCATGTGAATATGGATGTGATTCGAGGGGAATTTTTATACACATTCGACGGCAAAGCTGGCTACTCTTCGGCGGAAGATTAGTCGACGGAAGCATCTTCTTCAAGGTGCTTCTTCAACTCATTTAAGAAACCACAGCCATAGATCCCGTCTAAAACGCGATGATCGAAGGTCAATGAGATAAACATAACCGATCGTATCGCAATTGAATCATCAGGCATTGCAGCCACTTTTTTCGTAATGGCCCCAAGACCCACAATAGCCACTTCTGGATAACGGATAATCGGCACCCCGATCATTGTCCCCGTCATCCCAAAATTAGTCATGGTAATGGAACCATCTTTGATATCATCGGGAGACAGGTTATGTTGACGTGTTTTTTCCGCTAATTCCGAGATCTGCTTAGAGATCTCCTCAAGCTTTTTCTCATGACAGTTTTTGATCACCGGGACCATTACGCCCTGATCGACACTTACAGCAATACCAAGGTTAACAAATCGCTTCATCACGATTGTATCGCCATCAAGCGATGAGTTAATGAGAGGATACGTTTGCAAAGCGCGAGCAATGGCTCTAGCGACAAAAGCAGTAATGGTTAACTTAGCGCCAGTTTTAGCCAAAAACTCTTGTTTTTTCTCAGAGATGAGCTTTAAAACTTTTGTGACATCGACTTCTGTGATGAGCGACGCGTGAGGCGCCTCATAAAAGGATTTAACCATATTGTCTGCAATGGCCTTTCGCATAGCGGTCATTTTAACCCGCTCAGTGCTCGTTCCCATTGGGCAAACTGGCTTTTCTAAGTTCGGCGAGTAGTCCTCAACATCTTTTTTCGTGAGCCGCCCACCTTGACCTGTGTGAGGAATTTTTCCAACATCACTGATTGCGATCCCCTTTTCCTGCAAAATGCGCATCACTGAAGGGGATAGGAAATTTTCTTTTTCAGAAGTAGGCTGGGAGGCAGGTGTCTGGCTACGCTCAACAGGAGCTTTGTCCTCAACGACTTCATCACTTGTGGAGATCAGCCCTAAAAGCTCTCCCACCTGAATTTCTTGATCAGGCATAGCAACGATTTGCTGTAACACTCCCGCAACTGGCGATGGGATCTCACTATTAACTTTGTCAGTCGACACTTCTAATAGCGGCTCATCCATTGCAACCTTATCTCCAACTTTTTTAAACCATTGGACAACGGTTGCACTTACAATACTTTCGCCAAGTTTAGGCAAATTAATTTTTACATTGCTTTCCATAAGAGGACCTATTATCTATTTTTTGATCGATTATTTCAATCAACTTTTCCAATCGCTTGGCTTGTGAAACGAGCTCCATTTCCATTTCTAAATAATAAATAGGTAGTTCACTTTTTCCCAACTTGACAAAGTCTTTTTCGGTACACACTAACGCACTCACTTTAGGGAGCTTGTTCAAATCAGCTTTTTCGTGATCGGCATAAAAAGTTTCGCTAACTATTTCGGCGCCAAGACTCAAAACCGTATTTTTGAAATTTTGCGGATTAGCAATTCCACAAAAGATAGCCACTTTCCACCCTTGAATCGAAGGAACTTCTCTCCCCTCTTTATCAAGAATTCTGTTTACCTTTAAGGATAAATCGCTTGTCTGAAACACCTCTGCCCCTTTTAATCTTTTGGGCTGATCGCGTAAAAATCCCCAGGGCAAGTAGTGCTCTTTTTTATTTTTATCCAAAACAATATCGAAATCGCGATGCAATTTGCGGTGCTGAAATCCGTCGTCTAAAATGAGGAGCTCTTCTTGAGCAAGTTTGGCAAGCAAAGCACGATCTTTGCCAATGTAGACTTTTACGTTGGGTAACCTTTTTGCTAAAAGGATCGCCTCATCAGGAAATTGTCCATAGCCACGCGACAAAATAGCCACGCGTCTATGTTTAAAGCGGTTTGCGAGCATGTGGACAAAGGGGGTTTTCCCCGTGCCCCCTGCTACAATATTTCCCACACTAACAACGACAGCGTCTACTTTCTCAACACGAAAAAAGCGCCAGTCGTAGAGTTTATTGCGAAAAAAAACAATCAAAGCATAGATCCAGCTTATCGGAGCAAAGTACCAAGCTCCCCTTTCGATGAGTTTTTGTCCGAAAAATAAAATCTTATCGCGCAGCATAAGCCAGTCTGCAATATAGGGTAAAAAAGATAGGAGGAAATTTTGTGATGATTTTCACGAATTTTGACGAGGGAGTATTTTTCATATTCTCAAGGATACATATGTGAATAGTGCCCATAAGATCCCACAGATTTTTCATTCAATATTGCAGATAGGCTCACAAGAGAAAAGGATTTGCTCAACCATCTCAATGATGATATGAATGGCGGCCATATGCGCCTCTTGAACGCGATCTGAAAATGAAAAACCGGGGACGATCCACTCAAGCTCGGCAAGCCCCTTTGTTTTCCCACCCGTTTTACCCAAAAAAGCGACCGTAAAAAGCTCTTGTGTCTTGGCCTGTTTGAGGGCCGCTACTAAATTTTCTGAATTGCCACTTGTGCTTAGTGCAATAAAAACATCTCCCGGTTTACCAAACGCTTCTACGCCCCTGGAAAATACAGCATTAAAGCCCATGTCGTTTCCAACGCACGTCAAGTGGCCCGGCTCCGACAAGGCAATCGCGGGCAACGCTTGTCTTTTGGTTCTGAATTGACCGGTGAACTCTTCTGCAAAGTGCATCGCATCACAAAGGCTTCCACCGTTGCCTGCAATTAAAATTTTGCCCCCATTTTGGAAGCATTTTGCAATTTGCTCTGCCACTTTCTCAATGAACACAAGGCTTTGCTCTTCTTTTAAAAAAAGAGACGCTCGCACCGCATCATCTACTGATTGAAGTATTGATTCTTTCATGTTAAGATCCGAGGTTATCATGATTTGGAAAAAGAAAACAATTAAAGATCTCCTGCCGCCGCCAGTGAAGGTATCTCACGGGGAATATTCGATGATCCTCTCAGCAAAAGATGAGAGAGGCAGACCCTCTGAAGAGCTTATCCAAATGAGTTTGAAGGCGATTCAATCTGCAATCAGTATCGATCTTCAATTTTTGCAAGATGAGCATGCCAATCTTTGGCCAGGAGAGCATTACCGACTCCTTGCAGCCTTTTGCCAAATCCTTAATCCCGCCCTCGTCATAGAAATTGGGACATCAACCGGCTTATCTGCCCTTTCGATGCTCCCCTTCTTTTCTGGGGATTTAGTCACTTATGACATCAAAAATTGGCACTCCTACCCTAACACAGTTCTTCACACAAGTGATTTTGGAAGACTTAAGCAAGTGGTTGGAGATTTGGGCGATCTTGAGTTTTTCCAAACTCAAAAAGATCTCATCCAAAAAGCGGAGTTTATTTTCATCGATGCCTCGCACGATGGAGCTCTTGAGAAAAGGATCCTTGCCCACCTTGAAAAAGTCCCCTTTAAAAAGCCACCCATCCTCTTTTTTGACGACATCCGCGTTTGGACAATGCTCAAGATGTGGCGAGAAATAACGCATCCCAAACTAGATCTTACCTCCTTTGGCCACTGGTCTGGAACAGGAATTGTCGAACTGACAAAAAATCACTAGACTCCTCTACCGACGCTGTAGTATTCAAAGTTGAATATGGGCAGGCTCAAATTAGGCTATCAGGTTCTTACAGCCGTTGTTCTCGGTATTTTTGCAGGACTATTTTTCGGACCACTGACTGGGAATTTAAAACCCATCGGCTCTGTCTACATGATGCTTTTGCAAATGGCGGCTCTCCCCTACATCTGCTTTTCTTTGATTCATGGACTCGGATCAATTACCCCAACGACAGGAAAAAAACTGTTCAAATCGGGCTGGCCCTTCCTTCTCGCTTTATGGCTAATGATTTTTGGCATTATCTTTTTGCTCTCCTATTTGATTCCGAATGCCATATCTCCTCTGATTCAAGCAGAAGGGTCCAGAGAATTTGAATCGAATTTCACAAAAAGTTTTCTCACCTTTTTAATTCCAGAAAATCCGTTTTACGACATTGCGAATAATATCGTTCCAGCCGTTGCAATCTTTGGACTTATCGGTGGAATTGCGCTCATGCACATCGAGAACAAAGAGCCTCTTATCGGAGTGCTTGAAAGAATAAATCAAACTATTGAAAAAATATTAAAATGGCTTGGAATTTTATCCCCCATCGGGGCTTTTACCTACATTTCAGTAGCTTTTGGGACAATCCACTTTGAAGATATCTACAAAATCGAAGTGTATGTCGTCGCATTCATCTTAAATACGCTATTTGTGACGCTTTGGGTTTTGCCAACACTGATCTCCTCAATGACCCCTTTGACCTACAGAGAAGTTTTGCGCGCCTTTCGCTTCGTCTGCCTTCTACCGTTTGTCACAGGAATTTCAGCGGCAGGGCTCCCCTTTATCAACAACTACCTTAGACGATTGTCTCGCAAACACGAAACACATGAAAATTTTAGAGAAACTTCGCAAACCATTTTGCCCATTGCATATAGCTTCGGCAACATTGGCAATGCGATGATCTTATTTTTCATTTTTTTCCTCTCCTATTACTACCGCCACCCCTTTTCCCCTACTGAAACCACACTTTTATCGATCCTTAGCGTCCCACTTTCTATCGGATCATCGACAAGCAATATTTCATCGATCCCTTTTCTCATCACAGAACTTGGGTTTCCTCAAAGCTCGACCGAGTTTTTTGAACAGATTAAATCTTTTACCTACAACTTCCAGGTCATGATGAGCATCGCAAGTGTGCTCACCCTCATCATTTTGACAATCTATTCCTACTACGGCTTGTTACAAATTAAGTGGAAACAGTGCCTTTTTCGCTTAGGAACAACATTTTTTGTGTTTGCAGCTCTTGTTTTTACATGTAAGCACTTCACTCATTTTTCAGATGTCTATGAAAGTATGTATATGGACCATACTCTATCAGCCGTTGTCGAATCGCCAAGGAAAGTGGAAATTCTGTCTCAAGATGAAATGGGGGCTGCGCGCTCTTTTGCCGATTCTCCACTTCCCGATGTGATGCAACAAATCATTGAAACAAGAACGCTAAAAGTGGGATTTGAGCCTAGATCTTCAATCCCATTTTGCTACTATAATGCACAAAAAGAACTCGTCGGCTTTGATATAGCCTATGCCTACGAACTAGCTCGCAACATCAACTGTGATCTACAGCTAGTCCCCTTCACCTTTGACGAGCTCGCCCAAAAACTCGACTCAGGCGCATTTGACATTGGGATGTCTTCGCTCATCATGAGTGAAGAGCGCCTATTAGAAATGGACTTTACCTTCCCCTATTATGAAGATAATAATGTCCTTGTGATCCCAACATCGGAAAAAAAGCGCTACCTGCGTCTTAAAGAGCTCAAAGCAAATAATCACATCAAAATAGGGGCCGTAGGCGCCCTAGTAGACATTGCAAAGCAGAACTTCCCCAATGCCACACTTGTTGAAATTCAAGGAATGGACGCTCTTTTATCGAAAAAAGTGGAGTCTGTATTTTGGTCTAAAACGTCTGCAATGGTGTGGTGTTTAACCCATCCGGAATTTGTCGCAGTTGATTATGGACAAGAGATTGGAAAGTGCTATTTCGCCTACCCGATCCGCCAACACGCTGTGAACTTTGGCTTTTTCTTAAATAACTGGCTTTCTCTCAAAGAGCAGTCGGGATTTAAAGGAGCCATGCAATCCTACTGGATCGACGGACTGTCTCCTGGCTCTCGCCCACCAAGATGGTCAGTTCTCCGCAACGTCTTCCACTACGGCCTTAACGACTAATCTACTTGGCGCTTAGTCTACAAGACGTAGGACCTTAAGAGCGCCATAGCCACACTGAACTGTCAATAAAACGGGTTTTGTCACAGCAGATGTGATTCGAATGAACGTTGAGGGTTGAAATCCATCTTTGGTTAAAAGGGACGTGGCCTCGTGCAGTCCCCACTGATCTGCGTTTGCCCAGGCATTACCCCTATCTTCATCAGAGATATCCCCTTTGCTTAAAACTTTTTCCAAGCGATCAATATCATTTTCCCCCGCAAAGAAAATCGCTAAAGAACCTAACGCTTTGCTTCCGATCGGCCTATGGTTGCTTAAGCAAAGATCTATGACTTCTAAATTTTTTTTAAGGTACGCCTCGTCAGCGAGAAACTCTAGATCAAAGATCACCTCACTTTCTAAAAGGGCATGAACTTTTTCTGTCTCTCCGTTCGATAAAAAAAGGGCTGCAGCATAACTGAATTGCTCAGGGAGTATAAGAGGGGCTTTTTGGATGACTTTTTCGCCAAAATCTGAATACCTTACATAATAATTAAAACGGAGCAAATCTAATCGCATCTCTTCCGAAACGGGGCCATCTTCTAAAAGAAGCTCTAACATTTTGAAGCCCCGCACATCCATAGCAACTTGCATCGCTTGCTCTCGAATCGCTAAAGTCATCGAGTTATGTTTAGATGCCGTTTTTACAAACCTTAGCTGATTATTTTTTACAGCAACTAACAAGGCGCTCCCTAAAAGGTCTTCATCGAGAGGGCAACTTTTACGTAAAGCACTATTCAAACGGTCTAATCTACCAAGCCGCGCATCTTCTAAAATGGGTGTTGCATCAATCTTGATCTGATCGGTTCCGATTCGAGTGATCTTTTTTGTGCATAAAATACATTGCGGAGCAAGGAGTGGATTTTGTAAGCGCACGTTAAGCCATGTTTGCAGACATTTTGAGTGGTATGCGTGAGCTTTTTCACAATTGACCGAAACCATTGGCCCTGTCTCAAGCAAGCATATGGGACAGTCTAGATTTGAAATAGCGGACATATTACTCTTTAAAACAAGACAGGAG
>Ga0066649_10002479_pt1 | contig 10990 bp, 9 predicted proteins | sample CryGey132114_all_FD_59538 | JGI IMG/M metagenome (GOLD analysis project Ga0066649, IMG submission 59538) | Groundwater microbial communities from aquifer - Crystal Geyser CG22_combo_CG10-13_8/21/14_all | ecosystem: Environmental > Aquatic > Deep subsurface > Groundwater | place: USA: Utah: Grand... | reverse complement strand
ATTTATTACCCTGAGTACCCGTATAGAAGCGGTATATCAAAACCTCTTGAAGTGTATCAACGAGCTTTTGCAGATGGGGTGGTAAAGAAGCTGGGGACGCCCAAGAATTCGCTTGCTGTGGACATTGGATCAAATGACGGAACACTGCTTACCGGGTTTAAACGTGTCGGCATGAAAACGCTTGGTGTTGAACCAACGAATATCGCAAAGATAGCTCGTAAAGAAAATAGGATAGAAACAATACAGAGTTTCTTTACCGAGGCGTTGGCGAAAGAAATTGTGAAGGACTATGGTCATGCAAAGATAGCAACTATGACCAACGTGTTCGCTCATATGGCACCCCTCGGTGAAGTAATGAGAGGACTTTCCGCATTGCTTGATAAGGACGGTGTCTTTATTACTGAGAGTCAATATTTACTCGATGTTCTTGAGAAAAATCAATTTGACGGCATATATCACGAGCATATTCGTACGTATAGTTTTAAGTCTTTAGTGGCACTCTTCCCGTATTATGGAATGGAAGTCTTTGATGTGGAACGAGGTGACCGGTACGGTGGCAACATTCGTGCCTATGCCGCACGAAAGGGGACTAGGAACATCTCAAAGAATGTAGGCGAGCTCCTTGCACATGAAGACAAGGTCGGGTTGCACAAGCCTGAAACATGGATAAAATGGAAAAAGCGAGTTGAAAAGAATCGACTTCAATGTATGGATTTTCTATACGACGCAAAAAAGAAAGGAAAGCGACTTGTTGGAAACTCTTGTCCTGGCCGTTCGGCAACATTACTTAATTATTACGGTATAGACACGACTTTAATGCCCTACGTCGCTGAACTTCCTAATGGCTTAAAGGTGGGCAAGTTTCTTCCCGGTAAGCATATCCCTGTTGTCTCAAATGAGATTCTCTTTAAGGAACAACCGGATTATATTGTGCTTCTTGCTTGGCACTACAGCGATTATATGATTGCTGATCTTCGTAAGCGCGGAATAAAAGGGAAATTTATCGTCCCGCTTCCGGAGTTTAAGATAATAGACCAATGATTCCATTTTACGACCTTAAGCGGATTAATGACCGCTATCAAGAAGAACTCACTGATACGGCATCTCGTGTTGTAGGTTCAGGTTGGTATATTCTGGGGAAAGAAGTTCTTGATTTTGAGACAGCTTTTTCTTCCTATTGTGGAGTAACAAACACAGTCGGTACTGGTAATGGGCTCGACGCCCTGACTCTTATTATCCGTGCATACAAAGTGCTCGGAGTATTCCACGACGGTGACGAGATCATTGTTCCCGCAAATACCTATATTGCAACGATTCTTGCGATTACGGAAAATAACCTCATCCCAATCCTCGTGGAGCCAGACATACAAACATATACTATCGATATATCGATTCTCGAAAAAAGTATAACGCCAAAGACAAAGGCAATTCTCGCCGTTCACCTCTATGGCAAGGTCGGTTTTTCTGACGAACTGCTTTCTATTGCTCGTACGCATGGACTTAAAATTATAGAGGATGGAGCACAAGCACACGGAGCTGTGTACAACGGAAGAAAGGTGGGGAATCTTGGTGATGCTGCGGGGTTTAGCTTTTATCCCACGAAACCACTTGGGGCACTTGGGGACGCTGGAGCTGTTACAACGAATGATGAAGAACTTGCGAAGGTGCTACAAGCCCTACGTAATTATGGTAGCCATGAGAAATATCATAATCTGTATAGGGGGGTAAACAGTCGTCTCGATGAATTGCAAGCTGCTTTTTTGCAAGTGAAACTTCGGTATCTTGATGAGGAAAATGAGAAACGAAGAAGGGTTGCGGATCGATATACGCAAGGAATACAAAATGGAGAGATTCGCTTACCAACAGGGGGAGTTCCGAGTGAACATGTGTGGCATCTATTTGTCGTGCGTGTAAAAAGACGAGCAGAGTTTTCAGAACATCTTCGAAGTAAGGGGATTGAGACGCTGGTGCATTATCCAATACCACCACACAAGCAGCCAGCATTTAAAGAATGGAACGAAAGAAGATATCCTATAACTGAAGAAATACACGAGACAGTACTTAGTCTTCCGATTAGTTCGGTAATGACAGAGGAGGAAGTAATCTCTGTAATCGAAGCCTGTAATACATATGGAAAATAGTGAAGTGCGAGGAGAGAAAGGACTCTTGGAGCGTGTAAGGAGTGCATGTGTAAGGAGACACTCCCTCGCCATTTTTTTCACGCTGTTTGTTGGGGCTATCTATGTGGCACCGCATCTTTTTTTGTTGTCTCGCAAAGTGACGTCTTTGAAGGCGTTCCGATGATGCGTACGGCAAATGAAGATTTCTACTTGGCCCGAATACAAGAAATACTAGATGGTCATCCGTCAGTCGGTTCTCCAGCTTTCTCAGAATATAAGAATGAACCTCCACTTTCACCTCCTGTACGTTATTTCTTTTCTGTTCCCGTTTGCATTTGCGAGACGACTAATGGAAAGAAAGACTCTGGAAGAAACTTCCGCTACGCATCTGTTTAAGAGTGGTAGTCTTGCCAATACCTGTCTCTATGGGGTAGTATACGTTGAAGTTTTACTGCTTCGGTATATCAATTTGCCATTTGGGCTATCAAATATTCATATCACCCGAAAGTAATAGAGTTTATTGATCTTCGCTAGGCGATTTTTACCATTCGAATTTTATCGGCTAGCCTTAGTAATGTACGGCTAGCTTTTTACTCGGAATAATGAATAATTTACGCATTCCATGTTAAATATGGGTGGCCTCTAAGGAGGTCTTAACTAACATAATGAGAAATTCAGTAACCAAAAAAGGGAAAAAGCTCTCTATAACAGTATTTAGCATTGTTGTCCTTTTTATGGTTATGGGAGTTTTTTCTTTCTTGATTTTTCGTAATCCACTCTCTGAAGCGAGCTCTTCGTTTCAAACAATCCGGTCTGTGGCATTAAGAAATCCTGTGACAATTCACTTTCTTCATACCTACCATTCTTTGAGAAAATTACCGGATATTGTGTTTGCTCCATACTATCTTGCGAAGTCTAAACTGCCATTACGTTCACTTTCTGTTACTCCAGAGAGCGTATCCTTTTTAAACAGTAATTTACCCAGTGATCCAATCGGTGGTTATTTGGAAAGTGAAAACCGGAAGTGGGTGAACGGAGTTTTTCTATCAGATACATATGTTGGAGAAGTTGATGTTAAGTATCGAGGTACGAACGCAAACCATTGGAATAGTTTTCAGAAATCATTCCGCGTTAAGTTTTCTGGACAGAATTTATTTGATGGAATTAAAAGTCTTGACTTCATTATTCCATACGACAGAGGATATTTTGTAGATCCTTTGAATCTCTATCGTGCCCGCAAATTAGGCATAGAATCTCTTCAGATAGGGTTCTCTCGGTTGAAGCTTAATGGAGTGGACCAAGGTGTTTATTTAACTGTGGAGCGTTGGTCGAATAGATTGCTTCAAAAAAGGCGAGGACCCGATAATCTTGCAATTTTTGACACCAACGATGGTATTATATCGGGTACTCTAGAAGAGAATCCAGACGGTTCTTCTTTTACCGTTAAGCAACGTGAAGGGAGTTCTATTTTTACACGCCACACAGGTTCTGAGGTGGATGATTATGCACTCGAAGTTCTATTTAGGGTTTTAGAAGACACAGACGATGAGACGTTTCAACGCGTCATCCCCAACATTATTAACCTTGAGAAGTTTTACGCATTCGATATCGTTAGTATTCTTTCTGGAAGCAAACATTTTGACAGCAATTTTGGGAATACATTTTTGATTTTTAATCCGGCAACTGGGAAGTTTGAGATAAGTCCCTGGGATTTAGGTGTACATCCAATCTCCCCTGAATCTGCAGATCATAAGATTTTACTTACACAAAGAATCTTGAGTGTTCCAGAATTTAGAGCAGAGCGGAATAAGATGCTTTCTTCGTATATAAAAGACGAAGATAATCTTCAAGATGATTTAGGTTTTTATGATCAGTTGTTTCAAGATACAAAAGTAGATTTCTTTACTGACAACACAAAACTGTATAATAATTTTCAATTTTTAAAACAAGTGCAGTCTTTCAGAGATACACTGGAAAGCAATTTTCGTGACGCGCACGTTGTCTTGAATTATGGTGATGATTATTATCGTGTGGCTAGTACATCTGTTGCAGAGCAAAAAGCTGAAGAACCTAGACTTGAGAACTCATTCGAACGTTTTTTTGAGACAGGATATTCCATTAATAAATTTCTTTCCGAAAATCCTGCTTTTGTAAGGTATGACAGAGAAACCATTGCTTTGTTACCAGGTGTTCATTTCTTTACCAAAGACGTAATTGTTCCTACTGGCATGCGAGTTCTCCTTCATCCTGACGCTACTATATATCTGGGGGAGGGAGTTTCGTTTTTTTCGTACAGTCCTGTTATTGCGAAAGGATTACCATATTTACCTATACAAATCTCAGGGATGGAGGCGAAGAAACCCTGGGGAACTTTTGCGGTTATAAATACGGAGAGCGAGGAGAGTGTCTTGGAATATGTGATGTTTGACGGTGGTTCAGGAGCGCGCATAAACGGTATCACTACTACTGGTATGGTGGCATTTCATAATGCAGATGTTTCTATTTCCCATTCAACATTTAAAAATTCTAAAGACGACGACGCTCTGAATATAAAATATGGGCGCGGCCTAGTCTTGGATTCTCTCTTCGAGAATACTTTCTCTGACGCGATTGATTTAGATTTCGTCGCTCTTTCTACGAATATAAAAGGTAACGTGTTTAAAGGGATCGGTCCTGTAACGGGAGGAGACGGGATTGATTTAAGTTGGAGTGATGTTGTGGTGGAAGAAAATGTGATAAAGGGATGTTCGGATAAAGGGGTAAGTGTTGGAGAAAGTTCAAAGCCTATTTTAAAAAACAACACGATCGAGAACTGCAATATTGGGGTTGCGGTAAAAGACTCGTCATCCGCTCAAATAATAGGAAATCATATAAAAGGGGTTCACCTAGGTGTCGTTGCCTATCGAAAGAAGGACGTGTTTGATGGCGGGACTGCTCATGTCGAAGGCAACACTATTGAGGAGACGGACATACCTTTTGCGGCAGATAGTCACTCGAGTATCACAGGAGCTGGAACTGTTAAACCTTATGAATATATTCAAGAATAACAACATTTCAAATAGTCGGCACGAGTTCAAGTACGTGATTAATGAATCTCTCGTGCCCGTGCTTGAGACATATCTTGGGCGAGTTGGACTTAAAAAAGATCTGGCACAGAAGGGCTCTTATCCAGTTACCAGTTTGTATTTCGATACACCTTTCCTTTCTGACTACTATGATAAGGTAGATGGTGTTAAGTATCGTCGGAAGTTGAGGGCTCGAATATATCAAGGTGGACTCTCGGAGAGTGAAGATGTCTGGCTTGAGATAAAAGAAAAGCATGATATGAGCATTCATAAAATACGAAGTTGTGTCAAGGGATCGCATTTCAAGTCGCTTTTAAAAGGCGTTCCAAGTCCAGAACTTCTTAGTGACGCTAAAGGAGACAAAAAGCTTAGTGCCTTTCTTTATCATTTTTTTATGAAGAATTATCGTCCTATGAACATTGTGCATTATTATCGTACCGCGTATGTTGCGGACTTTCATTCTGAAATTCGCCTAACGCTCGATAGAAATATGAGTACTTGCATGTGGCGAGATTTTGTGAATAATAAGTCGCTGTTGGAGTTTGCTCCTGCAAAAGTGGTTTTGGAGGTAAAATTTAAGGGAGCAATGCCTTGGTGGTTTAAGGATATGGTAGGAAGATTCAAACTCTCGCGCCTATCGTTTTCAAAATATTTAAACGCGGTAGACCAAGTAAGACGCCATTATCCAATCGCTAGGTAAGTATTAACACAATGACAAATTTTTATAACCTAACACAAACTGAGATAAGTTCTGCCGTTATAGTATTTAACCTGCTATTTTCCCTCATATTACTCCTTGTTGTTGTGTACGTATATAAGAAGACGCACCAAGGTCTTTCGTACTCACCGTCATTTGTGTTTACTCTTGTGATTGTCGGTATTCTCGGTTCGGTTATTATGATGGTGGTACAGAACAATCTTTTTGGTGCATTCGCTTTACTCGGCGCCTTTTCTCTAATACGATTTAGGACGATTCTTAAGGAAACACGCGATATCGCCTTTGTGCTGTTTGCTCTTGTTATTGGTGTATCGGTTGGTACAAATAATTACTCTATCGCACTAATTTCAACCGTTGTCGTCTCACTTGTTATTATCTTGCTTACCCGGTTCCACATCGGAAGTAGGGGGAACATGGCCGGATTCGTCTTAACTTTTACAGCGAAGAGTAATATTGAGATAGGTGCGATTCGAAAAATTCTTACAACAGAAGTTGAATCGTTTGATTTTCTTCAGGCACGAAGCTATGGTGATAGTTCACATATATATGCCTTTTCCGTCACAATGAAGGATTCATTAGACGCTACCAGGTTAATAGAGGAACTTAATAAACATGACTCCATAACCGATACCGCGGTTATCACAGGCGAGCAGACTGTTGAGTACTAAATTCTTCAAGTACTTTGGCCATTCTGATAATTCAACATAAAGTAGGGTTCTTGAGTTATAATAGGTGTCACTATGGATAATGTAGGGAGCTCAAGATCTTCGTATCTTCGCATGCGTATAAAAAAACATGTGTGGGCGGTAATCTTTTCTGTTGTTGTAGGTGCTATATATGTAGTACCTTATGTTACATTTATTTCCGGACTAGGAGATCATTATCGCGGAATTCCAATTATGGCAACTGCCAATGAGGATTTTTACCTAGCACGAATGCAGGAAATACTAGATGGTCATCCATCGCTCGGTTCTCAAGTTTTCTATGAATATAAAGGTGAGACTCCAACTGCACCCCCTGGAGGTGAATTTCTCTATGTACTTCCAACTCTTCTCTTCGGGGTCTCGCTCACAGATACACTTATAGTAAGTCGCTTCTTCCTACCAGCGCTTTTGTTTCTGTTGGTATATCTTTTAGTATTCCGTTTGAATGAAGAAGATTTTCCTCAAAATAAAATCACTGCCATAGCTGGTGCACTATTCGTAACGCTTGGTTACGATCTTATTGATTACCGCACCATATTAGATTTCTTTGTTGGCGACACACTGCTTTCAACTGGATTTCTCGTCTGGGCTAGGCCTGTGAACCCAATTCTTGGCGCGATTTTTCTCTTTTCTTTTCTTTTGTTTGTTACGTCCCTAATACACAAGAGGACTCAATCATTTTGGCGGGTGTTCGGTGCTTCAGTATTCTTGGCGCTTATGATTAATAATTACTTCTTTAGTTGGGGTATTGCGCTTTCGGTGCTAGCTTTCCTGATTCTCATTTACTTAATTCGTAAGGAATACAAAATGGCAGGTATACTTACTGCCGTCCTTCCTCTCGGGGTTTTATTGTCGTCCCCCTATTGGTACACCTCCTGGAAAGCTAGTCTAAGTCCTTTATATGAGGCTGCGATTCTTCGGAGTGGCCTTTTTTATACACATTATCCGCTTTTAAATAAACTTCTAATCGTAGCTCTCTTCTTCTTCATCTCTGCACTTATTTTCGATTTTTTCTGGAAGAAAAAAAGGGAAATAGCGTTTCGTTTTGAGGAGTGGCACATTATTTCATTCGCGTTTCTTTTGGGCGGGATCTGGGCTTATAGTCAACAGATTATAACAGGGAGGACAGTGTGGCCGTACCATTTTGTCCAATACACAATACCTCTTGTGATTGTTGTGTTTATGGTAACGCTTTTTCATATGCGAAAAAGTATAGGGTATCTTTGGCATAGTGCACTTATCTTAATTATAGGCGCTTCTCTTCTCTATGGCGTATCAGTGCAGATAGGTACATATAAGCGCACATATGAAGAAACAAGAAAACTTCAGTCATACAGGGAACCTCTTGATTGGTTGAATAATCAGGTCAGTGATTGCGTCGTTTCTGTCTCTGGAGAGCAGAGTTATATTCTTGAAGGTTTCATTCTTGCTTTCACTCACTGCAATATCTACAATTCGACCTGGATTTACTCGGCAATTCCTCATGAGCGTATTCTACATAATTATCTAACAAGTCTTTTCTTTTTGGGCGTTACTTCAGACACCATTGAGAAATATCTTGAAGATCATCCCGATGAACCACGCTTATATTTATTCTCCAACTGGCAAGGGCTTTACAAGGTGAAGGATTTCCCCGATTTTTCTGATGAAAAGCTTGCTCTTAGGATACAACAATTGCCAGAAGACTATCGCGAGTTTTTAAGCACAGGGCCGAAAGAAGCGTTACGAAAATATCGTCTGGACTTCCTCTTTTCTATAGGGCCACTTTCTCAACAAATTCTTAAGCAACTACCAGGTACAAAGTTGATACAAAAAGAAGAAGACATACATATATACCAGTTTGAATAATCCAAGTTTTAGTATTAGAGATTGGATATTTTGTTGACAAATCTAGATTCTTTATGGCTTGTTTCATCTGTTCCAATGAGAAAATAGTGAAATTTCTTGATCTTGGCTTACACCCCCCGAGTGATGCTTTTTTATGCAAGGAAGATTTGGACAAGCCAGAAGCGAAGTATCCACTGGCCCTATATTTTTGCGAGCGTTGTGGTTTGGTTCAACTTGGTTTTGTCGTTGATCCCGAGATATTGTTTCGCGACTATGTGTACACCACTGGCATGAACAATAGTTTGCGGAAGAATTTCAAGGAATTGGTTGATGAACTTGTTCTTCGTTTCAAGATAGACTCAAACGATTTGGCAATTGATGTAGGGTCAAATGACGGTACACTTCTTGAGAATTATGCATCACGTGGAGTGCCGGTTCTTGGTGTTGACCCATCAAGTGCCGGTTCGATTGCCGTGTCCAAAGGTATGCGCACCGTGTGTGATTTTTGGAATGCACAGACGGCCGAGAAGGTCGTAAAGGAATATGGACAGGCAAAGGTTATTACGGCTACCAATGTGTTTGCTCACGTTGGGGATCTTACCTCTTTTATGCAAGGTATGCGTACGGCGCTTCGCCACGACGGTGTATTTGTATCGGAGTCGGGGTATTTGCTCGATATGATAGAGACTCTTGGATACGACGCTATCTATCATGAGCATCTTCGATACTATTCTCTCCGTCCTCTTATCGCTCTTTTCAAACAATACGATATGGAGATTATTGATGTCTCTCGCATACAGAGCCACAGCGGGTCAATTCGGGTCTTTGCGGCCCATACGGGGGCCTATCCTGCCTCTTTGGGGGTGAAAACGCTCTTACGTGAGGAAGAGCATAAGGGTTTATACGACAAACGTACCTATACTCAATTTTCAGAGCATGTCCTCAAACATAAGCAAGCGCTCGTCGCGCTTCTATCGGAGCTTAAAACATCCGGGAAACGAATTGTGGGTATCGGAGCTCCAGCAAAAGGGAATACGCTTCTCAATTTTTGTCACATTACTCCTGAGGTGATTGATTGTTTGGTTGAAAAGAGTGATCTGAAAATCGGGCTCTATACTCCCGGTATACATCTTCCTGTGCTCAGTGAGTCACTTCTGTTTGAAGAGCAACCTGACGTAGCTCTTTTGCTTTCTTGGAATTTGGCCGAAGAACTTATCCAGAAGTTACGCCAAAAAGGATTTAAAGGTGAATTTATTATTCCGTTTCCGGAGCCAAGAGTTGTGCACTAATTATGGAATTACCACTATTTGGAATGGGGACCTGGGGTATGGGGGGAAAGTACGAGAAGGACCCAACTAATGTCGAGGAATCAGTCGATGTTCTTACCTATGGTTTTGATTTGGGTGTTAAGCTTGTAGACGTTGCAGAGCTATATGGAGAGGGACTTTCGGAGGAAATAGTAGGGCGGGCAATCAAAGGAAGAAGACGAGAGGATATCTATATTATTTCAAAGGTATGGAAAGATAATTTACGGCAAAGTGATGTACGTAAAGCCGTAGAGGGGAGTTTAAAGCGCCTAGGAACTGATTATATTGATTTATACCTAGTTCATAGTCCCAACCCCGAGATTCCTCTTAGGGAGACCATGGAGGCTATGGAGGGGCTTGTGGAGGACGGTCTGGTAAAGCGTATCGGTGTAAGCAATTTCTCAGTCCCACTTGTGGAAGAGGCTCGTTCGTATTTGAAAGATACGACTCTCTACGCCAATCAGATTGAATATAATTTCTCGGTCCGCTCACCAGAGAAAGACGTCTTACCTTTTTCTAAAAAAGAGGGTATGCATATTATCGCACACCGTCCTTTCTCAAAAGGAAAGTTTTTTACTGAATCTATGGAAGTGTTTCGTTTGCTTTCGCAAAAGTATCAAAAGACTCCTGCACAGATCGTACTTAATTGGATAATGGAAAAGGGTATTACAGTAATACCAAAGGCCGGCAGCAAGGAGCATCTTAAAGAGAACTTCGGATCAATTGGTTGGAGTCTTTCTCCTGAAGATGTTAAGCTCTTGGACACGTCACCTTTCTAGTGTATTAGGGGTTTTAGTAGTACTAGCTGTAAAACATGCCCAAAAAGACATCAAAAAAAGCAATTATAAGCGGTATTACCGGACAAGACGGCTCGTATCTCGCAGAACTACTTTTAGAGAAGGGGTATGAGGTATACGGTTTACAAAGGCGTGCTAGCCTTCCGAATACCGAGCGCATCGATCATCTCTACGGAAAGAAAGGATTTAATATGACCTATGCCGACCTTTCTGATAGTTCAAATTTACTTCGCGTTATTAAGAAGATTGAACCCGATGAGTTTTATAATCTAGGCGCGCAAAGCCATGTCGGAGTGAGTTTTGATGTGCCGGAGTTTACGGTGAATACAAACGCACTCGGACCGCTTCGTATTCTAGAAACTATTCGAAACCTCAGTCTTCCTATTCGATACTATCAAGCGAGTTCATCGGAGATGTTCGGGAAAGTTCTTGAAACACCACAAAAAGAGACA
>Ga0066649_10002459_pt1 | contig 11041 bp, 9 predicted proteins | sample CryGey132114_all_FD_59538 | JGI IMG/M metagenome (GOLD analysis project Ga0066649, IMG submission 59538) | Groundwater microbial communities from aquifer - Crystal Geyser CG22_combo_CG10-13_8/21/14_all | ecosystem: Environmental > Aquatic > Deep subsurface > Groundwater | place: USA: Utah: Grand... | reverse complement strand
TCCAATGTAAACCTTTGAAGAATTTTCATCTACTATGGTAATGGCTTCAAAGTCTGTTCCAACTCCTGAAAGCCCTGGAACATCTATTTGTTGCCCGGATCCATCCATGTTCATCCTGGTAACTTTTCCGTCATCTGAGACCACAAAAAGCTTACTGGTTTGCGAATTCCAAGCAAGTCCGCTTGGTTCGTAGTTTGCTGGTGTATCCATCAAAATACTTGGATATGCAGTAAGAGAGCTTGGCCATGCAATAGCCTGAGATGCCCCAGGAAAAAGTAAAATAGCACCCAATAAAAGTATCCCCCCTATTACTGTTTTCTTCATATATATAATATGATTTTTTTGAATAAAACTTTTTGAATAAGAAATAAAGTAGATGAAAGAAAAAGTTTAAAAGTTAGGTTTACCTACCAAATCAATATAACAAAAATATTGCCTAGAGGCAAAATTTAAAAATGAAATATTTTATAAAAAAAATCAAAATATGTTTGAAACGTTATATTTTCAGTTTGTCTAACAAAAGATTTTTATATTGACTTTTTGTAAATCTCACTGTATATCTTATTTAGAGGCAAATCCTTGCCTTGGAGGTTTTTGTTTCATGGAAATTTCCGTTTTCGATCTTCAGAAGTTCGTCACCGCGACCACCCCCCAGACTCGCAAGGCCGCATCCCTGCCCGTCTTGCTGGGGTTCTTGACACATGGACATGTCCACATCATCAACCACGGCATAGATCGTGACCTGGGCATGCGGGCCCTTCGAGGCTGGCGCAAGTACGCGGATCTGCCCAACCACGCGGCGGACTCTCGACCGGACACCCACTACCAGGTGGGCGTCTCGGGCGAGACGGGCACCGAGACAGCCCAGGACGGTGCCGAGGGTAAGAAGGACCACAAGCTCTTCTACTTCTTCAACCCGCACGACGAACTCGGCATCCCTGACGAACTCCGCGACATGTTCCCAGCGCTCATGGCCAGGAACCACTGGCCGCTCGAGACGCCCGACACCAAGTTCAAGACGCCCCTGATGGAGTACGGACAAGGCCTCCAGTTCGTAGCCGAAGTCCTGATCCGCGCCTTTGCGGTCGCCTTGGACCTGCCCGAGACCTTCTTTCTCTCACTCCTCGAGCATGCCCCACACAAGTCACGCCCCCTCTTCTACCGTCCCATTCCAAAGGGGCAAGAGGAGAACCTCACATGGGGTGGAGCGCACATGGATGTGAATGTCCTGACCCTGCTCGGGTACGAGCTCTGGATTGACGAAGACGGCGCGGAATCCTACTCCCCGCCAGATGAGCATGGGGGACTCTGGATCCAGGACACCGCGACGGGGCAGCTGACCCGCCCAGACAACCGACCGGAAGGCGCCCTCACGGGTCAAGTCGGCATGATGCTTGAAGTACTCACGGGAGGCTACGTGAAGGCAACCTCCCATACCATCGTTCCTCCGCAAGTGAGCGGCTATTCACGAGCGATGATGGCGCACTTCATGCACATGAACCTCCTTCAACTCGTCGCACCGATGCGCCACTTTTCCACTCCGGAATCGCTGCGCCACTACGGGCCACCCATTATCGCAGGTACCTTCCTCCTGAAGATTCTGCAGGAAATCGGCCTGGCCCCGGGCGCAATCAAGAAGCTCGGCTTCCAGTACTAAGCCCCACCACAATCCCGCTGTCCCCACCACAGCAACTTCCACAATCTTTTTTACTCGTTAGAAATGATTCAGATCAAAAAAACACCGAAATGGTGTTTTTTTGTGTGTTGCTCAATATATTTTCTTTTTTTCTGTCATTGAAAGGAGTGGTGAAATACACGACGTGGCAGTCTCTACATGAAAAATATTTTATTTTTTTTAAATCTACAATTCTTTGTTTTTCTTTTTTGTCATTGCGAGGAGTCCGCAGAGACGACGTGGCAATCTCCTTGTCAGAAAGAAAATTCTACACTTGGAGTACATGCAGATAGGTGGATTGCCACGCTGTATTCTCGGTTCATAATGACAATTTTTCGAGCTCCTAGCCGTAAATTATTTTTTACTCGCAGTGACATATATCTTCTCAATTTATTGAACAAACCTCTCATTTGTCCACGATGTGGTCATCCAGTACATAATCTTGACAAAAGTAAAAAAATATGCTAATATTAGTAGCTTTCTTACCGAATGAATCAAAAAGAAAAATCGGAGGATAGAAATGAGAGCACTTTTCGTGCTTGTGGCCTTTGTCTCAGCCGGCACGCCCAACCTCGCGTTGGGCAAGTCAACCAAAGAGGTTGTCTGTCCGGATGGGTACGTGAGGACCACGCCGATCTCGGTGCTGGTCATAGGTGACTCTCTGAGCGCCTTCCCAGGCGAGTACCCGGACATCCTGAGGGCCTGCGGAGTCCAAGTGATCAATCTGTCCAAGGGTGGCATGCCCACCTACTGGATGGAGCGAAAGCTGAAGAAGAATCAAGACCTCCTGAGCACAGTGGACGCCGTAATCGTGTTCGGCGGCCACAACAACTTCGGCAGGAAGGGCACCAAAGATGTCCTGGCCACTAAAGAAAGTTTGGCCGAAATCTACAGGCTTGTGGGCAAGCGCAAACTCTTTGCGCTGACGCTCTCGCCTTTCGGAAACTTCGACTGGCTTGGTGGCTGCCTGAGGAACAGGGGTGTGACGAAGGTCACGCCCGAACAGTGCAGCCGTGAGGCTCGGCAACTTCGCGGTGAGTGGCAGTCTACCAACGACTGGATTCGTACAGGAGCCGATGAGCTTCTGGAACCCGACCACGTTGTCAACGTCGAAATGCTCCTGGGTTCTCCCGAGGACCGCTGGACGTTACAACCGCAGTTCCACGGCCGCGACGGGCTGCACTTTTCCCACTCAGCGCACGTACTCCTCACCAAAGCAATTATTATGTCGATCCTCACCCACTAGTCGCTGTCCCCACCGTAGCAACCTCACCAATCTTTTTTACTCGTTAGAAATGATTCAGATCAAAAAAACACCTTTCATGAGGTGTTTTTTTGTTTTTAGCTTTTGCCTCCTAGTCTAAAAAGTGAAATGTATCCAACAATGCTTGTCTTGCCTCATTTATCGTATCCATATGATCTGCAATGTGGTCAGAATCAAATGTCAAATTAAAAACTCTTGTCATATTCTGATCAGGATTGGCAGTTGAAACTATATCATCAATGACTTCAATTGCAATAGATTGTGCCCCTCCTGGTCGAGTATACTGATGACTAACGAGAGTCCAATCAGCATTTATTGGAGTAACCTGAACATTAATATTCCCATAGAATGGATCCCTTCTCATTTCTATAAATTGCTCCCGAGTATGCATATTATCTACGGTTTGAGCTGCAAAAACATTATCAAATTGTTCCCCTTCCACATGACCAGATAATAAAGTAATTTGATTACCCTGACTTAACTCCAAAACAATACGACTGGGTAAACAGAGTTCATAATTCCCATATGAATCACCATACCATGCATCATCATATATTCTTGTATATTTTGTATAACCAGGTCTACCCGGACAAACAGCTTGTGATAATTCTCCTCCAGACGTTTGGTTGGGCATTCTTGAAGGTAATGCTGGTCCTTTTTCATAAAATAAATAATATACCTCTGGAATTTCAATTATTTCATTGCCCCAATTTGCTCCAAATAGCATCTGAGCCGTATATACATCTGGAATGTGCTGAATGTATGAATCTTTTGTCACTGCATAAATTTTTGGATTCAAAGGAAATTTCAAAAGTTTCGTTCCAGATTTAATTGGCATTGGATCACCAAGCTCGATAGCTTCTACATCTTCTACACTTACGGTCTTTACACTTTTAAAATTGCTATACCATGTTTTATAAATACTTTCATTAATAAATGGTCTTCGCTTACCACCTTCCACCAAATAAACGGACGAATGCTTTGGTGAGGTAATTAGAGTGCCATCTGCAATCCCACTCGCTTGTACATAACTCTTTGGAATAAGCCAAAGACAAACCATAACGGCAATAACCAATGAAACAGATTTATTCATATTGAATTTTGTTAGTTTATATTTTTTAGTATAGCACATCTGCAACTAATACCAAAAAATGTATTGAGGTTTATTTGGATGTATAGCCTACCACTGTGAACCTTTCTTCACCTTAAACTCGCCCTTTCCTTCAGAACGCCTCACCAGATCTTCCATTCTAAACTGGCCCAAATATACTTCAACAGCCTCCATCGCCAACACCTGTACATCACCAAGTCCATTTTTCTCAAGCATAGCCTGGACGTCTTGCATATGATCTATTGGAACAATAACTGCTTTTATAGCTTCAGGTTCCACTATCTCTTCGGTTCTTGCCTCATGAACACCGAGAACAAGGATATCGCTATCTGCTTGTACATTTTTCTTCTCAACACACAAAACCGCCCCCCAATTTCCCTCAATTTCTGACTTCATATCGAGCTGTGCATTGAAACCCTTTTGCTCACTTCCATAAGCAGTAAATGATGTCAACCACTTTTGAAAACGTTCACTCCTATCAAAGCCTTCTGCATCACGCTTTGTTTTCATTTCCATCATCTTATCTTTTTCTCTGTGTACTCTCATGACTGTTTCAGGCAAGTGCTTTACCTCAGCAAATTCTCGCTTGATCGAGTCGTATACAAAAAATGGAAAATAATCATTGGGATCACCAAGTTGCCATTGTGGTTGATCACTCTCAGTCATGTATTTTGAAGCGTACCATTTGGAATAAAAATAACTCTCTGTAAGTGATACAAACTCATCGTCTTTCGTTGGATGCCAAATATCTGTATGTGGTTCAAGACCATCACGCAGTACACTTTCAAGAATCTCCACAGGTTTATTTTGTTGATGCTCACCAGGAGTCTCAATGTCATCCTTTTTTTTATACTTCTCACCTGGATACTTGAGCCTCCCTGTTCCATGAAAATAGTAATCATGCTTGAGGCCCTCCTCTGGAGTACCAAAAAAATCTACAAGCTTATCTCGCTGGAGCTCAAGCATGTTTTGAACCTTTGCTGAAGGGTAACCCTGCTCGCTCAAAAAACGAGCGACCTTTTGCTCAAGCCTTGCAGGCGTTCTGACTTCCCACATTCTCCGTTTAAATTTACGCATTTCTTCTTTGGACGTGGGATAGTGATTTTCAATTTCTTCTATCGGTGGAAGAGTCCTCCCCATTTCTAAAAAATTTCTCATATATTTCGATTTCTACAATTATACAGAATTTTAAACAGTAGCACAAAAAACGTTCAACTAACATTGACATTCCCTACTTTTCATGATTACATATACATAGGAAACACGAAAGGAGCCCCGATGTACACCTTCGACAACATGAGCCACCTCGAACCCTGGCACCTGATGTACGCGATGTACCTGCTCTGGATCGCAGGCCTTCAGATCTTCTTCCTGATCGCGAGCAGGCCGGACTCGATCCACCTGCTCGGCGAACTCCGTCAGGACGCCCTCGGCTGCATTGTCCTTGTCTGGGCAGGACTGTCGCTCTTCGCCGCCGGCACCTGCTGGCCCATGCTGCTGGTCGGTCCGTTCATGATCGTTCGAATGGGAGCCCCCATCAGCGCCGGAGTGATCACCGCGTGCTACGCAGTTTTCTTCTTGATCATGTCCGGCATGCTCATCGGGCAACGCACAGCGCCCGCTCGCTCCTGAGAGCTCACCTCCAGCTGTCCCCACCCCAGCACCTTCTGCAATCATTTTTACTCGATAGAAATCATTGAGATCAAAAAAACACCTATTATGGTGTTTTTTTGTACTATGCTCCCCACAGTTCCTCTTTTCTGAACTGTTTGTGGTTTATTTGGATGTTATTGAAGCTGAGGAGAAATTACTGATGCATTTAAATACCTACCTTTTTTCAATAATCAGACAAGATGCAGAATCGCTTTGTCTAAAGGAATCACTCTCACCACTAGATCCATTTCTTTCATCCTTTATAAACGAGAAATTAATTAATCCTTCATCACGTAACCTGCACAAAGCTTCCATCAAAGCTTCGCCTGAAAACTGCCCCTCACCATCCCAATTATCTCTTTCACGCATTCTATGAAGTTTCCAGTTAATTGGGCCTAGAATATATTTTCCACCATCTTTCAAATATTCAATAGATCTAAGTAAATTGGAATAAAATTCCTCAGGAGTAGAATAGTGATCCCAAACATGCGTTGATGTGCTATACAGAGCAACAATCCTATCAAATTTTTTATCAACTGGCGGAACGGATTCTGGAAAAAATCCATGCAATACATGTGCTTTTTTTGCTCTTTTTTGAAACTTTTCCTTACGGAATGCATAATCAAAACTTGCTAGGTATTGATGCATCGTGTCATCTGACAAAGTAGCCTCCCCCATGAGGTCATCTACTCTCTGCTTTTCGCTGAGGAGTTGTCGTAAATGTGTTTGAAAATAGTTTCGCGTACTTTCCAATTCAGAAAACACCATGCGAATATAGTCTATCACCCTCTTGTTATAATTTGATCCAACAGGATTAAACCTATTATCCTCAATATGTTCGTCGATCAAACTGTCCTCTAACCCAAGATAGTTAACATTATAAAAAAGATTCATCAGCTTACCCTCTAAGAGCTTTCTTCGCTCTGACGAAGCTATTCCTGGTAGCTGATCTACCAACCCCTTCATTTGATCAAGATGATTACGCAAAGTGTCACAAATTTGTATTCTTTCCTCCTCACTATACTCGTCCAAATTTGTCCGTGTACTGTTCATGGGGACGACCAGACCATCGAATTCTCCCCCTATCGCTCTAAAAAATATATCCGTCCCAGATTCTGTTTCACTTCCTTTTTCAGATACTTCTTGTTGGATTGCTTTTCTGGCTCGCTCAAAATATTCATACCATCCTTGTTTCCACTTTTGTTCAAGGTGCTCCCTCAGTTCTGATGAATAATGTGACTCCATATCAAAAAAATCAGATAACTCCTTTTCTTCCACATCAGTGAGTTCTCGCGATAAAAACTGTTTAAACGCCCTGACGTCCCAAGTTCCATCAAGTACCAGTGCCATAAACTGCCTACTATCTTTTATCTGCTTCTCTAGCTGTGCACCCTCCACTTCTAATGAACCCGTGTCTGCCAATTTTTTCAAATTTTCAAGCACGAAATTAATTTGGTATTCTCTCATCTGCTCCACAAACAACATAACTGGATCTGCGGTAGCGTGTACCCCTGCTGCCTTGTATATTCCATACCGCATATTCACAGCCATTTGATTTCCTCTATGAAATTCTGCATACCAGTACTTCAAATCATTTTTCAGTTTTTCTTCATCAACAGTACCATTTTTAAGTGCATCAAGTGCAAAATCCAAAAAGGGTGGATGCACTTCATCTACATATTCATAATCTAAAATTGTTACATTTTCAAAATCACAATTCTGATAGGGATCACCAACAACAAGTGTATCCCCTGTCTTAGGAAATATTTCTTTCATTGGCAATTTAAACTCTCGAGCATATGATGTAGGCATTCGTCCTGTAATGCTTTTCGCCATTCTGTCGAGGGAAATAAATTGATTTAGTTTGGAATCTGCAACTGAAAAAACTCCTAGCGTTTCTATTCCACCTTCACTCATATGCGCTTGTATTTCATATCTAGCTGAAGTTTCCTCGTATTCCCCATGATTTTCAGATACCTCCACGCAAACCCAAATAACATCACCTTCATCTGCCGTAAATTCAGCAGCAACCATTTCTCCAAAACTATTTTTTAAAACTCTTCCCTGTGAGTAGTCATCACTAAATCTCTTTTTTACCAATTCAAAAAACTCCTCCACGCTGGGGAAACCATCTTTAAACGTTGTGCTTTCCCTTTGACCATCCAGCTTTTTTAGATCTAGAGGTTTATGTTCATGTCTTTCTCTCATAAAAATATTCCTTGTTAATTACATTTAACATTTTTTTACACTATTTTACTTTCCACGGTGAGCACCCTTTCTTTTTGGTAATCCCTCATACTGATCACCATAATCAGAATATTCGTCTACTTGACTATGCAATTTACTCAGTTCTTTCCTTAAAGTGAATTCTTTCATTATATTGTTTGCTAACTGCCTGGTCTCCTCCAATTTCTCCGGGGTAAAAAATTTTGGATCTCCATCATGAGCAATACTCCTCAGCCAATCCTCTAATAAAGAATCACGATCTTCTGTTATACCATAACCATGACTTTCTTCTGATCGCATATATTCATCAATTTCTATACACATATCACGAACAATCATTTCCCAGTCCTTTGCTATTCTATCTGCATCCATAAATTTTGCATCAATAGAAGACTCTTGACGATGAGTCCGTAAGTATGAAAGTATCTGTTCCCAATTGTCTGCATTTACTTGCAATCCCACAAAGCGAATACCTTTATGCTGCGTTTCTGGTAGATAAAGTTCAATGCATGGAACTCCCAACTTTTCTGAAACCTCTTGCATTCGATTCTGAAGCTCAAACATATAGGGACTTTTTTGAAAAAAACCATAACTATTTTCATATAGACGCCAAGAGACTTCTGTTAAAAATGGAAGAACAAATGCATCCTCTGGGACAGAAATGATTTTTTGTTCATCACCAAAAGCACGTACATATGATTTTTTATGCGTACCAATTGGAATAAGGTGAAATTCTGGGAGTCCATATTCGTCTAAATTTTCCTGTGAGGCTAAAATTTCACAATTTACTGCAGATTCACCCTTTCCTAGCTTTCTCCCGGCAGCCTTTAGTTCATTATGAACTGAATTTCTAAATGAATCTATATATGCAATCGCATCTCTACCACTTCCTTCCTCTTCCAGTGCTTTCACTCTTTCCATTAGCTTTCTATATTGTTTTAGTAAATCGTCATACTGATTTTGCAATTTTTCATTGTCTCTGGTATCCAAACTACCTTGAACCGATAAATCATCTTCAGAGCTACCTTCACTATCTGCATCATCAGAATATAAATATCTATAAAATTTGCGCTTCATCCCCTGCGTCCAAGGAATTTTTTTTGGTACATATTTTCTCGCTGATGTATGTACAGAACCCAAGTTATCACTAGTCAAGACATCTGCATCTTGCTCATCTTCTCCATCATCTTCTCCATCAACTTCTTCATCAGAATGTAAGCGTTTATAAAATTCATCCCTCATATCTTGCGTCCAAGGAATTTTTTCTGGTCCATTTGTTCTCATAAGACTCTATAAAAAAGACATATCTATAACTATTCTATCAAATCATTCACAACCTCACAATGGACACGACCTTTCACTATAGGCAAAAAAACACCTATTATGGTGTTTTTTTGTACTATGCTCGGCGGGTGGGATTTGAACCCACGACCAATTGGTTACACGTTACCCCCAGTTCATCACTGGGGCGTGGACTATATCATCACCCTCGCCAAAACCGCTTTCGCGGACGTTAGGGTGCAAGGCGCTTCGCCTCCCAGTACAAAAACGTACTGAAAGACTACTCCCGTACAGTTCCTTACAAAGTAAGGAGTTTGTGGGATAGTCTCTGAACCTTCTCTAGTCGCCATTTATGCGGCTTCTAGAACTTGGCTGCTGATTACCCATTCAAACGAAACATCTGAACTAGGGCTTCCAGCAATTCACCTTGTTTTGCACCCAAGTGTCTCCACTCGGGGCTGCTATTCTTACAGCCAACTGCTCTACCACTGAGCTACCGCCGAATTTCAATTGTAATTATCCCCCACATAGTTATATGGAGAATAAAATCAATTTAAATCCTTCTCTTCAAGAGATAAGTTATTTTTAGCTAATTTTAAAAGATTTTTACCCGTTAACTCCGTTTTTCCACAATCCCCTTTATTTATTGTGCGGCAGTATACCCATTTTTTTCCGATTTGTCAAGAAAATTTTTTTTATGATAAAAAGAGCAGGTGAATAACCAACCTGCTTTTATACATGTGTTTTTTGTCCTTATACTAATAAATTTCGGACATTCATAATGAGGAATCAAGAATTCATATATAAAGCGCTATACATGTAATACGCAAAAAAGCTTTATTTCTTTCATTTATTCTCCCTAGCATATTATTTGTATTTATTGCTCTCATATTGTACCATAGAAGTATAATTATTTACTTTTTCATATGCGCAAAGCAGCACTTCATGAAGTCGCTAAACTTGCTTCAGGGCTTGTTTTAGGTGACTTCATTTTTGGCCTCTGGTTTTACTTTGGAGGTCATCTCCCTATGACTTTTTGGGGAATCTCATTCACAGAGCAAAACGTGATTGGTTGGCTCCTTTTTGATGTTGTTCTTTTTGCTATTCTTGTACATTATGGCTGGCGCCTTTCCATGAGACCTACCGTCTCTCATGAGAGAAAGTTTCATATGGTTGCAGGAGTCGTTTTTGCCCTTGTGGCCTTGCTGCATCTCTCACGCATCATCTTTGGATGGAACTTTGTCATTGGATCTTGGAATGCTCCGTACTGGCTCAATGGTCTAGGAACTATTCTCACTGCATTTCTAGCTTTTACAAGTTTCCATTTTGGGAAGAAGAATTGATATATCATTACTTGAAACAAAAAAGCCGCCTTATTAGCGGCTTTTTTTATACTGCCGTTATTTATGAAAAAGCTGAGAAAACTTTAGCTTTAAAATAGCAAACAGATAAATGATTTCCAGAATACCCAATGTATTGACCACAAGAAGCACACAAAACCAACCGACATTCCCTTTTCTACCAGAGTGCCATAATGCGAGCCCTTTCCAAAAAAGAGTCCAAACTAAAACAACAGGAATAAGGGGAATAAATGGAAAGAACCAAGATGGAAAATCTCTCATATGATATTTTAAAAAGAATTATAATTTTCTGTTAATTATTAACCTATATGCAAAAGTACACCTTTCCCTCTAGTATACATCCCTCACAAAAATTATTCCAATAACTTTTTAGGCAAAACAAAAATACCGGTTTTTCCGGTATTTTTGTTTTGCTCGGGGACAGGGATTCGAACCCCGATAGCCAGGACCAAAACCTGGAGTCCTACCAT
>Ga0066649_10002428_pt1 | contig 11120 bp, 7 predicted proteins | sample CryGey132114_all_FD_59538 | JGI IMG/M metagenome (GOLD analysis project Ga0066649, IMG submission 59538) | Groundwater microbial communities from aquifer - Crystal Geyser CG22_combo_CG10-13_8/21/14_all | ecosystem: Environmental > Aquatic > Deep subsurface > Groundwater | place: USA: Utah: Grand... | reverse complement strand
CCTTCGCCTTCGGCTTCGGCCAGTCGCCCCATGGCATTCAGGAAATTGACCTCAATCCGGTTGAAGTCGTCTTCCGCCTGGGCGTAGATCATGCCAAAAACAGCATCGGCATCCGTATCTCCTTCAATATGGGGAATACCCCAGTTGTCCCGTGTGATGGATATGTTCTCTGCCCGCGTTTCCCACACAGCCACCTCTTCCGGTGAAAACCGGGTTTGGGGTGGCTGACAGGCCAGTGGAACAAGAAGGAGAAGAAGAACGGGAAAACGCAGGGAACGGGGCACCATGAGCATACGGGCGATGTGAACGATGGTACCGGGAGCGGGGCTCGAACCCGCACGAACCTTACGGTTCAACGGATTTTAAGTCCGTTGCGTCTACCTGTTCCGCCATCCCGGCAAGGAACGTAGAAAGTACCACGTCGTAGCGAGTCAAACAATTTTTGGTCATATCCATGAATGAAGAGCGGTTGCAGCGTATTTCCGGCACCTACCAGAAGCGTGCCCGCGTTCCTTTTTCGCGCGATTCGCATGTGGTTCTTCTTCTCCTGTCCGACGGTGCCTGGATACCGGGCGTGCGTATTGACAGCGCGTCCTTCCCGCTCTCCATTCCGGCCACGCTCAACGCCGTATCGACCGCGTGGGCGCTGGATCGAACCGACGTGGTTGTCCTCTGGTCCAACCGCTCACTTACCCGCGCGGAGCTGCTCTATGCAGAAGATGCCTTTCCGGGGCACTCCCCCCGGCGCCATGCCGATCATGTGCTGATCTACGGCAAAACGCCCGTTCCAGAGCCGCGCACGGAACTGATCCCCACCATTCGGCACTCAGGGGGAGCCTCCCGGGATCTGATACCCGTCGTACGCACCGTTGCCAAACGCGCACACGTCCCGTCTTCACGATTCCCTGTCGGATGCATCATACCCGTGGGTAATGGCCTCGCTGTCCCGGGCGTGAACGTGGAGCACCCGGAATGGCCCTGGATCCTCTGCGCCGAGCGGAACGCACTGGGAACGCTTGTCTCCTACGGTCTTTCCGAACCCGATACACTCATCCTTTCCTGCCTCCGGGACGACGAGGGCACACCCTGTGGGGCGTGCCGCCAGTTGATCATGGAACTTGCTCCTGGAGCATCGGTTTGGATGGACCGCGGAAATCGGCCTCCTGACTGTATGGAGGCCGTTTCCATGTTGCCCTACTTCTTCACCGGCCGCGCACTCACCCCGGACTGAATGCTCCTTCAAGCTCTTGTCTTCGTTCTCGGACTGGCCATCCTGTACATGGGCGCCGACTGGCTGGTCCAGGGTGCATCGAGTGTTGCACTGCGTTTTGGAATCCGTCCACTCGTGGTCGGACTGACCATCGTGGCCCTCGGTACGTCCATGCCGGAGCTCCTTTTGAATATGTTCGCCATACTTCTCGGAGAAGATGCGCTCGCCATTGGAAACGTGGTGGGCTCCAATATTGCAAATATCGCGCTCATCCTGGGACTGAGTGCCACGCTGCTGCCCCTGTCCATTTCACGCCAGACGCTCCTGCGGGAATATCCCATGATGATGGCTGTGTTGCTCGTCTTTTGGCTGCTGGCCTCCGACCTGCTGCTCTCCCGACTCGATGGTGCCATCCTGCTGTCGGGCCTCGGAATGTTCATTACCTGGCTCGTGTTCGATTCCGTTTCACATGCGCGCTCTCTGTCGGCGCAGGAAAAGAGTACGCCGCTTGTACCCCACGAAGACGAAAATGCCGGCCCGGCCGAGCGTCGCGTCTCGCGACTCATTGCCCGCATTGGTTCCAACAGGCTCGCACCATGGGCGCGCGTCGTTCTCCTCGTTGCCGGCATTGCCGCGCTCGCCATGGGAGCCCAGCTCATGGTCACCTCCGCCATTGCCATAGCCGAAATGCTCCAGATCCGCCCGGTTGTGATCGGGCTGACCATTGTCGCCATCGGGACGAGCCTGCCCGAACTCGCGGCATCCATGATGTGCGCCGTGAAGAAAGAAGCCGACATGTCCGTTGGTAACATACTGGGTAGCAACATGTTGAATGTCCTGTTCGTAATCGGTGCGGTTGCGCTCCTGGAACCCATCCATGTGGAACAGGAAACGATAAACGTCCATTTCCCGATCATGATGGCCTTCAGCGCAGTACTCTTTCCACTGGTCCGGTTCAGATACGAATTGAATCGAGTCGGCGGCCTGCTGCTGCTTCTCGGTTTCGTCTCATACATGCTCTTCCTGCTGCTGCCCTATTTGGAAGTCTATTGAAAAACCATCGCACACCATTATTTGGCGGCCAAACGCCATCTGCTGCGTTCTCCCTCCTTCCAATAGCGTTGCCGTTCGGCGTCGGGAGGCCTTGCATCTGTCATTTCGGCGCCCGCATCCTGGCGCCCGCTGGTTCTTCGACACACTTCCAGGCTGAAAAATGATCATTACCCTCGGAGAACACCCCCTGCTTCTTGGACTCGGCCTCTTCGCCCTGGCCGCTGCTGCATGGTGGAGCTACCGACGGACCACTCCCGAACTTCCTCTCGTGCCGCGCGCTGCGCTCGGAACCGTCCGCTTCATGGCGCTGGGGCTCATTCTTTTCCTCCTTTTTGAGCCACTGTGGACGCGCGAGCGCTCCGACGTACGCACGCCCCTGGTACATTTTCTTGTGGATGCGAGCCAGAGCATGTCTCTGTCCGGTAGCGACGGCACGGGACAGGGTAGTGACGTCCACTCCCGGATCGATGCCATTGAGAATGAATTGAGCGGCATTCCGCTTCGGACGCTGTTCCATGGCACGGCGCTCGTCCCCGCCGACTCCGTGCGGGCCGACTCGTTTGCGGCGCCGCAGACAGACCTGGATCGTGCCCTGCGACAACTCATTGACAACATTCCGGAGGGAGTAGTGCCGGGACCGGTTATCCTGCTTTCCGACGGCCTGTACAATACCGGTGCCAACCCCCTGGCCATTGCCGAACGCTATCCTGTCCCGATCATAGCCATAGCACACGGCGACACCACGCGTCAGCGGGACGTACGAATTCAGCAGGTATTGTTCAACTCATTGTCCTACACCGGCAGCGACGTTCCCATCCGTGTCCGGATCCGGAGTGAGGGAGCCGGAGAGCAACCCACCAACGTGACGCTTTCCCGCGACGGCCAGATCCTGGACAATGTCACCACGACACTTCCCGATACGGGCGAAATCGTGGTCGATCTGTCCTATACTGCTGAAGATCCAGGTCTGCAACGCCTTCAGATCATGGTCTCGGAAATACCGGGCGAGGCAAACACGCGCAACAACGTGGAAGAAATTGGACTGAGGTCCTGGACCAGCGGAAACGTGTTCTTCTGGTAGCCGGCAGCCCATCTCCGGAAACGGCTGCGTGGCGTCGCCACCTTGAATCGGATCCGGACATTGAGCTTGCGACCCGTATCCAGAAACAACCCGGACAGTGGCATGAAGGCCCCCTCCCCGATTCCCTGGAGTCATGGGATCTGTTCGTGCTGGTGGGATTTCCCGGGCAGGCCTCTTCGAGCAGCGACTCTCAACGCCTGGCCGAGGCGGCCGGCAGCGGCGTACCCACACTGTTCGTGGCTGACCGGTCCCTGGACACGGGAATGCTGGCGCGGGACTGGAGTGGTGTTCTCGCTGTCACCCCCGATGCACCGCGACAGAGCTGGGCAGAAGTGTCCTTTCGACCGCGCCCCGCCGCATCTACCCATCCGGTCTTCGATCACGGGCAGAGCGGACTGGACGAAGGATTCTGGCAACGGATGTTTCCCGTGATGGCCAACGAGACCAGGTGGAACCTACTTCCGGGAGCGAGCGTGCTGGCGGGCGCATCGGTTCGCGATGTGGACCTCGATCAGCCTCTTTTCGTTGTTGGTCGTGTCGGACAGACGCGCACTGCGGCCCTTCTGGCATCCGGCACATGGCGGTGGCGCCTCGTACCAAAAGATCTGGAACGGGAGTCCGCGGCGTGGCTGCGAATCCAGGAAAATATTGTCAGCTGGCTTTACGCAACCGACGACGAGCGCCTGGTCCGCGTATCTCCCGCATCGGTCCGCATGGCCGAAGGCACGCCCATCATGCTGACGGGAGAAGTCTACGACGAAACGCTCGCTCCGGAACCGAATGCGCGCGTTTCATTGACGGTCAGGTCTGCCGATGGCACCGAATTGCCGGTCGGAATGCAACCGGTTGGCCAGGGCCGCTATACCGCCGATCTGGGGCGGCTTCCGGCCGGTGAGTATACATATACGGCAACGGCGTCGGTCGGCGGTGAGGATCTGGGTACGGACCGCGGTGAGTTCGTTGTGGGGCAGCAGTCCCTCGAATTCCGGACAACACAGGCCGATTACAACCTGATGGCACAACTGGCGGGCGTCTCCGGGGGTGTCTTCATTGCACCTGACGAAATTTCCATGCTCCGGGAACGGTTGATGGACCTGCCAGCCATGCGGACCGTTACGAGAACCATGGTTTCACAGAATCGTCTCTGGCAGAAGTACCCCTTCCTGGTGGCAATCCTTATCCTGTTGACCATCGAATGGTTTTTCAGGAAACGACTGGGAATGGTTTGAGAGAAATCACATGACAACCTCCTACGCTTCGGCCGAACTGCTCCATGAAGACCTCGACACATTGTTGAGGACCGTTCGGCGTCATCTTCATCAATACCCGGAGATTGGCTTCCATGAGGTGCATACGCACCGCTATCTGCGGGAAGTTCTGGAACTGCATGGTTTGACAGTGCACGGCCCGCTTGCACGAACGGGATTGTATGCCGATATCGAAGGAGATGCGGACGGTCCTCTCATTGCCTACCGATCGGACATCGATGCACTTCCGACGCAGGACGAAAAGAACGTCGAGTACCGGTCTACCGTCAGTGGCGTCGCTCATCTGTGTGGCCATGACGCGCACAGCGCCATCGCCCTCGGTATTGCCCTGCTCCTGAATGAGCGCCGCGCATCGCTGCCCGGAACGGTACGTGTTTTCTTCCAGCCCAACGAGGAGGGCATTCCAAGTGGCGCCCCCGCCATGATTGAAGACGGCGTACTCGAGGGTGTATCTGCGGTTTTCGCATCCCACGTCGACCCTACCCTCTCCACAGGGGTTTACGGCCTCATTTCGGGACCCGCAACCGCCTCGGCAGACCAGTTCACGATCCGCGTCAGGGGTCATGCCAGTGGGCACTCGGCGCGACCGCACCAGAGCACGGACACGGTCTGGATCATGTCACAGATCATGTCGGTCCTGTACCAGACGGTAGGACGGCAGTCTGATGCCCGGGACACGGCCATCATCTCCATTTGCAGAATGATCGGTGGTGACGCCTTCAACGTCATTCCTGCGAGCGCCGAGATCGGTGGTACCCTCCGGTGTATCTCCAACGACGAACGCCGGGTCCTCCAGGAGCGGATGGAGCACACGGCGCGGTCCATCGGCCGCATGCACGGGGCGCAGGTCGATGTCGAATTCGACACGGGCTCACCGCCCGTATACAATAATCCGGAACTGGTCTCGCTCGTGCGGGAGGTTCTGCTCGACACGAATGGACCGGATGCCATTTTCGAAATTCCCCGCCCCAGTATGGGTGGCGAAGACTTTGCCCATTATCTGCAACGTGTGCCTGGCATGCTGCTGCGGGTGGGCACCTCGAACGGTCCTGCCACATCATACCCGCTGCACGACTCATGTTTCGACGTGGACGAAGAGGCCATCCCCCTGGCTGCACGCGTTCTCGCCGATGTCCTGGAAGAAGCACTGCAGCAGGCACCCAAAGGAGGATCCTGACAGGTTATATATTGCGGCGGCACGGGTCGAGGGGGCATGACACCTGACCTGGACCGCCGTATGGTAACCGTCGCTGTTCCCGGTACGTACCGCAGGCTGTGGCCTGCCGTGCTGCAACTGGCCGCAATCTGTTCAGCAGTTCTCCTGGCTTCACTGCTCATCACGTCTGCCGTGCTGCGCAGCGCCCTTGCCCAGGAATCTTCGGCGCGCGTGCATCTCAACGAATTCATGGCAGCACCCGAAGTGGGGGCGCCGGAATACGTGGAAATGATCATTGGCGGCACGCACCCTGTCGCACCCGACCGACTGGCCCTCCGGGATGCCACCTCCGCCTGGAGGCCCCTGCCGACGGAACCGACTGCCCTGCTCCCAGGCGATTTCGTGGTCGTAACACCCGACACGGCCCAGTTCAGGATATGGTACCAGGCCGCATTCCCCTCTCACCCGCCCCCGCCCCGCCTCGTTGAGCTGCGTCCCTGGCCCGCACTCAACAACGGAGGCGACTCGCTCGCCGTCTCACTCGACGGGCAGCAGATAGAACACCTTGGATATCTCTCGAGCCAGATCGAGCGAGGACGCAGCCTCGAACGCAGGCAGACCGCGCTCCCTGCCCACGCCTGGGTCAACTGGTCACTTCCCGGTTCGGGAGTGGGCTCTCCCGGATTCAAGAATTCGGTTTCCGGGGTCGATGCGACGCCCCCTGCCGTCCTGGGCGTCGAGCTCATGGACAGCACGACGCTGCGCATCTTCTTTTCGGAGCCCCTGCTGGAAGATGACACGCGCCGGATTCGGGCCAGCCTCTCGGCCGAAGGGCCTTCCGGTCCGGTGACGCTTTCGGGACTAACCCTCGAGCCGGACGCGTTCACCGCCGCACATGTCCAGATTCCTGCGCCCCTCTCAGACCTCACACTTCATCTCGCCGGCCTCCGGGATCCGTCCGGAAACGAGGCCGAACCATCTTCCCACCCGGTACACGTGCGCCCGGCCCCGGGCGAGCTACTGATCACGGAAGTCATGCTTCGCGGCAACTCGGACTTCGTGGAAATACTCGCAGACACGGAGCGGTACCTGTCACTTCGCGACGTCGTGCTGACAAGGTCGCCGGGTTCACTCCCCGAACACATCACAGACACGGGCAGCACTGCCGCACACCTTGTCACACCGGGCCGCATCCTGGTGCATGAAGCCACACTCCCCGCGACCGGGGTCACGCTCCTGCTCTCCGTGTCCGGCGGAGCACCCAGCGTCATTGACTCGGTCAGGATATCATCCGACATGGAAGATGCCCGTTTCCGACAACATACAGACCGCTCTTTTGTCAGGATCGGGATGGGCCCGACCGACTGGGCATCCTCTCTCTCCACGCCCTCGAGTCCCGGTCGGGACACGGCAGCCGCGTCACGCCACGTCGTGCATGCTGAACCCACGCCCCATGCCCTCACGCTTACCGAAGTACTGTATGACCCGGTTACCGATCCCGGTGACGGACTTGCAGACCAGGTGGAATTCCTGGAATGGACCAACAGCAGTCCGAACCCCGTCTCCCTCTTCGGTGCATTCATGACCTGGGAAATCAATGAACGCGGTGCGTCCGACACGCTCCGGCTCGGATACCAACCGGTTCTGCTTGCCCCGGGAGAGTCGGTTACCGCATTCCGGCTGGCATCCCACCAGTCCGGAGAGGACGATCCTGTACGGCTGCTTCAACAACCGTGGCCCCATACGCCGGAGGGCGCGATCACGCTACCCGTGCGGAAGGCGCTTGGCCTCGTGAACACCGGGCGAACTATCACGCTCCATGCACGGGATCACACCGTGCTTGCTCACGGAAGCTATTCTCCCAAGGACCACCATGCTGCCGTAACATCGGGTAAAGGACGCTCCCTGGTCCGACTGGAGACAGGGCACGGCTTCGCCCCGTGGACGACGTCCACGTTCCCCGGTGGTGCATCGCCTGGTCTCGTTGAACGCACTACCGATCCCCGCCCGGGTGCACCCGACACTCCGGATCCGAATACCGGGCAGACTACCGCAGATCTGTCCCCACGCTCCTTCTACCCGGATGACCCCGAACTGGGCGGCAGGACACTGATACGCGTTCACGTACCGGTAGAAAAAGGTCCACGATTGGCTCGCGTGCAAATCCGTGACCTGCATGCACATGTTGTACGCACCGTATCGAGGGGCCTTCTGGTGCAGGGGACCCACCTGTTCGCGTGGGACGGGCGCGGTGACGACGGGTCCGCGCTTCCATCCGGACCCTACATCGTTGAAATCAGAATAACGTCGCCCGGGGACCATGCCTTCCTCCTGCCGGTTGCCGTTCTGCGACGGTAACGGTGGAACAGCCCCCATCACCTATCGTAGCACACCCGCACGCCCAAGCAACGAGCCCGAACATGTCGACCGAAACGCTTACCAGTCCTATCCAACTCTCAGATCGAGCAGCGGAGGAAATCCGCAACATCATGCAGGCCAAGTCTATACCCGATGGTTTCAGCCTTCGGGTGGGCGTCCGCGGAGGCGGCTGCTCGGGCATGAGTTACATCCTCGGATTTGATCGCAGGCGCGATCACGATATTTCCTTTGAAGTGGATGGCATCACAGTCTTCATGGACAAGCGTCACGGACTGTACCTGATGGGCACGACCGTCGACTACCAGGACGGCCTCAATGCCCGCGGCTTCACCTTCGACAACCCCAACGCGACCGCTACGTGCGGGTGTGGATCCAGTTTTGCATCCTGATCCCGGCGAACCAACCCACTTATGGAAGGCAATTTTTCAAATCGGGTCCGAGACGTAATTTCTTACAGTCGCGAGGAGGCCATACGCCTCGGACATGACTACATAGGTACCGAGCACCTGTTGCTCGGCATTATCCGGGAGGGCGAAGGAATCGCCGTCAAAATCCTGCGTAATCTTGGTTGCGACCTGTTCAAGCTGAAAAAATCTGTCGAGGACACGGTAAGAAGCACGGGCGGCACGTTGACGGTCGGAAATATTCCGCTGACGAAACAGGCCGAGAAGGTTCTCAAAATCACGTACCTCGAGGCCAAGCTCTACAAGAGCGATGTCATCGGTACGGAACACCTGCTGCTCAGCCTGCTGCGTGACGACGAAAACCTGGCTGCCCAGATCCTGCAACAGGGTTTTACCGTTACATACGATTCCGTACGGACGGAACTCGATACAATCATTTCAGGCAAACCATCCACACCCCGCAGTACAGCCCAGTCCGGAGGTGGCACCAAGTCACCTGGATCTGGTCGCAGTCAAAGCCCAAAGGAGCGCGGAAAGATGGACAAAAGTAAAACACCGGTACTTGATAATTTCGGTCGTGACCTGACCGCCCTCGCCGATGACGATAAACTGGACCCGGTCGTGGGTCGGGAACGCGAAATAGAACGCGTGGCCCAGGTGCTCTCCCGCCGCAAAAAGAACAATCCGGTTCTTATCGGCGAGCCGGGGGTGGGCAAGACCGCGATCGCCGAAGGACTCGCCATGCGCATTGTAGAGCGTAGGGTCAGCCGTGTCCTGTTTGACAAGCGCGTTGTAACGCTTGACCTGGCGGCCCTCGTCGCCGGAACCAAATACCGGGGACAGTTCGAGGAGCGCATGAAGGCGGTCATGAACGAACTGGAAAAGAGTCCGGATGTCATTCTCTTCATCGATGAGCTGCACACGATCGTAGGTGCGGGTGGCGCGTCGGGTTCGCTCGACGCATCGAACATGTTCAAACCGGCCCTGGCTCGGGGAGAAATTCAGTGCATCGGCGCAACCACGCTCGATGAGTATCGCCAGCATATCGAGAAAGATGGAGCCCTCGATCGCCGGTTCCAGAAAATCATGGTGGATCCGGCCACGCCGGCTGAAACCATTGAAATTCTGCAGAACATCAAGGACCGATACGAGGAACATCATCATGTCTCCTATGCCGATGAAGCCATCGAACTGACCGTCAAGCTCAGCGAACGCTACATTTCGGACCGGTATCTGCCCGACAAGGCCATTGACGTTCTCGACGAGGCGGGTGCCCGCGTGCACCTCAAGAATATCCGCGTGCCCTCCAATATCGTGGAACTCGAGTCGAAGATAGAGAAAGCCCGCGAGGAGAAGACGCGTGTCGTCAAGAGCCAGAAATTCGAAGAGGCGGCGCAACTCCGGGACAAGGAAAAAACGCTGCAGGAAAAACTGGAGGCAGCCAAGAAAGAGTGGGACGAACAGTCCGAGTCGGAGGTCTATGATGTGACCATCGACGATATCTCGGAAGTCGTCGCCATGATGACGGGAGTACCCGTCGACAAGATATCCGAGCCCGAGACGCGGCGCCTCCTTCACATGGAGGAAGAGTTGCAGGGTTCGGTCATCGGGCAGGAAGATGCCATCCGGAAGCTGTCGCGCAGCATTCGTCGCACCCGCGCGGGCCTGAAGGATCCCAAGCGCCCCATTGGGTCGTTCATTTTCCTCGGTCCCACAGGAGTTGGTAAAACCGAACTGGCCAAACGCCTCACCCAGTACCTTTTCGATTCCCAGGACGCGCTGATCCGGATTGACATGTCGGAGTACATGGAGAAGTTTTCGGTCTCACGCCTGGTAGGGGCACCTCCCGGCTACGTAGGCTATGAAGAAGGCGGCCAGCTGACTGAAAAAGTCCGGCGCAAGCCCTACTCCGTAGTGCTCCTCGACGAGATAGAAAAGGCACATCCGGATGTGTTCAATATCCTGCTTCAGGTACTCGATGATGGAATGCTGACCGATGGTCTGGGACGCAAAATCGATTTCCGCAATACAATCATCATCATGACCTCCAACATCGGAGCGCGTGACATCAAGAACCTTGGCAAGGGCATCGGCTTTGCTCCGAACGAGCAGGAGTTCAATTACCAGACCATGAAGTCTACGGTTGAAGATGCCCTGAAAAGGGTGTTCAACCCTGAGTTTCTGAACCGGATCGATGATGTAATCGTCTTCAATCCGCTTGAAAAGAAACACATCCACGAGATCATAGATCTCATGGCGGCTGAACTTTTCGGACGTGCGGGTGACGTTGGAATCACGGTTGAACTCGAGGAGTCGGCCCGCAAATTCCTGGTGGACAAGGGGTACGATCCCAAGTTCGGTGCCAGACCGCTGCGCCGGGCCATACAGAAGTATGTCGAGGATCCGATGGCAGAAGCCATTCTCGGTCACGACCTGGGAGAAGATGACATCCTGGTCATTACCTACGACGAGAAGAAGGATACCGGCGAACTGAGTTTCAGAAAGAAGGCGACTCCCAAGAAGAAGAAAACGACCAGGTCCACGGCTGCCGCTTCAGATAATGAAGACC
>Ga0066649_10002350_pt1 | contig 11297 bp, 10 predicted proteins | sample CryGey132114_all_FD_59538 | JGI IMG/M metagenome (GOLD analysis project Ga0066649, IMG submission 59538) | Groundwater microbial communities from aquifer - Crystal Geyser CG22_combo_CG10-13_8/21/14_all | ecosystem: Environmental > Aquatic > Deep subsurface > Groundwater | place: USA: Utah... | reverse complement strand
CCGAAACCTTTAGGGCCTGTGCGATTCTTAACAGAGTGCTAACGTTAATATTTCTACTTCCAGATTCGATATACTGTAACCATCTGTAGTTAAATCCCCTGCCATCAAGTTGTTCTTGAGTCAGATTTTTCTGATTGCGAACACGTCGGATGTTCTTGCCAATATCTTTTAGAAGTTTTTGTAAATGTATATCTCCAGTGTTCACCTCTAACTATCTATAACATTTCCTTGAACTACAACACGAACGCCGTAGTTCGCTTTTTCCTTTTATTTAGCATCATAAAATGCTAGATTGGGATGGTTTCGCAATAGAACGGGGGACGCAAATGAAACGAATTTCCATGCTATTAGCGTTGGTAGCACTTTCATTCCCCGCTTATGCTGATTCAAATTGGGAGATATCTTCAAAGTCCTGTATCAATTTAAAAAGCCAAGTGGCTCTTGATGCTTGCAATGTTGCCATCATGCTATTGCCGGCTCATGAGATCCCTCCGGTTGACGCCGCCAAAATATATATAAGCAGAGGTGTGATTTTAGGAGAAGCTGGGCGCACTGAGGAAGCCTTACAATCTTTTCAAGATGCCACCCGAATCGACCCTACAAGTGCACGGGCATACTACAATATGGGAGTTGCATTTGATGATCTGGGTTACACCTCAAAGGCACTGAGAGCCTACCGCAAGTCGGTCAAGCTCGACCCCAATGTATCCGATGCGTGGGGAAATATTGGAGTCACGGCATATGACTTAGGACGCTATAAAGAATCTGCAAAAGCATTTCAAAATGCACAGCTGGTAGATCCAGCGTATTTAAATAATAAGAAAGAACAGCAAGATCTATTTGATACCGCACTGGGGATTAAACCTCCCTCATTGTCACGTGGCCGAGAGATCACTTTAAAACTAACACCAAATATTGGATACCTTGGAAAGATACAGAAAAACGTATTCCAACAATTTTTATTTCTAATGCCTGAAGCTTCTATTGATGTTCAGATATATAAAAACTGGTTTGCAACCGGTTCGTTTCTGTACACTCGCACCACTAATGAAACATGGCAAACAGCCTTGCAGAATCCGAACGCAACATGGAATAGCTATGGAATAACATTTGGCATTAAATATATTTTGCGTGAAGGCGATTATGCACCCGATTCTGATTCATTCATAGACAGGTCACGTTTTTGGACCTCGATTGAGGCGGGACCATATATCACTAATATAGACGCTAGCATTTACTACACAGGCACGGCTTCCACATACCACAGGTCAATCACCTCAACCAACTTTGGTTTTAATGCGGGAATTGGGATGGATTACTATTTTAGCCCACATTTTTCAGCGGGACTTCAATTCAAGATAAACTACGTAAAATTTGATGCTTCATTGCCTACTTCTACCGGCAATCCGGATGATGACGCAGTCAATGCCGCAATTAACAGCGTGCTAAAAGGCAACGACTATATAATTCTTGGGGGCGGGCCATCCTTGTCATATAGATTTTAATTCTGGGATCAGACCCTTAATTATGGGCTCGCTATGACAGAGGATTGCCTTTACCAGGCGGGTATACTTGGTTCGAGAGCGCAGGTATATTCACGAGATTGCCACGGCCTCGTACCCGAGGCCTCGCAATGACAGAACAAATCAAACTATAGGTGCGAATATTGAATCCAATTGACTACGAATCGCCACTTTGCTAGGGCTGTAGCAGATGGTTCGCAACTTTCACATCGGCATTATGGGAAATCTTTTCTCCGGCAAGACGACCCTGATGCACGCGCTTGCTACCGACCCCTATAAAAAAGACCTGGAAATGATATTGGACGGCGCGGACATCCATGTATTTTCCGAACGCATCGACAAGGGCTCGCTTACGGACGAATGTCTCGCGCTCTTTTACAAGGACCGCATTGCGAACATCTTCCCTACCGAAACGGCCTTTCTCTACATGAGGACCGTTCAGCAGCGCGAAATTCGTCATCTAATGACCCGCGAGAACAAGCGCGGCGCCATCGTAATAGAGGACAGGCCTTTCTTGGACGGCCCCGAGGTCTTCGTGAAGAGAATGATAATGTCCGGTGAAATGCCCGAGGCGCACGCAAAGCTCTATCGCACGCTTTTCTGTCAGACTCTGCACAACGAACGTATCCGCCTCCCCGACCTGACCGTTTATTTAAGATGCGAACCAGGGCAGCTCGAAAAACGCCGAAGACTTCGCGCCGAGAACGGCGACTCTTACGCTGCAACCATAGAAGAGAACTATTTGAAAGAGATACACGACGGATACGAGAACCTCTCCATCAACTGGAAGACGACGCTTCTTAAATATCAGGAGCATGCGATCGTCCCGCCCGATTCCGAACTTTTAACTCTCCCTGCGGATATAGATATGGACGAGCATCCCGACTATGTTCATGTGATCGCGGGGACCATTCGCGAAAAGGTGCGCCGCATGGTGCAGGCAAGAAGCGGGTAGTTTACGTCATTGCGAGCGTTAGCGAAGCAATCTCCCGTATCAAATTATTGGCATGGGATTGCTTCGGCCATTAGGCCTCGCAATGACATACAGAATATGACCAACAGGATCCTAGACGTCACAGAGGACCAGTCGATAAAAAGATATCAGGTGCCACACCGCCTGACCGGCGTGGTGCGCCGTCTCATGAAGCACTTTGCAAAGAACCAGTCGCTGGTCACCTGCATCGGCAATATCGGCGCTGGAAAAAGTTCGCTTATAAAGGTCCTTGCATACAACACCGGCATGAACGCCCTCTTTGAGCTCCCCGACGAAGGGTTTGAAGATCACTTCGTGCAGAACGACTCTTTCTATTCGCTCCTTGCAACGGCCAAGGACTCCGCCAAGAGAACTCTAGGAAGATATTACAGCGCCATAAACGACTTCATCGAATGCCAGCAAATGGAAAAGACAGAAAGCCCAGCATGGATGATAGCAAAGAAGAACCTTGAAAAAGCGGCGCTCGATATTCAGCATGCGTACCTGGACCTGCGCAAGATGCAGCTCCAGACGGTACCACACCTCCCTCACGCAACCTGCGTTGACGGCTCTTCCCTTGCCGACCGCTACGCCTTTTGCGAGGTCCTTCACCGCGACATGGACGTCTCTTACCTCACGCGTGAGGCAATAGACATCATAGACAAGCGACTTGAAAGCGAGTTCAAGCAACTGCCCCAGCCAAGTCTTATGGTGGTGCTCCACGGGCCCACAGATTATCTCTTCCAGAACATCAAAGAGAGGCAAAGGAACGAAGAAAAGAACAGCGGCGACAGCGAGATCCCCGAAGGTCTTTCACGCCTCGTACGCGCACTCAACAACCGTTACGACACATTCATAGAAACGCTACAAAAGACCGGCTGGTATACCGGCCCCGTTCTAAAGATAGACGTCTCAAAGATAGACTTCGTCTCCAATATCCGCCATCTGATCGCAGTTTATGAAGGGATAGAAGCGCTTGTAGCACCAAAGGCAGACCATCCTTCGACAAGCTCAGGATGAGCGAGATCCTTATTCCTCTTCCACCAGAACTATGCCGTCGTCTATTGTCGTATCTGCGGCAACAAGCCCTGCATGTTTCTTATCGTACCGGCTGGTAACGGCCATGTAGACAAGGAGCAGTAAAAAAGCGATAAAACCTATGCCGGCATAGACATACCAGATGTAATGGGCGTGCGCGTAGGCAGTTGCCATATTTTCCGGCGCCACAGTCTTGGGGTCCGGACAAAAAGCGTTAAGAAGATATCCCGAGATAATAAACCCGACGAGCCACGCAAAGAAGGTGTGAAGGTGCGAATATCCCATATATAGTCCTTCTTCGTTCTTTGGCGCCTGTTTAGATGCGAACTCTAGATAGCGAGGCGACAGGAAACATTCACCTAAACCCTGAATGGCGATGCCTATTATCATCATGATAGTGATCGGGTTCATAGGGATCCCGATGACGTTTATCGACGGTCCAAAGAGGCTCTCAAGAACGGGAGAAAGTGATATAGTGAGCGCCGATATCGGTATCATAAAAAGCGCTATCGCGATAGATGAGACCGGCTTCATCTTTCTTACAAGCTGCGTGATGGGTATGACGAACAGGACTACCATCAAGGGATTAACGTTAGCCAGCCACTCCGGCGCCGCCTGATTGCCGATGAGACGTATCGTATATTTCGGCATCGTGGCATAAAGCTGGCCCTGGATGGTCCAGAAACCCGCAACTATTAATATCAACGCCATAAAACGGAAGTTAACGAGGACCTTTTTAAGCCCTTCTATAAGCTCGGCAAAGGTCTTTGTGGGGCCTTCAACTAGCGGGCTCTTGTAGAATATTATGACTATGATAAGCGCTGTGAGAGCGGACGCGGCTGCAAAGTAGTTTATATATTCAAGGCCAAACTCAGTGCGAAGCGGCTTTGCAAATGTCTTTCCGGTAAATGAACCTATATTGACTATCTGATAGAATATCGAATAGGCGCGCGCCCTGTTGTGCTCGTCCGAACACTTGGCGACCGTACCTGTTATCACCGACTTAACAAAGGCCCCACCGAGCATTATAAGAGTAAGGGACGATATCGCCGCCATCTTTGTGGGAAAGGCCCCCAAGGAGGCGTAGCCGGCGGTCAAGAGAACGAATGCAAGTATGAGAGCGGTTCTAAAGCCTATACGGTCGGCAAGGAGCCCCATAAAGAGCGGCATGAGGTAGATGAACGCGGCGAAATAGGCCATCACATAGCCGGTCTCGATGTCGGTAAAACCGACCTTGCTGGTCAAGAAGAGCGCCATGGCAATGAACGCGGCGTAGTATGCGCATCGCTCGAAAAGCTCGATAACGTTAGCTGTCCAGAACTCCTTTGGAAAACGCCAGGTCATCTTTGCGGTATCACTCATAGTCAATCTCCTTTTTTAGCTGTTAGGTAAGAGTATCTTGAAAGTCGTCCCCTTGCCTGCTTCGGACCTGACATCTATCTTTCCCTTGAAGGTATCGACCAGCGTCTTAACATATGCAAGCCCCAAGCCCACGCCTTCCACATTGCCGGTGTAATATTTCTCTATCTGATAGAACTTTTCGAATATCTTGTCGTGAAACTCGGAAGGGATGCCTATTCCGTTATCCGTTACGCTGAAAGAGGCATATTCCCCTTCAGTGGCGCAATCAACAAGGATCACCGGCGGAGTGTTCATATTGAACTTTATGCCATTATCGACCAACCGCCTTATTATAAGCTTAAAATAGTTCTTGTTAAAGGAGAACTTCTTGAGCTCGTCCGCGACCTTAACGATTATGTCGGGTTTCTTATCGGTGAACCAGCTCTTGCATTCAACGACGACCTCGTTCAGCTCACTTCTCAGATCGAGATCGTCCTTCTTTGTGTCGAACTTGGAACCTTCGAGAGAAACGAAGCTCACAAGGCTTCCTATGAGGTCGTTGAGTTTCCCCGTCTGGTCCGCCATGGAATTGACTATCTTCTCCTGTTTTTCCTGCAATGGACCGGCGTCCTTTAGAAGCATGAGCTTCCCCTGAAGGACGGTCAGGGGCGTAAAAAACTTGTGAGATATTAAGGACAGAAAATCCCCCTTTGACCGCTCTTCAACCTCCTGATCCGTTATATCTCTGATATTTAGTACATGTTCCTTAACGGCCCCGTTGTCATCAACTATAGGGCTTACCACGCACTCAAGATGAAGAACATTTGCGTCCCCTACCTGTTTCTTTGAGAGTTTGAACGTTGATCTTTCGTTTGTGCAAGCCTCTCCGTTGCCAAAGGGGAGCTCCCCTTCAAAATTCCGCGAAAGGTGCTCTCTCATCGAGCCTTTTGCCGGGAGCATGAGAAGTTTTTCCGCGGAACGGTTGAATTGAAGCACGTTGCAATTTGCGTCGAGTATCACAAGGCCGTCGGTCATGTTGGTGAACGCCGCGGCGAACATCTCCTTCTCTTCCCTTATCTGGGTCATCATCGAGCCCAGCGAATTCTTCATGCCGGAAAAGGCCTTGGCGAGCATGCCTATCTCGTCCTTTGATCTGGGCATCTTTATCTCCGTGAAAAAATCGCCGCCCGCAACTCTCTTTACCGCCACAACAAGGTCGCCAATGGGTCTCGTGATGTGGGAGGAGATCAGAAAGATGATGAGGAAGATAAGAACTATCCCGGAACAGGCGATGATAACGATCTTATGGTGGAGCGCCCTGAGGTCTTCCAAAAGTTCATCCTCGGGATAAACTATTCCCAAGGACCAGCCTGTTGTGGAAAGAGGACCGTAAACTATCCATGACTGTTTTCCTATCATGGCGTTCCATAGCGAAACAAAACCCTGTTTTCCGGTTGTCATGGCATGAGCCGCTTTTTCGGGCTCGATGCTGTTAAATTGCTTGGCGGCATCAAAAAGAGTATGCCCGAAATCGTTCTCCCCCTGCAGAAAGGATATGGTGGAACCGTAGACCTCGGGATAATGCGATAGATAGCTTTTTATGAGATCTTTCACCTTATCGAAGTTCAGAGAACCGCCCAACGTCTCTATCGTCTTCCCTTCAAGCACGGCAACGTCGGTGGTGTCTTCAAGTTTTGAATCGAGAAGCAGCCGGTATTTGTCGACCATGCTTTCAGCGTTTCGTTCTATTTCATTTACCAGGGTCTTTCTGCTGGTGCTGTAGTTGAGATATATGATAGATGCGAAGATGGCGAGAGTCGAAGATAGAACGAACAAAAGAAGCTTGGTTCGTATTTTCATTGGACAAATCCCCCAAAAAGTGGCCTTAAAGATACCATGAAGATAGAGGTTTCGTCAATTCAGTTCAGCCCGGCACTCGGAAATATCGAGAATAACCTCAACAGGATATCGGCGCTCATCGCAAGGGCCAGAAAAGACGGAGCGGAGCTTGTGGTGCTCCCAGAGGTCTGCGACATTGGATATCATCTAGAGACCATTTCAAGGCTCGCAGAACCCTTTCCCAACAGGTCCACAAAGAGGCTCTCATCCATCGCCAAGGATAACGGGGTAATAATAGCTGCGGGCCTTGCCGAAAAGAGGGACGATGGTCTTTACAACGCCGCCGTCGTTTTTGCTCCGGACGGAAAGATAGTCAATAAATATTACAAGACCCATTTATGCCCCTTCCCTTCCCTGAATGAGCCTGAGGTGTTCAAGGCTGGGGCTTCTATAGGCGTTACGGAGATAGAAGGTGTAAAATTAGGCATCACCATCTGCTACGATATACGCTTTCCGGAAGTTTACAGAAAACTTGCATTTGGCGGGGCGCAGATCGTTGTGCACCCTGCGGCCTTCCCGAGGGAAAGAATAGACCAGCTTGAGGTCTGCCTAAGGGCGCGCGCCATCGAGAACCAGTTCTTTGCCGTCATGGCGAACAATTGCGGGACCATCGGAGGAGCCGAATTCGGAGGCAGGTCGATGATGGTCGGCCCCGCCGGTGATATCAAGGCAAAGGCCTCGGAAACCGAGGAGGCCGTAATAACCGCGACGCTGGACCTTTCCGAGATGGACCTATTAAGAAAAGAAAAACCGGTCCTATCTAAAAAAAGGCCGGAATTATATTAGCGAGCGAGCATCCGGCTTTGCCGGTGCAAGCGAGAGGGGCTTGGGGGGAAACAGCAAGTCTGCGAGCTGGTCGTTCCCCCCATCAGAATAGGAGGAAATCTATGCCGTCATTTGACATTGTGAACAAGGTAGACCTACAGGAGATGGATAACGCGGTAAATAACAGCATCAAAGAGGTTGCCACGCGTTTTGATTTCAGGAACTCAAGGACCACGATCGAGTTCAACAAGAAGGATAAGGTGATAAATATCGTCACCGCCGACAAGATGAAGATGGACACCCTTGAGGACATGGTAACGACCCACTGCATAAGAAGAAAAGTGAACCCCAAATGCCTTGAGTTCAAGGATTTTGAGCCTACGGGTCAGAACCTCCTTAAAAGGGTGGTAAAGATAAAGGAAGGGATCGAGATGGAGACGGCCCACAAGATAGTAAAATTGATCAAGGGCTTGAATCTTAAGGTTCAGGCATCAATTCAGGACGAACAGGTGCGAGTTACCGGCAAAAAGATAGATGATCTGCAGTCGGTCATTCAGGCCCTGAACGCCCAGGACCTTGGAATTCCTTTACAGTATGTGAATATGAAGGCTTAAAAGCATCCATAACCGCCTGATATAACTCATTATTTGGGTGGTCTACTTTTTATTAGCAACTTTCTTAACGAAACGTCGATAAAGAGACGGTATCTAAAAATTAATAAGGACATCCCGCCTATGTATTTGGACGGCTGTTATAAGGACCTATCCGCAGATTTCACCAGCGTAAGAAGTCTGATAAAATTCGCGCAGCCCCTATGCGGCTCTGTTGTGAAGCAGGATTGATTTAGAGCCCTCGAAATGAACAACATGGAGAGGATCTACGGCTGCTATTTCAATTATGTTCAGAATACCAGCAAACAACGAAGAGCTATTGACTCCTGTAAAAATAATTTTGTCATTTAGTCAAAAAAAGGGATTGGGGAATGTTTGACAAGAGAGGTTAAGAGACGGTGCTTATATTTTAGGTGATGAAATGCTGACTTTGATTTTTCGGACAGTTCATCAAAATTCTTAGGAGCAAAATTGGATAGCGGAGAGGATTTGAGATAAGACCACACATATTCGACGGGGTTAAGTTCTGGGGCATAGGGAGGAAAATAGAAACATGATATGCGGTGTTGTGAATCAAGGTAGTCGTATACTTTCTTTGATTTATGGCAACGCAGGTTATCCCAGACTACAAAGATTTTGCCTCGGATAGACAGTGAGAGTTGGTTGATAAAAGCTCTGCAGTCGCCGGCTTTTATGTTTACGTTGGTGTGAAACGGGTCTTTGATATTTTAGGTTTAGCGGCCAGAGCGCCTATCGCTAAGACTTTTTTATAAGATCGCGCAGAATGATAGATGAACGGGGTTTTTCCTTTTGGCGCCCACGTTCTGCGCACTAATGGTTGCATGAGGAGGCCCGACTCGTCGACGAAGACAATCGTGGCATTCAGGGCGATGGCTTTTTTTAATGCGTGGCCATGTGGAACGAACCCGGTTTTTAATGCGCTTGTCGTCCCGTTCCAAAACTCTACGTTCAGGCTTTTGTGGTGCAAAGCCCAATGAATAGAGCAAGCGAATGACATGATCAACATGATAGGTGACATTCCATTTTTTGTTAATGACGTGAGCAACTCTGGGACACGACCACAGGTCGGTAGGAAATCCTGCATTGCATGCTCCGGCCAGCAATATCTTGACAAGTTGATTTTTTCTGGAGACCGTGAGCTTTGATGGCCGACCGGATTTAGGTTTTGATTTGAGGCTGTTTTTTCCGTCTTTGAGAAAAGAGCGATTCCAGTATTGAACCGCTCTCAACGTGACACCCAGTCTTTTTGCTGTGTCTGTTGGAGACAGATGCTCTTTTGCAATCAATCGGACTGCTTCAAAGCGTCTTTGTTCCAACAGAGATGTTTTGGTGATGTTTTTCTGTGGCATATCCCCCCTTTTTCGGAGAATATACCACAAATCAAAATGTTATGAAAGAACTTTTACAGGAGTCAATGGTTGCCAACGTGAAAGTCGCGGGTAATATTGACTGCATCAAGTCTTCGTGATTCATATGGTTGTCCTTGATCATTTTTCTTCCTCTTCATTCTCCAACTTTTCAGTGGCCTGTGCTTTCATTGGAATCTGTTCTATCGGCTGAACCTCTGGAAGCTCTTTGTCTCCAGCCGCGCCAAGCTCCTTAAACTTCTTAACACTAACCATAACCCTGCGCTCAAGGGACATGATCATCTTGTTAAAAGAAACTACGGATTGATTCAAACTGCCACCAACTTTGTTGACGTGCTCCAAGAAGGGTTGAAACCTGTCATACATCTCTTTTCCCAAGACGGCTATTTCCTGTGCATGTTTTGTAATTTGCTCCTGTCTCCATCCATAGGCAATAGCTCTCAACAGGGCTATTAAAGTCGTTGGCGTGGCAATAATAACCCTGTCCTCCATCCCTTTTTCAATGATAGCTGGATCTTTCTCAAGAGCGGACGCCAGAAAAGATTCACCCGGTATGAACATCACCACAAATTCAGGGGCTCTAGGAAACTGGTCCCAATAATTCTTTTCTGAAAGCTCCCTCATGTGCTTTGTGATCTGTTGAGAATGTTTGACCAGAAAAGATTCTTTGGCGTCTTCTGATTGCGATGCAATTGCGTCCAAATATGCATCTAATGAAACCTTGCTATCAATAACGATCTCCCTATCCGATGGTAAATGCACGATCATGTCAGGCCTTAACCGCCCCTTGTCTGTATCGACCGATACCTGCTCGACATAATCACAATATGACGTCATTCCGGCAAGTTCGACAACCCGTTTAAGGGTCATTTCACCCCATCTTCCGCGAACTTCCGGCCTTCTCAAAGCTGTAACAAGATTGTTGGTTTCTTTTTGAAGTTGCTGTTCAGAAGACATCAACATTTTTATCTGGCTTTCTAAGGTAGAATAGGCGCCTACCCTCGTTTTCTCGAGCTCAATGACTTGGCTTTCATATTTTTTCAAAACATCTTCCAGTGGTTTAACAATATTTTTTATGGCAATCTCTTTTTGAGACATGTCTCCCATGGCTTGATTTAGCACGGTTTCTAAACTTTGTTTCGCTAATTGTAAAAACGCCTGATTATTGCTCTTTAGAGATTCCCCGGATAAGGCCTTGAATGTTGTCGTAAGCTTTTCTTCTGCCTGCGACAGTGTCTTTTTCTGTTCTTCAATATGCTTGCTCGTCTCTTCTAATCTTGTTTCGGCAATCGCCTTGGCCTTTTGGACAGATTCAAGACTGCCACGCAGTTCTTCGATGGTCTTGTCGCGTTGTTCGGTTTGTTTTTTTATCTCTGTTGAAATATTGTTGGAAGCCTCTAATTTTCCCTTCAGATCCGCAATTGTTTCGTCATTCGTCCTGTTCTTTGCAGAAAGAAACAACCAGCATGCTGTTCCCCCAAGGATGAATGATAAAAACCCGACTAAAATAACGATTGTTGAACTCATATATATCTCTTCTATTATTTTTGACTTTTATGGTTTTCAGCAAAAACAATTGCCGTATTCCCTCGCGTGATCGCCCGTGCATCCTGATACCATAAGAGGTGTAACTATACAATTTGCCTATAAATATCAATCAAATCTTATTTTGGCCTTGGAGCTCGGAATAGACATCGTATGGACTGCGCCCCATAGATTGGACAGATGAGGGGTAGAAATTAGAACATAGCTGACTGGC
>Ga0066649_10002336_pt1 | contig 11341 bp, 9 predicted proteins | sample CryGey132114_all_FD_59538 | JGI IMG/M metagenome (GOLD analysis project Ga0066649, IMG submission 59538) | Groundwater microbial communities from aquifer - Crystal Geyser CG22_combo_CG10-13_8/21/14_all | ecosystem: Environmental > Aquatic > Deep subsurface > Groundwater | place: USA: Utah: Grand... | reverse complement strand
CATACTGCAAAGACGGAAATACCCGTACCGTAACGGGGGATCCGGATTATGTATTTTGGGGCGGGAACGATACCATTTACTACCGGCTTGATAAAGGATCTTTTGCGGAAATACCCCGTGCTACCTGGGATGCATTTCAAACACAATGCGATAGTATGTAATTGCACATAATACAGACAAAAATCCGTTATTTATATAACGGATTTTTGTTTAGGCACCATTTATGGTGTGTCTCAAAGGGGAGTTCCGGTGGGACAAAAACTTAATCCCAGTTCTTTGCCGATGTATTTATCATTGACGCTTTGTGGGACACGGACGGAAATTTTTAATGTACATGCCTGTTGTGGTGTAATATCCAGAAGCATAAGCAGGTCACGTTCCATTTCAGCACGTACAAAAGGGATATTGGAGCCGTTGTTTATGCTTACGGTAAAGCTTGTATCCGGCGGGTAATACAAAAGCGTATACGAAGTTTGTTCGTCGTGGAGAAATACAATATGTTCTTCGGTGATTATGATCGTGGGATCCGTATAAAAATTATGTACGGACATTGGCTCACCGGACCAGTCGTTAACGGTGAACGTATCTCCCGTAGGTAAGGGGGGTGCGGTAATATTTCCGTCCCCGGTATTCGATCCCGGTATTGTTCCGGGAACGGGAAGCCCGTTTTGACCGGGATTAATTATGACGTCCGGAGGCGTCACGGATGTACGAAAAAAGAACGCGTATATACCGAAACCAGTAATACTGACTACGACTATAACTATAACAATAAGTAAATGGCGAATATTCATAAATGTACTGTACTATAAATCATGATTTTAAAAAATGACGTATAAGTAAATGATAAAAGATGTAATTATAATAGATTACAGTCGCCGGCGGTTGACCAATCTTTCCAGGTATTCCCCGCTTCCGCATATACCTGACATGCTGCCTTAATGTTTGATTTGGCATTTTTTGCCGCAACAACACAGCTTGTATAGAGGCTTTGGTTTACAATGACATACTTGCCTCCGCTCAACTGAAATGCGGATGGACAATTGAGTCCTGCCACTGAATGAACAGCTATATTGATTTGAAACAGTCCGATGGAGAAAGGGCAATTATTGGGTGGATAAGGCGCGGGGCATCCGCCTCCGGTGGCGCGGTCCACCGTGCTTTCTCTCGTCGGGTTACCCGCGCTTTCAGCGCCACATATCTGCGATGCTTGGTTTGCCACGGATGCAAAGCATGAGGAAGGAGAAGAAAGAGCGGAGACAGAGCACGGTCCGATGCTTACCGGACTGCATGTTCCCCCTCCCGCCGCCGGACAGTTATCTCCCGGATTATTATCTTGGCACGTTGTCCATACTTTGCCGTATGTCGCGTTCTCGGTACATACTTGAGAGCCGCTTGCCGGTCCGCAACCCATAAAATTACATGCCTGGGTATCTCCCAAATTTTCCGTACAAATCTCAAAGCATGCTGTGTCCCATATACCGTTTAAACACGCTTGTGTACCAGCACCTCCGGAGGTGGTTGTGCACGCACGCGTTGGTGTAGCTGTCGGGTCGCATGCTTCCGCGCCTCCTCCCCCTCCTCCGCCGCCCGTAAATGCTGGAACGATACGTGCCTGACAGGTAGGAAAATCGTTCCAGGGAAGACCGCCTCCGAAGTTTTTAAATCCGATTGTGGAAAGAAGAGTGCTGATAATAACCCATGCGGCAAATGCAATGAGAATACCGATAATTGTGTTGTATAGAGCGGCTTTTCCGGTTTCGAGTTGTCCGGGGTTTCCGCGGGATGTAAGAAGGAGTATACCGCCTATAAGAAGGGATATAACGGCTACCGGAAGAATAAACTTAAAGAGGATAAAATCGATAATATTCTTGACGAGTACATATAAGTCGCATAAATCGCATGCTTTTGTATCCCCGCAGGGAACAAGACCGCCACTTTGCGCATGTGCCATGTCACCCAATAATACGCCGCCTAATCCGAAAAGGAGAACAATAATAAAGAGAGTTGTAAGGATGCGGCGCATAGTTATGGTGTGTATTATTATTTTCTATCGTCGAGTAAGGTTGTAAGGCGTGCATGCGCTTCCGTTGCCGCGGTGTGCGGTTCGCGCCCGGCCAAAACGGCTTGTATCATATTTGTAAAAATGGTATCGGTTTCTTTTTCATGCGGATCATACCAGGTACGCGCCCGACGCGCCTCTTCATACATAATCGAAAAAATAGAATTTTCATGTCCGCGAGCAAGTACTGATCTTCGCACCGGCGCCATGCCAAAATTGGCGGCTATAAAGGGCGCTATGTCTTCCGAAGCAAAAAATTTAGCAACTTGCCACGCCTCTTCCTGGTTGGTTGATGTTCGGGATACCACGAATCCTTCCGTGCGTCCGTATCCCATACGAAGAGGGGCATCCGTATATTGAGGTACTAACGCTACCCCTATATTTACATGCACATTTGCTTTCATAATATCCGTAAGGTCACTGGCACGACCGACAAACATGGCGAGATCTTCGCGTGCAAAAGCCGATACGGGATTGGAGAATGTGCTATTCCAGCTGTAGGATGTTTTTTCTCTCTTGCCAAAATCCGTATAGAATCGAAGAGCCGATTCCGTAGGAGAAACATTAATGGAGTTTATGATGCGGCTTTCTCCCAGCGTGACATCTTTTGTTGCCGGATCAACAATAGCAGTGCCTCCCTGTAGAATAAGCAAGCTCATAATATCTTTTGCGTGTGGGATATTACGCGCAAGACCCATGGCGGATCCTGCACGCGTGATATTATCGCCCCCATTTTTTTTGGTAAGACGGATGCTTTGAATAAGAAATTCATCCCACGTGGTGGGCGGCAAGGACAGCGCCTCTCCGGCAAATAAATCTTTATTCCAAAATAGCACGAGAGGATCAATGGCGAGAGGAATGCCGAGGATGAGGCCATTTTGAAAAAATATATCACCGGCGGCTTCAATGTTTGTTTCTTCAAATTCTCTTTGAGTCATGTAAACGGAGGGTACCGGTGTTATCTTGTCTCGCATACGATGAAGCATGGTGTCGGGAATAAGCCACATATCAGGACCCGTGTCTATAGCAAGAGCGTTGATGAGATCATTTTCGAATGTATCCGAACTTTTTTCAACGTAGGAAATTTTAATACTTGAATACTCCCGTTCGAATAAATCAATACTATCTTTCATGACGGAGTACGGATGTATGCCCCATATGGTAAGGAATGTTTTTCTATTTGTATTGCGAATACCGGGGATAATACCAAGTAAAATAAGTACCACGACAAAAATAATGGCAATGGTGCCGATATAAATGGCAAGCTGGAGTTTGCTAGTTTCTTTATTCATAGCATTGCTTATTTACCGCCATCCGTTTTTTTAAATAACATACCATAGTGATGTGATCCGGCACTGAATTCTTTATCAAATACAAATCCTTCCTGTATCAGTAAATGTTCCACTTCCTTGCGGGGAACACGATATGGCAAAGGAGGCCCCGTATCCGATCCGCCTTCATCCCAATCGATAACGGCAGTATATCCGCGGGGTTTAAGTATGCGCCATGCCTCTTTAATAACAGCATTCTTTTTATCCGTCTGAAACAGTATATTAGCTATAAGAACAAAATCGATGGCGGTATCGGCAAGGCCGGAACCGCGTGGGCGTTCTACATCGGCACGGATTGATTCAATATGGTGGATACCGGCGGTTTCCGCTTGAGAGCGTACGGCTTCCAATGCTTCTGTTTGTACGTCAATGGCATATACGATTCCTCCGGGTCCTGTTAATTTTGCAAGCGAGAGCGCCCAGTGTCCGCCGCCGGTGCCAAAATCGGCAATATGCATGCCGGGCAAAATATTAAATGCTTTTGCAACAACGTCGGGGTGTAAAAATGCCATACGGATAGTATACCGCAGTACCGGGTAAGTGGTAAGTGGGTTCTATAAAGAATATGTGAATAGATGTATGAGTGTGGGGAAATAAAAACACCCCTATATGGGTGCAAACAAAGATAAACGCCCATATATTTTATGGGCGTCTAGATGCGGCAGGAAATGAGGTGGGGGTTATATGGGTGGAGGTCCTCCGCATAAGTAAAATTTTAAGTAAAGAACTTAAGGGTCAGCCCGTGGCTGGGCCGGTGAGTATTTCATCTGCCCTCCTCTTTAGGTTGATGTTTAGGTTGATGGGTTGATGAGATTAACGGGATATTAGCATAAGGCGTATTATGCGTCAAGCCCTTATGTTTTTTACTGTAAGTAACGGCAAGTAAAAAAATATTGTGAAATAATGCTTTTATTCCAATTAAAGTAATCAATCTTCTAAAAAAGGAATTAGAGAGTGGTGATGGACGCTATTTTATCATTTGTATCCATCTTCATGATGCGTACGCCTTGTGTGGACCTGCCGAGCGTGGATACGGTGGATAAGGTGGTGCGAATAACCTGTCCGTGCTGGGAGACAGCGATAAGATCTTCTTCATCGGTTGATATAATGCGCGCGGCAACGATAGGTCCGGTTTTCGCCGTTATGTTCATAGTCTTAATGCCGGATCCGCCGCGTCCTTGTATTTTATATTCTCCGATATTGGTTTTCTTTCCGAATCCGTTTTCCGCAACTACCAAAAGTTTCTGATTTTTTGCCGTTTTTGCTATTACGTCGGCTCCCACAACGTTATCATCTTTCTTTAGTTTAATACCGCGCACGCCCGCTGATGTGCGTCCCATGGTGCGCGTATCTCCTTCCTGAAAGCGGATACTCATCCCTCCCTTGGTAACAAGAATAACGTCATCGCTTTTATGCAGTGTATGCACCCACCCGAGCGCATCGCCTGCTCCCAGTTTAATGGCAATAATACCGGATCTTCGGACATCGGTAAAAAATTTCGCTTCTATTTTTTTAACGATACCGCATCGGGTAATCATAATAAGAGAAAGTTCCGCAATATCTTTTTGGGCTTTTGGTATGGGCAGAATGGAAGTTATCTGCTCGGTGTCGGCAAGCATGAGAAAATTGGCTATGGATTTTCCCTTTGACGTGCGTCGTCCTTCGGGAATTTCATAGGAGTGAATCTGATATACTTTGCCCAGGGAGGTAAAGAATAAGAGATTATCATGTGTATGCACGGTAAGAAACTGATCCACAACGTCTTCTTCTTTTGTGGCCATGCCGATAGTGCCCTTTCCACCGCGTTTTTGCATACGATACTCCTGTGGATCAATGCGCTTAATGTAACCGCTTTTTGTAAGGATGATGGCCGCTTCCTCCTCCGGTACCATGTCTTCTATGGAAATGGATTTTGCGGCATGCGCTATTACGCGCGTGCGGCGCTCTTCGGGGAATGCTTTTTTCAGTTCCTCTGTTTCATTTTTAATGATGGCTAAAATCTTTTTCGGATCCTTTAAGATGCCCTTTAATTCGGCAATCAAGCGCAGTTTTTCGGCAAGTTCATCTTCTATTTTTTTACGTTCCAGTCCGGCGAGAGTTTGCAGACGCATTTCAAGAATGGCGCTTGCTTGTATGGTGGTAAGTGTGAAATTATTTATCAGATTTTTATGTGCTTCTTCTTTATCTTTCGATTTTCTGATTGTGGCTATTACCTTATCAATGTGGTCAAGGGCGATTTTAAGACCCTCCAGAATATGAGCGCGTTCTTCGGCTTTTGTAAGGTCAAAACGCGTGCGCCTTTCAATAACCACTTGCCGGTGCTTTATAAATTCTTCCAGTATTGTTTTGAGAGCGAGAACTTGAGGCTGTAGACCATCTATGAGTGCCAGGGTATTTACATGAAATACGCGCTCCAGATCAGTGTGCTTATAAAGAGCGTTAAGTACTTTTTGCGGAAAAGCGCCGTTTTTAAGGTCGATGGCTATACGCATACCGTCTTTATCAGATTCATCGCGCAGGTCACGAATACCCTCTATACGTTTTTGATTTACCAGGTCGGCAATTTTTTCCAGAAGCGTCGTTTTATTCACCTGATAGGGGATGGAGTTGATGATGATTTGGAATGATCCCTGTTTTGTTTCTGTTATTTCAGCTTCACCCCGTGTGAGAATACCGCCTCTGCCGGTTGCATAGGTTTGTCGGATGTCTTTTTTATTGAAAATAATACCTCCCGTAGGAAAGTCGGGACCTTTTACGAATTCCATTAAATCTTCCGTAGTGGCTTGGGGATTTTCTATTAGGTGTATGATGGCATTCGCGAGTTCCAGCATGTTGTGCGGTGGAATATTTGTTGCCATGCCAACGGCAATACCCAAAGAGCCATTGAGGAGTAATTGCGGTACAACAGTAGGAAGTACGACGGGTTCTTGTTTGGATCCGTCATAATTCGGACTAAACGGAACGGTATCTTTTTCAATATCGGCAAGCATAAGCTCGGCAATGCGCGCCATACGGCACTCGGTATACCTCATTGCCGCCGCTGAATCTCCATCAATACTGCCAAAATTACCCTGTCCTTCAATGAGCGGATAGCGAAACGAGAAATCTTGCGCCATGCGCACCAAAGAGTCGTATACGGCGGTATCTCCGTGCGGATGATATTTCCCCAGTACTTCTCCCACAACATTTGCCGATTTTCTGTATTTGGCAGAATGGGTAAGTCCCAGCTCATGCATGGCGTATAAAATACGGCGGTGTACGGGCTTTAGTCCGTCACGAACATCGGGGAGGGCGCGCATGACAATAACAGACATCGCATAATCCAAATACGATTCTTTCATTTCGGTGACAATTTCGCGTCCCTCGGTTCGTTCAATAATATCGTCCATAAAAAGTAATGGGAAGTATAATTATATTAATCGTAAAAATGTGTAATGGAATCATGAATCATTTCTCCCAAAAAAGAAAATGGGGAGGAAATATCGGCGGAAAAATCCTTAAACAAAATGGTTGGAGATGATTCTTTAATGGTAAGAGAATGTCTTGTAACGGCAAGCCACATACCGATAATGCTTGTCATGATCAGAGCAACGCTTATGAAAAGAATGCGTTTTCGTATATGTTTCGGCTTGTTTTGTACGCGAGCGATAAATGAAAAAAAATCCATAAGGGTTAACTTGTTTTTATAGTGAAATTGCTCAATGCCGATATGTTCGTTTATTTGCCGCCCTGCAAATAAACGAGCCGCATACCTTCCGTTGGCAGATCCTTTATTTTAAACGTGAACTTTTCCTCCGGCTTGGTTCCTTCTCCGAATTCTTTAATAAATGCATCGGGCGCGTCAAGAGGAAGAGAAAGTCCCGGAAGTGCATAATACATAGGAATAATAATACGCGGTTCAATTTGAGTTACAATAGTTGCCGCTTCCGATGCGGTAATGGAGTTACTTCCTCCGACAGGTACAAAGAGCACATCCGGTGTGCCGATAAAGGCGCGTATTTCATCAGATAGCTTTGCTGTGCCGATGGGTCCTAGATGACAAAGGCGCATCCCTTCCCATTCTATTGTATATAATGTGGCAAGTTCGCCCGCCATACCTTCTATGGTAATGCCTTTTACCTCATATTCTCCCGGATCAGTTATAAGAAATGGGTTTCCCGTGAGGGTATCCATGGTATTGTGTGCGGCATTTGCTTTGGTGGTAAGAGCCACATCTGCCTGAAACCGCGGGGGAGTAAGGCCTGTTTCTTTTGAAAAAGGATCAATCGCAAGAACCGTATCTCCCGATTGAATTTTAAAGCATGTCACGCCATAATAGGTGATTATCATTTTCGCATTGTAGCGTTTTATACATGCTTTGGATAGCTTGACAAATTTATAAATACAATATAGAGTATTGTAAAACTCATTGATGAGGAGGGTGTTATGGAAAGGGGTTTTAGGCCTTGGGAAGTGCCGTTTGTGATGTTGGCGGTTTTATACCTTATGTCGGAAGAAGGAGAGCAGGGACTTACTATCCATGAGATAATTGACCATGTTTACAGTATAAATGAAGGGAAGCGCAAGCTTTTTTATGGAACGGCACGAAATGCGCTTTTTCGTATGGAGCGCATGCGTTATGTCAAAATGACATGGGAGTTGAGAAAAACAAAAAGGGGCAACCGTCATATGTGGGAAGTGACCATTCTCCCCGCAGGGATGGATGCCCTCCAGGAAGAACTGAAAATGGTTGCTTCCCAGTTTAGCTTTGTCCTTGCTGTACGAAATGTTGATATGTTGAATATTCGCCGCCGTAAAGCGGCATAAGGGCCGGAACGTATTGCTCCGGTTTTTTTCTTGCATTTTTTTTAAATCTCCGTATACTGACGGATACATATTATGACTGAAGAACAAGCCCACAACAAGGACACGTCCCTTCATCGAGCACCGGAAGGAAGCGAAGAAAACGGCGGTACCGATCAGGCAACAGCTGTTTTGGATGATGCTGAGCACGCCGCTTCCCAGCGCCGGTTTATGGATGCCGTATATAAGATTATGCAACCTATTGCTGTGCCTAAAGTCGGCGAGCTCATGGATGGTGTAATAATTGCCCGTAAGGGGCCGTATGTTTATATTGATCTGGGTCCTTTCGGCACCGGTGTTATTTATGGTCGCGAGTACTATAATGCCCGTGATCTCATAAAGCCGCTCAAAACGGGAGATGCCGTAACTGCAAAGGTGGTGGAAATAGAAAATGAGGATGGATATGTTGAGCTTTCTCTGCGTGAGGCGGGACGGGATAAAATATGGCAAGAAGCTGAAGACCTCATGAAGAAGAAACAGCCGGTACCTATGAAGGTATTTGCGGCCAATAAGGGCGGACTTGTTATTTATTGGAACGGCGTACAGGGATTCCTTCCGGTATCACAGCTTACAGCAAAACATTATCCGCGTGTGGAAGGGGGTGATAAAGGACGCATTCTTTCCGAGCTTCAGAAATTTGTGGGCGGGTTTATGGACGTAACAATTCTTGATTATGACCCTAAAGAAGAAAAACTTATCTTCTCGGAGAAAAACGTGGAATCGGATGAACTGAAAGAAACATTATCTCATTATGAGGTGGGACAGGAGATCGAAGGAGAGGTGACGGGAGTTGTTGATTTTGGTGTATTTGTGAAAATAGAAGAAGGTCTTGAGGGACTTGCTCATATCTCTGAACTGGATTGGGGGCTTGTTGAAAACCCTTCCGATCTTTTTTCGGTGGGGGAGAACGTACGCGCTAAAATAATCAGTATTGAAGGCGGTAAAATTTCCCTTTCCATCAAGGCGTTAAAACATGATCCGTGGCAGGATTTTGCCGGTAAGCACGCGAAGGGTGATATTGTGGAAGGTCATGTTAAAAAGCTTGATAAGTTCGGCGCCTTTATTGAAATTCCCAAATTCTCTTTGAGTGGTCTGGTGCATATTTCCGAATTTGGTTCCGAAAAAGTTATGAACGAATCTTTGGAGGCGGGAAAAGATTATCATTTTCAAATTTTAAATTTAAACCCGGCAGACAGAAAACTATCTCTTAGTTTTGTCAAAGAAGGAGGTGAAGCAAGTACGAAGAAGGTCAAGAAAGAAGAAAAAGAAAAACCTGACACCGAGAAGGAAGAATAACGAAATAAAAACAAAAAGCAAAAAACAGCAGTTATCTTTAACAGCTGCTGTTTTTTTGGGAGGCATGTATGAATCGAGCGGAAGAGAAAGAGTTATTTGAATATGCGGTGGTGCGCTTCATTAAAAAGGCATCCCCCGTCGATATGCGCATTTTGTCTTGTATGATCAAAGAAGTATCGCTCAAGCATAATCATGAATGCATCATATGGGCGTGGCAAGAGAAGTGTGGCAAACTTAATATAAAAAACGATTACGGCGTTACGGAAAAGGTGCGTGATGAACAACGCCGCTATTATAGCTGTCCGCAGGAATGTTGCATCGCGTTTCTTCGCTTCATAAGATAATCTTATGAAGTTTTTTTATGCTGTAGCTCTTCCACCGCTTCCGCTAGCATTTGGCAGTAAAGATTCATACCAATCTGATTTACATGTCCGGATTGATTGCGTCCGAGTATGTTTCCCGCGCCACGAATATCTAAATCACGCATGGCTATGTCCTGCCCGGCGCCAAGATATTGTGTACGAAACAAGGCATCCAGACGCATAGAGGCCTTTTCTTTGAGATGTTTCGCCTGATAAAGAAAGTAGGCGTATGACTGCACGGAACTGCGCCCGATGCGTCCGCGAAGTTGATGCGCTTGGGAAAGTCCGATACGAGAGGCGTCTTCCACAATAAGTGTGTTCGCGTTTGAGATATCAATGCCGTTTTCAATAATGGTGGTGGCAAGAAGAATATCCGTTTTATGGTCGCGAAAGTCATGGATGGTGGAAATAATATCATCTTCTTTCATGCGTCCGTGTATGGTGCCGATACGGGCACGGGGAATCAGTTTTTGCAGAAACTCTTTTGTAGGACTTAATGTGCGAATACGGTTTGATAAAAAATATACTTGTCCTCCACGCTCCAGTTCCGCTTCAAGTGCCTGTGCAACGGTACGTTTTCCAAAAGGAAGGATGAATGTTTTTGGCGCTATGCGATCCGGCGGAGGCGTATGAATAGAGCTCATGGTGCGCAGGGATGAAAGGGCGAAATGGAGCGTGCGTGGTATGGGCGTTGCCGAAAGAGACAATACGTCCGTTCCCTCTCGCTTATTCTTCAGCTGTTCTTTTTGTTTCACGCCGAAGCGTTGTTCCTCATCTATAATAAGAAGACCTAATTGTCTGAACTCTATATCTTTTGAAAGGAGGCGGTGCGTACCTATAACAATATCAACCGTACCTGCTTGCAAGCGGCGCACAATATCACCCTGTTCTTTTTTCCCTTCTACACGGCTTAATCGTTCCACACAAACGGGGAATTCTGCAAAACGGCCGGAAAATGTTTCAAAATGTTGTTCGGCAAGAATGGTTGTGGGAGCTATTATAGCAACTTGCCTCTTGTTGAGAACTGAACGAAATGCGGCACGGAGTGCTACCTCTGTTTTTCCAAAACCGACATCCGCCAAAAGAAGATGATCCATGGGATGAGGAGATGCCATTTCCGAAAGAATACTCTCAATGGCGCGTATCTGATCGGGTGTTTCTATGTGTTCGAATCCGGCGGCGAGTTCTGCCTCCATAAGAGGAGTTGCGAGAGCGGGTGTTCGTTCGGCAAGCTCACGAGTTGCATACAAGGTAAGAAGATCTCGCGCGAATGCGATAATATCTTCCCGGACTTTTTTCTTTGTGCTGTACCATGTCGATCCTCCCAGGCGATGTATGGCTGGTGTACGGAATCCAACATAGGGGGTTATTTTTTTTATCATATCCTCCGGCACTAATAGTATATCCGGAGGCGCATTTGCTCCCTTTGGTCGCGCATATTCGATTTG
>Ga0066649_10002295_pt1 | contig 11473 bp, 17 predicted proteins | sample CryGey132114_all_FD_59538 | JGI IMG/M metagenome (GOLD analysis project Ga0066649, IMG submission 59538) | Groundwater microbial communities from aquifer - Crystal Geyser CG22_combo_CG10-13_8/21/14_all | ecosystem: Environmental > Aquatic > Deep subsurface > Groundwater | place: USA: Utah... | reverse complement strand
TTTTTTACAGAAGATTCAGGTACATTTTGTGGTATATTTCCGAAAGATTCTCGATCTTCAGATCGCAATTTTCCGGAATGCCGGTGAACTTATGCAGGTGTTCCCAGAGAAGTTCTAGAGTTTCTCCGGACTCGGAATATATGAAAATTCGCATATAACCGAGCTTGGCATGAACCAAGAAAAGAACTTCGCTTATTTGTCCCCGTCCATTCGTGTTACGAAAGTTCAACGAATGCCACTTCCCTTCCATCCAATCCATATTTTTTTCTATGGAATTAATGGTTTTTCCGGAAACCACCGCGTCGTTTGCGACTTTTTTAAGCGAACGGTACGTCTCGTCCGCTTGGGTATTCCAAGGTGCCGAAAAAATAAAGAATATTCCCTTGAAAATTATCTTTCCTACCCAGAATACTCCGATGAAAATGAAAGCTGTGATTGCCAATGTTTTGGAAAATTTTCCGGACAGAAAAGCTTTCTCGAACAGTTCGGTAAGTATTCCTGCCTGCAAATAGCTTTTGAATTGCGACATAATATTCTCCTTCGTATAGAAAGTTAAAGAGCAGATTTTATTTTTGCGAGATTACTATAGAGCTTTCCAGAAAGAAAAAAACGGAAAAAGGAAAGAAATAAATAAAGGACCGCATTGCGCGGTCCTTTATGAGTGATGAATCTCCAGATTCGAAGTGAATCGAACGGGAAATTTCTGTTTAGAGATTGGTTTGTATTTTTTGTGAATTACCACATGAGTAACATTCTTCATGTTTTGGAACATCCTCTGATGCGGATGTAAGCGGTTTACTAATTACTCGCGGAATCCCTGAAGTCGACCAGACGATACGATTTTCATTGCCGAGAGAAGGAAGTAAATGTTCTTGATCCAAGAGAAGGATATCGAGTGTTTTCCGAGCAGCAATTGCTGCCAAAAAACTTTGATCGATGCCGAGCCCTGGCATAGAACGAACATCTCTGTCGGATGCGCAGTCTATTTTTTCCAAGGTGTCCACATATTTTTGTATGAATCCTTGGCGTCCTTCATGATGTGCAAAACAACCATAACAAGCAGCCCATGGAAGATAAGAGAAAATTTGTCCTCCAACTCCTTTCGGGAACATTGTTACAAATACAGCCGGAGTGTTCGTTTCCACACATACATCATTGATAAACAAACGGGATGAATCCGTATCGGTTGCGATAATGACTGCATCCGAAGTAGAAACAATCGATTGAAACTCTTCCCGATGTTTGAAAATATCCCAGTTGTAAGCGAGAATGCTTCCTTTACACACAGGATTGTGTTCCACGAGCAAATCCCGTACTGCTTCGGCCTTATTTTGGCCGATGTACTTCGATCCGCAAGCATGACGCACCAGATTTCCGACTTCCAGCGTATCGAAATCGATGAGATTTAGACGACGTACACCGGAACGAGCGAGATGGAGAGCGATTTCCCCACCGCCGCCGAGACCGATGATAGTCACTGTTTTGTCGATTTGTCCGTAGAGAGTGTTGGTGCGCGGATTTTTTGACGCCTCATATACATCCTCTTTCGGAATTTTTTGTTTGTTTTTCATGATATCTCCTTATAAGATAAGTCCTCAAGAGAGATTAATCTTTATTGAGGACTTATCTTGTTAGAACGACTGCTCAAGTGTACTTGTATGATTGAGTGAATCTTGAACTTCTTTCGGAGCGGTTCGTACTGCTTCGGAATCAGCATCATAGATTGTCCCTGTTGGCGCAATCATAAGCTGTCCCATTCCATTTTTTGCCCGCTCCAACATCTGTACAAGCTCATTTTCCTTTGCTTTGGTCATAGTCTTCCTTGCACCGGAAACACCAAGACCCGCATCTTTTAATGCTTTTTCATCGTAACTCATGATAATTCTCCTTTAAGATAAAAGTATTGCAATTTAAAAAAAACAGATACTTGTTATACTTCCCGCAGACACCACTTTCCTGTTTTCTGCCACAACTCATACGCTTGAAGCCATTTCGCAACCGTATTTACGATGGTAGTAGAGGAGAGATCTGGTGTCCATGGTTGCCCTACTGTGTCGTCTGGTTTGATAACACAGAGCGCTACGCCATTTCTTTGAATCCCACGATTATGTGGAATACTTTCCGATTTACACTTCTGTACTATTTCTTTGTCCAGAACTATAGGAAGTGGTGGATAATACGGATAACTACTGGGAAAATAAATCTGGACATGATAAACATTCCCGATGTGCGTAATGAGAAAACCATCAACATAAAGAGCATTGTCTTGTTTATCGATATAAAAATCGAATTGAGGATATTTTGACTTCATCAATCCGATTTCATAAGCAAGGTCTTTTATCCCTTTTTCCCCGCGAGAAACTACCCAATTTGCATTGAGTAATTCAGGACGAGTATCTATATATCGAAAAACAAACTCCAAAATTTCCTTTGAGAGCTGAGCCATAATATTTCTCCTTCAAAAAAAGATAGTCATAAAAGAATTAACGACGTCCTGGTGATTTTCCATCCTGAGCATCCTGTGATCGTAAGAAATTCGGATCAACAAGACGTTCAACTCCTTCATTCACGAGATTTCTAAGATTTCCTCGATTTGGACTAGGCGAAGGTTGCGATGAACTTTCAGTCCTTACCGGAGTACTCTGTGCAAAAGTACGACGTGGTAATTCAGTTTGTACTACATTTTCATATCTGCTGACTACAGTGGAAGAACTGCTTGAAGAAGAATCCTCATTGCTTAAAAAAATCACTCCACCGATGATTATAATAATCATCACTTTCCAGAACAATGAACCATTATTCGTATCTGGTGCTTCGGTTATGATTTCTGCGACAGCAGGAGCAGGAGCGGCTACTTCTATTTTCCGAAGTCTTTCCAGGCGAAGATTGTACTCTTGGATATTATTTTGAATTATTTCCAATTCGCGTACGATTTGCTCTGGATCTTCGGCCGTATCAATCTGCGAAACGAGCTGTTCCGCCCTGTTTTTCTCCTGTATCTTCATAGCTTCCAATCCCTGCACGTCATCAACAGAATCCATCGAGGATGCTGCCAATGCGAAATGAGAGGAAAAACATACGAAGACAAGAAAACAAGATACGATGTATTTTGATAATGTATTCCGAGTCATGATGTTTCTCCTTTCAAATTTGATGAATTACATAGATTGTATCGATCTGAGAAGATTCTGGGCTTTTTGCCGAGAAACTTCCCTCTTTTGTTTCGTGGAATCCTTGGAAAAAACAATATTATTGTTATCTTCTTTACATGTTCCCGATATCCATGATTCATTTCCTTCACGACGCTGACATCTGCCGTTCAGTTCATTGTTTTCCCATGTACCGAAAAGCATTGTTCTATTTTTCCAAGCAAGCGTACCCTCTCCATGACGATAACCTCTTGAGAAGTTTCCCGTATAACGACTGTCATTCTTCCTGTATATTATTGTTCCGTAACCGTTGATACAGTTTCCAGAAACACAAGAAACATCGGAAGATACTTTTTTCTGTTCCATGGAGGAACATCCAGAAAGTATCAAGACGAGTACGAGCAAGATAAAGATTTTCATGATATTTCTCCTTTGCTGTATTTGTAAGAATGTTAAAGAGCCGATTTCATCCAATCAATTACTTGAATGAACTTGTTGGGAGTGTATTTTTTAATACAAAGAAAAAAACGGAAAAAGGAAAGAAAAATCCCAGACCGAAGTCTGGGACAGTGTTTCTAAAGAATCGAGAACTTTCCAAGAAATAATTACTGCCGGAAAGTTTCATCGATAAAACGAATTATTGATTTTTCCAAATTTCATATTTATGAAGCCATATAACAGCGGAATCCAGAGCAGTGGTAGCAAGATGATCTGTTTTCCACTTTTCCCCTATATCCGTGATTCGCATTGCTACGCCCTGTTTCTGAAGCCCGAAATTACTCGGAAAATCATAGGTTCTGTTGCGATAATCCTGAATGATATCATCGTCCATAACAACAGGGAGTGGTTGGCAGTTTGGATAAATTTCCGGAAAATAGAGACGGATTTTGTACGCATTTTCACTCGCGGTAAAAAGAGTGCCATGAGCATACAAAGTTCCATTCTCTTCACTCCGATCGATATAGAAATGAAATGCTTCGTATCGTTTCTGAAGATTGGCAATCTCCCGATGCAACCTGGATTCCTGATTCCTATCCTCTTTTACCCAATTAGGCAAAAGATCAGACGAATAAGCCTGTAACATAATATTCTCCTTCGTATGAAAGTTAAAGAGCAGATTTTATTTTTGCGATGTTATAATAGAACTTTCAGGAAAGAAAAAAACGGAAAAAGAAAAGAAATCCCTCAAATTACAATAATTTGAGGGATTTCTAAAAATAAAGGAACGAGAATTATATAATTCTATACTGAAGAGGAATGCAATCTGAAATTCGATAGTTGCTATTTGTTGCATTACGATGTACTTTCCAGAAGGAAACAATGTAATCCCTCTGTCATCCGTATCAACTTCTTCTAAGAATATAGGAATTTCTCGGTTTATTGGACTCGTTGATATTCGATGGAAGCTCGTTGATTATAAACCATGTCAGTACACAAGTATTCACCTCTCTTTCAAATCTTCCTATGGCAGCACTTTCATGATTCAGATCCATTGAACTCGGATGATTCAGATATCCTGGATGTTTATGATAGTTATAATAATTTGTAACACCTGTCATCGTTAATTTCTCTTGTCATATTATTCTCGATTCATCTACGGTCTTATTATGAATTTCAGCTATATATTTTCGTTCAAATATGTCAAATTTTGTTCTAAAAAAAGAAGTTTTGTTCCTTAATATATAATCTGGCGATTTTATTGAAAATGAACCACCGGTAAGAGTCATCTCCTCCATAGTCGGATTTACAAGGTTTTCAAATCGAAGAATTCCATCTTGTAATCCATAACAGCTCTGGAACCAATATCCTCCAGTTTCCGTATTATTCTCAAGTACATACGGATGTTCGAGCTGTTGGTACATACTCTTTAAATCCTGTTCATTCACTTCAATCGTATGAAGTGTGAGCATCTCTTGATTCTTTATCTCATCCCTTTTCTTGAGAGTTTCTATGAACATTTTCTCGAAGACGATTGCCGTTTTCTCTGGTGATGTCAAAGTCTCGGTAATAGTGGATTTTTTCTTTTTGTTATCAAACCAAGAAAGTTCTATTTTTCAATCTCTTCCAGGAGATTGTTCATAGGAGGCGATGAATTCTCAGCCGAGAGTCTTTTTCCTGAAGATAACTTTTCAGAAGATATCTTCTGAAAGTTTTGATTCATTTTCGATGACTGTAAATCAAAAATGAGTCTGTGTTACTCTTGTAAAAGTAACGAAACGATTCATTCGTTCTTCCTCTTCATTCGTAAGTTTCTTTTCGACTTCTTCCGTTGGTACTTCGGCTACTTTAGGAGTACTTATCGTTTGTTCCGGAGTTGATCCACTATTATTCTGACCAGAATCCGGATAACATATAATCTCGGATACCTGTGTCGGTCTCGTCTCTCAAACAGGAACTTGTTTTTCCGTAGAAGAAGGTCCGGATTCCGGTACTGGAGCAGGGCCTATGGTTGTTTCTCGTGATTGAACGGTTTCCGATGAGGAAGCAGGAACAGTTTCTGGTGAAACTTTCTTATTTTTGAATTTCGTCCATCAGAACCAAGCGAGTACACCGGTTGCGATGGTTACACCTAATCCTTTCACCCATCCGAATCCATTGGACTCTGGAACAACTTCTGTTGGAATCTGAGGTGACATGACTGTTGCGGGTCCAATTTCTGGAATATTTGTCAAAGGCTCAGAAATATAAGTTCCATTTACTGAGAATTCCGTACCGTACGTTTTCTGTAATATCTCGGCAATCTGTCATTCGGTGAGATGTCAGGCAACCGAATCAACTCCTTGTCATTCGGTGAGCAGATTCATATCTTTCATCGTCTGGACGATAGCACCGTCCGGATTACGAACGAGTTCATATACGGAAGTATTGAGCTTTTTTAATAGACTGGAATGATCTAAATCGATGCCCTGTTTGAGTCCTTCAACTCTTCGTACTGCCTGTTCCAGTGTTATATATCCTTGCTTCGGATAATCCGCTTTGATATCATCGAATATATTCTGTATGAAAGGTTTTGCAATGCACATATAAGCTGAGGAAGTCGGAGTATTATCCAAAATATTTGCCACTTTCGATTTTACGAGACTCATTGTTTCATTGCTATTAGTAGCGGCTTCTACGGCATGAGTTCCACCGATGAGCCCAATTCCTATACCAACCACTCCTGCAATGATTTTCTTCGCAGTCTTTTTTATTTGGTTGGATTTTTTCGCTTTTTCCATTTCTTGCTCAATATCTTCCTGAGTCAAACTCTCGCTCAATTCCTTATGAATATTCCGAAATTCATTCTCTAGATCCTGTGTCGATTCTCCTGAATCGATTCTAGAAACAAGTTTTTCTAATTTATTTTTCGTAAGTTTATTATTTGCCATATCCAAAGCGGCATCCGTGGCTATGTAACCACCGAGCGCTCCGAGAATAGCTCTGGTTGCGATAAATCCTCCTGCAACAACAGTAGCTCCCGTAGCGGTCGCTGCAATTGCTCCTCCGGCAAGTGCTATACCGGTCACGAATCTTGCAATCTTATGTTTGTTCCAGAGAGTTTTGAATCTGTCGTAAACGACCGCGGAACTTTTTTGTTCCTGTCTTTCAAGCATCTTATCGATGTTCTTGATTTGTTCCAAAGCAATCGCTGGAGAATCGATGTCAGTTGTATTATTTTTCATAGTGAATGAATTATGAATAGATAGTATATGTTGAATAGCTAGAGAATATACTCGTCGATGATTTTTTTCTGTTCTTCGGGAGTTTTACGGAAAATAGGAGTTGCGAGAATCTCGAGAAGCTGCTTCGTTTCCTCCTGAATCGCAATTTTGTTGAAAATAAGATCATGATACAGACTGTCGAATACCGAACTGAAGTAGTCATAAGTTGTGCGCATATCGCCGTTCGAATCCTCGATGAGCTCATTTGCGATTCATTTCATAAGCGCTCGCAGATCGGTTCTCGTCTGAGCACGTATGAATTTCACGAGTTTTTCCGGATTCTTGAATCCTTCCTTGTATACCATAATAAAAGTGGGTTGCCAGTTAATGGAACCCACTATATGTTTTGACCTAAAGAAAAAAACGGAAAAAGGAAAGAAAAAATTTAAAACCCTAATATCTCACCAAACAATTTACTGTGTATTCCTTGAGAAATTCCTCACCGAAAAGAAATGGAAGATTCACGACACAATTTACAGAAGAAACTTCTCATCCAAGTCTTTTGACAAGTTCACAAGCTGCTCGAGCTGTTCATCCAGTGGCTAGAAGATCATCGATAATAGCAACTTTATCTCCGGGTTTTACTGCATCGATATTAAGTTCGAAAGTGTTTTTTCCATATTCCAACTCATAATCGATCGATATGGTTTTATATGGAAGTTTTCCGGCTTTTCGTACTACCGCAAGCGGTTTATTGAGTTTATATGCAAGTGCTCCAGCAAAAAGAAATCCTCGTGCATCAAGTCCGATAATGACATCTGCGTCCTGAATCAGAAGAGCCAATTCATCCACACAAGCCCGAAAAACTTCGGGTTTCTGTATAAGAGTCGTGATATCTTTGAAATTTATTCCTGGTTTTGGAAAATCTATGACTTCTCGTATATGCTGTTTATAATCCATATGAAATTATTTTACAATAAGAATTAAAAAAACTTTAACTCGGATATACAAGATTTTGTTCCTTGATATCAAGAAGAATTTCATTGAGATATTTATTTGCTAAAAACTTCGCCATAGGCAAATTCATATCGAGATAATTTCCGCAATCCTTGGCGCTCTGTCCAGGTATATATCACTCGAAATCCTTTATGAATGCAAATAATTCCTGCAATAGTGGAACAATTTCTTTTGAAGAAAAATCTCCATTCAAGAGTAAATAAAATCCTGTTCTACATCCCATAGGACCAAAATATACTATCTTGGAACCAAATTCTGTATGATTTCTGAGAAATGTTGCTGCGAGATGTTCGATTGCATGCATTTCGGCAGTATTCATAACCGGTTCAAAATTCGGCTTCGTCATCCGAATATCAAAAGTAGTAACAGTACTATTTCCGACATTATCCTTTCTAGATACATATACTCCTGGAAACATTCGGAGATGATCTATCATAAAACTTGCTATTTTTTCCATATTTACGAGTATTAAAATTTAAAATTCTTTCAATGAAATTGATTATAGGAATAATTCCTATTTTAACAATATTTTTTCTAAAACTTTCAGGCTGTTCTGCATGGCGAAATCGAGATTTCCCATATGAGCATCTATCGCATCATTATCAGCTCCGTCGCTTATGGCTTTTATAAAAATACATTTATCGAGCATATTGTATTCTCGAGCTATAGAAGCGATGGCAAATGCTTCCATTTCTATAACATGAGCGGAAAATTTCTCTCTGAGTTCCAGAACTTTTTGTGCATCGTCGATAAACTGGTCTCCCGTCAAACAAAAAGCATTATTAGATACGGAAAAATCAAATCAATCAATACTGTAATTTTGAGGAGAAAGTATAATTTCTTTTTTAGCGTAATCCAGATGTGGTCCATCGAACGGAAGATACATATCGTGCTGAACTATCTTGGAAACAAAAAAAACATCCCCGATTTTTGCTTCATTTCCGAGAAGACTTCCAGTAATTCCGATATTTATCATATTGCTTACTTGATAATTCTCCAAAACATATGCTGTACCAAGCGCTGCTTGAATCTTCCCGATACCAGCAAGAGCAAGAACCATAGTTTCATTTTCATAAATAGAGAGTGTATGAAATCTCTTCACTTCCTGGAGATTATATTGTTTTATAATATGATCCGCTTCTTCTTTCATAGCAGTAATAATGGCTATTTTCATAACAAAATATCAATATAAAATAAAATTCTCGCCGATTGTACGGAGATTTCCTAAAAAGTCATTTTTTTATCAAAAAATACAGGAAGCGAGAGAATATATTTTGAAATTCTCTTGTTTTTCATACACTATCTTCATTATAGTCTTACTCTTCCCTACTATTATGCAACGCTTTTTCTTCTCAAATCTCCCGCTTGGAAAAAATATCGTTATCCAGGAAGATTCTTTTGTTCATCAGATTTCACGGGTTCTTCGGTCAAGTGTCGGAGATTGTATTATTCTGTTTAACGGCGATGGACAGGAATACGAGTACCGGATTGATTCTATAACCAAGAAAGAAATAGGATTGGTATTTGAGAAATCTTCTACAAATACGTGCGATTCGGGAGTTTCTATACGACTCTATCAGGCAATGCCCAATAAATATGAGAAAATCGAGTATATTCTCCAGAAATGAGTGGAAGTCTGAATACAGGAATTCGTATTCTTTCGGTCAGAGAGAAGTCAGAAACTTTTGATGAATGAGAGGAAAATAGAACGATTCCGGGAAATAGTCCGCGAGGCGACAGAACAATGCGGAGCAAATAAACTTCCAAGTATATCTTTTCTCGAGGAAAAAACTCCCATTCCAGAAGATGGACAATCCTATGTACTTCATACAGAAGGTAAAAACAGTAAACATTTACGCGATATTGGTACGGAGAATTCGCCAATCAACATCTTCATCGGACCCGAGGGCGGATGGTCAAGTGCAGAGATTTCTTCTTTTGAAGAAAAAGACGTTCAACGGATTCATCTCTGAGAACGAATCCTCAGAACCGAGACAACAGGACTCGTCGTTGCGTTCTTCCTGATGCAGAAGTAAACAAAAAAATAGCCAACTTTCGTTGGCTATTTTTTTGTTTTAAATTCCGAGTTTATCACGGAGTATATTAATCTCATAAAAAAGATTTTGATCTTTTTTGAGAATAGTTTCAAGTTTCTTGCATGAGTAGAGAACAGCACTATGATTTCGTCCGGAGAAGATATTTCCGATACGTTCATAGGTATAATTCATCCGATTCTTGAGGAGATACATAGCCACCTGACGTGGAATCATATTTTCTTTCTTACGATCATCTCAGAGAATATTTCTCTTCTCTATACCGAAGTGTCCGGCAACCGCATCGAGGAGTTCTTCATAGGTCTTGATGGAAGCTGCCATCTTCTTGGTGGAATTTCCGATGAGAGAATCGGTAATGGAAAGTTTATTGAGTCGTCGTGCGACATTATCAATCGTTGGAGGGATATTATGAAGCTCGTATTCGGCGATTATCTGATTGAGCACTCCTTCTATCTCTCGAACGTTCGCACCGAGGTTATAGGCGATGAATTCGGCTACTTCCTGGGGGAGGATAAATTCTCGTGCGCGAGCTTTTTCCTGAAGGATAGCCAGACGAGTCTCGAAATCTGGGATTCCGATATCGACGATGATTCCCCATTCGAAACGACTTCTGAGTCGTGGCTCTAATGCAGTGAGTTCCTTTGGTGGTTTATCTCCTGAGAGGATAATCTGCTTATTGTTTTCGTACAGTGTATTGAAGATGTTGTAAAGCACTGTCTGAGTCTGATCTTTTCCAGCGAGAAACTGCACGTCATCGATAATGAGAACATCAATGGATTGGTATTTTTCCTTCATACGATCCACGGTTCGTTTCTTTACACTCTCGATATAATCGCTCAAGAATCTATCTGCCGTTGTATAGATAACTTTCTTATCTTTGTATCGTTCTTTGATAGCATTACCAACTGCTTGGAGGATATGGGTTTTCCCGAGTCCAACGTCTCCGTAGACAAAAAGTGGATTATACGCGCTTCCTGGACGACGAACGACTGCTTCGGCAGCAGCATGAACAAGCTGATTAGATGGTCCGATAATGAAATTCTCGAGACGGTATTTACTATTAATAATTCGACTATTGATTCCTTCTACCATTTCAGTACCAGGAATCTCTTCTTTTTTCTTTTTGGAGGTAAGTTCTTTGTATTCTACGGCACAATCTATAACACTGCTGTTCGATGGATTGTCTATATTCTTATCTACACAGAAATCTATAACGGAAACTGTTGGACTGATTTTCTTGGAAGCAGAGAGGATTTCATTAAAAAACTTATGTGCAAGATTGTCTCGCATAAAACTCGAAACCACTCAAAAAACAATTTTTTCCGGAGTTTGTTCCAAAAGAGATATTCTTTTGAAATACGTGAGGAAATCCTGTTTTCTGAGGGTGGTCGTAAGTTCTTTGATAATCTCCCTGAGAAGAGAAACGTCTATATTTTCCTGAGGCATAAATTTTGTTGGAAATTTTTTCGTAAAATAGAGTCGTTGATGTGTTAGGTTTATTCATTTTCCTCTCAATGTCAAAAGATAAAATTCACTTGACACGGAAAGTTGTATACATTATTTATTCGTTAATGAAATTCTTCCCTTTGTTAAGGTAAAAACAAACGATTTT
>Ga0066649_10002292_pt1 | contig 11481 bp, 14 predicted proteins | sample CryGey132114_all_FD_59538 | JGI IMG/M metagenome (GOLD analysis project Ga0066649, IMG submission 59538) | Groundwater microbial communities from aquifer - Crystal Geyser CG22_combo_CG10-13_8/21/14_all | ecosystem: Environmental > Aquatic > Deep subsurface > Groundwater | place: USA: Utah... | reverse complement strand
AAGAAAGCTTCACACTAACGCCGTCGAAAAAACCGCAAAGTATTTAACTGCCGAAGCAGAGCTTATTGAGGCTTTAGATATTGTAGAAAAATATAGGGCCTTTCTTCGCCTTGGCTACGGAAGCCTTTGGACTTATTGCACAGAGGCTTTGAAACTCTCTGATTCGGTAGCGGCAAGCTTTATTGGCGTTATGAGAAAATCTAGAGAAGTACCTGAATTAAAAGAAGCCATTCGAGCTGGTGACTTCTCGGTAACAAAGGCCAGAAAAATCGTCAGTATCATCACACCAGAGAACAAACAAACCTGGATTGAGGTGTGTAAAACCCTTCCCTGTAAAAAACTCGAAAAAGAAGTCGTGCTGGTTAACCCAAAAGAAGCTGTTCATGAAGGAGCGAGGCCGGTGCAAGAAAATCGCATCAAGCTTACGATTGGTGTCAGCGAAGAGCTGTATGAGAAGTTTCAAAGAGCCCAAGGCATTTTGTGTCAAAGAACTCAAAAGCCACTTAACTATGAAGCGACACTTGAGCAAATCGTGGATTTTTTTGTCGAAAAAGCAGACCCTGTAAGAAAAGCCCAAAGGGCCACGGAAAAACGGGTCGCGGCAAAAGCCAAAAGGAAAAGCTGCGACCGCAGCCTATCGAGACCTTCAGAAAAGGCAGTGGCTGAAAAAGTAGAAGCAGAAGAGTTTCAGGAGACAGGAGAATCCTCGAACCTTACGGAAAAGCTTGCAAGTCAATTATTCTTAAGAACAGTAAATCTGCAGCTTCCATTTGGAGCCCCAAAGCGGGAGTATGAAAATAAAGAGGACGGGCTTAATAACGCAAACGAAAGTACGGCAAACCAATTGTTCACAAGAACAGTAAACCTAAGGCTAACAAGAAGAACCCTCAACCGCGAGCAGCGAAGTCATCGCAAAAATCTTCCGGCTGAAGTTCGCCACACAGTAATTCTACGCGATGGCAATCGCTGCACCCATACAAACAAACGAGGATTTCGCTGCTTCGAGCAGAAGTGGTTAGATTTTCACCACGTAGTTCCAGTTTCGATGGGAGGTGGAGATGATCCAGAAAATGTCATTATTCTTTGCAAATCCCATCATTTACAGCATCACAAGGGAGTGGGGCATTTCTTCTTGAACAAAAGGAAACTCACCTGTGAAGGGTTGATGGTGTGAAACCGGTTATGAAGCGTGAGGCCGCTCTTCAACTGTGAGCCTGAGACCCAAGGCATTCAAAAGTTTGACGATGGTTTCGAAACGCGGCTTAGCCTCTTTGGTATCAGAGAGAATTTTATAGAGGCTTTTCTGGCTCAGATCGGCGGCCTCGGCGAACTGCTCGAAACCACGGGCTTCGGCAATATCTCGAAGCGCCATAAGAATAGCCTCGGGCATATCCGAATTTTCTTCGAGTGAAGCCTTCAGGTATTCCACCTGAAAATCAGTATCTTTCTTAAGTCTATCGATCAAACCCTTGCGGTAATCACTGCTTCTTTTTGCCATGATCTCGTCTCCTATAGTCTTGCAGGTAAGCCTTCGCCTCGCGAATATCCTTATCCTGCGATCCTTTGTCGCCTCCACAGAGAAGCAAGATTATCTTGTCTCCCTCCCGAGCGAAGTACACGCGATAGCCCTTTCCAAAAGCCAGCCGTAATTCACTTACTCCTGAACCAACAGACTTCACATCACCAAGATTGCCCAACGCGACCCGATTGAGGCGTGCCACAATTCGGGCGAGGGTCGCCTTATCATTAAAGCCGTCCAACCATTCATCGAATGGCCGTTTGCCGTCGGATGTCTCATAGGTGCGAAGCTCTTTCGGTAATGTGGCCACAGTTGATATAGTATCCATTTGGATACTATAAGTCAAGCGCATTCGCTACGACCATTACGAGCCGCGCCTAAGAATCCCCAAATGCTTAGAAAATTCACAGAGTTAGACAATGCGCGAGCAAGTTAGTAGTTCAATTGTTCGCAAGAACAGTAAAGCTGCTATATTGATCCTGATATGCTCATTGAAATTGAAGCTGACGCTATTCTTCTTGAACAAAAGGAAACTCACTTGTGAAACTTTACCATCATTACAAAAACAAACCTTATACTTACGTTGGGTTGGCAAGGCATAGTGAAACGCTTGAGGAAATGGTCATCTACGAAACTCGTTACGACAATGACCGAGGACGCGTTTGGGTTCGACCGAAACAAATGTTTTTTGAATCTCTCCAGGTTGGCGGCCAGCTTGTGCCTCGCTTCAAAGAAATTCCGCTGAAGATAAATTCCATAATCGATGTAACTGAATCAGACATCAATATTATCGCGCCTCTCATGGCAGAATCTTTTGGTGAGTGGAATCGCATCCGACCTCATGGCAGCTCAGCATGAATGGTGTCAGAATCAAGGATACTTAACAGTAAGTACAAAAACGCAAAATCGCTTTAAGGCAATGTTGATTCTAAACATCAAACACGGTTTCGAAATCGTCGCAACAGACCCAACCGATAAAGATGGAATGAAAATTCTTATGGAAAAGAAAATGAAGGCGCACCCAGCATCTCTTCAAGCGCGAGTTGCTGAGTTGTAAGGTGGCTTCCACCATTGACGACAAGTACACTGTCGTACTTATTCAGCGCCTCAGCGATGACCTGAACATGATACTCGTCACGCACCCTTCCTACGACGGAGGAAATCCGCTGGGTCAGGTACTCCCCAACTGAATTTCATTGCGTCTTATTGTCTTGTCGATCAAGCGAAAGGTCGGACTTTTAATTGAACTGTCGTGTTGCGCGGCCACGTAAAAAAGAGTTTTACTACCTCGTTGAAATCGAGCCAGGTACGGATACATAGCCGGCTCGTACTTTGCTAGATCATTTGACCAAGGGCGAACTTTCTCGACGTTTACTATAAACGGCCCTTCCTTCGACTTTGAAACAGCAACGCCCTTTTCATCTGGAGCTGTGACAACAGAAGTCCGGGGCGAACCATCCTTGGTGGCATGGGTGCAACTCACAAGTAGTAATAAAAATATCATCTGTGTAGAAATTTTCATTTTTCAAAATCTTTACCCTCGCCAAACTCGCTGCAGCACGGGACCTTGCGTCGGTAATGGCACTAAGCGCTAGTGATGCTGCAAGAGAGCCGCAGGCTTTTGATAGAATAATTTTTCGCGAGACTAGTCAGCGCACCTTCAGTGTGCGCCTTTGTAATCTAGCAACATCGCAACCGCAAAAGGTAGTAGGCACTTGAAGTCTTCCGGGGTCACCGCTGGCGCTCGTGAACTCAAGTTGAAATGCCGCGCACGATGGGAAGGTCTTCAGTTATCATGACTTCAAACACTTTGCCTCGGCGGGTTCTTCTGATCTGAAAGTTTTTACCGGCAAGTTTTATTGATTCCCCAGAACTTGGCACTCGGCCCATTTTACTGATCAGCCATGATGAAACCAATTTCTTTTCGTCGTCCATTGTCGTTCCAAGCTTATCATTAAGCTCCTTCACGCTTAACCCGCCACCTACCATCCAGACATTTGCAGATACCTGCTGATACATTCGTGGCAGTTTATCAAATTCGTCCTGCAGATCACCAAGCATCTCTTCGATGACATCCTCTACCGTTATCATTCCCAGTGTTTTGTTCTTATCTTTAACAATTGCCATGTGAATGTGTTCGTTCACGAAAAGCCGCAGTAAATCTCTTGCAGACATGTTCGGAGGTATAAACTGAACCGGCCTGATTGGCTGGATCCTGGCGCTCGGGCCAACGGATTCCTGGTTAAAAATCATTTCTTTGAAATTCAAATATCCAACAATGTCATCCTTGCTTTCGTTAGCAAAAACAGGAAATCGAGTATGAGGATCAACCTGCGCCTTGGCCAAGGCTTCTTGGATCGTAAACTCCGCTCTAAAAAAAATTACCTGCTCAACTGGAATCATGAGCTGGTCGGCCCTTAAAGAACTCAGCTTTGGTACATTATGGATGATCTTCTCTTCATCGGTGCTAATCACATTAGAAAGGCGGGCAAAGCTTGCCATCGAATTCAGTTCAGCAATTGTGGCGACTTGATTTGATGGTTTCTCGCCACGTGAAAACGGTCGGTTCAAAAAGTGAAGCAATTTAAGAATTGGCTCAAGAACTTTTACCAAAACATTGATGGGAGTACCGATCGCAAGAGCGATTTTGAAGTTGTGACGGACGCCCAAAGTTTTTGGTGCAATCTCAGTGTACTGAAGCATTAAGAACGTTAGGATAAGCGAAAAGGCTAATATCCATTCGTCACCATATATCTCATCAAACTGGGCGCCAGCGACTGCGGCGCCTATAGTATGCGCGGTTGTATTCAATAGAAGAATCACGGATATGGGTCGATCTATATTTCGCTTAAACCTTTGCCATATGTCGGCTTGCATACGATTGACATCTGCCATCTTAGCGATCTGCGCCGGAGTTAGGCTCAGTAGCGTCGCCTCGGCGAGAGAACAAAAGAATGAAATGACGAGCGCAATGCTTACACTCAATATGAATAGTGTCACAGATGTTTCTCCGGTTTAAATGTACACGAAATTTTTAATAGGCACTATCCACGTGGCGGAAATAGGAATGACCCGGGGTGTTGTTTAACACGAGCGACCACTGCCTTTAGAATTTCGAGTTTTCTACCCTCACGCATTTGGCGGGATTTTAATGCCACCCAAAAAGCGAGAGAAAAACTAACCGCTACATTCATAAAACCCATGATCCCAAGTCCACCGAAGCTTAGCCAAAAGTCGCTGTTAGATAGTGCGGCCCAACCATAGTGCATTCCTCCTAGTGCGAGGTTACCTGCCGAAAGCGTAACGTGCCGAACGTCAAGAAACAGACCAAGAAAAGCCGTGATGAACGGAATCATTCCTAGAAAAAACGCCAATGAAATGTTCGAGGTCAATCCCGCAATATTCTTTTCAAAAAAAAGGGCCAGACTTTCAGAATTGCTTTTTCCGATAACGTAATTCAAACGACGATTAAACAAAATGGTTTCTTTCATTCGATTGAGATGAAACCAGTTGTCTACGTAACCCGCTAGAATGCTTGAAAGCCAAAGCAAGACACCGGTAAACGCCGCAAACACCGGAGCAAAACTAAAAGGATGACTCGAGTTCATCAGTTTTTCGGCAAGCGCTTCCGATTGAATCAGATGCAAATCGAACAGCATATAAAACACAAGATCCATAGCGACAATACAGGGTATCACTACGCCGACGTTGCCGATAATCCCTATAATTTGAGATCGTATAAGTTTAACAATCTCATCGGTAACCAAGTCTATAGGCTCTCCTTTGTTCACCAAACTCAATTTTGCCGCCAGAGCAGGGCCTGTCATTGCCGGCTGCTTTGTGGCCAAAGTGAAGCCCTGAAGCTGAATCCCCACGAAAACAAACGAGTAGTTGATCGAGTAAACAAAACCTTGAATGAAATCTGGGAGTTTTAATGTTCCGAGGAGTACTTTAAATACCACCGCCAACGACATATAGGCCCCGCCGCCACCTGCATTCTTGAACATATGCAGGAACTCTAGTCGGGTTTTGGCGATATAGTGCTCGCCAGTATCCGCATTACGCTCGATGATCTTCTGAGATATTAGCCTTGTGTTCTGTTCGATTAAAGAGCGAATTCCATGCTTATCTTGATTCTCTTCGATTAGCTGCGAAATAAAACGAATTAAAATCTTCGCATCTGGTGCTTCCTTCGCCAAAAGATCAACTAAATCATTGATGCGCTTGAGCTTGGATCGCCCGATTTCTAGAAGGTACACCACCTTCAGACTGACGCCGTGTTCGTCGAGATAGTTATAAACTTGATTGAAAACTTCAAAACAGCGCCCCACTGTGTTTTGAAATTCTTTACTCTGAAGTTCAAAAGCAATTCGGTCGCCACTTCTAATGGAGGATAGCAAGAGCCCCACCTCCCAAGTAAGCTCAAGAAATGGCGATTCGTTCAGCCGCACCTGAGCACGTCTTCGAATTTGATAGGTCAAACCCACGGAATGCACCTGAGATACCAGAATAAGTAGCGCATCCTCGATATCATGGACCACGGGAGCAAAACTTTTTTCAGGAGGCTTCTCATAAATGACCAAGTCAATAAGCTTTTCCATCATCTCTTCCGGCATTTCAGAAAACCACACCAAATCGTCCCTGTCAGGGAATAGAGCTGAGAATAACTGAATGCCTCCTTCAGTAAGTGGACGTGCCGGCATGATCTTTACGGCTAATCGATGAAAGAATTCAGACCAGAATCCCTGCTCCTCAGGAAGTCCGGTCGACGCGAAAAGTTCAACATCTCGAGTATCGATCAAGATTGACCTGAGAGTTTCTGCCACCCGAACCTTCCACTCGGGATTGCGATCTAGCAGTGCTACTAGAAACCGCAACCGCACTATTGGAAGTTTGACGTTTTCGACTTCTTCATAATCAATTAAGTAACTTTTGTAGCGAACCCATTGCATGAGGTCGACAAGCCAAGAAAGTCTATCAAATAAGGGCGCACCGGGATCAGTAGCATCTAGAATTGAGTCAAGATCATAGGAATAGTTCTTCGACGAGCGAAACCGTAAGTAAAGAGATCTCAATTGACGTATGATCACTTAAACACCTGCAAATCTTGCATCCCATTACCACTTTATTACAACCTTACGCTTGGTCATTAGACCAAGCAAGCAAACCTTGTTCACCTTTTATTGTAAAGGACGCTTTCCTGAAACTGCCACGGCTGTTCCGTCTGACGAAACTTTTGCTTTTGTTCATTTAGATTGCGATTTAGAGCTGCCTATAGCGGCGGGTCTAGAGTTTTTTTACCCAAGACTTGCACCCGGCGGGATGATGGTCATTCACGATTACGAAAGCGGTGGTCATTGGCCGGGAGTACGAAAGGCTGTAAATGAGTTTCTGAAAGATAAACCCGAATCAATAATAATTGTTCCGGACAAGTCAGGCACAGGCGTCTTTCGCAAAATTCTTTAGTTGTATCTCTCGCTTTCCTTTGATGACTTCAAGTCGTGGGCTACAGTTCTGATTTGAGATTCGACAAACGAGCGCGCATCAATTTAATCAGGCCATTCTCACAATTCACTAAAAGAGCCGCATCGGCTCGGCACTTCTAAATGAGCCCGTTTTCTTCAGCAAATGCTTTAAGAAGTTTCTGAATTTCATCTCTTGCTACGCGGAAGGCTTGCGCCTTCTCGGCCTCTATGGCGGACGCGAACCTCTAAGTTCTGTCCAAACAACGTTTTTGCCAAGCCTTCGGCGAGCTGACTCCGCGCGGAGTTGGCAACACAGAGAAACAAGATTTGAATGGGTATGATTATGTTCCTCCAGCGCCGGGGTGGCTACAATATGCATGTATCGCAACTTGTAGGTCAGCACTTGTAAAAGTTCATTGGTTTTGTAGGCTCCGTTGACCACTTGTAGGAGTTCACTATTAAAGAGTAATGAACTCAGCCAATGATCGATCCAATCCCTCACAACAAGCACTACAAACTGCATTGACGATTGTTGGAGTTGTTGGCGCATGCTTCTTATTTTATCTTGCCCGCTACGTGATCATAGTGAGTCTCATAGGCGTGGGTTTGGGAGTTCTGGTTTCTCCGCTGCTCACCAAAATGCGTGAGAGATTTCGTATACCCAGGGCGCTTTCAGCTCTTCTTTTTTTGGTGGTTGTTGTTGTATCAGGTACGCTGGTTTTCTTTGCCGTTGGCTATCTGGTGGCGGATCAACTGGAAATGCTTACAAGTAAGGCCCCTGAAATAATAAAAAATTTAGAAGCAAAGTGGCAGGCTCTTTACGAAAAGTATCCGCTGCTAAAAGAGTATTTGCAGGACTTTGATATTGCAGGAACTTTGAAAACCGGGGGGCAGCGGCTACTCAAAGGGGTTACCTCCGGATTTGCCCTTATAAGTGGTTTGGCATTTGCGGTTGTGATCGCGCTCTACACCTCGGTAGGAGCTAAGGAATACATTAGCTCCCTTATTAAGGCCTTTCCCGCCTCTAAAAGAACTGAAGCCCAGCGAATCTTGATTTGCACAGCTGAAACACTCAGAAAGTGGTTTCGCGCTCAGATGATCGACATGGTTATAATAGGTTCCCTTACACTTTTAGGTTTGTGGGCTGTTGGCGCCAATTACTGGGCTGTTTTCGGCTTACTCACTGCAATATTTGGTTTGATTCCCTACTTCGGGATGCTGATCGTCGTTACCTTAGCCTCTTTGGTCACTTTGGCATCCGACCCCGCCACGGTCCCGTGGGTGATAGGAGTTTTTCTAGTAACTCAACAAATAGAAGGTAATTTGATTTTACCGCTAGTAATGAAAGAACACTTAGAGCTTCCTGAAGTGCCTCTGCTTATTTTTATGCTTCTTATGGGTACGTGGTTTGGTCTATTGGGCGTATTCTTATCTACACCAGTATTTGCTGTTCTAAGTATGCTCTATCGCCAGCTCTATCAGCCAATAATGGCGAAGCGCTAAGACTGCTAGTTGAAATCACTAAGTAAGATTGCTAGCTGAATTGAGGTCTATAAGATTACTAGTTGAAGTAAAACTGCTAGCTGAATTGAGGTAAGAATGCTAGTTGAACTGAGGTCTAAGAGCTTTAAAACGGTGTAGGATTAACCCGTGAGTAGCATCGTAGGGGGAGATGCCCACAGAAACGCTATCTCCCACTACCACTTTAATATTAAACTTTTTCATTTTTCCGCAGAGGCGGGCATTCACCAGGGCTCCGTTATCGAGAGATACCTTGTAAACACCACCTCCAGTAAGATCAGAAACTCGCCCATTTAAGGTTACGAGGTCGTCTTTCGACATTATTAATAGCGTCTGCTTTTGAAGCCGCCGCCTCCGCCGCCACCACGGCTACCGCCGCCTTCGCGAGGAGCCATTGGTCTTGCTTCAGAAACACTGAGAGTACGACCATCTTGCTCTTTACCATTCAAACCATCGATTGCGGCCCTGGCTTCTCCGTCGCTGCTCATTTCAACGAATGCGAAACCTTTGCTGCGACCGCTGTCTCTATCAACTACGATTTTGGCAGATTCAACTGATCCAAAACCAGAAAATAAGTCGACGAGTGTGTCTTCGCTAACATGGTAAGAGAGATTGCCTACGTATAGTTTTTTGCCCATTTAATCCTCCTAAGGACTTGGGTGTCGCTGAAGAAGAATGAGCAGAAACGCTATTTTCCCAACTGACTAAATTGAGGTTCCATTGTACACGCTTGAATGATAAAAGCACCAAATATTTTCAGATCCCCCGCATCGAAACACAACTTAAGCTCGGGACTCTGCGATATAGTCCCCCCCCCATAGGTCCTTACGCCGGTAAGGGATCTAAGTCGCAAGTGGTATTATGGTTGGGGCGACTTTTGAAGTATCGAGCTTGCCCCGCGATCACCCCTAGGCCCAATTTGCCATACAAATGAGGCCGTGGTTTTTCCTGGTTCACTTGAGTGTTAATTTTAAAAAGGCGGCTGGCGCGGGTCGGAGGACCACTTATTTTACGGGTTTGTTTTCAAACTCGCTGGCGAGTTCTCGGATCATTTTTCTTTCCTCTTCGGTGAGATTATTCGCAAAATCTTCGGCATTAATTTTTGAGGGGTCGACCTGTTGCGCCAGTGCGGAGGAATCGCCACTATTCTGCTTGGTCATTCTTTCGAAAACTTTTGCACTGATTTCGTAGAGGCGCTGAACCTTTTCAGGGTCATTTTGCATAAGCTCCTGAACTTTGGTATCTGCGCCTTTTGCCCGAGAGTTCTCATTGACTGCTTTTGTTCTCAGGCCGGGATCTTGGAGCAACTTGAGGGTCTGCTGCATGGCCCAGTTATCCTGCTCTGACAAATCACTAGAAGAAGCAGCAGATCTCACTGTAAGACATCCTAGTACGAGTGGAACTAGTACTAGTGGACGCAAGATTTTGATTTTTCCGAACAAGCCGCATTTGCGTGCGCTGTTCAGCGCAGTAGCTCTCATCACCCCTTTTTCGAATTTTAAACACCCCATACCGTCCCCTTGATTGTCTCTGAGCCTTTATTTTTTCCTTGAGCCGGCCCTTTCCTCGCTTGGTCTCTCAGCCTCTATTTTGTTCAGCATCTATCTTCCGTCGAGCACAACTTTCATCAATAGCCTTATCGGCTCGACCTACTGAAGCCTTAAAAAAAGGACTGTGTGGGATCACACTTAAAAGACCTCCGGCCATCAAGGATATTGTGGGGTCACAACTAAGAGAACACCGGGGCCATCAAATAAAAGATCTCCGGCCATCAAGGATAGTGTGGGATCACACCTCAAAGAACACCGGCCATCAAAGAAGAAAAAGTGAGCTAGGAAATTAAGGGGATGATTACGAATAGAAATAGCGGGGTAAGGCTCCATAGCTGCCCTAGGAACTGCCACTGATATCCGCGTGGGCGCACGCCCCTATGATGAGGATGAGTGGTCTTTAGCCCTCGGGCAACTTCCCATCCATTTATATAGGAGTGAACAAACGAGTTAGTGCTGCATTCACAAAGAAAGCCGTCACTACAATTTGGGCAACAAAAATGATCGCCGTGCTTAGTTACCAATCCATCGCCACCTGAGTACGTCCAATACTTAGAAGACAAGCCGCAACCCAGGCAAGTTTTTTCACAGAAATGCACACCATTAGATTTAGTCATCTTACACCTCCAAACAGACTGTCTAGACTGCAGACGCCATGCCAGTCCCGGATTGGCTCCACTTGGCCACAGAGGTACAATCGCAAGACTGAGGGGCCAATACTACCCACACTTGTGCCAAGTTGACTCTTTGACTACCTAATCAACGCTTTACTCAACGAAAAGGAGGCACATAATTTGATGTGAAACATTTGTTCAACTTGAGAGGTGTCCAGTGAGAATTCGTAGATTAGCCCCGCTACAACGGCACAATGCAGGCGATAACACTCTTATATCGCGAAAGAAAATAATGTTTAATTCTGCCACAGGTATAGGTGACACAGGACAATCACCCCTACCGGGAGAGGTTTTAGGTGACTCATTGGGGTTAGACAGCCTACCAGCTCATTCGGCGAAAAGTTCCTACACATTGTTTGTGTTGGGACGGATGTAGTTTAAAAGACGGTGAAAATGTATTAGCACTCTGCTTTTAGCAAGTGAATTGTAAAAGTAGTGCCTTGGCCCTTCTTGCTTTCAACTTGAATTTTGCCGTTCCACGATTCAATGAATCTTTTGGCGATCGATAGACCGAGGCCCGTACCGCACTTATCTCTCCTAGTCGTGAAAAATGGATCGAATATCTTGTGTAATAAATAACTGTCGATTCCTGGACCGTTGTCTTGAATGGAAATGACAATAAAATCTTGAGGTGATTCTTTTGACATTCCACTGCTTCGATTCGCTGGGAATGCTATTGGGAACGAATTAGTTGAAAGATTTGCGCCACTGCCATTTTGAATTCGTATCGTTATCAAAGATTCTGGGGGGGG
>Ga0066649_10002291_pt1 | contig 11483 bp, 11 predicted proteins | sample CryGey132114_all_FD_59538 | JGI IMG/M metagenome (GOLD analysis project Ga0066649, IMG submission 59538) | Groundwater microbial communities from aquifer - Crystal Geyser CG22_combo_CG10-13_8/21/14_all | ecosystem: Environmental > Aquatic > Deep subsurface > Groundwater | place: USA: Utah... | reverse complement strand
TTCGCCCTCAATAATCAAAGTTTGCACCTGCAACATCAAAGCCGGAATGAATTGGGAATTATTTTTTATTGAAGCATCCAGCTCAAATAATGCCTCATCATATTTGCCTTTTGTATAATAATTCCGCGCCCGCAAATAATGGATTATCGAGTTATTCATCTTAGCTTCAAGATTATTTATCGAGCCATTCTTATATGCTTTATGCGTATATTTTTCGGCCATCGGCAAATTATTCGTACGGAATGAGAGGTCAATCACCGCCTCATTTATCCATTTGCTGCGCGGGTTTAATTTGAGCAAATCCTCCGCTAGTTCCAGCGCTCTATCCAGCTCATTATTTTCTATAGCTTGCGAAATCAAACCGCGATAGCCGATAAATCTGGAAGAATCAATTTTCGCCAGCTCAGAATAATATTTTTCCGCTTCGGCAGATTTTCCCGTCACAACGGAAATCTGCGCCTGTAAAAGCTTCACAAGCGGCTGGTTTGTGAGAGTTTTCGCCGCGCGCTCAGAAAGCTTTTCAGCATATTCATTATCACCCGCCGCCAAGGCAGAAAATCCACTCATCAAATCTTTATACGCTTGCTCTTCCTTGTTTTTCTGCATTTTTCCGGCAATCCTCTGTGGCGATGATTTTATCCAGAATGTCAATTTGATAAGCCCATAGAACATGAACAGAAAAACGATTAGCCCGATGAATAGGCGGGAAATACTGGTTTCAATCAAATAGCCGTTATATTCGCCCGAAATTGGAAAATCATGGCTCTTTAGCCAAACGCTGAAAATTGATGCAGCAAGAAAAAATAATATGATGGCGATTATCTTAATCATCTAGATAATGCCCCATGCGTTTCCGGCACTGGTTTTGCGATAATTCTCTTCTGCGCGAAACCGATTATATAATCCGTAATTTCAACCACGCGCTCCAGATTTTTCGCCTGCTTCAACCACTCATCCGCAGCATCACCATAAGATGATACAAAGGAAATTGCGCGCTCTAAATCCTTTTCCTGCAAAGCAAGCTCAGCGATTTTCTTCACTGCATAAATCTTATTGCCATCAATTTCTTCCGCATTATCTGCCTTGATTTTAGTGACTTTGACCAGCCCGCCCAGCGATTCTTTTATCGATTGTATAACTGATTTATCTTGTGATTTTTCAAGCTCTGCCGCCAGCGTGTCCAACTCACTTGCAAGGCTTTTATATGAGGGGATTCCACCTTCTGCCGCCAAGCGTAATATATCAATTTTTCCGGTAATTTGCGGGTAATATGCTGCCGCCCTATTCAGCAATAGCAGCGAATCTTCATCCACCGCGCCACGATTGACCGAATCCAGAAAATCTCCGGCAGCTATATATAAAACCATAGCTTTCTGCGCATTTTCCAGCGCTGCAATTTTGGCTTCCAGTTGCGGATTTGAGGCTACAACTGGCGTTACTATCTGAACTGCGGGAGATTCGATAATTTCTGCCTCCTCTTTTGCTGCCACTTTTTCTACTTCTTCTGCCGGAATTTCCTCAGCAATCTCAGCCTCGTCTGCATAATCTGAGCTTGCCGTTTCTGCGATGTCTATATATTCCGAGGCTTGCAGGCTAGGGAAATAATCAATCTTGTCGTGCTCATCAAAGCTTGTGATCGAGTCGGTTTTTGTGGGTTCTTCAACCTCCTCTATATCTGCCGTACGCTTAATCCTATCGACAAAATCGAGCAGGAAGCCATAGCCCAAAACACCGGAAAACAGCAGAACTAATAGCAGACCAAAAAACCATTTTTTATATTTACCGAAATTGGAATTTATCTGTGCGCCGTCATTCCTAACATTATCATTATCGCTTTTTTTGCTCGAATTCGGCATTTAGCGCTTCCTTTCGATAATGTAATTCGCCAATTCACGAAGTATATCTGCCCTTTTATCAAAAGATTCAAGATGGGTTTGCGCCTGCTGAATCAGCATTTTTGCCTGATTGCGGGCGCGGTCAACTCCCAATGCCGAAACCAAGGTTGCCTTGCCTTTGGATTTATCCTGACGCACAGGTTTTCCGGTTTCACGCTCTGAGCCTTCGGCATCAAGCAAATCATCGGTAATCTGAAAAGCAAGACCAATCGCATTTGCATAACCGCGCAGAGCGATTCTCTGCTTCTGGCCGGATTTACCCAGAATCGCACCCGCTTCGCAAGATAGGCGGAAAAGTGCGCCGGTTTTCATACGCTGCAAATGGATGATTTCATCAATCGTCAATTTGTCGTGCTGCGCGTTCAAATCCATCATTTGCCCACCGACCATTCCCGACACGCCGGAAGCTTTGGCAGCAGCCTGAATCAACTCACAACGCACATTCGGGCTTGGATGCGTGCTTTCATCAGCGAGAATATCAAAAGCCAAAGTCAACAAACCATCACCCGCCAAAATCGCCGCCGCTTCACCAAATTTTATGTGGCAGGCAGGCTGACCACGGCGCATATCGTCATCATCCATCGCCGGCAAATCATCATGAATCAGCGAATATACGTGAATGAACTCAATTGCTGAGGCGGCTTGCAGGGAAATCTCGCGCCCTACTCCAAACAAGCTTGCAGTGGTTGCAACCAGAAATGGGCGCATCTTTTTGCCCGGTGAAAGTGTGGAATAGCGCATCGCTTCAAGAACTTTCGCCTCACCGCATTTTGCCACTTCGGGCAATAGCACATCCATTTTCTCATTCAAATCGAGCGCAACATTTTCCAGCTCATCTTGCAGATTTTTGAACTTATTCATCATAGGAAATTTCCTCTTTGGCAATATTGCCGTCACTGTTTTTGATTATTTTCTCAACCTTCAAACGCGCTTCGGCAAGCCTTTGCTCACAGTTTTTGCGCAACTCATTGCCGCGCTCATAATCTTTGATGGCGTCTTCAAGATTGGTCTGGCCGCTTTCGAGCTTGCGGACGATATTTTCCAGCTCTTTCAGCGATTCCTCAAAGGAGGTGGTTTTGGTTTCTAAATTTAATTCCGACATAGGGATGCCAAGATACATATTTTTGCCAAAAAGGCAATTGGTTAGTCTAGGCGAAATGCATTTTTATCTGCTTATATAGATTGGAGATGTCTAATATTGCCTAGTTAACTATTGCGGGAAACCCTTACCGCCGCCCAATAATCCGCCCAAGCCACTACGCATCATGCCTTTTTTGCCCATTTTGCCGAATTTCTTCATCATATCGGCCATCATGCGATGCTGCTTGAGGAGCTTATTCACCTCAGAAATCTCCACCCCCGCGCCTTTGGCAATGCGGCTTTTGCGCGACCCGCCGATTTGCTTGGGATTTTGCCGCTCAAACTGTGTCATCGAGGAAAGAATCGCGCGCATACGCTTCATGCCTTTTTGCATTTCGCCATCATTCATTTTATCATTGACCTGCTGCTTGATTTTGCCCAAGCCCGGCATCATCCCCATCAGCGAGCCAATTCCGCCCATCTTGTTCATCGTATCCATTTGACGCGCCAAATCATCCAAATCAAACTGACCTTTCTTGAATTTGGCTTCCATTTTTTTGGCTTCCGCCTCATCAATATTTTCCTGCGCTTTTTCAACCAGAGAAACAATATCACCCTTATCCAGAATCCGTCCGGCAATGCGTTCAGGATGGAATTCCTCAAATTCTTCGGGCTTTTCACCAATACCGATAAATTTGATTGGGCAACCCGTAACCGCTTTCATCGAAAGTGCAGCGCCACCACGCCCATCACCATCCAAACGGGTTAAAATCACACCGGTTAAGCCTAGCTTTTCATTGAATTCCTTAGCGATATTCACCGCATCCTGCCCGGTGAGGGAATCTGCGACCAGCAAAGTTTCACGCGGGCTGGAAATCTTCTCAATTTCCTGCACTTCGCGCATTAATTCATCATCAATATGAGTTCTGCCCGCCGTATCCAGAATCAGCAAATCATAATTGCCGAGCTTGGCTTCCTTCATCGCGCGCTTGGTAATCGCTGCAGGTTTTTCACCCTCAATAATCGGCAGCGTATCAACGCCAATCTGCTCACCGAGGATTTTGAGCTGCTCCTGCGCCGCCGGACGATATATGTCCAAAGATGCCAGCAATGATTTTTTGTTTTTCTTGGTTTTGAGGCGTAATGCAAGCTTTCCAGATGAGGTAGTTTTACCCGAACCCTGCAAACCGACCATCATAATTACAACCGGCGGAGTGGCTGCCAAATCCAACTCCTGATGCTCAGAACCCAGCATTTCGGTTAGGGAATCCTGCACCAGCTTGATGACCATCTGCGCCGGAGAAACGGATTTTACCAGCTCCGCGCCAACCAGCTTTTCCTTGGTTTTTTCAATAAACTCACGCGCCACAGGCAACGCAACATCAGCCTCCAGCAAAGCCACGCGCACTTCACGCATCGCAGCTTCAACATCGGCCTCGGAAAGAGCGCCCTTGCCGCGCAAACGGTCAAAAACACCACCTAATTTGTCTGATAAATTTTGGAACATAGACACTATATAAATATATAATTCCCATATGTCACGCCCCGAAATCAAAAACTCCTTCACTTTTTAGATTTGCGGCATATATTCACTGGCTATGACTTATAATATAATCGACCATGAATATGATGTTGTAGTTGTTGGTGCTGGTGGCGCTGGGCTTCGTGCAACATTAGGTATGGCCGCAGCGGGCTTAAAAACCGCATGTGTGACCAAAGTTTTTCCAACACGCTCGCATACAGTGGCGGCACAAGGCGGGATTTCTGCCGCACTCGGTAATATGGGTGAGGATGATTGGCGCTTCCATATGTATGACACAATTAAAGGCTCGGATTGGCTTGGCGATCAGGATGCCATCCAATATATGTGCCAACATGCGCCGGAAGCGATTATTGAACTGGAACATTATGGCGTGCCTTTCTCACGCACGGAAGAAGGCAAGATTTATCAACGTCCATTCGGCGGGATGACAACAAATTATGGTGAAGGCACTGCCCAACGCACATGCGCGGCGGCTGACAGAACCGGACATGCAATTTTACACACGCTCTATCAGCAATCCCTCAAACATCAGGCGAAATTCTTCATCGAATTTTTTGCGATTGATTTGATTATAAATAAAGAAGGTGAATGTGTTGGCGTGGTAACATGGAATTTGGAAGATGGCACAATCCACCGCTTTAATGCAAAAATGGTGGTATTGGCAACCGGCGGCTATGGTCGTGCCTATCAAACTGCAACTTCTGCACATACTTGCACCGGAGATGGCGGCGGTATGGTGCTTCGTGCCGGATTGCCGTTGCAAGATATGGAATTTGTGCAATTCCACCCAACCGGAATTTTTGGCGCAGGATGCTTGATAACTGAAGGTGTGCGCGGCGAAGGCGGCTATTTGGTGAATTCTGATGGTGAACGCTTTATGGAACGCTATGCCCCAAGCGCCAAAGATTTAGCATCGCGCGATGTGGTTTCGCGCTCAATGACAATTGAAATCCGTGAAGGACGCGGCGTTGGCCCGAATAAAGACCATATATATCTGCATCTTGACCATCTTGATGCCGCGGTGATTAATAAGCGTCTACCGGGGATTTCCGAATCTGCCAAGATTTTCGCCGGAGTTGATGTTACCAAACAACCAATCCCCGTATTGCCAACCGTGCATTATAATATGGGCGGGATTCCAACTAATATTCATGGTGAAGTTGTTACCAGCAAAGGCAAAGATAAGGAAAGCGTTGTGCCGGGCTTGATGGCAATCGGCGAAGCTGCCTGCGTTTCCGTGCATGGTGCAAACCGCCTTGGCTCAAACTCATTGCTCGACTTGGTGGTGTTCGGACGCGCTGCCGCACTCCGCGCCAAAGAAATTATCAAACCGGGTGAGCGCAACCGAGAATTGCCGGAAAATTCAAGCGAATTGGCACTTTCGCGCCTTGATAAAATCCGCCATTCAAGCGGTGATTTACCAACTGCTGAAATCCGCAATAATATGCAGGTGACGATGCAGAATCACGCCGCCGTTTTCCGCACTTCCGATACTCTCAAAGAGGGAGTGGATAAAATTCAGGAAGTTTATCAATCATTTGATGATATCGGCATTTCTGACCGTGGAATGATTTGGAATTCTGATTTGATGGAAGCGCTTGAACTGGATAATTTGCGCGGGCAAGCCTTGGTGACAATGGTTTCTGCCGAGAATCGCAAGGAATCTCGCGGCGCACATGCGCATGAAGATTTCCCCGATAGGGATGATAAGAAATGGATGAAGCACACAACTTGCTGGCTGCATGAGCGCGGCAAACATGAGCTTGATTATCGCCCAGTGCATATGAAAACCCTGACCGACGAGGTTGAAGTCTTCCCCGCGAAAAAACGGGTTTATTAAATTAGCTTTTAGCTTTTGGCTACTAGTCATTAGAAATATCTCAATATTTTCTTAAGCTTTTTGCTCTATGCTTGACTGATTAAAACAATCACATAAAATACCACCATGGTTGAATTTAACTTACCGAAGAATTCTCGCGTTACCGGCAAGGGCAAAAAATATAAAGCTCCTGAAGGCGCGAAGAATACCAAGAAATTTAATGTCTATCGCTGGGATCCCGAAGGCGAAGGCAATCCGCGTATTGATACATATGAGCTTGATCTTGACGATTGCGCACCGATGATTCTCGATGCCATCATCAAAATCAAAAATGAGGTGGATTCCACCCTCACCTTCCGCCGTTCCTGCCGTGAAGGAATCTGCGGTTCTTGCGCAATGAATATTGACGGTACGAACACACTCGCCTGCACAAAGGCGATTGAGGATGTGAAGGGCGATGTGAATATATATCCGCTTCCACATGCCGAAGTGGTGAAAGATTTAGTCCCCGACCTCACGCATTTTTATGCCCAGCTTGAATCTATCAAGCCGTGGATTCGCACTGATTCCGCCGCGCCTGCAAGTGCAGAGCGTTTGCAATCACCGGAAGATAGGGAAAAACTCGATGGGCTTTATGAGTGTATTTTATGCTTTTGCTGCCAGACATCATGCCCAAGCTATTGGTGGAATGGTGATAAATATCTCGGCCCTGCAATTTTGCTGCAAGCCCAGCGCTGGATTGTTGATAGCCGTGATGAAGCAACCGGAGAAAGGCTGGACGAGTTGGAAGACCCGTTCAAATTATATCGCTGTCATACGATTATGAATTGCGCAAAAGCCTGCCCGAAAGGATTAAATCCGGCAAAAGCCATCTCGGAAATCAAGATGAGAATGGCTGAGAGAATTAGTTAGGCTAAGGATTCAAAATAAGCCGATTCCCCTCAACCTGATAGCTACGCAGCATATCGAGGAATCTCATCCCCAGCAAAGATGTATCCAGCTCACCCTCATTCACCGAAGCCGGAATATCGGCAAATTCCAGATTCCCAACGCGGATGTTGCGCAATCTGATGCTCGCCCCGCGCGTTGTGCCATTTGCGGTGGAGGCAATTCTGTCATAGCGCATATTTTGCAAATCAATGCCGATTTCCTCAGCATCTTCTTGGTTTAGCACAATATCGCTTGCGCCCGTATCCACCATAAACCTGATTTTCTTGCCGTTTACTTCTGCATTAATATGAAAATGCCCGTCCTTGGCGCGGATGAATGTGAGCGAGCCATCTTCACCAATTTGCGCATTACCGGGAATCAGCGCGCTGGCAAATTTAGAGTTGGCGAAATCCTCCCAATATGTCGCAGCAACGCTTATAACTGCAATAATCACCAACCATGCCGCCGCCATTTTGCCTGCCTTCCCCCAATCACGCGAGGCATGGGCTATCACCGCGCTGCCGACCAGCACAATCAACATGACATAATATATTCCCTGACCTGTTTCCATCACTTTGCAATTAGTTTTTTATATAGTATGAATATTTGGGCTATATGGAAAGTTTTTTTGATATTGACGGGAACAACTTCAAACTCCACGGTGAATGGACAACCAAAAACCTTGCCGAAATTATGCAAGCCCTGCCAAAAAGCATTTCTGCTAAAAAAATTGATGCCTCAAATTTGCAAACAATAGACACTTCCGGCGCATATTTGCTTTATGAAAAATTCGGCACTGTGGAGATTGCCAATCTTTCTGCGGAGCAAAAAAAGATTGTTGAAGTGGTGAATTCTGCCCTGCCGCTAGCACAAGCCGAAAAAACTAAAGGTCTGGATTTTGTTCAGAATATTGGCAAAATCGCGATGGAAAAAACCGAGCATTCAAAAGCTATCGTCAGCTATATCGGTGAATTCGGTATTGTCCTGCTGCGCACCATATTAAACCCGATGCGCCTGCGCTTCACCGCCACCACGCACCAGCTTATGCAAGCGGGGATTAAAGCATTGCCGATTGTCGCGCTCATCGCGTTTCTCATCGCTGTTGTGCTGGTTTATCAAGGCTCTGTACAGCTCACCAAATTTGGCGCAGATATATTTGTTGTGGATTTAGTCTCAATTTCCATATTGCGTGAAATGGGAGTTTTGTTGACCGCAGTGATGATAGCCGGACGTTCCGGCAGCGCATTTACCGCAGAAATCGGCGTGATGAAAGTGAATGAGGAAATTGATGCAATGCGCACAATGGGCTTGAACCCTCTGGAAATCGTGGTTTTGCCGAGAGTGATTGCGCTGATTATCATTTTGCCGTTACTAACCTTTGTGGCGAATCTTGCCGGATTATATGGTGGGGCATTTGCAGCAAATTCATTGCTGGATATCTCCTACACAACATTTTTTGACCGTGTGCAATCTGCCGTCAAAATCAATCATTTCTGGGTCGGGATGATAAAAGCCCCGTTTTTCGGCATCATCATCGCCATGACTTCATGTATGCGCGGCATGCAGGTAAGCGGCTCATCCGATAGCGTTGGCAGATATACGACAAAAGCCGTGGTGGAAACCATATTTCTGGTATTCATCGCGGATGCCATATTCTCAATCTTATTTGTAAAAATGGGGATATGAAAATGGCGCAAAGCAAAGACACGCTTATTCAAGTTAAAAATCTGACTAACCGCTTCGGCACGCAAACCGTACATGATGCAGTAAATCTTGATATCAAGCGCGGCGAAATTCTGGGGATTGTCGGCGGCTCAGGTTCAGGAAAATCAGTTTTGCTACGTACTATTATCGGGCTGAATAACCCGCAAAGCGGTGAGATACTCTATCGTGGGAAAAACATCCTAAAAACTAATCCGAAAGAAATGGCCGAAATTAAAGCCAAATGGGGTGTGCTGTTTCAGTATAGCGCATTATTTTCTTCGCTAACCGTTGAGCAAAATATCGCAGCTCCTTTGCGCGAGCATACAAAAATTGATGAGAGAATGATAAAAAATCTGGCGGCTTTGAAGAATGCACTGGTCGGATTACCGCCCGAAGCCCTAAAAAAAATGCCATCCGAGCTTTCCGGCGGTATGAAAAAACGTGCCGGACTTGCCCGCGCCCTCACCCTCGATCCGGAAATATTATTTCTGGACGAACCAACTTCTGGGCTTGATGCCATAAGCTCGGCAAAATTTGACAAGCTGATAAAAGACCTAAAAGACGGGCTGGGATTGACGGTTGTTATGGTCACACATGATTTGGATAGCTTATTTTCCATTTGTGACAGGGTTGCAGTAGTGGTCGATAAAAAGCTTATTGTCGATAGCCTTGCAAATATAGTAAATTACGACCATAAATGGATACAGGAATATTTCCATAATGGGCGCATCCGAGCACCGCAGAGCAAAGGAAGAATATAAGAGAAATATATGGAAACACGCGCAAAATATACAACTGTCGGCCTATTTATAATCCTGAGCACAATCGCGATTATATTCTTTGCATTCTGGCTTAGCGGCAACAGCAAATCCGAAAATAACATCACTTATACTATATTTTTTCAGGAGTCCGTAACCGGATTAACCGAAGGCGGATTTGTGAAATATCGCGGCGTTTCGGTTGGAAATATTGATGAAATCAGCATATATGAAGAAAATGCCGACCTCATCAAAGTTGTGATTAATGTTGAGCCGGAAACCCCGATTACGCAAAACACTGAAGCGCGACTCAAATTTCTCGGCATCACCGGAATTGCTTATATCGAGCTATTCGGCGAGGCAAAAGGCAAAGAAATTGTTGAAAAAGATAATGAGGGAAATTTGGTGATAAAATCAAAAACCTCCGAGCTCGCCAAGCTGTTTGAAAGCACACCGGATTTGATTGATAATGTTAACGAAATCACCACGCGGGCAAATCTGCTTTTGAGCGTGAATAATCTTGAGAATTTTGAAAAAACCATAGCTAATATTGAAAGAATCACCTCAGCTCTTGCCGAAGATGATAAGAAACTCGGCAGGCTGGTTGACAACGCCGACAAGGCTACGCGTGAATTTGCACAAGCGGCAGAAAGTATGAACAAAGTGGCAAAATCTTTTGAAAAGATTGTTAGCGGCAGCCGTGATAATATTTTGACCTTCACCGATTCCGGCTTGCGCGCCATCACAAAATTCTTCAATGAAAGCCGCAAAACCGCAGAAGAACTCGGCGATATGGCAAAGAAAATTAAAGAGAATCCATCAAGCATAGTATATCCAAAGAAACAGGAAAATGATGAAACAGAAAATAACAATAATTTCAGCCGCTAGTCTGGCTTTTATATTCAGCGCTTGCACACCGCTTTTTCCACCGCAACCGGGCAGTGAAATCCAAACATTCGTGCTGGCAGATATTGAGGCAGAAAAGTCTGCAAAGACCATTCCCGCAACTTTGGTGATTGAGGAATTTGAGGTTAATGCCGGATTGGATACCGACAAAATCGCACGCACGCAAAATAACCAAATCAGCTATTACGAAAAAGCACGCTGGGCAGATAATCTTGAAGATGTTGCGCGCTCAACTATGATTGAATCATTCGAAAATAGCGGGAATTTTAAATCGGTTATTCAGGAAGTGCAAGGCGTGCTGGGGGATTATTCCCTATCAAATCGCATCTGGGATTTCCAGATTAAGACCGAGGGTGTGGAGATACCGGAAGCACGGGTAAAAATCGTCACCCGCATCTATAGCCTGCCACAACGTAAGGTTCTGCTAAGCTTCACCAGCGAGAGCAAAACGCCGCTTGATTCAGAAAACATGGATGATGTAATTGAGAGTTTGAATAAATCTTTCCATGTAGTGCAAAAAGATATTATCGGCAAAGTCACAGAGTTTCTAGCGGGAATGACAGCCCCTGCAAAATAACCCTGAATTATGCCCAGTCTTTTTTCGGCAAAGAACGGAAGATTTTATCGCTCCAGCGATGCGGCAATATGTTAAGCAGCGCCAGCAAAGCTCGAATAGTTAGCGGAAAAACAATCACCGCCTTGTTTTTATCTAAGCCTTTTTTGATTATTCTCGCCGCCTTGCCCGCACCCATCAATAACGGCATCGGGAATTTGTTTTTATCGGTAAGCGGAGTAGCAACATAGCCCGGACAAATCGCCGAAACTTCAATCCCATCATTATATAATGA
>Ga0066649_10002261_pt1 | contig 11568 bp, 7 predicted proteins | sample CryGey132114_all_FD_59538 | JGI IMG/M metagenome (GOLD analysis project Ga0066649, IMG submission 59538) | Groundwater microbial communities from aquifer - Crystal Geyser CG22_combo_CG10-13_8/21/14_all | ecosystem: Environmental > Aquatic > Deep subsurface > Groundwater | place: USA: Utah: Grand... | reverse complement strand
ACCATAATCAAGATTACTCCAATCAACATGCTAAGCAGTTGCTCTACCTGGAAAACTTCTGAATACAAAGATGATGAATCTTCGGTTTTATCTAAGTTAAATCCTTCTGTTGTCGCCACTGCACCCGATGTAGCCGCTGCCAGCCCTAGCCACAAGAAGAAAACTAAAATCGGTCCCAAGGTTACAACTCCGACTAACTTGTCCCACCACTTGCTTGCCTGACCGGCAACTTGAGGTAAAACATCTTTTAGACCTTGAGCAAAAAAGGCAATTGGTGAAAGTATCACCAAAACCCAAATCATAATAATTCGATATACAAAAACGATTGCCAAAACCACTACCACTGCAAGCACAATCATCAAAAGCACCAGGTTGGCGTAAGCGGTTCCTAAAAATCCAAAAAGCTCAAAACCATATGAGGCGTTTTCTTCCGAAGGTTGGGCAAGCGACAAAATCTCATTTAATTGAAACAAGCTAACAAAGTTTCCAGCCGCAATATCGCGTAGTGCATTTACAAATGTGAACATCACTACCTGCCCAGCGTCAACAATGAGTAGTGTTAAAGTACGGCTAAAATTAACTAAAATTACAGCAATGAACAGACGCGGTAGCTGTTGTTCCCAGTTGGCACTTTTACTATTTAAAATTGTTTTAATGGCAACCACCAAAAGAACTACAATCACGAACATGTTGACAACATCTCTGACAAGCGGCCAACCAATGTCGATAATGGCACTGCTACCAAAATTATTGTAACCAAGAATTGGGATAATAAGCATTCCTAAAACTGCGATGATCAACTGTCCAACAGCCCAAGCTACAACATTAACAATAGCGGCCAGTACTCCAATGGTAGAGGAAAGAATTGATCTTGATATTTCGTCGGTTGGATCCCAGTCTATTGCCGCACTTGCTTGGTAAAAACCAAAAAACAAAAAGACAAACGCAAGCGCTAAAACTATTAATTTACGATGTGCTTTAATAAAGTTTTGCAGTCTCGCAAATTCGTAATAAATATCAGACATATGCGCTATCATTATAACACAAAAGGATTACGGTCGGCTGTGCATACACAACCGACCGTCTCGACTCACTCCATCTGTCGGCACTCCTGCGCGCTCAAAGTCCAGAGCTCGCCGTAGTGCACTGCAAAGCAGAGCGAGTAGGTGTCGTTGCCGTTTTCGTGGCACAGACTCGAACGCGAGCTGGAATCCATGCACACACTGTCCAGGTCTGCCCACTGTGACTGCGTCCGCATGGTCATGCGGTAGCTGCCGTCATCCAGGTCGTACCAGGCGATGTCGGTTGCCTGGTCGTAGTCGACCAAATACGAGGTGCTGTAGCCCCAGTCGAGCGGAAAACCGTAGCCAGTCACGGCCACATCGTCGCCGTCCACACTGGAGTCAAACAGGTCACTCACCACCAAGCCAAGCGAGCTTTCGTTCACATGAATCCAGTCCAGACCTTCGTCCAGATCATCCGGAGTGGATTCGGTTTCGACCGGATCGTCTTCCTCGGTATCTTCTTCACCGCCACCACCCCAGTCGCCGACATCGCTCGGACCACCACAGCTTACGATGTCGTCGCTTGTGATGCAGAGCAAATCAGCCGAACAGTTACCCACGCGCTCCTGCACGCCGGCAAGCGTGCCGTCCTTGACCGTGATGATGTCGCGCTCGCTGAAATCCATCAGCAAGTACGCGCTCCAGTCGGCGATCGGCATGGCCACGCCGTCTGAGATCACATAAACATCTGAAGTTGACTGCTCGGTGATGAGCGAGCCGTCGCGGAACTGCGCGTAGCTGTCGTGACAGACATAGGCGCTGGTGTCTCCGTCCGGCAGGTCGCCGATGTCGCTGACCATCACTCCCCAGCTCTCCAGAACGCTTTCCGGCTCCACACTGCTCAGTCGCACGGCATAACTTCCTGAACTGCCGGCCTTGCCAACCAACAGCCAGTAATAACCACCGTCATAGACGGCGGAAACCTGACTCGAGGTCGAAATCGAACTACCGCTTTCGTAGCAATCGATTTCCGACTGGCCGACGACAGCCAAGTTTTCGAAGCTGTAATTGTAGCTCCAGAAAACCGATTCGCTTGCGAAGCGACGAAGCGCCCCTTCCTCAACCAGGTAGACTTCACTACCATCGTAGGACTTGAGAAGCGTTCCGTTTGGATGCCACTTGGGCGTCTGCAACTGCGACTGGTAAACATGGCCTCCCGAAAGGTCGCAGGTCATGTCAGACGACAGCATGCTGACGCTGTCCCCGGTCGTCAGGTCGTAGGCGCTCACCACCATTCCTTCGATCGACTTGCCCTTGGAACCATTGTCCTGGGCGCTGCCCTGATGACGACCAATGTGAACATGATCGCCGGTCGAGTAGCCAGTCGTGCCCTCCACACCGATCAACTGACCGGTCACAACCTCCTCGCCATCCTCAATCAGCACGTTGTTCAAATGACCGAGGATGACATAGGTGCCGTCACCCAAGTCGATGTTGATGTGAATCCCGAAGCCATAGCCCGGGCTTTCCGTATGAACATAGGCCGTGCCCGAGTAGGGCGCGAAGACCGGGTCGTCCGAGTCGTTGGGCGTATCCAGGTCGATGTCGTAGCGAGTGGAGCTGTAGCTGTGCGAATAGCTTCCGCCCGCACCCTGGACGCACTGAGCCGTGTAGCCATCGGCAAACGGCAAGTCGAAGGTGACCGCATCCTGACCGCCACCCACGCCGACCGCCGGAAAGCTATCCGGGGCAGAGCGCGGCGAGCAGGCCAGAAGCGCCATCAGAAACAGGAAAAGAGCGAACATTATCTGTCCCTCGCATTTGAAGAACGCGAGACAAGGAACCTAAATTGATCCATCGCCTCCTTTCGGTTGGGAATGAAGAGGTTTCCCGAAAGAAGGCGAACGATCGAGCTCGATAGGCGGATATGACACTCCCCCTCTGGTTTGTCACATCCGCCAAGGCTGACGGAATTTTTCGAGCGATGACTGCGTTTCTCACTCCCCGCAAAAAACGCATAATTGTAATTAACCGACTTGCCCGTAAACCCACTTTGTCGGATCAGCTTTGATTCACCCAGATTATTAAGTGTCACAGCCTACAGCGAGCAAAGCAGAATTTATGGACAAGGTTTTAGAACGTTCTGATTCTATTGCATCATGCTCACAAATATCTGCAATATTGATTTGAGTAAAAAATAGCCAAAACCTGTTGAAGTGTTTCAACAGGTAGTTTATTTTAAACTGTTGTTATAAATAAAAAAGATGTTTATGGCCTTCGACAGCAGGTTGTGGAAAACTAAGCGGTAAATTTTAAAAAGTTTGCTATATTAATAAAGCTCATGATTCTTTGGGTAAAGAATCGGGTGGTCAGATGACGCAACTTGCCCTGCGTCGGAGCACATTAAGGCCTTGGCGAGGCCAGACTGAGCAGAGCAATCCGTTAGGCAAGAACGGACGGGCTGACTGTGTCATAAAAACCTCCTTTTTGTTTGGTCATTTGGCCGCTAACCAAGGAGAGTAGCGGTCATGTACGAAAATAAGAACATACAAAACAAAATCTCGTTTCCCGGACACCCCCCGACAGACTGGGGCTGGGAACAAAAGAAAAAGCCGGTAAGACGGCCTGTGGTCGTTTACTGGCTGTCAACGCCACAAAAAGAAGCTCTGCAACAGAATAACTAACCCAACCTTGTGTCAGTAAGACGCCAGGTTCGACTACTCGAGGACTTCGCTCACCATCCGTGAAGTACCTCTATCTTTTCACTAACTTTTTATAAATTAAATCACTGATATAAAAACGGCCACTTGCAAATTGCATTTGGTCGTTTTGAATTATTTTAATATATGAACTAACTCAATGTCTGGCGGCGCCAATCAATAATACGCGCAGCTGCAATTGCCGCCTCTATTCCCTTGTTAAAATTATCGTCCCCTGACCTAGCTATCAGTTGTGCCACATCGCTCACCGGAACCACTTCCATAATAATTGGCACGCCTTCGGAAAGCATTACTTTATTAAAACCATCAGCGCACATATTCATAATCATATCAAAATGATATGTTTCTCCTTTCATTATGGCTCCGAAGCAAATAACTGCATCATACTTTGAATTGCGCATTAGCGATTGAGCTGCCAGCGGAAGTTCGAGTGATCCCGGCAAAATGTGACGCTCCAGTTCGCTACAACCTGCCTCTTGCAACAAAGAAGCACACTTTTCTGCCATCTTATCGATATATTCGTGATACCAACTGGCTTGCAAGATTGCAATTTTTGCCCCCTTCATTGACGGCATTACGTCTGGATTTTGTTCGATTTGCATATGACTTTCAAAATGAATTAGCTATAAGCTAACAATACTACAATGAAATTAAATATCAAATGACATCATAAAACTATGTTCTTTGATGAAAAACTTAATTTGTCACGATCTTCGCTGTTTATATTAAAAAATACAAAAACAATAATCTAACGAATAAATTTGTTAGCCTGAAACTTACAAATATATAATCAAAAGCTTCGCTTCTATCTAGATTTTTTAAAATAATTACCTCTTTCGTCAACCAATGCAATGCAAAATCACCATATTTTTGTTGACATTAACAAGTATGGGTGGATAATATAAGATGCTTGCAAGAGTGCATCATTGCTAATTGAATGCCGAGGTCGGCAATCAGCTCAAGCAAACACGAAGCAAAGGAGAAAAAATGCTTCGACTGTTTATTTCCGTGGCGCTGTTCGCCGTGGGATGTGCCCCACAGGACAACCCGTCCACCACCGTCCGCACGACCGTCAACTTCGTCTCGGATGCCAGCGTCCATGAGGCGATCTCGCTGTTCGAGTCAGGTGGCATCATCCCTCAGATGAGCGTCCGGATCGCGTACCCCGACCACGAGTCGGAGATCGATGTCGGAAACATGTCGGCCGACGACGCCGCCAACTACATCCTCCAGTCAGAGCAGGAACAGCTCGAGTTCCTCGTCACCCAGTTCAACCCGGACGACATTCGTGAGGCTTCGGTCTACGAGGCCATGCGATCCGACCTGGACGAACTGATCGCCACAGACGATCTGCAAGTAGGGTGGATCGCCACCTACGACCAGGTCTCCATGGACGATCCGCTGATCGAGTCAATCGCCAGCGTGAAAATCCCGATCGTCGAGGGTGAAATCGGAAACGAAGTCGACGACAAGAGCATTCACGACTACACGGGAGACGCCAGCTGGGTTCCGGCCGGTGGCACTTCCACCATCTACACTTCTGGAACGCTCCAGAAGTTCTGGATGGACGCGGACTCGGCCGACGCGTTCAACTCGACGAGCGATGGCATCGAGATTGATACCTTGATCAAATACCGGAGCTACGCGACCTGTGGTTCGAGTGTGTCCTCTAACATGCCCGACTACTACAAGGACACGGAATTCGGTGATGGTGGGAACTATCGGAACTGTTCGGTGGGCACGATCAGCGCTAACCAGTTGTCCGAGGACACTCTCTACTGGACATGGTTCCCGTTCGCATCGTTCAACTCGTCCAAGAACCCGAGAGCCTATATCCAATTCCAGGACTCAACCTGGTGCTCGTGGATCTTCAGCCGGAGCATGTGCGTAGCCGCTGGCGGTGCCTGGTGCATGTGCAAAGATGTAGCTACTCCCTACAACCCGCAGTGGCTCATCGCCCACAGCTACAACGACGCACCGGGCATCGAAGTAGAGTGGGAGAAAGACTAGCCAAAAGTGCAATACTGGTGCTAGCCGCTCTCAAGTGGCTAGTACACAACTTAAAATGTATCTATAGATATGATTAAAAAAATATTGACGCCAATCGTATACGCTACTTTTATCATTCCACTCTTTGTGGTAATGATAATGATCTTATCCGAAATCGAAAACACTGTTGGTTTTTTGTTAAATATGCGTGGATTCATTGAATTTCCATTAATCATTATATTATTAGGTGGAGTTTTATTCTGGTTAGCAAACAAACTTATTTTTGCTTTTGAACACTTAACAAAAACGACAATCTTGGATCATCTACGGCAATCAAGCATTTATTATTTAATAACATTTTTTTCAGTAGCGTCAGTACTAAAAACCGGATTAAATGGCGGTATTGCCGAAGGACTCACTTTTTCATTCGCAATAATGTCCATTTGGGCGATTATCATCAATGCCACTTTTTTATATAAATCACGTAAATGATAGTTATACCTAAAAACGACCGTTTGCAAATCGCGCTTGGTCGTTTTTGTATTCAATCAACATTTTACCAACATTCGCTGTTTATTGCTCCAAACCTCTAAAAACTAACAGCTATAAGCTATAAGCTCTTCCTAAAACCCCTAACCAATCCCCGATAACTCTTCTTTGAACACATATTTTACTAAGGTTAGCAAAAAGGTGTGCGAAATTCATTAACTAATAAAAAATCTCTTTTGGGATTCTCCTAGTTCATTCAAAGAAGTAACCCGTGAATATATCTAAGTTGCCTCACACTCTCATGTGCGTGTTGAGAGTTGTCTTCACTCGTGCCAATCAACAAGGCGCAGGACATCACCGGTATTCCGGTAGCGTCCATCATCTACAACCGGCGCTCGGCATGGATTCTTTTACCGAGTATGCTCCCAGTCGGCTGGCCCACGATGGACACAGAACAGCTCTCCCGTATCAACTACGCCGAGCTTTTCTGGTGACAGTAGGCGTCTGAATCGTGATCCGGTACGCTAAGGGCTCTGCAGCCAGATAACGAACATTCGCCAAAAATTCTTTCTCTTGACACGTAAATTCGGGCATGCTAACTTTATGCCAGTGTCGGCGTAGCTCAATTGGTAGAGCAACGGATTCCAAATCCGTAGGTCGCAGGTTCGATTCCTGTCGCCGGTGCCATTTCTCGCCCTCTGGAACTCCACCAGAGGGCCTTATTTATTCAGAAAAAGAGAGAGCCCACCCTTCGCACAAAAAAGAGGCTCTCAAGTACTAGCTACACTCTAGCGACTGATCTGGCGCCATTCTTGAGCGAGGTAAAAAAGAGAGTTGTCGCGGCTCTTCTCAGTGCGACGCTTCTCTGGATTCGCGGGGAAGATCACCGCGCCGCTTTGAGAAGCATGCGCCAGCTTGCCGCTTTCGTAAGTCGCGACGAGTTGCCCCTCCTGAACCGTTGCCCAGGTCATGTCAAGCCCCATTTCGAAGCGGAAGTCGGACTCCTGGTCGTCCAGAACGACACATTCCACGAGCGCGAAGACGTGCTGCACGTCGGGAGATGCCGGCATCTCGGGCCAAGAACCGCCGAAGTACTTTTCGGCGGCCAGTCGCCGCACAACCTGCATGAAGCTGTTGATCCACTCAACGTCCGCCACCTCGGATTCGGTGAGCAGCGCCTCCAGAGCACTGATGACGACAGGAAGACGCGAGAAGTCGCGCATGTTGCCAGTTTCGAAGGCGAAACCCACACCGCCATGGCTGTTCACCACCTCATCGGTAGTCGGCAAGCCACTACTCTTTTCACCAGCACGCTTGGAGTCCTCGGCGAGGATGTTGTCCGGATCAGTGAGAACGCGGGATACCGGAAAATGCCGGAGATATCTCAGGTGACGCTCCTCCAAGCGACCGACGCAGACGAACGGCACAGCCTCCGTCGAAACAGCGTGTACGTCGATGAGGACATCGGCCCAGGCCAGGAACGGCGCCAGTTCACGCGCCCGGCGCAGATCCCCCCAATCCTGCTTCGCATCAGCGAGCATCACCGGATCGAAACAGCGGTTGAGGTTCGGCTGTTCGGCAGTCGCACCGCGCTGGTCCTGACGGACAGCTTCGGGGTTACCGATACCGAAGTAGAGGTCTCCCAGCAGGCCTTCCACCTGGAATGATCCGCCCTCGGAGTCAATGGCGACGACGCCCTCCAACAGAAGTTCAAGAGCGCGCAGGAAGGTCTCGACGATCTCGACGCCCGTCCTTTCGTTCCCGCGCGTTCCGCCCAGGATAACGACTCGTTGATTGGGATATCCAGCACCATGCAGATGCCAGATATGTGACGGCAGTTTCATAATTGCACTCCTTTTTGACCTTAACTACACTAGCAACAAAAAAGCATCAACGCAAAATGCATCGTACAATAAAATTATTTTAATAATTTATATTCGCGAGACGTAAATCGGGCTCGACCAAGCCATGTGTCCATCTCGCTGAATAATTTTTACAAAATATGGTGTTTCCACTCCCGATATCTCATCTAATAAAACTTCGTATTCCCCCTGGCACGAATCAGAAGACTTGAGTGTCTCGTAAATTTCAAGCTTCATGTCAAGCGCACCAAAATCATAAGTCTTCAATTCTTGCGTGATATCTTCAACGTCCAAAACAAACTCCCTATCATTAAACGCCACCTTTAATGACCCGACATCATTACGAAGTCGCGCAATGATTCCCTGACAGCCACCTGTAGTCGTTCCAGAAATAAAAATTTTACTGTCTGTCGCTTTTACCTCATCAAACTCGCTATAGAAATTTATTTTTTCAATCTCCTCAATCGAATTATTTAGCATATTAATCATTCCCTCCCACTTCAGTGACCTTGATCGCCCTTTTTCTGAAGCTCCAGAATAAAGTATTTTGACCAATTTCCCGGGTTCAGCTAGCCTATTCTCTGCGTAAAATGTTTTAATAATCTTATTCTTTTGATAAATCTCCACGCGTTCCAACGGAGTGGTTGTCGCCGTCCTTACAACAAGATGTGCCTGGTTGTTAGGAATAGCTACGATATCGCCAGCCACAGCCAATGTTTCTCCATTGTTATTGACGCACTCGACATCCAAGAGTATTCGAGCCCCAGTAGTTCCATAAGTGTGGCGCAATTTCAACGCGTCAAAAACGCAATCGCGATCCAAGGATTCAGCTCTAACACAGGTAAGGCCACCTTGCGACCCAAAATGCATTGAACCCGGATAGCTCGCCCCAGGCGTTCCTTTGTGTCCGTCGCTATTAGCAGAAATTCCAATGTGCATTTTTTTATCAAAAGCATCTTTTAACAACCACTCAAATGTCCCCCAGTCAGAATGGATTTCAATAAGATCCGGCGACGTTGAGCTAGTGTGTTTTTCCAAATTAGCATGCCTCCCTCCGGCGTGCGCAAGCAGCACGGTATTATCGTTATCAATCTTGTCGCATAAATCCACGATTGTCATGGCGTCGGTTTCGACATCGGTCAAATCATTGACAAGAGCATGCGACGATCGGTGAATTTGATGTCCTTCTCTGCGAAATATAACGTTATGATCTCCGCCAAGCGAAGAGTTACCAGACCACTCGTATCCCGGCAAAGCTACAAAATGGTCGGCCCGATCATATGACTTTGTCAGGCGATTGATTTCTGTCCAAAAATCATTAGTTATTTGAAAATCATTTGCCTGATGAGAAACAATGTCCAGACGTCCATATCCTCTGGCAAATTTAAAGTAATCTTCAGCGGAATTCGTTCCGACAGTTTCATTGGATTGACCCTGAAGATCCGCCCAGAGGTAGCGTGGCACATTTTTTGTTGTACATATGCAGGGGTTTGAAACGGCCATTATTTTTTCCAAACTTCCGGAGACAGTATAAATACCCTCGTACAATATTTTGGCATCAGCTACTCCGGCACCAGCTTGTAATAGAATATCTTTATTAATGACAAGCGAGTAGTTTCGCGACGAGATGCTCACTGTACCATTAAAATTAGTGCAAACATTGCCATATTTGTCTTCAATCTTAGCGAATATATTTAAAGATTTACCTGGAGTTGTACTGCTCGGCAATAAAATTAAAAGCCTTTCAGGCTCAGCTGGAACGATTGTTGTTTTTGGTTGATTTTCGATTTCCACGAATTTACCGGTCGCAAATGGGTCTACACAGATATGAAATTCAAAATCATTTTCCGTAAATGTTTGCATCGTAAAATTAGTGAAATTTATAAAGACCTCATCGCCTTCTTTTAAATCATCCCCGCTCACTTGTAAACTAAATCCGCGACTCCATGGCCTTACTCCCTGCTTGCCAGCCTTCTGACTCATGGAATTAAATAGAATAAACTCTGAATTTTTATTTGAGGAAGCAACGGATACGAAATTTTTCTTGTCCGGATCACTAAACTGCGCCGCGCCAATATCTGAAGCTATACGAAAAAGTACTTTTATTGCCCCTGCTTCATCAATCCCGTGTTTTCCAGCACGGTAAGTCAACATAAAATCATTCACACTTCCCGCGACAGCAGAAGAAAAATTTAATTCTGCCGATCCGACAAGCGGCCCATAATATGATTGAAGTGTCTTCTGTTTTTTCATATTCATAAATATAAGATCAATATACGAGTATTTAGATCCTCCCGCAACTAACAGCTGCGGGAGGATCTCGACGATTTAGCGCGATCACTCAGATTCGCAAATCGAGCGCCTCTTCGCACCCCTGACGGTGGCGCTCGTAGATCGCGCGCGTCACGCCCGGCACTTCATGCCCTTCCCGAGTCGTGTGGCGGTATCTGAAGCCGCCCCACTCACGCACGCCCGCGATGAAGCGCGGCGGCGGCGTGTCGTAGAAGTGCATGTTCGGCCACAACTTCTTGTCGTCCGCGAACAGCGGCCTGCCGTCCCAGTCACACATCGCCTCCGCCTGGAACGAAAGTCCCAGAAACCTCATCACGCCCTGAAGCACTGCGACGGGGTCGTTGACACGGATGGCCTCGGAAGCGTAAGGCAGGTACCGGATGCCACCAGCCTTGCAGCGATCCCAGATTCGCTGCATCTGTTCGTAAGCGCCCTGGAAGATCTCCACATTCACACTTCCATTCCACAAACGCTGCCATGAATCGTACGTGGACTCGGGTTCACGCACCATGCCAACGACCACGATCTTGTCAGCCGGATATCCGGCTTCGAGCAGGATGCCAACCGGGTCGAACAACTCGGCCGGCACATTGGCACCCAAGGTCTCCTTGATCAAGATGTGACCGGAATCCCGAAACAGGATCGGATCGGGAATCGGGACATCATCTCCGAGCCCAGCCTGCAGCCGACGGATGGACTTGAGCGGTTGCATGTGAGATTCGATGCCGATGATGTTGAAGTTGTGCGAGAACGCCGTCGTTCCGCTTCGACACGGGCCGCACACCAAAACGAGCGTGGGCAGGCCGGCGTCCGACATGAAGATGAATTGCTTCGACAGAACGGTGAAAGAACGCATTTTCTCTCCGCTTGAACACGAGTGAGAATGTCGTGACCCTCTTTGGACCAACGACAGATTGAGGCTTTAACGAAAAAGCCCCGTCTTCGCAAGCCTTAGGATTCTAAGACTTGAGAGGACGAGACTTCATCTCGTGGTACCACCTCTTTTCGCGTCATATAATAAAGACGCCTTTACGTGCTCCGTAGATACACGCTTGCCCATGATTACGGGGGCTGCCGTCTCACCACCAAGGCAGTAAGCTTCTCGCCAGATCCAATTTCCGCGAAGGACTCAACAGGGCTTGCACCGTCCCCTGCTCGCTTTTTGAGCAAATCTTTACGTACTAATTCCTGGGTCTATGAATTTGTACTTGT